>Ga0209118_1000421_pt1 | contig 23597 bp, 23 predicted proteins | sample BlaSpr_A8_Ref_M1_FD_187988 | JGI IMG/M metagenome (GOLD analysis project Ga0209118, IMG submission 187988) | Forest soil microbial communities from Thunder Bay, Ontario, Canada - Black Spruce, Ontario site 2_A8_Ref_M1 (SPAdes) (version 2) | ecosystem: Environmental > Terrestrial > Soil > Boreal...
AGGAGGGCCGCAGCGGCGAAGCTCCTCCAGCCGCCGTTGGGCGAGCCCCCGAAGTCCTCCACACCCCCATTCACCACCCTCGCCCACCGGAGGCCGGAGGAGCTTCGCCGCGCCCGAGGCCCGGCCGGAAGGGTTCCCCGGAGGCGCGTCCTATTCTTCCCCGGCGCCCTGCGGGCGGCCGGCGATGGCCAGGATGAGCTCCTCGACGATCTCCTTGATCTCGACCGTGTAGGCGGCGAGGTCGCGCAGCGTCTGCTCCAGCTGATCGGGCGAGGGCCGGACCAGACCGCCGCCGGGTCGCGGCTTGATCTTGTGGGTCAGCCGCTCGTCGAGGCTCCGGATCCTCTGGTAGGCGTCTCTCAGCCGTTGCGCGTCCATGTCATCGACCTGCCTTCTCCCGCGGCAGCCGCAGGACGTAATCGACCAGCTTCTCGACGTCGGCAGTCTCCAGGTGGTCGCCGAAGCCCGGCATCGCGCCATATCCCTCGCTGATCCGCCGGTACATCAGGCCGCGAGCGCGGGAGCCGGCATGGACCAGCGGCGACGAGGTCAGGTCGAGGTTCGGATAGAGGCCGACCGAGCGGCGGTCGCCCTTGCCGTCGGCGGAGTGGCAGCGGACGCAGTGCGTGCGGTAGAGATCGCCGGCATCGTGATCGCCGCCCGAGCAGGCGGCGAGCGCCGGCCCCAGCAGCGCGAGCAGCGCCAGAGAAACGGGCAGCGCCGGCGCCCGCGGCGCCCGCCTCACGGCGCCCCGGTCCTGGCGCGCTGGCGCAGCACCCGGAGATAGGCGACCAGCGCCTCGATCTGCTGGTCGTTCAATTTCTGCTGGAAGCCCGGCATCAAGCCGAACGATCCCTCGCGGATGGCGTTGGCGATCGAGGCGTCGTCGCTGCCGAACTTCGAGACTTCGCCGGTCAGATCCGCGTAAGGCTGTCCCATCTCGCGCACGGTGTTGCCGCGGCCGTCGAGGCCATGGCAGTCGGCGCAGTTGTCGACATACAGCTGCTCGCCCGGCGAACGGTGCGGAAAGAGCTTGTCGCAGCCGCCGAGCAAGGCGCCGATCAGGCAGGCGAACAGCGCGGCGGCCACGGCCCCGCCGGCGCCCCGCCGTATCCGCGTCCGGGCAAGCTCGCCGATCATTTCGATCTCTATTGCTTCTCGCTCGGCGGCGTCGGCTGCCGATGCACGTTTTGGGCAGTGGCTTGATCGCGGGGCCGCACGACGATCTCGTCGACGTTGACGTGGGCGGGGCGAGTGGCCGCCCAGACCACGCAGTCGGCGACGTCCTCGGCGGTGAGCGGCTGCAGACCGCGATAGACGGCGCGCGCGCGCTCCTGGTCGCCGCGAAAACGGACCTGCGAGAACTCGGTCTCGACCAAGCCGGGATCGATCTCGGTGACCCGCACCGGTTGTCCGAGCAGCTCGAGGCGCAGAGTGCGGCTGATGGCCCTCACCGCGTGCTTGACGCTGGTGTAGCCGGCGCCTCCGGCATAGGTCTCGAAACCGGCGATCGAGCCAATGTTCACGACGTGGCCGTCGCCCGACGAGAGCAGCGCCGGCAGCAGGGCGCGCGTCATGCGCATCAACCCGAGCACGTTGACCTCCCACATCGTTCGCCAATCGTCGTCTTTCGCCTCCGCGATGGGCTCGAGCCCATGGGCGCCCCCGGCGTTGTTGACCAGCAAATGGGCCCGCTGCAGCTGGGAGGCGAAAGCGGTCACGCTCGCCGGGTCGGCGACGTCGAGCGTCAGCGCCACGGCCCGGCCGGCGCCGCCCGCCGGCTCCCGCCGCGGAGCTCCCGCCTCGCCGGCGGCGCCCGCCTCGCCGGCCTTGTGAGCCTCGCCCGCCTCGCCCCCCTCCCCGGCATCGCCGTTGATCTCGCGGGCGACCTCGCGCAGCCGCTCGAGCCTCCGGGCGCCGATGACGACCTGGAAGCCGGCCGCCGCCAGCGCGCGCGCGCACGCCGCGCCGATCCCGGAGCTCGCTCCGGTCACCACCGCGATCTTCGCAGCCCGCAAAGCGTCGGTCATGACGAATCTCCAATCTGGTAACCGCTGCTCCGGGGACGCCCGTTCCCTCATCCTCGCCAGGCGGAGCTTCCTTCGACTCTCAAGACTCCGCGGAGGGGCAGAGGTCGGCGACCACGCAGCTCGCGCACAGCGGCCTGCGGGCCTGGCAGACCTGGCGTCCGTGGGCGATCAGCAAGTGGGACCAGACCGTCCAGTCGGGCTGCGGCACCAGCGCCATCAAGTCCCGCTCGATCTTCTCGGGATCGGTCTCCGTGGTCAACCCCAGGCGGCGCGCCAGGCGCTGCACGTGGGTATCGACGACCACTCCCACGTTCTGTCCGAAGGCACTGCCCAGCACCACGTTGGCGGTCTTGCGGCCGACTCCCGGCAGGCGCCGCAGCTGCTCCATGTCCGCGGGCACCTTGCCGCCGTGCTCGGCCATCAGCGCCTGCCCGAGGCCAAGCAGGGCGCGCGCCTTGTTGCGGAAGAAGCCGGTCGTGCGCACCAGCTCCTCGAGCTCGGTAAGGTTCGCCGCCGCCAGCTCGCGGGGCGTCGGAAAGCGCCGGAACAGCGCCGGGGTGACCTCGTTGACCCGCTTGTCGGTGCACTGCGCCGAGAGGATGGTGGCCACCAGCAGCTGGAAAGCGTTGCGGTGGTCGAGCGCGGTATGGGCCTTGGGATATTCGCGGCGTAGGCGCGCCAGGATCTCCTCGGTCCGCTGCCGGCGTGCCTTTGCCGACTCGCGGCGCGCCTGGCCCGGCGTCAGCCCCCCCGGCCGGCGCCGGCGGCCGCTACTGCCGTCTGTCTCGATCGCCACTCAATTCTCCGTGAAGGCGCGGATCGCCCAGTTGAACACCGCGATCACCAGGCCGCCGACGATCGCCGTACCGCAGCCCGCCACCTGCAGGTGGTGCGGCATCAGCACGGCGGCGAGGTAGAGCACCAGTCCGTTGATCACCAGGTAGAACAACCCCAGCGACAGGATGATCAAGGGCAGCGAGAAGAAGGTCAGCACCGGCTTGACCAGCAGGTTGAGCAGCCCCAGCACCAACCCGGCGAGCAGCAGCCATTCCAGCCCTCCGGTGTAGTGGATGCCGGGGACCAGGGTGGCGGCAAGCCACAGGGCCACCGCGTTCAGCAGCACTTGCAGCAGGGCACGCATCGACAGTTCCCTCCTCCCTCCCGATCCCGACCCCGCGATCGGTGTCGTCTAGCCGTTCTGCCCGGTCATGGGACGGCCGGGGCGGCCAGCGCCAGAGTGCCCGCCAGCTGGCGCGCCTGCTCGGCGACACGACGTTCGTTCGCGAAGCTGAGCTTCGCCAGTCCCTCGTCCCAGCTGAACCAGCCGGCGCCGGAGACCTCGCCGGCGTCGAAGTCGGCGGCATCGCCGCTCTCGTAGTCGAGCAGGAAATAATCGACGCGCTTGTGGACGCGCAGCTTGGTCTTCTCGACGTACCAGTATTCGACCTCGGGCAGCGCCGCCACCACCCGGCCGGTGACGCCGGTCTCCTCCCTGACCTCGCGCACCGCGGTCTGCGCGGAGGTCTCGCCGTCTTCGATGTGTCCCTTCGGCAGCTGCCAGCGCCTGCCTCGCTGGGTCGAGATCAGCAGGATCGTCGCACCGCGGACGACGAGGCCGCCTGCCGATCGATGGTGCTCGGTCTCCACGGCTGCCGCCGGTTTCGGCGGCGGGCTCACCGATCCGCGACGATTTCCGGCGCTGCCGGCGCTCCGGGTGTTCCGGGCGCTCTCAGTTGGCGGTTTCTTCGCCACTGCCGCTCGGAGTCCAGGAAGGGAGCGTTGCCGGATCGACTCCCACCGACTCGAGGGCTGCCGACCAGACCCGGTCGGGGTCGGGCGCGAAGATCAGGTCGCCGCGCGCGGGAGCGGTGAGCCAGTCGTTGCGGAGGATCTCCTCGATGAGCTGTCCCGAGCCCCAGCCGGCGTAACCCAGGAAGAGGCGGAAGCGCTCGGGAGGCGACTCGGCGAGGCGCGACAGATCGCCGACGTGCTGGGTCAGAGAGACCCCGGCCAGGACCTCGCTGGTGGCCTCCCCTTCGAAGTCGCCGGCGCCCGCCGGGGCCGCCGGGGCATCCGCGTCGACGGCCGGCGCCGGGGACCGGGACGACGGACCGAAGAGCACGGTGCCGAGATTCGGCTGCACCGGGCCGCCGAAATAGGCCACCGCGTCATCGCGGCCATGCCAGTCGACCTCCATCCCCTTGAGGATCTCGTTCACCTTGATCCCGGTGGGCCGGTTGACGATGAAGCCCAGGCTCCCCTCGTCCTCGTGCCGGATCAGCAGCACCACGCTGCGATGAAAGAAGGGGTCGAGCACCTGGGGCATGGCAAGCAGCAGCACAGGAGTCGAAAGCGTCGCCGAAGCGCCAGGCATGCCGCCATCTTAACTCGCCTCCGGGGAATCTCCCTCCGGCCGGGTCCTGGCGAAGGCCGCGGAGCAAGCGCTCCTGCGGGCCGCAGAGCAATCGATCCGGCGGGCCGCTTCGCGCCACCGGTGCCCTGTCGCCGGTCGCCGTCCTCGGACGCTTCTCCCCGGCCCTCGCCAGGACCCTCCCTCCTCCCCTACGGCAATGAGCTCTCCGGCGACCTGTCTTCTCAGCGGGTGCTGGTGCGTCTGGTATCCTCCGTCAGGGGGAGAGAGCCCGATGAAAGACAGCTTTTCGAGCCGCGCGACTTTCAAGCCGGGGGGGGCGGCAGCCGGGCGCGAGCTGCACCTTGCGCGGCTGGACGCCCTCGACCGCTACAACGTCTCGCGGCTGCCCTACGCGCTGCGCATCCTGCTCGAGAACCTGCTGCGGCGCGAGGACGGCACCCTGGTGTCGGCCGGCGAGATCGAGGCCCTGGCGCGCTGGGATCCGCGCGCGGTTCCTGGCGCCACTGGCGGCGCCGGCGGTGCCACGGGCGAGATCGCCTTCATGCCGGCCCGCGTGCTGTTGCAGGACTTCACCGGCGTGCCGGCGGTGGTCGACCTCGCGGCGATGCGCGATGCCATGGCCGGAATGGCCCCGGCCTCCCCCGACGCCGCCAAACGGATCAATCCCATTCAACCGGTCGAGCTGGTCATCGACCATTCGGTGCAGGTCGACGAGTACGGGACCGCCGCCGCCTTCCTGATCAATGCCGAGCGCGAGTTCGAGCGCAACCGCGAGCGCTACGCCTTCCTGCGCTGGGGCCAGAGCGCCTTCGCCAACTTCCGGGTGGTGCCGCCCGACACCGGCATCGTCCACCAGGTAAACCTCGAGTACCTGGCGCGAGTGGTGATGACCGGGGAGCTCGAGGGCGTGACGTACGCCTTCCCGGATACCCTGGTGGGCACCGACTCCCACACCACCATGATCAACGGGCTCGGCGTGCTGGGCTGGGGGGTCGGCGGCATCGAGGCCGAGGCGGCGATGCTGGGCCAACCCGTGTCGATGCTGATCCCGCAGGTGGTCGGCTTCCGGCTCGCCGGCGAGCTGCCGGAAGGCTCCACCGCGACCGACCTGGTGCTGGTGGTCACCGAGATGCTGCGCAAGCAGGGAGTGGTCGGCAAGTTCGTGGAGTTCTACGGTCCCGGTCTCGCGGCGCTGCCGCTGGCCGACCGCGCCACCATCGCCAACATGGCCCCCGAGTACGGCGCCACCTGTGGCATCTTCCCGGTCGACGAGGCGGCGCTCGAGTACCTGCGCTTCACCGGCCGCCCCGCCGCGCAGATCGCCCTGGTCGAGGCGTACATGAAGGAGCAGGGACTCTTCCATTCGGCGGCCAGCCCGGAGCCGGAGTACTCCGATACGCTGCGGCTCGATCTCTCTTCCGTGCGGCCCAGCCTGGCGGGTCCGCGGCGGCCCCAGGACCGGGTGCCGCTCGCCGCGGTCAAGAGCTCCTTTCAGCGCGAGCTGGCCGCCATGCTGGCGTCGGCTCCCGGACGGCCCGCCAACGCCGCGACGGGCCAGAGAGTGGCGGCGATGGTCAGCGAGGGCGGCGGCGGCGCCGCGGCCGGCGCGCCCGAGGCGGTCGCGCCCACGACGGTGGAGCCTGGCGGCGCCGCGGCGGCGACGCTCGGGGGCCGGACCTTCACCTTGCACCACGGCGCGGTGGTGATCGCCGCCATCACCAGCTGCACCAATACCTCCAATCCGTCGGTCATGGTGGCCGCCGGCCTGCTGGCGAAGAAAGCGGTCGAGCGCGGCCTGACCACCCGGCCTTGGGTCAAGACCAGCCTGGCGCCAGGGTCGAAGGTGGTCACCGAGTACCTGCGCGAGGCGGGGCTCACACCCTACCTCGAACAGTTGGGCTTCCACCTGGTGGGGTATGGCTGCACCACCTGCATCGGCAACAGCGGGCCGCTGCCGCCGCCGATCGCGGAGGCGATCGACAGCGCCGGCCTGGTGGCGGTCGCGGTGCTCTCGGGCAACCGCAACTTCGAGGGGCGGATCAACTCCGACGTGCGCGCCAACTATCTCGCCTCGCCGCCGCTGGTGGTGGCCTATGCTCTTGCCGGCCGCATCGACGTCGACCTCGCCTCCGAGCCTCTCGGCACCGGCAAGGACGGCCAGCCGGTCTACCTCCGGGACGTCTGGCCGAGCCGGCAGGAGATCGCCGCGACGGTGCTGTCGTCGCTGCGCTCGGAGATGTTCAACCGCGAGTACAGCGACGTCTTTGCGGGCGACGAGCGCTGGAACGGCCTCGAGGTCCCGGGGGGCGACACCTACGCCTGGGAGGAGAGCTCCACCTACGTGCGCCTGCCGCCTTACTTCGCCGACATGCCGGCCGAGCCCCCGGCGGTCGAGGACATCAAGGGCGCCCGGGTGCTCGGGGTGTTTGGCGACAGCATCACGACCGATCACATTTCGCCGGCGGGTTCGATCAAGGCCGCGAGCCCGGCCGGCAAGTACCTGATCGAGCATGGCGTGGCGCCGAAGGACTTCAACTCCTATGGCTCGCGCCGTGGCAATCACGAGGTGATGATGCGCGGCACCTTCGCCAACGTGCGCATCCGCAACCGCATGGTCCCCGAGATCGAGGGCGGCTTCACCCTCCACCTGCCGTCGGGAGAGCCGCTGCCGATTTACGACGCGGCGATGCGCTACCAGCACGACGGGGTACCGACGGTGATCTTTGCCGGCAAGGAGTACGGCACGGGCTCTTCGCGCGATTGGGCCGCCAAGGGACCGCGCCTGCTCGGCGTGCGCGCGGTCATCGCCGAGAGCTTCGAACGCATCCACCGCAGCAACCTGGTCGGCATGGGAGTGGTGCCGCTCGAGCTGCTCGACGGCGACACCGTGCAGAGCCTCGGCATCACCGGGCGCGAGGTGATCGAGGTCGAGGGCCTGGCTCGGGCCATGGCGGGCGCCGCCGGTGCGGTGGGCTCGGCGGGCACCGCCGGCGGCTCCGGCGGCTGGCAGGGGGAGCGGGAGGTGACGGTCCGTGCGCTGCCGGACCCCGATCCCGGCGCCCCCGCCGGCAGCGCCAAGCCCATCGAGCTCAAGGCACGCGTGCGCCTCGACACCCCCCAAGAAGTGCAGTACTACCGCCACGGTGGCATCCTGCACTACGTACTGCGACAGCTTCTGAAGCGATCCTGAAGCATCTTGGCAGGACCCTTGCTCAGGTCCAGGGGAGAAGTGCCCGAGGCGCGTCGTCTCGACGCGCCGTCTGAAAGGAGACCCATAATGGATCTCAGGCAACGATCTCTCCACCGCATCCTGCTTCTCGCGGCCCTGGCCCTGGTCCTGGGCGTGGCGGTCGCCGCTTCGGCGCAACCGCGCGGCGACACCAGCCTGGCGCACATCGACGGCTACGTCTCGGTCAGCCCGGACAACCACTGCGTCGTGGTCAAGCAGCATGACGGTTCGCTTTACACGTTGGTGGGCCGCTGGCACGGCCTGATCCAGAACGACCACGTCCGGCTCGAAGGCCGTTTCGTCCCCGAGACCCGCTGCGGCGGTCAGGGCGGCTTCGAGGTGACCGAGGTCCACGCCATCTGGGCCTCCGACAATCACCGCTCCACCTACTACGACCACCTCAAGGACGGCGGCTTCCGCGACTGGCTCGCGCGCAACCGTCCCCAGGAGTGGGATCGGGAACGGGAGAGAGAGCGCCGCCTGCCCCCGCGCTAGTGGCCCGCGACCCAGCTCCCCAGGCGCGCACTCTGATACCGTAGCGGCGCCATGACGCCAGCCGCCTCCACGGCGCCGCCTGCCGGCGCGGTTACCACGGTCCGCATCGCCCATAGCCCCGACTCCGACGACGCGTTCATGTTCTATGCCCTGACCCAGGGGCAGCTCGACACCTCCGGGCTGGTCGTCGAGCACGTGCTGCGCGACATCGAGAGCCTCAACCAGGCCGCCTTCGCCGGCACCTACGAGATCACGGCGCTGTCGTTCCACGGCTACGCCCACCTCGCCGACCGTTACCAGCTGATGCCGTCGGGCGCCAGCTTCGGCGACGGCTATGGTCCAATCGTGGTCTGCCGCGAAGCCCGCACCCGCGAGGACCTGGCGGGGCGGGTGGTCGCGATCCCCGGCCAGCTCACCACCGCGCACCTGGCGCTGCGGCTTTGGCAGCCGGCGGTCGAGGTGCGCGTCGTCGCGTTCGACCGCATTCTCGAGGTGGTGGCCGCGGGTGAGGCGGAGGCGGGAGTGGTGATCCACGAGGGTCAGCTCACCTATGCCGACCAGGGGCTGCGCGCCGCGGTCGACCTCGGCGCCTGGTGGAAGGGAGAGACCGGCCTGCCCCTGCCGCTCGGCGGCAACGGCATCCGGCGCGACCTCGAAGAACCGCTCAAGCGCCGCCTCTGCGGGCTGCTTTCCGCGAGCATCGCCTACGGCCTCGATCACCGCCGCGAGGCCCTCTCCTACGCCACGCGCTACGCCCGCGGCCTGGAAGACGATCCGGTGCGTTCCGACCGTTTCGTCGACATGTACGTCAACGATTGGACCCGCGACTACGGCGAGGCGGGCCGCCGCGCCGTCCAGCTGCTGCTCGACCGCGGCTTCGCGGCGGGTCTGCTGCCGCGGCGGGTCGAGGCCGAGTTCGTTGCCGCCTGAACCGCCTGAACCGCCTGAACCGCCTGCTCGCCCGGTCGATCCGGCGGCGGCCGGCCCGGCCGGCGGCGGCGCCGCCGCGCCGCCGCTCGGCATCGTCTTCGACCTCGACGGCACCCTGATCGATTCGCGCCGCGACATCGCGACCGCGATCAACCGCATGCGCGCCGAGCGCCACCTGGCGCCGCTGTCGGTCGACGAGGTCGCCGGCATGGTCGGGGAAGGGGCGCGAATGCTGGTTCGGCGCGCGCTGCCTCCCCGGCCGCCTGGCGCCGGCAAGGACGACCTCAAGGAGGCCCTGGCCAGCTACCTCGCTCATTACGCCGAGGTCTGCCTGGCCACCACGCGTCCCTATCCCGGCATCGCCGCGATGCTGGCCACCCTGGCGCCGAGCTTCGCCCTCGCCGTGCTCAGCAACAAGGGCGAAGCCCTCTCGCGCCGCATCCTCCAGGGACTGGGCCTCGACCGCTACCTGCGCGAGGTGGTTGGCGGCGACAGCCTGCCGACGCGCAAGCCGAACCCCGGGGGTCTCTACCTGCTGGCCGACCGCCTGGCCATTGCCGCGCCGCGGCTGCTGCTGGTGGGCGACACCTGGATCGACGCGCGCACCGCCCAGGCTGCCGGCTGCGCGTTCGCGCTCACGCTCTGGGGCGAGCCCAGGGGCAGCGAACCGGCCGTCGCGGCCACCCCGCCAGACCCGCTGGACGCGGTCTCGGGCTGGCGCCTCGCGCACCCGCGCGACCTGCCGGCGGCGCTCGGTCTGACCGAGGACGCGTGACCTTTTCATCCCTGTGGGCCCATGCGTTCCCGCGGGTCCGCGCCGGCGGTCTCTTCATTCTCATCATGGGCTTCCTCCCTGACGCTCGATCGGCTCTGGGTCGCGGACGGACTGCTCAAAATGGCCTTCGGTGGGGTCATGTTCCTGGCTCGATGAGGTTGCGGGCGTCGATGAGGTTTGCGGGCGTGATAGCTTTTGCTGTCGGCTCGCCAGGCTCCGCGCCGGGTCGAGGCCGACGCTCGTCTTCTCCCCGGAGGAATCGCGCTTGGCGACTACATACAACGGCTTGACGCCACCTGCCGAGGGGTCCGCCATTGCCTGGCATGCCGCGGAGGAGCGGCTCGACGTGCCGGCGCGCCCGATCGTGCCCTTCATCGAGGGGGACGGCATCGGTCCCGACATCTGGCGGGCCACCCGCCGCGTGCTCGACGGTGCGGTCGAGAAAGTCTACAGCGGCCGGCGGGCCTTCGCCTGGTTCGAGGTGCTGGCGGGCGAGAAGGCGAAAGACCTGACCGGCGAATGGCTGCCGGCGGACACGCTGGCGGCGATCCGCGCCTACCGGGTGGCGATCAAAGGCCCCCTGACCACGCCAGTCGGCGGCGGCATCCGCAGCCTCAACGTCGCCCTCCGGCAGGCGCTGGATCTCTACGCCTGCGTACGGCCGGTGCGCTACTACCCGGGGACGCCGTCGCCGGTGCGCCGCCCCGAGGCGGTGGACATGGTGATCTTCCGCGAGAACACCGAAGACGTCTACGCCGGGATCGAGTGGCCGGCAGGCTCCAGCGAGGCCCGCCGGCTGATCGACTTCCTGGCCACCCTCGGCAAGCCGGTGCGCGCCGACAGCGGCATCGGCATCAAGCCGATCTCGGAGACCGGCAGCAAGCGCCTGGTGCGCGCGGCGCTGCACTACGCCATCGCCAATCGCCGGCGCAGCCTCACCCTGGTGCACAAAGGAAACATCATGAAGTTCACCGAAGGGGCCTTCCGCGATTGGGGCTACGAGGTGGCGCGCCAGGAGTTCGGCGAGCAGACCATCGCCGAGCACGACCTCGCCGCAGGGGGCGCCGCCGCTGCCGGCGCTGCCAGCAAGGATGGCGCGGGCAAGATCGTGATCTCCGACCGCATTGCCGACTCCATGTTCCAGCAGGTGCTCCTGCGTCCCGAAGAATACGAGGTCATCGCCACCACCAACCTCAACGGCGACTACCTGTCGGACGCCCTGGCGGCGCAGATCGGCGGCCTCGGCATGGCGCCGGGCAGCAACGAGGGGGACGGCCTTGCCGTCTTCGAGGCCACCCACGGCACCGCGCCGAAGTACGCCGGCCTGGACAAGGTCAACCCCGGCTCGCTGCTGCTGTCCGGGGTGATGATGCTGCGCTGGCTGGGTTGGGGCGAGGCCGCGGACGCGGTGGAACGGGGGCTCGCCGCCACCATCGCCCAGAAGCGGGTGACGTACGATCTCGAGCGCCAGATGCAGGGGGCCACCCTGCTGCGCACCTCGGAGCTCGCGAGCGCCGTCCTGGAGAACCTGTAAAGAGAGCTCGTACCGCCAACGGTTTCCAACCAAGGGGGAGCTGCCGATGCGCTACAAAGTCACCGTCGTAGGGGCCGGCAACGTCGGTGCCACCACCGCCCAGCGGATCGCCGAGGCCGACCTCGCCGACGTGGTGATGGTGGACGTGGCCGACGAGCTGGCCACCGGCAAGGCGCTCGACATGATGGAGGCGGCGCCAATCCTCGGCTTCAGCGCCAGGGTCCAGGGCGGCGGCGACTATGCAGCGACCGCCGGCTCGCAGGTCTGCGTGGTCACGGCGGGTCTGGCGCGCAAGCCCGGCATGAGCCGCGACGACCTGCGCAACAAGAACACCGAGATCGTCCACGGTGTCGTCACCCGGCTGGTCGAGCACTCGCCTGACACCATCCTCATCATCGTCACCAACCCCTTGGACGCCATGTGCGAGGTGGCGCGTCGCGCTTCGGGCTTCTCGCGACAGCGCGTCTTCGGCATGGCGGGGGTGCTCGACGCCGCCCGCATGCGCTGGTTCATCGCCGCCGAGCTCGGGGTGTCGGTCCAGGACGTGGACGCTTTCGTGCTGGGCGGCCACGGCGACACCATGGTGCCGCTGCCGCGCTACGCCACGGTCAACGGCATCCCGCTGCCGCAGCTGCTCGCCGCCGATCGCATCGAGGCGATCAACCAGCGCACCAGGAACGGCGGCGCCGAGATCGTCAACTACTACAAGACGGGCTCGGCCTACTATGCTCCGGCCGCCGCCAGCTTCGAGATGGTGGCGGCGATCCTGCTCGACAAGAAGAAGATCCTTCCCTGCGCCGTGCGGCTCGAGGGCGAATACGGAGTGGACGGGCTGTTCGTCGGTGTGCCGGTCAAGCTCGGCCGCGGCGGCGTCGAGCAGGTCGTCGAGCTGGCCCTGACCGCCGATGAGAAGGCGCTGTTCGAGAAGTCCGTCGCCGCGGTGCGCGGCCTGGTGGCGGAGCTGCCGTAGCACGCCTCCGGGGGTGCCCCTCCGGCCGGGCCGCCTTAGGCGGATCTCCTTCCGGCCTCCGGTTGGGCGAGGGTGCCTCCGGGGGTGGGCGGATCTCCTCCGGCCTCCGGTTGGGCGAGGGCGTTGGATGCAGGTGCGGTGGAGTTCGGGGGTCGCCCAAACGGCGGCCGGAGGAGATCCGCCCACCGCGACCCTCCTCCTCCCCCTACGGCTGGTAAATCTCTTCGACTCCCGATCTTCTTATCGGATGGGCTGCGCCGCCTCCTCGACCACCTTGCGATAGACTGCGGCGGGTTTTTTTGGGGGAGGGGCCTTGAAGATCCACGAGTATCAGGCCAAAGAGATCTTGCGCTCGCATGGGGTGGCGACTCCCCGGGGGCGGGTGACGGACGATCCGGAGGAGGCGGCGCGGATCTGCGCGGAGCTGGGAGGGCGGTGCGTGGTGAAGGCCCAGATCCATGCCGGCGGGCGCGGCAAGGGGGGCGGCGTCAAGCTTGCCGGGTCGCCGGCCGAGGCGCGCGAGACGGCGGGCCGGATCTTGGGGATGCGGCTGGTGACGCCGCAGACCGGACCGGAGGGTCAGGTCGTGCGCCGGCTGCTGATCGAGGAGGCTCTCGACATCGCCCGCGAGCTGTACGTCTCGGTCACCCTCGACCGGCAGGCGGGCAAGCCGATCGTCATGGCGTCAACGGCAGGGGGCATGGAGATCGAGGAGGTGGCGGCGCGCGATCCCGGGGCGATCCTGCGCCAGGAGGTCGAGCCGCTGCTCGGCCTGCTGCCGTTCCAGGGCCGCACCCTGGCGCGGGGGCTGGGGCTGGGCGGCGCGACGGCGGGCAAGGCGGCGAAGCTGCTGTCGGCGCTGGCCGCGGCCTACCTGGCGACCGACGCCTCGCTGGTCGAGATCAATCCGCTGCTGGTGACCGGCGGCGGCGACGTGCTCGCCCTGGACGCCAAGATGACCTTCGACGACAACGCCCTCTTCCGCCGGCCCGAGGTGCTGGCGATGCGCGACCTGGCGGAGGAGAACCCGATGGAGGTGGAGGCCGGCAAGTACAGCCTCAACTACATCAAGCTCGACGGCAACATCGCCTGTATGGTCAACGGCGCCGGCCTCGCCATGGCGACCATGGACATCATCAAGCTGTATGGCGGCGAGCCTGCCAATTTCCTCGACGTCGGCGGCGGCGCTTCCCAGGAGGCGGTGAAGAACGCCTTTCGACTGCTGGTCTCGGACCCCGGCGTGCGCGCGGTGCTGATCAACATCTTCGGCGGCATTGCCCGCACCGACCGGATCGCCCGCGGTGTGGTGGGGGCGATCGAAGAGCTGGGCAACGTCACGCTGCCGGTGGTCGTGCGGCTCGAGGGCACCAACGTCGAGCAGGGGCGCGAGGTGCTGCGCCAGGCGCCGTTCCACTTCATCGTCGCCGAGCAGATGGCGGACGCCGCCGAGAAGGTGGTGGCGGCGGCCAGGGGCGGGGGACGCTGAGATGGCGATCTGGGTGAACGGCGATACGCGCCTGGTGGTGCAGGGCATCACCGGCAAGGAAGGCACCTTCCACGCCCTGGCCTGCCGCGAGTACGGTACCCGGGTGGTGGCCGGGGTGACGCCGGGCAAGGGGGGCACCACCGTCGGCAACGCTGAGGGCACTGAGGGCAAAGGGGGCATCCCGGTCTACGATTCGGTGGCCGAGGCGCGGGCCGCTACCGGCTGCAACGCCTCGATGATCTTCGTGCCGCCACCCTTTGCCGGCGACGCCATCATGGAGTCGGCGGCGGCGGGGATCGAGCTCACGGTGTGCATCACCGAGGGGATCCCGGTGTCCGACATGCTGCGGGTCAAGGCTTTCGTCGCCGATCACCCCACCCGCTTGATCGGTCCCAACTGTCCCGGCGTGATCTCGCCGGGGATGGCGAAGATCGGCATCATGCCGGGACACATCCACCGTCCCGGCGGCGTCGGCGTCATCAGCCGGTCGGGCACCCTGACCTACGAGGCGGTGTGGCAGCTCACCAACCTCGGCCTCGGGCAGTCGACCTGCGTCGGCATCGGCGGCGATCCGATCAACGGCACCAACTTCATCGACGTGCTGCAGGCCTTCGCCGCCGACCCGGAGACCGTGGGAATCGTGATGATCGGGGAGATCGGCGGAAGTGCCGAGGAGGCGGCGGCGGCCTGGATCGCCGCCAACTACGACCGGCCGGTGGTCGGGTTCATCGCCGGCCGCACCGCTCCCCCCGGACGCCGCATGGGTCATGCCGGAGCGATCGTCGCCGGCGGCCGCGGCACGGCGGCCGAAAAGATGGCGGCGATGCGGGCGGCGGGCCTGCACGTCGTGGAGTCGCCGGCTAAGCTCGGCGAGACGATGGCGCGCGCGCTGAATGGTTGAGAAGGGACGCAGCGGCGGCGCCGGAAGGGGCGGCGGGAGCGGCGGGAGGGGTATCGGCGGCGAGCGCGGCGCCGGCGGCAGGCGTGGCGCCAACAGCGCGAGGGACGCGCGCGCGGCGGCAACGGCGACGCCGGTGGACGGATGAGCTTGGACGGCGGGCGCGGCGACGCAGGCGGCAGCGACGAAGTGAGATTGATTTGCACGGGTTAGAGCGCTGTCCCGGAGACGGGTGGCTGGCGCTGCTGGGCGGCGGCGAGTTCAGCTTCGGCCAGACTCTCGCTGCCGATCGGGCCTGGCTGGCGCGTTGCGGGCCGGGACCGGTCGGCTTCGTGCCGGCGGCGAGCGGCTCGAACGACTACCCGCGCCACTTCGCCGCCTACCTGGGGGAGGCGTTCGGGCGCGAGGTCGAGACGGTGCCCATCTACCGCGCGCGCGATGCGCGGCGCGGGCGCAACGCCGAGCGCCTCCGCGAGGTGGCCGCGGCCTACCTCGGCGGGGGCGTGACCGATCATCTGCTCGAGGCGATGGCCGGTTCGCCGGCGGCGGCGGCGCTCGGCGAGCGCCTGGCCGGCGGCGGCATGGTGGTGGCGATCGCCGCTGCCGCCCAGGCCGCGGGCGCCGTGGCGCGCAGCATCGCTCCGGGGCAGACCCTGCCCGGCTTCGGCTGGTTGCCGGCCGGCGTGGTCGAGCCCAACTTCGACCCGGCCCACGATCGCCGGCTGCGCCGGCTGCTGCGGCTGCCGGGCGTGCGCTGGGGCCTGGGGCTGCCGGCCGGGTCGGCCGTGCTGCTCGGCCCCGGCGATGCCGGCGAGGTGGTCGGCACGGTGTTCCGCCTCGACGGACCCGAGGCCGACCTCGAGGTGCTGTCCGAGGAGGAGGGGAGCGGCAGCGCGCCGCCGCCCCGCGCGGTCGGCGGCGGCAAGAAGGCTGATGACGAAGAGGCCGCAGCCGATCACGAGGAAGCGGCCGGCGATGAGCCTGGCGGCGACCGTGGCGACGGCAGCGACGGCGGCGATGGCAGCGACCGCGACGACCGCGGCGGCGGCAGGGCCGGCGGCGGTTAGACGAACGGTTGGATCAGGGGAGAACGTGATGGCGATGACGTTGGCGATTCTCAAGCCGGACAGCATCGAGGCCGGCCATGCGGGCAAGATCCTTGCCCATTTGCAGGCGGAGGGCTTCGGCCTCCGCGGCATCAAGCTGGTGCGCCTCAGCGCGGCGCAGGCGCAGTCGTTCTACGAGGTGCACCAGGAGCGGCCTTTCTACGGCAGCCTGGTGCAGTTCATGACCAGCGGGCCGGTGATGCCGCTGGCGCTGGAGCGGGACGATGCCGTGGCGCACCTGCGCCAGGTGATGGGTGCGACCGACGTGGCCAAGGCGGCGCCCGGCACGGTGCGCGCGCTCTACGGCACCTCGATCGAGCGCAACGCCATCCACGGCAGCGACTCGCCCGACAATGCCGCCGCCGAGCTCGCCTTCTTCTTCTCGCGCGCGGAGCTGCTCGCCGCGGGTTGACCCGGGTGCCCTCAGCCGCCTGGAACCCAGCCACGGAGATCGCAAGGAGCAACCCATGGTCTATCGAGTCCCGCCCGCGGCGCCCCTGAGCCAGGTCCCGCCCGACCGGCGCGGCCGGGTGATGGGTCATTACTGCCTGATCTGCGCCAGCCTCTACCCGCTGCACCGCGCCATCCACACCGGCAGGCCGGTCTACGGCCGCGATCACATCGCCTCGCCCTGTGCCCACGAAGGCGACGTCTTCGAGCCCGGCGCGAGCTGGTGGGAGCCGGGGATCGAGGTGTTGCCGGCGCCGGCTACTCCTGGGGCCTCGCCCGGGACGCAGCCGCCAGCCGCGCCGCCGCCGGCAGCCAAGCCCTGAAAACCGCTTCTGTGAACGCCGCGCGCCGCCCTCGCCGCTTCGATTGGGGCGCGCTCGATCGCCACCTCGCCGAGGTCCGCGGCTGCCGCATCTGCCCGCGCGTCGAGCCGCCGCCGGTCACCTGGCGGCCCGAGGTGCCGCCGCGCATGATCCTGGTGGGCCAGGCGCCGGGGCCGCGCGAGGCGGCGCGCGGCCGGCCGTTCGCCTTCACCGCCGGCACCCGCCTGTTCTCATGGTTCGCCCGCCTGGGGGCGCCCGAGACCGAGTTCCGGCGCCGCGTTTACATCGCCGCGGTGCTGCGCTGCTTTCCCGGCCGTGCGCCCGCCGGAGGCGACCGCGTTCCCGCCCCCGCCGAGATCGCCAATTGCGCCCCTTACCTGGAGCGGGAGCTGCGGCTCATCAGGCCCGCCACCGTCATCGCCGTCGGGCAGCTGGCGATCGCCCGCTTCCTGCCGGCGCCGGCCCCGCTAGGCGAGCGGGTCGGGCAGGTCTTCACCCTCGGCCGCGGCGCCCAGGCCTTCGACCTCGTGCCCCTGCCGCACCCCTCAGGGAGAAGCACCTGGCTGGTGCGCCCGGAGAACCAGGCCCGCCTCGACCAGGCCCTCGCCGCCCTCGCCGCCACCAGCGGCTGGCGCGAGACCTTCGGCGGCGGCTACTTTACCTAACGCCAAGAAGGTCAAGCGGCTAAGGACGGCCGCACCAGGGCGCCGGGGGGAGAGCTTCGAAGGAGTCCCGCGCCGCCTTTCTGAACATCGATCGCGATTGGAACCAGTCGCTGTGAGAGCGCGATTCCGTCAAGCTAGCTGATGGCTGTCGACGACCGAAGCCGACTCTCGCGTCAGGTTCTGCATCATTGATGTGGATCAGTCAGAAATTTCCACGACTCCAACATCAATGCCGAATTCAGACCTTCAAACACCAGTTATGGCTCCAAAATAGACAAGAATAAATCGTTATCGGGTAAGGTATAGGGAAGGGGAAGATGGGCGGTAGCAAGGCGGAGGTGAAGCGTGTGCGGGAGGTGCTGAGCAGTCTTGTCGATGTCTCTGGCCTGAGCCGTCGCGAAATCGCAAGACGTCTGGCACGCCAGGGATCTGGCCTCGACGTGAGCCGGCTCCTCGGCGGCCAGTTAGAGCTCAAGTTGCACCAGGTGCTCGACATCCTTCGCGTGCTTGAGATCCATCCCGTGGAGTTCTTCCGCCTGATCTTCAAGGAACCGGAGCTGCGGAGCCCGCTGCTTGAAAGGCTACAAGGTCTCTTCGCTGCCGAGAAGCCTCCAGCCGGCCCGCGCCACCCTCGTCCAACGGAAAAGGATCTGGATGAGCTCCACCGCCGACTGGATGAAATGGCGCAGCTGATCGAGCAACTCCGAGCGAGGCCAAGATAGCGGCAGGTTAAGAGGTATTTCATGTGGCCTCATGCCAAGTGCCGCCGAGCTCGACGTTTCGTTTGTGTAGTGCTGAAACGATGTCCAGAAGGAGGCTGTCGCCATGGTGATCTCCAGCGTGGGCTCTCCGCTGCGCTTGCGGGGCCGACACCCAGGCTTCTCGCTCGTCGGCCTCTCGACGCTGGCCGCCGGTATCGGCGCCACGGCGGCAAGGTTCGGCATCTTCAACGCCGCGGAGTTGCGGCCGCTAATCTACGCCCATCGCGAGGAGCTGGTATGGCTGAGGGAGCCGGCGTCCGGCAACGAAATGACCTCGATTCCGGTGTCCTATCCCGACTTCCTTGACTGGGGAGGAGGCTACCAGCCTTTCCGGGATGGCCGCATTCAGCGACCGGCGCCGCTTACCGGCGAAGAGGTGCCGGACCGGGTCTCCGGCCCGCTTGTCTCGCCCGAGCCATTCGCTAATCTCGAGATGCGTCCGCAGCTGGGAAGGGCGGTGGATCGGGGCATTGACAGTGGTGCGGCGTATTCCGGTATAATGGTGACTACAAAATTAGCGGGCGTAGAGCCTGACCGAGGTGCCGGTGCCGGACGATTCGCCAGAAACGCCGGGTTCGTTCTGGCCCAAACCCCAAAGCCTGGTCGCTCTGTTGGCTGCTGCAGCGGCTCTTGCCGTTCAGATTCTCAACTTGACACGGCCTCAGCAGCTGGCTTGGACCGCGATCATCGTCGGCGTCGCAGTCCCCACGTTTCTCATCGCGCTGCGCCGCTCGCGAGACCGCCGCTCGCGGTTGCTGGACGCTACGAAGCTCGAGCTCAAGGCTTCCAATCGAGATCACCTGTGGGGCCGGGACGGCGATCAAAAGGAGCTGCAGCGGTTCTGTCAGGCTCATGTGATCGTGATCCTCGATGGCGATTCCGGGGCGGGCAAAAGCGCTCTCGTCCAGGCTGGCTTGATTCCCCAGTTGGCGACGAGCGCGCTGTTTCCGATTCTTGTCGATCAACTCGGCGCCTGGGAAGGCGTACGTGAGGTGCTGACCGACATGGTATGGAATACGCTGAATGACGACGAAAGACGGCGTCTCCTGGAAGTTCCGCCAGACCAGGATCCTCCGGCGAAGCCGCTGGACGTCCTACCGGCCTTGGGATTCTTCAATAAGCGGCTGGGCCGGAGACCGTTGCTGATCTTTGACCAGCTCGATGACTTCGTCCTGGAAAACCTCAGCCACTTCCAGTCGCCTAACGGCGGATGGATCCGTGCTAAGACCCTGATAGGGGATCCGTTCTGGGGCGATCTGGCAAGCCTCGTCTGCCGGGCAGCAGACCCGGTTCACTGTCTGTTCGTATTGCACACGGATCTTCTGGCAGTAAGCCATTCCTTCGCCGTTGGCAGCGATGTCAAGGTCTTCACCGTGGGGGCGCTCGACCCAAATCCTCTGGCGGCCCATCTCGGTCACCTGATCGGCACCGAGGTCGTCTCCAACCAGCAGAACGGCTGGATGGCCCTGCGACAGGAGCTTGTGAAAGACCTCATGCGTGCTGGCACGATGCCAGGTCAGTTGGCCTTCGCGCTGCGGTCGCTTGCCGTCCTCGAGCGCCCCACTCTTGCAGAGTACAAGAGCGTCGGCCGGTTGCTCGGGATGGAGGCCCGCTACCTGGATGCGCTGATGGTGCCCATGGCCCGCGAGTCGGGCTTGGAGCCCGGCCAGCTTCTATGCATTCTCTCGCGGCTCGCCGGTGTGGATAATGAAGCGGGCGCCTCCTCGCTGAAGTCTCTACCGCACTCGGTCCGTGGTCTGGCGGTGTCCTGTTCCGGCCCGGAAGAGAAAATCTCGAAGGCGCTTGGCTTGCTGCGACACCATAGGATCGCGCGCACGGTCTTCGACGGTACCGGTCTAGGGCAGGCATGGATTCTCGATCACGATTATCTTTGCTCGGTTGTGGCGGAGCTCGCTCTGGTGTCGAGCAGGTGGCGTCAAAAGCTCAAGGCAGCTCACGATGCTTACAACGCTGCGCGGCCTCCCTGGAATCTACTTCGCCTAGCCTCCTTGCATCTTCAAGGCGCTTTGAGTATTCTCTGGCTCAGGGGCAGGTTCAAATATCGGGAGCTAGCCCCTTTTGCGCGCCTGAGCTTGTTGAACTTCACTCCGCTCATCGTTGCAGGACTCTTCGTTGCCGCCTTCATCGCTCACGAGGACTCGCAGGTTTACAAAGCGTTGCTTGCAAGCTGGGAATTGCCTGCCGAGCTCTATGACGTTCAGTCCCAGCTCGACACCCTAACTCTCCCGCGCTCCGTGAATCGTTTTGATTGGATTGCCAGCAACGTAACTCATCTTCAAATCGCCACCGTCAAGAAGCCGAGAAGCGGCGAAGCGGCGAATGGGGTTCAAAGAGAAGCCCTGGATCACTTCCCACCATGGCTGCTATCGCTGGACGTGAGCAATCTGCCCTATCCCTTGAGGAGTCTCCAGGCACTGCCTCGGAAACTGACCTATCTCAATGTCAGTGGCGACGGTCAACTGACTGGCTTCAGCGGAGTGCCTGGCCGCCTAACCCACCTTGCGGCCAGCGGGAATGACGACATAAGGTATTTTTCACCGCTTCCTCCTTCCTTGAAGTGCCTAGAACTTGGCGGCCAGTACCTTGTCTCTCTGCGAGAGCAGTTGGCGTCCAATCTGAACGCTCTAGCGTCCCTCCGGCTGGAGGGTACGAATCTGGCGTCTTTGCGGGGGTTGCCGTCTTCGCTTCGGAGTCTGGACGTATCGGCGAACCCGAAGCTTGCGCAGGTTGACTACCTTCCCCCGCTCCTTTCGGAACTGAGGATCGATGCCGCCAAGATTCCAGCCGGCATGGCATTTCCTCTTTACCTCAAGGACTTGCACCTTAGCAGGACGAGTCTTCCGGATTTCAGTGGCATGCCTGCAGGGCTTGGAGCGCTCACCCTCAGCTCGGTTGCGGTTGGAGAGTGGAAGGGGCTGCCGCTATCGCTGCGCTCGCTCAATCTGATCAATGTTCGGCTTCCGGCCGCGCTCCCGACCGGCCTGCGATCTCTCGCGGCAGTGCTGCCAGAGGGAGGCCTTGCGTGGGAAAAGCTGCCGCCAGGGCTGTCCGTGCTGCGACTGTCCCTGGCGGGAGTGAAGGATTTGCAAGTCCTGCCTCGAGGCCTCGAGGGCCTCGCCATTACGAATTCGATCTTGGTAAATATCTCAGGGTGCCCGCCAGCGGTGAAGCATCTAGATCTTCGTGGCACGCGGCAGCTCAGGGTGGTCTCGGAGCTTCCCGGAGGTCTGCTGTCGCTCAACCTGATGAACTCGGTGGAGCTCGAAAGGCTCGAGAACCTCCCGCCGTCGCTGCTATTCCTCAATATCGCTGGAACGCGCCTCGCCAGGCTGCCGGTAATGCCAGCGAGCCTCGAGGAGCTCGACATCAGCGGCACGAATATTCAGAGCCTTAAGGGGTTGCCTCGGGGTCTCAAGGTGCTGACCGTAAGCAAGGGCCAGTTGGGCAGCCTCCAAGGGCTACCGCATTCGGTCCATGTGTTGCGGTTCGTCGAGTTGCCCGAGGACCGCGATGGTCGGGAGGGCTCGCACTTCGGATGCGACCCATCTGAGGTGCCGTTTGAGCGTTGGCGGTGCGTGGTGCCGGGATGACGAGACAATTCATCATCGGGCTTTCGAGTTCGCTCCTCGCCCTCAAATATCGATGTATTGCTCTAAATCGAAATGCTTGCGTTACCGTATCAGCTAACTTAAACTGGTCGGCTAGGACATCTAAGAAGATCGCGTTTCGGGGACGAGGGAATCTTGGAAATCGAGCGAGAGAGACCTCCGAAGTCGCCGCAGGAACGTCGAATGCCGATCGCGCCTCGCGTGCGACGCGCACGCTTCCAAGGCGGCAATTGGTGGTCAGCGGCGCGCTGGAGTCGGCGGGTGCCGACCAGCGAGATCACCGCTTGGGGGTGCGCCAAAATGGCATCTTCGACGCGAAACACCGAGACCGCCGAGCTCTCGAGGGGCCCCTCTCCGGGGAAAGTGTTGCGTTTGTCACAGATACACTGGTTGCTGCACTGATAAAATCGGGGTGTTTCGCCCTTGACGAAAGCGGTTGACGCCCCACTTACGCCACGACGGACTCGTTCTGCCACGGCGAGTTCAGTGGAAGAGGAGAATGGAATGAAGAGCCGCCCCAGACGCTGGCCGAGCCGCTGGCATCTTGGCTGGGTTGTGCTGCTTGGGTTTCTTACCTTCCCGGTTGAGGCCAGAACACCACCGCTGACTGTCCGTTCCGCCCCGCAGACCGTCTGCCACTTGCACGCCAAGAAAGTATGTCCGGACGGCCTTACCCCGGACGGGGGCCTGACTTGCGCGGGAGGGGGCGGCGGATGCTCCATGTAAGACCGTCCCTGGCCGGGCTCGCGTCTTTCGGAGCAATCGCTCTGATCGTGGCCCTCTCGTCGCCCGCGTCACCCCAACGTAAAGAGAGTAGCACGGCCGATGGTCGGCCCTCAGGTCGCCTCAACGAGGTCCGGCGCGTTTTCTTGACGCGGCGGCCAAGATGGAGCACCTCGGCGGTCTGGAGCGGCGACAACGAGTTGTTGATCATCGATCAGGTCTACAACAAAGTGCTGCGCTACTCGCGTTCCGGAGAAACACTGGGGACGCTGCCTGACAGCGTAGAGACCTCGCTCGAAAACTTTTTCCCCGCCGGGGTCAGGGCTCGCAGCTCCGGGTTGCTGTTTCAGCTGGATACCCACCACCTCGTATCGGTGGATCGGAACTACAACCCGCTGGCGCGCCAGGACTTTCGAGCCGCAGGTACCAACAGGCTGAGTGCCAAGTCTCTCTGGCAGTGGGAGCCGATCGGAGATGACATAATCTCCTTCAGCGACATTAATACCGGTGACCCGAATAACATCAAAGACACCAAGAGAGTTGCATACCTACGGTTCCCCTTCGACGATCCGTCCAGCGCCACTGTTTTGGAAGAGTTCTCCTTCGACCACCCGCTGAGGCTATACAATCGGCTTGGCTTTCCCTACATTGCGGTCTTGGGGAACACCGTGTACGTCCTCCGAGTCGACGACCTTCGAATCTACGTGGAAGATCATGGTTCGCTGCGACCGACTCCTATCGTGTTACCAGACGTCACCGCCGCGCCAACCCTTCCGGCTTTCTACTATAGGGAGGACATCAAGCCGGTGATGGCGGCCGTCGAGAATTCCACCATGCCCGTCGGCTTTTACGCCTGGCGCGACGCTCTCTATGTACTCATGAGGGTAGCCAACGGCAACGCCAGCCACTGGAAGGTGGTCAAGATCGATCCTCGTTCCTCCGAGGTCGTGGGTGAGGCGACGGTGATCACCTCAGCGAGTCACCTTCTGGTCGTGCCGGGGCAGACCGACTGGGCCTTCGTGGAGAAAGGACCGGTAAGAGGGTGGGGCGATCAGAGCATCGACAGCATCCTCTTCGTACCTGCCGCGAGGTTTGCGCACCTGAGCGGTGAGCTATCGGACTAAGGACCGGCGAAGAAATAACTTCCCTCTTCAGCTGGGTCTGAGCGTGTAGTTCCAGCTCGCGAGGGTCTCGTCCTTGGTGATGTGCAGCTGACTCA
>Ga0209118_1000422_pt1 | contig 23590 bp, 22 predicted proteins | sample BlaSpr_A8_Ref_M1_FD_187988 | JGI IMG/M metagenome (GOLD analysis project Ga0209118, IMG submission 187988) | Forest soil microbial communities from Thunder Bay, Ontario, Canada - Black Spruce, Ontario site 2_A8_Ref_M1 (SPAdes) (version 2) | ecosystem: Environmental > Terrestrial > Soil > Boreal...
CCGCCTCTCCGCCTCGCTGGCGTCAGCCGTCGTGCCCGCGGCCCCTCCCGCTGTCGACGGCGAGCCGGCCACCGTCGAGGCTTCAGCCGCGGCCGGCGGCGCGCCCGCCGTCACGACCGGCGGCAGCGGGGCCACCGGCGCCGTGATCGCCGGCGCTGCGACCGGGGCTGTCGGACCTGCCGCGGCGGGGGTTGCCCCGGTCCCGGCCTTGGCGGCGCCAGTGCTGGCGGCAGGTACAGGTGCGGTAGGCGCGGCGGCGCTCGCCGGTGCCGGTCTTGACTCGGCTTCGCTGCCGTGCGGCGTCGCGGCGGGGGCGGTCACGGCCTTCCGGCTGCCGGCGTCGCCCGCCGGCGTCCGGGTCGCCGGCGGGGGCGCGCCGGAGCAAGCGACGACCGCCAGGCCGCCGGCCGCGGCCGCCACGGCCAAGGCCCGGCGGACGCAGCCGAGAACTGCCGCCGAGGATCGAGGCGCCGCAGCCGGAGAGGGGTGGACGATGCGAGCAGGCAAGCCAGCTACGACAATCGCGGCCGGCCTCGCGGGGCACGAAGAATTCCCCCAGCCCGGCAGAACGCTGCCCCCAAAACCATGCTTCATCGCCAGATCAGGATAGCCTAAACCGCGCCCGAAGGCACCATCGCCGCCGCGAAGAAGCTCTCGACGTGCTGCTGCACCTCGCTGGCGGTGCTGTAGCACATGCAGCGCTCCGCCAGCTCGGCCAGCTCGGCCGCGGACATCCGCCGCAGCCAGGTCTTGATCTCCGGGATGCGCCGTGGGCTCATCGACAGGCGTCGCAACCCCATGCCGATCAACAGCAGGGCGTGGCGGGTGTCGCCGGCCATCTCGCCGCACAGGCCGACGTCGATGTTGGCGAGTCGCGCGCTGTCGATGACGTGGCGCAGCATGCGCAGCATCGCCGGGTGCAGCGGTTGGTAGAGGTTCGCCACGTGCTCGTTGTTGCGATCGACCGCCAGCGAGTACTGGATGAGGTCGTTGGTGCCGATCGAGAAGAAATCGACCTCGCGCGCCAGCAGGTCGGCGATGACCGCCGCCGCCGGCACCTCGATCATCACCCCCAGCCGCAGGTCGCGCTGGTAGGGCAGGCCCTCGCGCTCCAGCTCGGACGCCACCTCGGCGGTGAAGGCGCGGAAGCTGCGCAGCTCGTCGAGCGTGCTCACCAGCGGCAGCATCACCCAGAGGTCGCCGAACAGACCGGCGCGCAGCAGCGCCCGGATCTGGGTGCGGAAGATGTCCGGCCGCGCGAGCGTCAGCCGGATACCGCGCAGGCCGAGAACCGGGTTCTCCTCGTGGGTCTCCATCATCTCGGCAGCCAGCTTCCTGCCACCGAGATCGTAGGTGCGGATGACCGCCGGATGCGGCGCCGCCGCTTCGATGAGCTTGCGGTAGATGGCGATGTGCTCGTCCTCGCTCGGCAGCTCCGGGCTCTTCTCGATGTAGAGGAACTCGCTGCGGTAGAGGCCGATGCCCGCGGCACCGAAGCAGGTTCCCTCCTCCACCTCCTCCGGCAGGTCGATGTTGGCCATCAGCGAGACCGCCACGCCATCGCGGGTGACCGCCTCGAGCTCCCGCGTCATCATCAGGTCGCGATCGCGGCATTTCAGGTCGAAGCGCCGCGCCTGGTAGCGGTCGAGCATGTCGGAGGTCGGGTTCGTGATCACGGTACCCTCCTCGCCGTCGACGATCAGCGGCACGTCGTCGACCAGCTGCTTGGTCAGCCCGGTGAGTCCCGCCACCGCCGGCAGGTTGAGCGAGCGCGCAATGATCGTGGTATGCGAGGTGCGCCCGCCCGACTCGATGGCAAAACCGAGCACGTGCTTACGACCGAACCGGATCGCTTCGGAAGGGGTCAGGTCGTCGGCGACGATGACCGCTCCGGGGGCCAGCTCGGAGATCTCGCGGTGGGAGGACCCTTGCAGGCTGCGCAGCAAGTGCCGGGCGACGTCGGCGAGGTCGGCGCCGCGTTCGCGGAGGTAGGCATTGTCCATCTGGGCGAAGCGCTGGTCCAGCTCCTCGGAGGTCTTGTGCACCGCCCACTCGGCGTTGACCTTCTGGTTGCGAATCCGCTCCTCCACGCGGCCCAGGAACTTGACGTCCGAGAGCAGCAGCAGGTGGGCGTCGAAGATGCCGGCGAGATCGGCGCCGAAGTCCTCCCCCACCTCGAAGCGCGTCTTGCCGAGGTCCTCGCGGGCAAGCTCCACGGCATCGTGGAGACGCGCCACCTCGACGTCCACCTGGTCCTCCTGGATCGGCAGCCGGAAGACGTCCTGCGCCCGGGTCTCGACGATGACGGCGCGGCCGATCGCCACCCCCGCGGAAACCCCCATGCCATGGAGGACCTGCATCGCGGGGCTGTCCGGCGTTTCCAGCGGCTTCTCCATCAACTCTCCTCTTCGAAGCGGTTGGCGATCAGGCCGGACACCGCCTGGATGCACTCGGCCTCGTCGTCGCCCTCGCAGCGGATGGTCAAGCGCGTCCCTTGACTGGCGGCCAGCAGCAGCACGCCAAGGATGCTCTTGGCATCCACCTCCTCGCCGTCCCTGGTCACCGTCACCCGGCTGTGGAAGCGGGCCGCCGTATTCACCAACTTGGCGGCGGCGCGCGCATGCAGGCCAAGCCGGTTGACGATCTCCTCCTCGCGCTCAATCATGCGGCGTGGCCGTCACCACGGCTTCCGCGAAGGTGGCGGCGTCGGCGGCATTTTCGCATTTCTTTCCTGTCAGAAGATCGCTGGCGAGACAAACGCTCTTCTGGGTCTTGGCCTGCAGCCAGCGAGCCAGCTCCTTGAGATTGCCCTCCTGGCGCGGCTGGCAGGCGAGACGCATCACCATCGGCAGGTTGACCCCGGAGAGGATCTCGACCCGCCCCTCGACCAGGAACGAGCTGGCGACGTTGCACGGCGTGCTGCCGAACATGTCGGTCAGGATGAGCACGCCCTGGCCGTGATCCAGACGTTCGACCGCGGCTCTCACCTCGGCCTTGACCTCCTCGATGGGCTCGTTCCAATCGAGGCCAAGCGCCTCGAACTCCGGCAGCGGGCCGGCGATCTTCTGGGCGGCGGCCAGCAACTCGTGGGCCGCGCCGCCATGCGTGAGAATCAAAGTACCGATCATTTGGTTTGTCGGCCTTGCGGCCACCCTCCAGCATCAGCAGATTTAGAGCAATGAAAATTCCCCGACCGCCCTCTTCGGAGGACGGTTGGCCGGGGTCGAGCTCGAACGTACCCAGGTGCCAGGCGCACGCCGGCGGCGCCTGGATCTCCCCGGTTCCGGCTACCGCGAGATGTCGCGGTGGATAAGGCGCGCCTGCCAGCCGCTGGCATCGAGCCGCCGCTTGAGGCGCTCGCAAATGGCCACCGAGCGATGCCTCCCCCCGGTGCAACCCACCGCCACCGAGAGATAACTGCGATTCTCGCGCCGGTAGCGGGGTAAAAGGAAGCCCAGGAGGTCGGTGAGCCGGGTGATCAGCTCCTCGAAGTCCGGCTGTTGCTCGAGGTATTCGAGCACCGCGTCGTCCTGTCCGGTTTGCTCCCGCAGCCCCGACACGAAGTGCGGATTGGCCAGGAAGCGTACGTCGAACAGCAGGTCGGTGCCGACCGGAACGCCATGCTTGAAGCCGAAGCTCACCAGCGAGACCACCATCTCCGGCTGTTCGCCGGCGGCGGCGAAGGCTCGGTACACCTGGGCGCGGGTCTCGTGGATCGACCAGTGACTGGTATCGAACACCAGGTCGGCACGCGGCCGCAGGCCGGCGAGCAGCTCGCGTTCGCGCCGGATGCCCGCGATCGCCGGCTGGTCCGGAGCGAGCGGATGCGGGCGCCGGGTCTCCGAGAAACGCCGCACCAGGACCTCGTCGCTGGCCTCGAGGAAGAGCAGGATCGGGCGCGAGTGGCCGCACGGGCCCGGCTGGCTCGAGCTCCCGGGCTGGCTCACCTGGTCCGACTGGCTCGAGCTCCCGGGCTGGCTCTGCTCCTTAAACGTCGTGCGATCGATCTCGGCGATCAGGCGCGGAAACTCCTCGGCGAAGCCCGGCGCCCGCAGATCGGCCACCACGGCGATCCGCTCGTGACCGAACACCAGCTCGCCCGGGCGCTCCAGGAACTCGCGCAGGAGCGGCAGCGGCAGGTTGTCGACGGTGTAGTAACCGAGGTCTTCGAAGCACTTGGCGACCACGCTCTTGCCGGAGCCCGAAAGGCCGGTGATCAGCACCAGCCGCAAGCGCTCCGCCGGCAGCCCGCGAGATCTCTCGGCCTCGACGGCGACGCCGGTGAGCCGCTCATCCTCCTGGAGCCCGGTGCTCATGGTCTCAGCGTGCAGGAACCTTCCGGTTGCGCTCGAGCTCGGCCTCGAGCTTGCGCGCGAACTCCCGCGCCGAATGATGCCCCTGCAGTTTGAGCACGTGGTTGCGCGCCGCGATCTCGACCAGGATGCCGACGTTGCGGCCCATGGCGAGCGGCATGCGGATGTAGGGGCAAGGGACGTCCAGGATGTGGAAGACCGACTCGTCCAGGCCCAGGCGGTCGTACGCCTGCCCCGCCTGCCAGTGCTCGAGCTCGATGACCAGGTCGATCGTCTTGCGCTCCCGCACCGCGGCCAGGCCGAAGAGGTCCTGGACGTTGATGATGCCGATGCCGCGCAGCTCCATGTGCAGGCGCAGCGGCCCTTCGCTGAATCCGACCAGCTCGCCGCTGGGATAGCGCTTGACGTAGACGCGATCGTCCGCGACCAGGCTGTGGCCGCGGCTGATGAGGTCGAGGGCCGACTCGCTCTTGCCGACGCCGCTGTCGCCGATCAGCAGCACGCCCAGACCGTAGATGTCGAGCAGCACCCCGTGCAGGCAGGTCGAGGGCACCAGGTGATCTTCGAGGAAATAGCTGATCGCCTTGATCACCGTCGACGACAGCGCCGTCGACGACAGCACCGGCAGCTCCGATTTCTGGCAGCTCTCGAGGAAGCCGGGCAGCGCCGGCAGCCCCTTGGTGATGACGAACACTGGCACCGGCAGGCTGGCGATCACGTCGAAGCGCCGCAGCCGCTCGGTCTCGTCGAGCGTCATCATGTACTCGGTCTCGCTCTCGCCGACGATCTGGACGCGGCCCGGCTTGATGTAGGCAAAGTAGCCCGCGAACGCGAGGCCGGGCTTCTGCACCCGGGGATGGGTGATGGGATTGTCGAGGTGCGACTCTCCCGACAGCACGCGCAGGTTGAGGCTGGCAAGCTCCTCGCCCAGCAGCTCGCGCACCTTGACCGGCGCCGGCACGATGGCGGGCGGCGGGTTCTGCATTCAGACGCTCTCTTTCAGGAAATCGTAGATGGCGCCACGGTCTCCCAGGCGCAGCAAGGTCTCGACGTGGCGATCGGTCCGCACCCAGCGCGAGATCCGGGCCAGCGTCTGCAGGTGCTCGGCCGGGCTGTCGTCCGGCGACAGCACCAGGAAGAACAGCGCCACCGGATCGCCGTCGGCGGCGCCGAACTCGACCGGCGGCCGGGCGATGCCGACCGCCAGGATGCCCTGCTCCAGTCCCTTGAGCTTGCAGTGCGGGATCGCCACCCCGCTGCCGATCCCGGTCGAGCCGAGCTGCTCGCGCTCGAGCAGCGCGCGGAAGAGCGCCCCGGCGTCGCGCACCAGGCCGGTGGCCGCCACCCGCTCCGCGAGCTCCCGCAACACCCCGCGGAAGTCGGTGGCCGGCAGGTCGGAGAAGATGAGCTCCGGCCGGGTGAGCGGGCCGGCTACGGGCATGGAACCACCGTGGCGCCGGCGGCCGGCGTCCCCTTGACGGATCGGGTGGAGCATGCCCGCCGGGGCATGGGGTCAAGGCTCGGGGGCGATCAGCCCGTAGTTCTGATCCTTGCGCTTGAACAGCACGTTCAGGCGATCGGTATCCGCGTCGCGAAACACCACGAAGCCATGCTCGGCGGTCTCGAGCTCGATCGCCGCCTCCGCGATGGTCATCGGCTTGATCTCCACCTGGATCGTCTCGATCACGCGCGGCCTGGCGCCGTCGCCGACCGAGGCGCGATCCAGCACCTCCATCGGCCATTGCGGCCAGCGGTGGCCGTTCGTCCGATCGGCCCGGCGGCGCTTGTCGACCCGCTTCTTGCGCGATCTCTTGACCTGCTTCTCGACCCTGTCCACCGCCAGGTTGACGGCGTCGAGCAGGCTGCCGTCGTTCTCCTCGGTGGCTTTCGCGATGCCCAGCCGGTGGCTGACGTGCAGCTCGGCGATGTGGCGGTGCTTCTCGATGTCGAGGACCACCTTGACCTCGATCGGCTCCTCGACGAACTTCATCACTTTTTGCAGCTTCTGCTCGACGAATTCGCGCAGGCGGTCGTCCAGGTGAACGTTGCGGCAGGTGTAATCGATCTGCATGTTCGGTGTCTCTCTCTTGATTGCTCGGTGCCCGGTGCCGGTGCTCAGTGCTCAATGCTCGGTGATCAGTGTCCGGGGGGGGCCTGCCCGCTCCTCAGAAAATCTGCTTGCGGTCGGTGGACGAGGGGATGCTGAGCTCGTCGCGGTACTTGGCCACCGTGCGACGGGCGATCTGGATCCCTTCGCGGTTCAGGATGCGCATCAGCTCGCTGTCGGAGAGCGGCCGCTTGGGGTCCTCCGCCTGGATCATCTGCTCGATCTTGCGCTTGACGGTCAGCGACGAGATGTTGTCGCCGTACTCCCGATCGATGCCGCTGTGAAAGAAGAACTTCATCGGGAAGAGGCCGCGCTGGGTGTGGATGTACTTGTTGGACACCACCCGGCTCACCGTCGACTCGTGCATGCCGATGTCCTCGGCGACGTCGCGCAGCACCATCGGCCGCAAGTGTTCGATGCCCTTGTCCAGGAAATCGCGCTGCTGGCGGATGATCGAGGCGGCAACCTTGTAGATGGTGCGCTGGCGTTGATCGAGGCTCTTGATCAGCCAGACCGCGGAGCGGATCTTGTCTTTGATGAACTGTTGCGCCTCCGACTGGCGGCCCTCGGTGCGCATGGTCTGCAGCATGCGGCGGTAGGAGCGGCTGACCCGCAGCCGGGGCAGGCCGTCGTCGTTGAGCTGGATCACGTACTCGTCGCCGACTCGCCGCACGAACACGTCGGGCTCGATGTAGTGCGGGCGCTCGGTCGAGAACTTGCGCCCGGGATTGGTCTCCAAGGTGCGGATGAGCTCGACCGCCTCCTCGAGGGTCGCCAGCTCGATGCCCAGCTTCCTGGCGACGGCCGGGAACTGGCGGCGCAGGAACAGGTCCCAGGCCTCCTCCACCACCCGCCGTGCCAGCGCGTCGGCCGGCACGCCGCGAAAGTCCATCTGGCGCACCAGGCTCTCGCGGAGGTCGATGCAGGCGATCCCGGGTGGGTCGAAGCCGCGCACCAGCTCCAGGGCAGCCTCCACCTCGTCGAGGCTGTAGCGGCGGGGTTGATCGGTGGGATCGGTGGCATCGACGCCGGGGAAGGAGCTGCCGTCGAGGTCGGTGTCAATGCTCCCGGCATCCTCGGCCCAGTCCGCCGTCCGGTCGCCCATCGCCCGGATCTCCTCCGGCGTAGCGACCAGGAATCCGTCCGGGTTGAGATTGCCGATGATCAGCTCCGCGATCTCGCGCTGGCGCGGCTCGACCTCGGCCATGTGCAGCTGCCAGAGGAGGTGGTCGTAGAGGTCGGGCTCGCGGGTGAGGCTGTTCTCGATCGGCGCCTCGTCCCGCTCTTCCGCCATGGACGAGTAGCCGGAACCTTCCCAGTAGTCGCCGAAGTAGGCGTCGAGGTCGATGTTCTCCATCGACTCGCCGTGGTTGAGCTCCTCGCCATTGGTCGCGGCGGCTTCCTTGCGTTCCTCGAACGGCGGCTCCGCCTCCTCTTCCGCCGGGTCGGGATTGTCGGCAGCCTCCGCCGCCTCTTCCAGCACCGGGTTCTCGACCAGCTCCTGGGTGAGCAGGGTGTCGAGCTCCATGCGGGTCATCTGCAGCAGCTTGATCGCCTGCTGCAGCGACGGGGTCATCACCAGCCGCTGCGCCAGCTTGAGGGAGAGTTTTTGCTCTAATGCCATGCCGAGGAGCGGACCCTAGAGGGTGAAGTCTTCGCCGAGGTAGACCTTGCGCACTTGCGGGTCCGTAGAGAGCTCGAGCGGAGTCCCGGCGCGCAGGATCTCGCCATTGTTGATGATATAGGCACGGTCGGTTATTTTCAATGTTTCCCGCACGTTATGGTCGGTGATCAGGATCCCGATGCCCATCGACTTGAGGTGCCGGATGATGCCCTGGATGTCCAGGACGGCAATCGGGTCGATGCCCGCGAAGGGCTCGTCGAGAAGGATATACCACGGACTGATCACCAGGGCGCGAGCAATCTCCACCCGGCGCCGCTCGCCGCCCGACAGCGAGTAGCCGCGGTTGCGCCGCACCCTCACCAGGCCGAGGTCGTTGATCAGCTGGTCGATGCGCCGCTCCTGCTCGGCATGGGCGAGGTCCAGGGTCTCGAAAATGGCGCGGAGATTGTCCTCGACCGACATGCGCCGAAAGATCGACGGTTCCTGTGGCAGGTAGCTGATGCCGCGCTGGGCGCGCAGGTACATCGGCAACTCGGTGATGTCCTCCTCGCCGAGGAAGACGGTGCCGGCGTCGGGAGCGGTCAGCCCCACCACCATGTAGAAGGTGGTGGTCTTGCCGGCGCCGTTGGGACCGAGCAGGCCGACGATCTCGCCGGGGCCGACCTCGATCGACATCTTGTTGACCACCGCGCGGCCGCGGTACACCTTGCGCAGGCCCTCGGTGTGGAGTCGCTGCGGCTCCTCGGTCACCGCGCCCTCCCGCGGTCCTGCGGCGCCGTAGGCGGCGGGGTGGCCGCCGGGGGGGCCGGCGTGGCCGCGGACGAAGCAGCTCCGGTGGCGGAGGCCGTCGGGGCGGGCGCCGGCGGCTTGGTGTCGTCCTTGCCCAGCACCTCCACCTTGCCGTCGTCGATCGCGTAGCGCAGCCGCTTGCCGTGCACCAGGCTGCCGTCGCGATCGCGCATCACCACCGGGTCGCCGAAGACGTCGATCTTGCGTGTCTCGAGGCGGTAGACGCCGGTCTCGCCGTCGATCTTGCGGCCGGCGCCCGGGTCGTCGAGATGCGTCCCGCCGGTGCAGGTCATCTGCTTGGCCTTGTGGTCCTGGTCGAGGTTGACGTCCAGCTGCTTGCAGATCAGCGTCTTGCCGTCCTGGTCGACGTGGACGTTGCCGGTGTAGGTCAGGACGCCGCTGCCGTCGCGGTAGAACATGTTGGCCGCCAGCACGGTGATCGCTCCCCCGCTCCCCTGGTGCCCGCCTCGGCCGCCCTTCGGCGCGGCGGCGGCCGCCGCCGCTTTCGACGCAGCTTCGGCCGCCACCGTCTTCGGTGTAGCGTCGGCCGCCGCTGCTTTGCGATTGGCGGCGCCAGGTGCCGCGCCGGGAGCGGGAGCGCTCTCTTCCTGCTGCCCCGGGATCCAGATCGTCTTGACGCCGCCGGTGGCCGCCAGCTGATCGCCCTGCGGCAGGCGCTCGCCCTGCAGTTCGGGAGCGAGCAGCAGGTTGTCGCCGCGCCAGGCGCGCACGTCGCCGCGGAAGATAAAGGAGGACTGCGGGCGCTGCCAGTACGCCTCCGCCGACTGCACCATGACCGGGCCCTTGCCCTCTCCGAGCACGCTGCCGGCAAGGTTGGCGTCGCCGGCCTGCTGGATCACCGCGTGCACCCCTTCGACGGCGTGGACCAGCTGGTCGGCCGAGGTGTAGATCACGTGGGGGGCCCGCATCTCGCCGCGCGGGCTGACCACGTGGACCGGGTTGCCGAAGAACTCGCCGCGCCCGGCGTCCATGTCCATGGCAGCGCGGTCGCCGGTGGCGTTGACCTCGCCGTCGCCGTAGGTGACCTGCTCGACCAGGACGACGTTGTCGATCTGCCCATCCGTCCGGAAAGTCGCGTCCGCTCGCTGCCCATGGGCGCGGCGCACCGAGGGGAGCACCGCGGGCGCACCGGCCGCGGCGAGTCTGGCCTGGTTGCCTGCCGCGGGCGCGCCGGCTGCGGCGAGTCTGGCCTGGTTGCCTGCCGCGGGTGCGCCGGCTGCGGCGAGTCTGGCCTGATTGCCTCCCACGGGTGCGCCGGGCGGTCCAGGCGGAGCTCCCTTGGCACCGGGCCGGCTCGCGGCAGCCGCTTTGGCTCCCGTCGCGGGCGCCCGGGGCGGAGCTCCCTTGGCGCCGGGACCGGCAGGACCCGCCCTGGCGCCGGCGGCCGCCGGTCCGATCTCTTCGATGTCGACGCCGCCGTAGGCGTTGGCCGAGCGCAAGATGTCCTTCTCGGCGAGCAGCCCCTCGATGTGTGGCGCGACCAGGGTGCGGGTCAACCCGTTGCCGGCGGAGCGCAGGCTGGCGGGCTTCGCCGCGGAGCCCTCGAGGTCGAGGCGGCGTACCAGGTTGCCTTTCGGGGTCAGATTCACCGCCAGGTCGTCGCCCTCCCAGCTGACCTTGGTCGTACCGGGGGCCTCGTTCTCCGCCGTCTCGCCGGTGACGCGGTAGAGGGCGCGCACGAACGTCATGGAGCTCTCGTCCTGCGACAGCAGCCCGCTGATACGGTCGGCGTCGAGCTTGGCGGTGCCGCGATGTAGCTCGGCTCCGTCCTCCACCCGCAGCAGATGCCGCTTGCGCTCGTAGATGGCCTTGCCGGCCTCGAGCTTGAGCGGCGGCTGGACCTCGGCGAAAGTCTCGAGGCGCACGTTCCCAACCATCGAGTAGACCTCGTCGGGCAGCCACGCCTGCAGCGTGTCGCAGCGCACGAAGTACTTGCCGGCGTAGAGAACCCGCGCCACCCCGGGCGTGATCAGCAGGTTGCCCTTCTCCTGGATCAGCAGCTCCTTGCTGTAGATCTCGAGGTGGGAGGGACCCTTGATCGAGACGTCGCCCCAGAGCCGGCCCTCGTTGGTGGTGCGGTTGATGCTCGCCTCGTCGCTCTCGGCCTCGAACTGCCGGCCTTCCTTGTCGAACAGCGTCAGGCCGACGGCATGGAGATAGACGGTATCGCCTTTGTCCACCCGGACGCTCTCGCCGCGCACCCGGAAGACCGCCTTGTCTCCTTGCGAGAAGGTGTAGTCGAAGTCCTTGCCCACCATCCGCGTTCCCTCTTCGAACGGCGGCGCGTCGCTGCGGGCGCGCCTGGGCCGCTTCGCTCCGGCGGCGCCGAACAGATAGAGGGCGACGACCACGCCGACGGCGGCAAGCAGCGTCAACATCAGCACGATCCGGAAGCGGGTCACCGTGCTGCGGGTTTTCGGACGCGGCATGCGGGTCATTCTAAGGGTTTACGGCGCGGCCCGTCGGGCGTCCCGCGTCGGGCGTCCCGCAATCGTGGCCGCTGGCCGTCAGGCGCTCCGGCTGTCGACCAGCCGCAGCACCGGGCCACCGTGCCAGCCGTCGATCTCGGGATGGGCGAGCACCTCGAAGCGCCCGGCCAGGTCTTCCGCCCGCGCCGCCCACCGCCATCCCAGCAGCTCCACACGCGAGCCGTCGTCGCCCTCGGCTTCCGCCGACAAGTGCCCTTTGCCGAACAGGCGAGGCGGCCGCCGCAGGCGCAAGGGACCCGTGCGCAGCAGCGGCTGCGGGTTGTCCTGGCCGAAAGGCTCCAGCCGGCGCAGCTCGGACACCAGCTCGCCGGAGACCGCCCGCGGCGGCAGCTCGAGATCGTAGAGGTGACGCTTTTCGAGCCAAGCGGGCTCCCACGCCGCCGCCGCCGACCGCTCCCACTCACCGCGCAGGGGATCCAGCAGCTCGCTATCCAGGGATAGCCCGATCGCCTGGGAATGGCCGCCGAAACGCCGCAGCCGCGGCTCCCAGCCAGCCAGGAAGGCGTGCAACGCGATCTCCGGCACGCTGCGGCCGGAGCCGGTGGCGAGACCGCCTTCGACGCTCAACAGCACGGTGGGGCGATGCAATTCCTTGGCGATGCGGCCGGCGGCGACGCCGACGACGCCCTTGTGCCAGTCCGGGCTCCAGGCGACCAGGATCGCCGGCAGCGGCAGGCGCTCGAGCACCAGACGCCTGGCGTCCTCCACGACTCTCATCTCCTCCGCTTGGCGCTCGCGGTTCCAGCCGTCGAGCTCGGCCGCCAGCGCCTGCGCGCGGCCCGCGTCGCGGCTGAGCAGCAGGTCGAGCGCGCGGTTCGGGTCGTGCAGGCGGCCGGCCGCGTTGAGGCGCGGCCCCAGCCGGTAGCCGACGTCGGCGGCGGTGAACGGCGGCCGCAGGCCGGCCTGCTGGATCAGGGCGCGGAGGCCATGGGAACGCGACTCGGCGAGCGCCCGCAGGCCGAGAGCGGCGATGACGCGGTTCTCGCCGCGCAGCGGCACCATATCGGCGATGGTGCCGAGACAGGCGATCCGCAGCAGCGGCAGCGGATCGAGCGCGCGGCCGCAGCGCTCCGCCAGGGCGGTGGCCAGCTTGAAGGCGAGGCCGGCGGCGGCGAGGTCCGGGAACGGGTATGAGCAGGAGCTCTGGCGCGGGTTGATCTGGATCGCGGCAGCCGGCAGCTCGCCGTGCGGCAGGTGATGGTCGGTGATCACCACGTCGAGGCCCGCGGCGAGCGCCGCCGTCACCGCTTCGCCAGCCGAGCTGCCGCAGTCGGCGGTGAGGATCAGCCGGCAGCCGAGCTCGCGCGCCCGCTCGACGTGCAGCGCCTGAAAGCCGTAGCCTTCGCGCAGACGGTCAGGGAGGATCGGCTGCGCGGCGATGCGGCAGGCGCCCAGCACGGCGGCGAGCAGCGCGGTGGCGCTGATGCCGTCGACGTCGTAGTCGCCGACGATGGCCACCCGCTCCCCGCGGTCGCGCGCCGCCAGCAGGCGCACGACGGCCGCCTCCATCCCGGCCAGGCGGAAGGGGTCGTGGAGCTGGTCCAGCGACGGCTCGAGGAAACCGCCGGCGCCCGCGCGGTCGGCGATGCCGCGGCGCGCCAGCAGCGCCGCCAGCCAGGATGGGAACCCGCAACTCTCGAGATCGGCAGCGGCGGCGGGCACCGGCGCCGGCACCCATGGGGGGCCCGCGGCCCGCATGACGGCGCCCGCCGGACGCTCGCCGGGAGCGATCAGCTCATCCCCCGTCGACGGCGCCCAAGGAGCGGAATCTCTGGTAGCGGCGCGCCAGCAGCTCGCCGGTCGGGAGTCGCTCGAGCTCGCCGAGCGCCTCCGCGATCGTCTCCCCGACGCGACGGCAGGTGGTCTCGGGATCGGTGTGCGCGCCGCCGAGCGGCTCGGGGATGACCGCGTCGACGATGCGCAGGGCGAGCAGGTCCGGAGCGGTCAGGCGCATCGCCTCGGCGGCTTCGGCCTTGCGCTCCTGGTCCTTCCACAAGATCGCGGCGCAGCCCTCGGGCGAGATGACCGAGTAGGTCCCGTACTCGAGGACGAACACCCGGTCGCCGACGCCCAGGGCCAGGGCGCCGCCGCTCCCGCCCTCGCCGGTGATGGTGACCACGATCGGCACCTCGAGGTGCGCCATCTCGAGCAGGTTGCGGGCGATCGCCTCGGCCTGGCCGCGCTCCTCGGCGTCGATGCCCGGATAGGCGCCCGCGGTGTCGACGAAAGTGAGCACGGGACGTCCGAACTTCTGCGCCAGCTTCATGATGCGCAGCGCCTTGCGATAGCCCTCGGGACGCGGCTGGCCGAAGTTGCGGTGGATCCGCTCGCGGGTGTCGCGCCCCTTCTCGTGACCGATGACGGCGACGCTGCGCCCGGCGAAGTGGGCGAAGCCGCAGACGATGGCGGCGTCGTCGCTGTACGCGCGGTCGCCGTGCACCTCGACCCAGTCGCTCATCAAGTAGTTGACGTAATCCAGAGTGTAGGGGCGCTCGGGGTGTCGCGCCACCTGCACCTTCTGCCAGGGGGTGAGATTGGCGTAGACCTCGGCGGTGGTCTTCTTGAGCGTGGTGCGCAGCCGATCCAGCTCCTTGTCCTGGCCGCTGCCCGAGGGGAAGCTCTCGAGCTCCTGGATGCGGCGGCGCAGCTGAACCAGAGGCTCTTCGAACGATTCAGAGGTCTGCATAAGCCGTAAGGGAAGCTAGCACAAAACCTCACATCAGCTGTTGCGGGTCGACGTCGACGGTGAGGTCGTAGGGGGGACTCTTGGGCAGCGCCTCGACCAGCAACCGGCGGAGGTCGCGGAAGGCCGCGGCGCGGGCGAGAAGCTGGAAACGCCATTCGCCCCGCAGACGCTCGAAGGGCGCGGGAGCGGGGCCGGTCAGGCGGACGCCGCGGCCCAGGGGATGCGCGACCAGGGCGTCCGCCAGCTCCTGGATGCCAGCCTGGGCGCGCTCACGCTTGCGATCGCGCACCAGGATCTGGACCATGCGGGTGTAGGGCGGATAGTGGAAGACGCGGCGGAACCGCATCTCTTCCGCCAGGAAGGTGGCGTCGTCGCCGGTCAGGGCGGCCTGGATGGCGTAGTGATCGGGATGGAAGGTCTGGATGACCACGCGGCCAGGCCGGTCGCCGCGCCCGGCGCGCCCCGCCACCTGGGTCAGCAGGTTGTAGGTGCGCTCGACGGCGCGGAAGTCGGGAAAGCTCAGGTAGGTGTCGGCGGTGAGCACCGCGGTGAGCGAGACTCGCGGGAAGTGGTGCCCCTTCGACACCATCTGGGTGCCGATCAGCACGCGAGTGTCGCCGCGCTCGAAGCGCTCCAGCACCGCCGTCAGGCCGCCGGGGCGACGCGTCGCGTCGCGGTCCAGGACGTCCACCGCGACGCCGGGAAAGAGCTCGCGGAAGTCCTCTTCCACCCGCTCGGTGCCGGCACCGATCGGCTCGAGCGCCGCCTCCAAGCAGACCGGACAGACCTCGGGCGCATTGATCGCCAGGCCGCAGTAGTGACAGAGCAGCCGCCGGGCGCGGCGATGATAGGTGCGGGGCAGGCCGCAGTCGGGGCAGCGCATGGCCTCGCCGCAGGCGCGGCAGAGCAACATCGGCGCGTAGCCGCGCCGGTTGCGTAGCAGGATGACCTGCTCCCCCGCCGCGAGCGAGACGGCGATCTCGCTGCGCAGGCGCGCCGAGAAATGGACGTCGCCGGGCCGCCGCCGGACGCCCTCTTCCTGGCGCAGGTCGACCAGGATCCCTTCCGGCAGCTCGCCCTGGCCCACGCGCGCCGTCAGCTCCAGCGTGGCGAGCTTGCCGCGCTCGACGTTGTAGCGGCTCTCGAGGCTCGGCGTCGCCGACACCAGAAGGGTCGCCGCCCCGGCGCTGCGGCCCCGCACCAGGGCGAGATCGCGGGCATGGTAGCGCGGCGTGACCTCCTGCTTGTAGGCCGGGTCCTGCTCTTCGTCCACCACCAGCAGGCCAAGGTCGGCGACCGGCGCGAACAGCGCCGAGCGCGGCCCCAGCACGACCATCGCCTCGCCGCGGCGCACGCGCTCCCACTCCTGGTTGCGCTCGCCCATGCCGAGACCCGAGTGCAGGATCGCCAGCCGTTCGCCGAACCGCTCCAGCACCTCCCGCGCCAGCGCGGGCACCAGGGCGATCTCGGGAACCAGCAGGATGGCGGAGCGGCCGGCGGCCAGTGCCGCGGCCGCGGCCCGCAAGTAGACCTCGGTCTTGCCCGAGCCGGTCATGCCGCGCAACAGCATCGGGGTGAAGCGGCGGCTCGCGATCGCGTCGACCACCGCGGCGACCGCGCTCTCCTGGTCCGGGCGCAGGTGGAACCGCGGCTCCCCGGCTCGGAGCAGGTCCGCCCCCTCCCCACCGGTGCCGAGAGGATCCGCCTTCTGCAGGCGGTGGCGGTCGAGGGAGAGGCGCTCCACCTGGGTGAACCGGCGCAGCACGCCCCGGGTGACCAGCCGCGTCATGACGCCGGCGCTGCAACCGACCGCCGCCATCACCTCGGCGGAGGTTGCCGGGCGGCCCACCGCGGCCAGATAGTCGACCACCGCCAGGCCCTGGACCGAACGGCCGGCCGCCGCGAGCCGGGCGGCGCGGTCGCCGGCCGCCGCGGCGAGCGCCGGCGCCAGCTCCACTGCCTGCACGTAACGCGACGACCGTCCGTGGGAGGCGCGCGTGTCCTCGCCGGCGATGCGGCCCGCGGCCTCGAGCGCGGCCAGCACCGGGTCGAGATCGGGCAGGCCGAGGCGGGCCTGCAGCTCGGAAACGGTGATCCGGCCGCCCTCGCGCAGCGCCTCGATCACCACGGACTCGAGGTCGTTCCGCGGTGGCGCCAGCGCGCCGCCGTCGGTCAGCCAGACGCGGCGGTCGCCCCAGGGCTCGAGGTCGGCCGGCAGCATCGAGCGCAGCACCTCGCCGAGCGGCGCCAGGTAGTACTCGGCGGTGAAGCGCGCCAGCTCCAGCAGGTCGGCTGCCAGCACCGGCTCGCGGTCGAGGACGGCATCGAGCCAGCGCACCGCGACGCCTGGCGGCGGCTCGTCCCGCCTACCGACGACGATGCCGATCAGTCGCCGCTTGCCCATGCGCACGCGGGCGCGGACCCCCGGCACGGCGATGGCCTGCCAGCCCGGCGGCACGGCGTAGATCAAGGGCTCCGGCAGCGGCACGGGCAGCGCGACCTCGGCGTAGAACGCCGCCGCCCCGGCGGGCGCAAAGTCCTCCGGCGCGGCAGCCGCCGGCGTCGCCGCCGCCGTCGGGTCTTCCGGCTGCTGGCCGTGGCGCGGTCTCATGCTTTCGGGTCCTCATCCGTCATGACGGATTTTCTCTGCCGGCGCGCGGATGATCTCCGGGGCTCCGAGGCTCCGGGGGGTTCGGTTTCGCAGCCTGCGCTCGAGGCGCCCGGAGCGGACGCGGGCGGGCTCTTCAGACGGCCCGGCGGGCGGCGGCGCTCCGCACGCGGCAGGCCTCCGAGCAGAAGACCTCGCCAGCCGGCCCAGGCAGGGTGCGCCCGCTCGGCACGTGCACTCCACAGGCGCTACAAGGCACCAGGGTCAGCGGCGGCGGCTCGGGCGCGGCGGCGCTGCCCGACGGTTGCGATGGGGGTGTCTGCCGGCGCGGATCCGCCGATGTCGCGCTCGCCGACCGCCAGCCGCGGATCACCTGGCTCCACACCAGCCAGACGAGGAAGGTCAGGAGAGCGAAGTCGAGCAGCCGGATGAGCGCCAAGCGGCTGGCCTTCCTTCCTCGTGGGCGGCCGCCGTCATCGGCCGCCGCCGGTGCCGCTTGCGCTCCCGGCAGCGCCCCCGGCACGGCGACGTTGCAAGGCGGCGCCGAGCTGTGCCACCTCTGGCTGACCCGGTGCCAGCGCCTGCAACCGGCCGAAGGCCTGATCGGCCGCGGCGCCCTGATTGAGGTCGAACGCCAGCACCACCACCTCGGCGAAACGCGACTTCCAGTGTCCAGGCGCCACCTGCTCGGCACGGTGGAACTGCTCGAGCGCGCGGTCGAACTGGTGCAGCTGCCGGTAGCAGGTCCCGAGATCGGTCAGCACGTCCGGGTTCGGGTCGCGCAGCCCGAGGTACTGGGTGTAGAGGTCCCGGGCGCGGCTCCAGTTGTTGATGTCGAAGTTGAGATTGGCGAGCTTCAGCACGGCGTCGGCATCTTTGGGATGGGTCGCCACATAGTCGCGCAGCTGCTGCACGGCGGCCATGGCCGGGGGGGCCGAGCCCGCGGGAGCACCGACGCCGCCGGCACCGCTCGCGGCTCCCCCACCGGTGGCGCCGCCCGTACCGCCGCCGACCGCGCCCAGGCTTCCCGCCGCGGCGCCAGCCTCTTCGCCGGCCGGGGAGCTGCCGCCGGCTGCCGCGGCCGCGTCGTCCGGAGCGGGACCGCCACCGGTGTCAGCGCCAGGGGCGCCCGGGGCGCTCGCGGACGTCACCACCGCTCCCTCGCCAGGCAGGCGGCGCAGCGGCTGGTGCGCCACCATGACGTCGTGCAGCACATAGCCGACGATGAACCCGACCAGCAGGCCCATGACGATGGAGATCGCGTTGTCCTTGTTCACGGGACGCGAGGGGCGCGAGGCCGGCGCGCTGGCGCGCCGGCGTGACGCTAGGCTAGCTGGCAACCTTGCTGATGCGGGAGCGCTTCTCCAGGCTGGACGTGAGGGCCTGCTCGACCAGCTCCTCCGCCTCGCGTTCCGCGATGCTCTTGACGTGCGCTACCTCGCTGACGATGAAGTACTTGGCGCGCTCGTACATCTTCTTCTCGCGGAACGACAGGCTCTTGCGCTGGCTCACCAGCCGGAGATTCTTCAACACCTCGGCAACCTCCGTCAGGCGGCCGGTCTTCATCTTGTCCAGGTTCTGCTTGTAGCGCCCTTTCCAATCCTTGTAGGTATCGATGTTGCCGTCCTCGAGGATGTCGAAAAGCGCGCGCACGTCGCGGGTGTGGCAAAGCGGCCGCAGGCCCACGAGGTCGAGATTCGCCTTGGGCACCATGACCTTGGAGTTGTTCGACAGCAGACGAAGATGAAAATACATCTGCTCCACCCCATCCATGTGGCCCGCCTCGATCTTCTCGACCAAGCTGACGCCGTGGTTGGGGTAAACCACCTTCTGACCGATTCTAAATGTCACGCCCGTGCCCCCTTGATTGTGGATGAACGCCGGAGCTGTAGTAGCAAGTCACTGAGGGACCAACGCTTACAGGTGTAAGTTATACACCATCCAGGGCGCCTCGTCAACCTCGCATAGCTCTCGCCGGCCGGAGCAGGTCCTCGCCCAACCGCGGAACAGCCCCTCTGGCGCCCCTGGTTCTACCGCGGTCCGGCGCCGGCTACCGCCTGGTTTTCGCCTGTTTTTCGGTCAGCAATCGGGGCAACGGTGGCAGAGCGGCAGACGCTGCTCGCGGCGGATGAGGCGGCGAAAGGCGCGGAAACGAGAGCCGTTCCAGACCTCGGCGAACCCCTCTTCGAAGACGTTCCCCATGTCGAGGGTGAGGCAGGGATAGAGGCGGCCGCGGGGATCGACGAAGGCGTAGTTCTCCATGGTCGTGCAGGCCAGGCGATCGCGGCGGCGGTACTCGGTCTCGCTGTAGTAACGCACCATCTCCTCGACCGGCAGGTCCGGATGGCCCAAGCCGAAATCTGTTAGGCTTGGCCAATGTTGAAAACTTCAACATCGGGAGAACGCATCATGCCGACTAGTACTCTTAATTTCAGCGTGCCGGAAGAGATCAAGCGAGCCTTCAACGAGGCTTTCGCCGGCGAGAACAAGAGTGCCGTGATCGCACGTCTCATGAAGCAGGCGATCGAGGAGCGGCGGCAGAAGCAGCAGCGTGCCGCCGCCATCGATGCGCTGCTCGAGCAGCGGCGGACGCAGCGTCCGATAGGCGCGGCAAAAGTGGCCGCGGCCCGCCGCGAAGGCCGTCCGTGAGGGTAGTCGTCGACGCCAGCGTGGTTGTGAAATGGGTTCTGCCCGACTCCGAGCGCGAGGCCCCGACCGACGAAGCCCTGGCCCTGCTGCAAGGGATCAGAGCGGGAAACTTCGAGCCCCTCCAACCGCCGCACTGGCTCGCGGAGGTCGCAGCCGTCCTGGCCCGTCTCCGCCCGGAGATCGCCGAAACGACCCTCGACATGCTCGATGCCATGGAGCTGCGCATTGCGGCCGACACCGCCATCTACCGGCGAGCGATACGACTTGCCGCCGAGCTGGATCACCACCTCTTCGACACTCTCTACCACGCCGTGGCGCTGGAGCGCGACGCCCTGCTCATCACCGCCGACGCTCATTACCAGCGCAAGGCGCTACACCTCGGCGCCGTCGTCGGCCTGGCAGGCTGGAGCGGTCCGGCCCGCTGACCATTCTCGACGACGACGGGCTCAGGAATCGAAGGTGTAGTCGATGCTCTGGCCGGTGGCAAGGCTACGGCTGCCGTTCGCCAGCTTGATGTCCCTGGTGCGCGCGCCGCTCGCATCGAAAAAGGAGATATCCGGCGCCAGCACCGTGTATGGATTGGGCGATGTGGTCTGGGCCGCGATCACGACAGAGAGAGTGTGGTGGCCGGCGCTCAGGTCTCCCATGCCAAAGAAAATGACCTGCGACGCCGGGCTGGTGGCCGCCGACTCGGCAACGACGACGCCATCGAGCACCACCTTGGCATCCTCGATCGTCGCCGCGAGATCCTGATTGAGGAGCACGGTGGTGAAGGTCGTGAAACCAGCGGGTGCGGTGGGAGAGTGCCCGCCGCCGCCACAAGCGCCGAGCAGAAGAAAGACCAGCCACACCAGGACAGTCTTCGCCTGCAATGGGTCGATCCTCCCTGGTCCAGGCCAGCATCTCCGCGTCGGTCGTCATGAGAGATCCTACCGCAGATCTTGTGGTGTTCCTCCGGAAGCGCGCCGAAGCGCTGCCAGCCGCGAGTCTTCTCGTCATCGGAAACAGCCGCCGTCAGCGGGAGGGCGAAGGCGGCTGCCCTGTGCTAACATATGCCTGAGCATAGGCCGCGAGGCCAGGAGGATGTCGTGCCGACCGAACGCAAGGTACGGCTGTTCCGAAATGGGCGCAACCAGGCGCTGCGCATTCCGCGCGACCTCGAGCTTCCCGGCAGCGAGGCCCTGTTGCGTAAGGAGGGAGATCGGCTCATCGTCGAGCCGATGCCTCGACCGTCTCTCCTGGAGCTCTTGTCCACATGGGTTCCGCTCGACGAGGAGTTTCCGGCCATCGACGACCTCGAGCCGATCGAGGACGTGAATCTTTGAAATGTTCCGCCACATCCTCGACACCAACATCTTGTCGGACCTCCTGCGCAGCCCTGGTGGCCGGGTGGCCCGCAGAATCGCGGTGCTGGGAGAGGCCACGGTCTGCACCAGCATCGTGGTCGCCTGCGAGCTGCGCTACGGCGCGGTAAAGAAGGGCTCGCCCATCCTGTCGGCGCGCGTCGAGCATCTCCTCGGGAGCCTCGAGGTACTGCCGCTGGACAAGGAGTCCGACCGGCACTATGCCGAGATTCGCCGGTATCTCGACCGGCTCGGGCAGCCGATCGGCCCCAACGATCTGCTGATCGCGGCCCACGCACTGGCGCTCGACCTCACCCTGGTCACGGACAATCTCGAGGAATTCGCCCGGGTACCGCGTCTCCAGGTCGAGAACTGGCTCGGCGCCTGAGGCCGCCGTCGGAGCACTGAGCTCCATTAGTGCTGAGCCGGACGATCTGTGCGCGCGATGCGGGCTCTAGCCGGGGCGAGAGTCAGGGTGGATAGGCGACGAGCTCCAGGCAGGCGGCGCGGAAGATTCCCGGCGCGGCTTCAGTGCCTTGCCTGTTGCGCTCTCGCTCGATGACCAGGCGGAGGCGGGTCGTCCACACCGGCGGGAAGCGATGCTCGACGTGGAGCCGGCGGTTGCCGGTCACCCGCGTGCCGGGGAGGTCGATCCAGCGCGCGCCGTCCCACCATTGCAACACGTAGTCGGTGGCGAGGAACTGGCGCGAGGCCGGACCCCGGCTGAAGAAGCCGGGATAGGCGACCACCCGTCCGACGAGCTGCGGGCGATCCCAGGAGATCCCGAACCAGGCGCGCACCGGCGCGGTCGACGGCGAGCTGCGCGCCGCATCCCACAGGGTATTGGCCCCCAGGAGGCCGTCGTTCAGCCGGTCGAGGAGCCCTACGCCGACGACGCCGTCACCGTTGCCGATCGGCCGGCCAGAGAGCGCCAGGTCGCCCGCGATGTCGGGGACCGTCCAAGCTTCCGGTATTTCGGCGCAGCAGCGCTCGATCTCGTCCTGGCGCAGGTCGAAGACCGCCCAGGAGTCATGGACCAGTTCGACCGGCCGGAAGTGCTCTCGCAGCCAGTCGTAGCGGCCCACGAGGTTCGTCAACCGGACTGCGATCCGGCCCGCGATCGGGCCGTCCGGCTCGATCCAGACTTTGACCGGGCTCCGGCGCGCGTAGACCTCGCGCACGTAGTCGCGGTCCTGACCCCAGTCGACGTTGGAGTCCGTGAGCCAGTGATAGCCGTTCTTCGGTCCGCCCACCAGCTCGTTGAAATAAGGGATGTAGCGGGGGTGCACGGAGAAGGACGAGATCGCGGTCCAGGCCGCCAGGAGGATGACCACGACCCCGAAGGGCGAGGCAAGCGGTCGCCACGAGGCCGTCCTGCCGGCGGCCACGAAGAGGAAAGGGAAAGCGGGCAGGAAGTAGCGCAGGCCGATCTGCAGCTCGAAGGCAAGACTCAGGTATGCGAGGAGGAAGAGCACCGGCACGAAGAGGAACGCTTCGGCGCCCGGGACGCGGACCCGACCGGTCGCCGCAAGCCAGACCGCAAGGGCGAGAAGCAGCAGCGTGCCGACCGGGACCTTGATGAGCGTGGCGACCAGGTAGTAGTTCCAGAACCCGTGGGTGCTGTAGCGGCCGTGGAGGTAGCTCAGGGAGCCGTCACGCGCGTCCCGCGTCACCATGTCGAGCCCGGCCACGTAGGGCTGTGGCACCGGGATCGGCAGGTCGCGCACCAGCGGCGTCGCGGCGAGCGCCTGGAAGGGCCTGCTGATCGGCGCGTAGGAGCGGAGCGGCGCGAAGGTCTTCTCACCCGCGAAGCCGAGGTTGAGCGTCGCGAGCGCGCCGATTGCGAGAGCCGCGGCCGGCCATGCCGCTCGCACTAGGCGCCGGGGAGCACTCGCGAGGGCAACGCCGCTGGCTCCGCTCGCTCCACTCGCTCCGCGAGGGCCGCTCGCGACCTGGGCGCGCAGGACTTCGCTGAGCGCGATCAAGACGAAGATTGGAACGAGGAAGAGCGCCGTGGCCTTGGTGAGCTGGGCGAGCCCGAAGCTTCCAGCCGCGAGCGCAAGGCGGACAGGCCCTGGCGCCTGAAAGTAGCGCCAGAGGGCGTACGTCGCCGCGAACATGCCGAGCGCGGTGGCGACGTCCGTCGTGACGAGATGGGTGTGGGCGAGGACGTTGGGGCAGAAGGTATAGAGGAAGAGCGCCAGGGCGCCGCCGCGAAAGCCGAAGAGCTCGCCTGCCCAGAGGAACACGAGAACGCCGAGCCCGACCCCGAGAAGCACCGTCGGCAGCCGCGCAAGCCACAGGCGCTCCGCCTCGTCCGGAGGATGCCCAAGGCGCGAGGCGACGGCGACCGGCAAGGCGTTCAAGACCGAGACCGGCATCTTCGAGTTCTCGTACTGGGTGTTGCGGGCGAAGGTCCCCTGGGTGAGGCCCCGCTCCCCATAGGCTAGATGGCCCGCCTCGTCGATCGTCCGACCATCCGCGCGCATGGCGGCAAGCCCGCGCCAAGCGAACAGCGCAAGCGCCGCGCAAACGACGAGCGCCTGGATCCAGCGTCGATTCATGAGCCTGATGTCGTCGGTGCCGAAGGCAGGAGCAAGCCCGCACGCCGTTGCCGGGCGCTTCTGGGTCTTTGGCTGGCCAGTGTCCGCCCCAGTCTACCTCGGAGGCTCGCGGACACCGGCGGGGGTGCCAGAGGACCCGCCGGAGTCTGCCTCTCCCGGTCTGACGCGGGTCCGGTGCGGCTCCAGGACTACAAACGCTCCCGCCAGCTGCTCTCCGTGGTGCTGAATGGTTACCAGAACTTGCGCCGGCAGGGCCGGCCTGGCGCTCGGAGGAAAGCGGATCAGAATGACCCCGCTCGATTTGCGGGCGCCTGCGTAGATCAGCTGTCCAAAGTCCTTGTCCTCGGTGAGTAACACCCGCATGTCCCGGACGGCCCGCTCGAGGACCTCTGAGTCC
>Ga0209118_1000423_pt1 | contig 23588 bp, 31 predicted proteins | sample BlaSpr_A8_Ref_M1_FD_187988 | JGI IMG/M metagenome (GOLD analysis project Ga0209118, IMG submission 187988) | Forest soil microbial communities from Thunder Bay, Ontario, Canada - Black Spruce, Ontario site 2_A8_Ref_M1 (SPAdes) (version 2) | ecosystem: Environmental > Terrestrial > Soil > Boreal...
ATCTGGCTCGGCGTGACCCGGGTCGGCGGCGTCGTGTCGCTGTTGAACACCAATTTGGCCGGCGCCGCGCTCGCCCATTGCATCAACGTCGTGGAACCCAAGCACGTGATCGTGGCGGCCGAGCTCGCGGCCGGCTTCGCGACCGCGCGGCCGCAGCTTGCGGCCAACGCCAAGGTCTGGCTGCACGGCGAGGGCGGCGGCGACTTTCCGCGCCTCGACCGCGAGGTCGAGCGGCACGCCGGCGACGCGCTCGACGGCTCCAGGATCACTCGCTGGGAGCAGGTTCCCTATTCGGGCTACCGGACGTACGACCTCCTGCCCGCCGGAGCGACCGGGACCTACTGGGCAAACGGCATCCTGCTGTCCAGCACCCTCACCGATACGCGCTGAGCAGTACATAAACCACCCAGATCTCGGTGAAACCGGGTCCGTCGAGCTGAAAACCGACACAGTCCGAACTGCCCTCGAGTTTGTGGGCGGCCGTTGGCTTGGACGGCGGGTGGCTCACGGAGATAGTGCTGGACGGGTGCTGTTGGGCCGATCGGCCATCGACTGTGTCGCTGCCGACCACCGATCCAGTGGCGTAGTTGCCCACGAAGGTCATCGGTTGATTTGTTATGAGGTCATTCTGCCGCCTGAGCGTCGTGGAGCATTGCGAGGGCAAGTCGGAAACCCGGTTCGATCAGGGGAGTCAACAGATCGGCGAAAGTCCGCTCGCTGATCGCGCTGCTCGCCGAAGGCTTGACCTCTGCCACCTGCTGCATGTCTCACCTATTCCTGTCGCCCGGCCCGCGATTTGTTGCAGCTAGCTAGGAAACCTCTTCTTCCTCCACCAGGCGCAGGTGACCGCTCACGTCGAGGCCGAGATGCCGTGCAAAGAAGCCCGCCACCCGCTCCACGTACAGCGGGCGGTCGGCGAAGTACGCGCCCGTGTGTGGAGCGCCTTGCACGATCCAGATCTCGCGCGGCCCTCGATACCCGTCGTAGAGCCGGCGGCTGTGATTCACAGGGGTGATGTCGTCGGAACCGCCATGAATGAAGAAAAGCGGCCGCGGCTCGAGCGAGCTCAGCACGTCGCGTGGGCTGCATTCCGAGATCCGATGGCGCGTACGGATCCACAACATGACGCCCGCCAGCCACACGAAGGGTGAGCCCGGCAGCTTCGACGCGCTGCGGACGTTTCCGATCAACAACGTGCGCAGGTCGCTGAACGGGCTGTCGAGCACCAGCGCCTGGACGCCCGGCTCGCCGGCAGCGCCAAGCAGCGAGACGACCGCGCCCATCGAGTAACCGAGCAGCCCGATCCTCGCGTTCGGGATTCGCTTCCGAGCGAAGGCGATCACCGCCTGGAGCTCCAGCACCTCCTTGATGCCGAACGTGATCGGCGCGCGGTCGCTGCCAGGCATGCCGCGGTACGAATAGAGGATCACGTTGAATCCTTTGCGCCACAGCGCGGCCGAGATGCCGAGCGAATTCTGGCGCTGGCCCTTGTGACCGCCCGAGACGATGATCGTCTGCGGCGACCCAGGTTGTCGAAAGTGCCACGCACCGAAGTTCACGCCATCAGCTGTGACCAGCTCGACCTCTTCGGAATCGGCCTGGAACTCGAACGGTGTGAAGGTGAAATCGTCGAGGCCGCTAGGCGGGTCGGGCACGAACGCGCGCCGATACACCTGATAGGACAGGGCGATATACAACACCAGCACGACCGCGCCCACAACAGCCACGTATGCCACTTGACTGAATCCCAAGCTTAGGCCTAATGCGGCGGCGTGGACTTCGCGGGCGCCGCGGTACGGCCCGCCAGGGCCTCTTCGTAGCGGCCCAGCACGAACAGCAGCAGGCTCAGCCGGTTCAGCCATCTACGCACGTGCTGGTTCTCGAGGCCACCGGCTCGCTCGAGTGACACGCACCGGCGTTCCGCGCGGCGCGCGATGGCGCGGGCAAGGTCAAGCGCCCCCGATGCCGGGGTGGCTCCAGGCAGGACGAAACCGTCCGGCATGGTGACCGACCCCTCGAGCTCGGCGATCAGCGCGTCCAGGCGCTGGACACCCTCTTCGCCGGCCTTGGCGAAGGAAGTCCCGGAGGCAGGGTTGGTGGCGACCTCAGCTCCGAGCGAGTAAAGGCCGCGTTGGAGCTCTTCACAGATCGCGCGGACTCGGGGATGTGGACTCAGCGATTTGGCCAGCCCGATGGCGCTCGACGCTTCGTCGATGGTTCCGTAAGCCTCGATTCGCGGCTCGTCCTTGGAGGCGCGGCCGCCGCCGAGCAGGCCCGTGGATCCGTCATCTCCGGTTCCCGCAAGCTCGAGCATCTTCTTCTTGCGGGCGGGCACTCGCTGGTTACTCGAAGACCCGGCTCAGGTCGTACAGCTCCTTGGGCACTCGTCGGGTTTCTCTGACCACGTCCGCGAGCGGGACCACCTCGACATCGCCGTTGCGCCGGATCGGAATCACACCGCTCTTTCCGGCGACGATCAGCTGGACCGCCTCGACGCCCAGCCTCGTCGCCCAGATCCGATCGGTCGGCGAGGGCGTGCCTCCCCGCTGCAGATGCCCGAGCACGGTCACGCGAGTCTCAAACCCGGTTTCGCGCTCGACGTTGGCCGCCATCAGGTCGCCGATTCCCCGCTTGGCGAGCCGCACGTGGCCGAAGGCATCCTTCTCGGCCTGCCCGCCACTCTCTATCTCCAGCTCCGGGATCTTCGCGCCCTCCGCCACGACGATGATGCTGAAGAGCTTGCCTTCGCCGCGCCGGCGGTACATGTGGGCGACGACGTCCTTGAGGCTGACCTCAAACTCGGGGATCAGGATCAGGTCGGCGCCGCCCGCAACTCCCCCCATCAGCGCCACCCATCCGGCATCGCGACCCATGACCTCGACCACCATCACGCGATGGTGAGCGGAGGCGGTGGTGTGCAGCCGGTCCAGCGCCTCGGTGACGACTCCCACGGCGGTATCGAAGCCGATGCAGAACTCAGTCACCGCGAGGTCGTTGTCGATCGTCTTGGGCACGCCAACGGTCGGAAAGCCGGCTTCGTGCAGCGCTGCCGCGACGCTCAGGGTGTCGTCGCCACCGATCGCAACGAGGGCGTCGATTCCGTTGTGTCCAAGCGCGCGGACGACCCGTGCGATGCCGTCCTTCTCCTTCAGCGGATTGGTGCGCGACGTGCCCAGGATGGTTCCACCCATGGGGAGGATGCCGCGTACGCTCGCCGGTGTCAGCTCGTCGATCAAACCCTCTTCGAGGCAGCCCGCCCAGCCGTTCTGCACACCGCTGACCCTGTGGCCCAGCTGGAATGCACGCCGGGCCACCGCCCTGATCGCCGCGTTCAAGCCCGGCGCGTCACCGCCGCCGGTGAGGACTCCAATTCGCACGGAGATAGGTTAGTGGGTCACGGCTCCCTATCAGCCCCCGCCAGCTTTCTCAAGAGGTCCGGCAGCGTCACGTCGGCCAACGAACCCAGGAGCAAGTCGGCGTGACTCAGGTCAAGACTCGCCGTGATCGAGTTGGGGATCGCGACGCACCGCATACCCGCTCGCTTGGCCGCCGTCACCCCGTGCGGCGAGTCCTCGATGGCGACCGCCTCCGAGGGTTGCACCCCAAGGCAGGCCAGCACCGCGACGTAAAGATCGGGGGCGGGCTTGACGTTGGCGACGTCGTCCCGGCAGCTCACGCAGTCGAACCTCTCGAGGATTCCAAGGCGGGCGAGATGGCCCCTGACCCAGTCCGCGGTGGAGCTCGACGCTACGCCGAGCTTCAACCCGAGAGCCTTCGCCTCGTCGATGCGCTGGACGACGCCTGGGAGCAGCTGTTTGGCCAGAACGAGCTCCGTCCTCCGGCTGATCCGGCGCTCGAGGACCTCCTTCGGCAGGGCACGTCCGAGGCGCTCCTCGAGGTGGTGCTGCGGGTGGAAGCCGATGGTGGTCGAACCGACGATCTCGACCCATCGCTCGAACGGCAGCTCCTCGCCATGCGCTTCGTACACCTCGACCCAGGACCGGTAGACCGGCTCCTCGGTATCGAGGATGAGCCCGTCGAAATCAAACACGACCGCGCGAATCAAGCTGTCAAATCTACCTATCCATGTGCCAATTGCTTAGGATCGGCCCTGCCGTGTTCTCGAGTGACCGATATGCCTGAAGAATTGCGCAAATCGGCCGCCCGGCAGGCTGATCGCGGCACAGCACGGAGCTGGGTCGGAGCTGCTCTGCCAGGCCTGGCGCTGGTTTCGGTCGCGGTCATGATGTTCGTCCTCTTCGGCGTGCTCGACGCCATTCACTACCACTCGATCAAAGACTTCTTCACGCCCGACCCGGTCGCAGCGGGCGCCGTGCTGGGCCTGGTCGGGGGCGCCGAGGGCGTGACCCTGAGCATCGTCATCGTCGCCGTTGTGTTCGGCATCCAGACGACCTCATCGCGCTACTCGCCCCGCATCATCGGGATCTTCACGCGCAATCCGCTCAATGCGCTGGTCCTGAGCCTGGCCCTGGCCTCGATCCTCTATACGTTCCTCGTTCGCGGCGAGGTCAAGAACACCTCGGCCGTTCCGATGTGGAGCGTCGGCATAGCCGTGGTGCTTGCGCTCATCAACTTCGCCATCCTCCTGCCCTACGTCAGCTACATCTTCGAGGTGATGCGGGCGGAGACCTTGGTTGAAAGCATCATGCGGCGGGCCAAACGAGAGCTGCGTGCCGCGACCAACACCCGCCATGCCCACCATCGCCGGGATGCCCTGATGACGTCGATCGCACAGGTGACGGACATCGCATTCGGCTCGATCCAGCTCGGCGACATGCCGGTGTGCGTCCTCAGCATCGATGTTCTGGGTCGCTTCCTGGCTGACGACTACCTGGCCATCAAAAAGGGCTTCCCCTCGGAATGGTTCCAGGTCGGCCATGCCGACATGCCCGGCGCTTCTGACCAGATCGTCGCCGAGGTGAACCGCGCGCAGACGTGGTTCGCGTACACGATCATGTCGAGCTTTGTCGACATGGTGGGCCTCACGCCGGTTCATCGCAAGGAGGCCGTGCATGCCATCGCCGTCGCCACGCGCGACGCCGGCATCGCCGCCATCCAGGTCGGTGACCCTGAGGTCGCCGAGCTGTGCATGCGATTCTTCAACACCTACCTGCGGGCCGCCATCAACCGGTCTGCGCCGACGTTCGCCTCCGGGATCATGAACGAGTACCGTCGGTTCGCGATCGGCGCGCTGGAGTGGCGCCCGGACCTCTCGGTCGAGGCAGCCGCCCATATCCTTCGCTACGGACGCCACTTCGACGAGGCAGGCATGCCGGCGACGCTGGGAGCGGCCGCCGAGGACGTCGCCGACCTGGCGATCGAAGCCCGCGCCCGCGACCCACAGGTCTCGCTCAAGCTCGCGCGCCTGCTCGTGCGCAACCTGCTCGACCTGACACCGAGCGCGCGACCGATCGGGCTCAACGGAATGTTCAAGGGTGTCGCCAAGCTGACCTTCTGGGCGATGGCAGCCGATCAAAGGGACGTTGCTCGATTGTTGGTGGAGGGCATGGCGGCGGCGCCCCCCGACTTCGTGGATGCGGCACTCGACCGCATGGAGTCGATGGAGAACGGCCTGTTCTGGGAGGTCAACGAGCGCGTGATCGCATTCGACTGGGTCGAAAAGCCCCTTCGCGACGAGATCCCCCGCCTGCGCGCAGCGCTGCGCCGAGCCAAGGTTTCGGGCAAAGAGCTGGCCGCCGAGCTCGAGAAAGCTCCTTTCGTTCCTGACCTCGTTCCGCCCGAGCCAGGTCCAGCCGTGAGACCTTCACCCAGCGCAGCGGCAGCTAAAGCGGAGCCGGCTGGTTGATCATCGCGGTGGAGGCCGTGTCGAAATAGTCGAGGAGCGCCTTGCGGACCGCAGGCGCTAGGTTCAGCGATTCGACAGCGGCAGTCATATGAGCCAGCCAGGCGTCGCGTTCGGCCTGGCCGATGGTGAACGGCTGGTGCCGAAGACGCAGGCGTGGATGGCCGCGGCGCTCGCTGTACGTGGTCGGCCCACCCCAGTACTGGATGAGGAACAGTGTCAGCCGCTCCGTCGCCCCTGAGAGGTCCTCCTCCGGGTAGACGGCGCGCAGGACCTGGTCCGTCGCCACTGAAGAGTAGAAGTGTTCGACGAGAAGCCTGAAGGTCTCTTCTCCACCAGCCAGCTCATAGACGCTCCGATTCAACATTCGCTTCAGCCCTGCGTCTTGACGCCCGCGCCGGCGAGGATCTCGGCCGTCGGACGGACGATCGCCTGGGCGGCCTTGAGCCCGGTCTTCGCCAGGTAACGCTCGACGATCAGCCGTCCGACGGCATATCCGCCCATGTGTGGAACTCCGGCGGTGCGCAGGCCCATGCGCTCAGCCACTATGTCGCCAAAGACATAGGGCGTCCAGTCCGGAAATGAAATCCCGGTACCGAAGGCTCCTGTGACCTTGTCCAACGCGTCGTCGAGGACGGGACCGGTGACTCCCGCGTACCACGCTCCCGTCGAGTCAGCACCACACACCTCGACGGTGAAAACCTCGGCCAGGCCTTCCTGGATCACCCATTCCGCGAGGTTGAACCGAGTCTCGACGTTGGGGGTGCGCAAGTTGTGCACCAGCTCGTGGACGCCGCACGCGCCGATTCGCGTGACGTTGTAGTCGGTGGGCCACGCGACCATCCAGATGCTTCCTGGCACCGCTCCCATGCCGTAATAGCCGAGGGTGCGCTCCATGAACACCGGGTCGTCGGGGTTGCCGAGAGTCAGCACCACTTCAATCGTCTCCGGGTGCCTGAGGCCGGGCAGGACGGAGCGCTGGTACTCCCAGGCCCGGCCCAGCTCTCGGCGGAGCTGCCCCCACGCATCGGCGGCCACGAGCCGCTTCCAGGCCACCGGGTAGCGAGGGTCGTCGACGCTGACGCGGAACCCGTCGCCGTGTTCATGGATCTGCTTGAGCTGAGTGAAAGGCTGCTCGTCAAACGCCGAGATCCCGCGCATCGTGGCGAGCGCGTCGAGGCGGGCGGGGGCGGGCAGCGTGAACAGATGCGTCATCGCAGCCGCGTCGTCTCGGACGTTGATCTCGATCTGGTCGTCGGTGGTCATCATCGCCGCTGCCTTACTCTCCCATGGCAATTGTGGGCATGACCAACGCGCGGCGAGGAATTCTCGACTTGCTGCGCGGGTGGGCGCCGTTCGTTGGACTGCTCGTGGCGTACGAGCTGATGCGCGACGCAGCATCCGCGCTTGGGGTGCCGCCACATAATCTTGCCGCGCTCGATCGCCACCTCTTCGATGGATACGAACCCACACTGATCCTGCAGGCGGCGGCAGCACAGCTCGCCGATTCCGACCTTCTTGAAGACGCCGGCACGCTGATCTACGGGGCGCATTTCCTGCTGCCCGTCGCGGTCGGGGCATGGCTGTGGACCAGAGATCGCGTCGGCTTCGAGCGTTTTGGCTTCACGCTCGTGATCCTGTGCGCGATGGCCTTTGCCACCTATGTTGTCGCCCCGACAAGTCCACCTTGGCTAGCACAGCCCTCGTCGGTTCGCCACGTGATCGATGACGCGATCCAGCGAAGCGGCCTACCCCAGGGCGCGGTCTGGCTGTACTCCCACCACGACTACAACCTGTATGCGGCCTTCCCCTCGCTTCACGCCGGGTTCCCGGTCGTCGCCGCCGTCGCGGCCTGGCAGCGAAGCAAAGCGCTCGGCGCGCTCCTCTGGGTATGGGCAGCTCTGGTGTGGATCGCGGTCGTCTACCTCGGAGAGCACTACGTGTCGGACGTCGTCGGTGGCATCGGCTACGCAGCGATGGCGGTCGCCATCGTCAGGGTGGTCACGGCACGCCGGGCGCCGGTCGCGCTCGCTGAACCTCCTCTAGTTCCGAGTAGCGCTCCATCGCAACTTCACTCGGAAGAAACCATGCCAGCCCGATCGTGATCACTACGAGGATGACGTGAGTCATGAGAGATCGCTGCAGCCCGATGGAGTCGGCAATCGCGCCGTTGATCGGAATGCCGATGGCTCCGGTGACGAAACCGAGTCCCATGACTAGGCCCGAGGCCAGACCGGCCCGCGAGGCCATCAGCTGCTGCGCCATCAGCAGCATGAGCGGCGCAGTCGAGGCCGCGAGAAAGCCGATGAGGATGCCGGTTGCGAATGCCCACGGTCCGGGGAAGAGCGTGTAAAGCAGGATCGCCGGCGTGCTCAAAACCAGCGTCGCAACGATCACGGTGCGCCGTCCATAGCGGTCAGCGAGGGTGCCGCACCCCACCGTGCCGGCGGCGCTCGCCAGCACCAGGGTGGCGGCCAGAGGCCCGTAGAACTCTGGGCCGTACCCGAGCTGCTTGTACCAGGTCGGCGTGAAGGCCTGGAACACGTTGACCGTCCAGCTGCGAGACATCATTACCCCGATTACGACGGCCAGAGCCGCAACCGGCACCCTTCCTGCGGCCGCTATCACCGCACGCGAAGGTCCGGCGCCGCCCTGCGCCGTGCCGCGCATGCGCCACAGCAGGTAGCCGCCGGTGACGAGGCCGGGGATGACGAGCAGCCCGGTGCCCTGGATGCCGAAGGCGTGGAACAGCAAGATGCCGATCAGCGGACCCACCGCTACGCCGACAGTCCCGGCCGTCACGTAGATGGACATGCCGAAACTCCGACGCCAAGCGGGCAGCAGGGCACGCACGTCGAGCGCGGCCATTGGATGAAACGCGCCAGAGCCGAGCCCGGACGCAAAGGCCAGCAGGATGAGAAGGGGAAAGCTCGTCACAAAACCGACGAGCGAGAAGGTGAGGGCGGTCCAGGCAAGCGCAAGGCCGGTGAACCGCGTGCCGAATCGATCGGCGAGGACGCCGAACAGCGGCTGCGACACGGCCGCCATGCCGCTGTACGCGAGGCTGACCAACCCGACCGTCGCCAGGCTGAGCTTGAACCGTCCGATCAGGAGCGGAAAGAGGATTGGGATGACACCGACGTAGCTGTCGACCGTGAGGTGGCCGAGCATGAGCGTGAGCAGCTTGCCGTTGCGGAGAAAGTCCCTCACTACTGAAATATGAGGGAAAACCCGAATGGTTTTCCCTCATCGCGAGTGCGGCTACGCCGCAGTCCCTGCTCCCATTCCGGTATACGGATGGGACTTGACTAAGTAGTTACTCCCCGCGACACATGGTGGCTTTCAAGCCCGATTGGGGGACGGCCGGAGTAAATCCGGCCTGGACACTACGTCTAGGGGAGGGGGCGGCCGGGTCGGCGCCGGTCGGACAGAGCCAGCGCCCGGTCAGCGGCACCAGCTCCATCCGCGGCGGTGACCGTCGTCCAACTGAGCCCGACGCCGGGGCGGTGGTAGACAACGCGCCAGGGGTGCAACTGGCGGCCATCCTTGCCCTGGATTCTTACGGCCCCGTCATAGACGGTCATTGGGTCGGAGGCTAATCGCGGGCGCCTTCGCACGCCATCGTGAAAATTGATGAGCAGCGCCATGGAAACCCAGCGCCCCTAAGGTTGAGTGGACTAGCGCGGCGTTGGCGGCTGGGTTCAACCCAGCCGCAACTTTGTCTGTAACCCTCCTCGCGTTGCCAGGCTTCAGACTCTCAAACAGCCCATCGATATACCGGAATGGGAGCAGCCACGCGCGAAGCGCCTGGCGATGCAATCAGTAAGTCCCATCCGCGTCGCCGCTTTGCGCGCAGGGAAAACCATCCGGGTTTTTCCTCATATCTCATTCGGGTTTTCCCTCATACTCCCGCGGTGGGCGAGCTTCTCTACTTGAGCCGCGCGGATGTCGAGCGGCTGCTCGACGTCGACTCGATGCTCGACGCGTTGGGCGAGGCCCTTGTCGTCTTTTCCTCCGGGATCACGTCCGTCCCGCCGCGTTCGGCGGCACGCGTTGGTGACCGCGGCCTCGTCGGGGTGATGGCGGGCTATGTGCCCGGCATCGCGCTCGAGGTGAAGCTCGTCTCGGTCTTCCCCGCCAACCACCACCGCGGAGTGCCCTCGCACCAGGGCTTGATCACCATCTTCGACGAGGACACGGGAACCCCGCTGGCGGTGATGGACGGCACTTACATCACCGCGATCAGGACCGGGGGCACGGCCGCAGTGGCGGCACGGCTGCTCGCCCGCGAGGATGCGTCAGTGCTGGCGATCCTCGGCGCCGGCGTGCAGGGCGGCGCGCACCTCGAAACCTTCACGCGAGTTCGTGACTTCAAAGAGGTCCGGATCGCGTCACGCAATGCTGACAGCGCCAAAGCCCTGGCGGCACGTCATCCTCGCGCACGGGTGGCTCAATCTTTCGAAGCAGCGGTGCGCGGCGCCGACGTGGTCGCTTGCTGCACCGACGCCCGCGAACCGATCCTCCACCGCGATTGGCTAAAACCTGGCGTCCACCTGAGCTCGGTCGGCGGGACGTTTGGACCGGAGCTCGACGCGGCAACGATCGCGGCCGGCCGCGTGTTCGTCGAGTGGCGCGGCGCTGCGACCAATCCTCCTCCGGCCGGTGCAGCGGAGCTGCAGGGTATCGACGCCGGAACCCTCACGGAGGTCGGCGAGGTGCTTGCGGGCACCAAGCCGGGCCGGATGTCCAGCGACGAGCTCACGATCTACAAATCCACCGGCCACGCGGTGGAGGACGCTGCTGCTGCACGGCTCGTCTACGACAGGGCGAAAGCGGAAGGCGCCGGAGTCACGCTCCAGCTCTAGATTTCAATCACGCGGGAGGGCACCACGTTGACGATGCGCGTGCCGCCAACGTTGCGCTCAGGCTGGGCCCGTCCGTATGGGTGGACATGGCCGTGGACGAGCAGGATCGGATGCAGGTCTCGGATGATCCGGTGAAACGCGGCGAAGCCGACGTGAGCCGCGTCCTTTTCCTCGCCGACACCGAAGGGCGGCGCATGAGCGATGAAGATGTCCAGCTTGCGGCCTGCCCGGACGCGCTTCATCTGAAGTCGGAACTCGAGGCTGAGCGCGCGCCACCGCATCTGGGCCTGCGTGTACTGGTTCGGACCTTCCTTGTAGCGAAGGCTTCCGCCCAGCCCGGCGATGCGCAGGCCGCGCACCTCGAGCACTCGACCGTCGACGTTGTCACACCCCTCCGGTCCGGGGACCGGAGGTTCCTGCTGAAGGGCCAGCCAGGTCGCGTTGGGCGGCGAGACGCTCGGATCGTGGTTTCCCGGAACGTACATAAGCGGTACGTCGAGACGGCTGACCAGGTACTCGAGATAGTCGAAGGGCAGGTCGCCGCACGACACCACCAGATCCGGCCTGAGTGAATCGAGCTTGTCGCCAAACGTCGATTCGTCTATCTCATCCGCGACCGCGAATATCTTCAAAGCGCGCGCTCGTCAGGCGAGGACCTCGCGCCTCGCCGAGAGCCGCTCGATCTCGCCCGTACGAGCCTTCTCGAAACCTTCCGCAAGCCCGGTCTTCAGGATGTGCGCAATTTCCGCCGCCGAGTGGATCCGCGGAATGTAGACGAAGTCCGCGCCAGCCTCATAGAAAAGCAGGGCCTGGGGTATGTGCTCGGTGGTCAGCATGACCTTCGCCTTCGGGCATGTGGCGCGAATGTTGCGCAGCATCCTGAGGTTGCTGGTGCCGCGGAGGATGTCGTCCGTGATGCTCGAGACGACAAGCTCCGCGTCCTGGATGCCGACATGCCGGAGCGTGTCGGCGTGCGCCACATCGCCGTAGACGCAGCTGATCCCGCGCGCACGCAGCTCGCGCATCACGGTTGGGTTGAAGTCGACGACGAGGATCTTGCTGAGGAACTCCTTCACCTGCAGCGGCTCGCCGTCGTGCTCGAACTCGTGGAGGATCGAGCTGGCGTCGCGGAAGAAGCCGAGGAAGACGAACGTCTCGTGCCGGATCTCCGACCGCTCCTGCGCGGTCTCGGGCGAGCCGAGGTCCCTGACTCGCAGCACCCTGAGCGCGCCGCTGAGAACCCGCTGCACACGGTGGCTCGAGTTGATCATGTAGGTGGAGACCACAGCTGTCACGGCGAACGTGATGATCACGATCGTCAGGACGTCCGACTGGATCTGGCCGCGAGCAAGGCCGAGGGAGGCGATGACGATCGAAAACTCGCTGACCTGGGCGAGGTTGATCGCCGGCAGCAGGCTGGTCCGATGCCCGAGGCGCAGCGCATAGAGGATAGGGACGACGCAAAGCCGGCTCACGATCACAAAGGCAGACGCGGCGAGGGCGATGAGCACGACATCAAGGCTGGGCAGCGCGATCTGCATGCCGAGGGCGACAAAGAAAAGGGTGACGAAGAAGTCGCGGATGCTCACGGCCTTGGCCATCACGTCGAGGTTGTAAGGAAAGGTCGACAGGCTGATCCCCGCGATCAGCGCTCCCATCTCCTTGGACAGCCCGATGTAGCTCGCCACGCCGGCCAGGAAGAAACACCAGGCCAGGGCGCTGACCAGCACGAGCTCAGGGACCTTTGCCACAGCACGAAACAGGTACGGGAGAACGTATTTCGAAAGCGCCAGCCCGCCCACGACGAGCAGCGCGCCCTTCCAGAGCGAGAACGCGAGCGGCAGCAGGTTTGGATTTTCGATGTTCGGCTGGACCGCGATCATGGCGACCGCCCACAGGTCCTGGATGACGAGCACACCGAGCGTGATCCGGCCGGGTAGCGTGTCGAGCTCGAACTTGTCGTAGAGCAGCTTGACCACGACGAGCGTGCTGGAAAGGCTCATGCAAGCCGCCAGGTAGATCAGCGCGTAGTTGCCCTGCGTCACACGCGAGCCGAGCAGGTAGAAGAAGCCCAGCCCGAGCGCCATGCAGATCGGCACCTGGAGGGCGCCGGTGAGCAGCACCGCGGGTCCGGCGGAGGCAAGCTTCTTGAGGTCGATCTCGAGCCCGATGATGAAGAGCAGCAGAATCAGGCCTATCTCCGCCACGGTCGTGATGCTCGCCTGGTCGTGAACCAGGTTGAGGCCGTGCGGGCCGATGACCACTCCGGTGACCAGGTAGGCAAGAATCAGCGGCTGCCGCAGACGCCACCCCACAAGGGCGAGCAGTGCGGCGGCCCCGACGCAGACCCCGATGCTCGACAGGAGGTCGGGCGATGCGTTCACCGGCTCACCGGTTTGGCGTCGAGGTTATCCCAGCGACCCTTGAGCGCCGGCGCATCAGCAGCATCACCGAGGATGAGGAAGCGCCGGTGGTGGAGCCCTTCGATCAAAGTCGAGGCCAGCTGCTCGAGCTGCAGAGATGAATCGGGGCCATGGTCCGGTCCGGTGAACAGGCGGCCCACGCCGCGAGACCGCGTGTTCTGTCCAACTCGTGGCCCCTTCGCGCCGGGGCAGAAGATCGAAACGCGGACCCCCGTGCCCCGGAGCTGGCGCGCAAGGCCTTCGGTGAAGACCGCCAGGGCCGCATGGCCGGTGTCGTATGGCACTGAGAGAGGGTCGCTCGGGATGAGGCCGCCATACGACACCACGTTGACGATGTACCCGGAGCCTCGCTCCGTCATGTGCGGCAGAAATGCCATCGACGTGCGCACGGCTCCGAGGAGGTTGGTCTCGAGCATCCACGCCCAGTCCGCCGCGGATATCTTCTCGAGCTTTCCCTGGAGCAGCACTCCGGCGGCGTTGACGACGATGTCGACGCGTCCCATCGCCTTGATGGAGTCGCGGGCCAGCGAGCGGACTGAAGCATCACTCCGTACGTCGGTGGAGAGGGCGATGGCCGCTTCCGACGTGCCGAGGTGCAGCACGTCCTCCACTGTTCGGTCCATGCGAGGCCCGTCGAAGTCGGCGACCACGATGTTGGCGCCCTGGCGGGCGAGACCTTTGGCGACTGCTCGCCCGATCCCGCTGCCTCCGCCGACGACCACGGCCACGTGCTGCGAAAAGCTGCCATGGGAACGCGGACCGGCTTCAGGATCAGTTGACACCCGGCCGCATTCTATTCACCGCCGCGCGCCGTCGCGCGCCGAACCGGGCTAGACGCGCTTGAAGCGAAGAGCGGTGTAGGTGTCGTCAATCGCGACGAGGGCCACCGGCTTGTAGCCGGTTACTGACGTGATCTCGCCGAGGACGTCGCGCTTCGTCCACCACGGAGTCGCCGGGAGGTCAGTGGCGTCGCGAGGCTCTCCGCCCTTCGGGTACGTGATCCAGAGCAAACCGTCAGGTTTGACGGCGCGAATGGCCGCCGGGCCCAAACGCCGAAGCTCGTCGGCGCTGCTCACGAACAGCTGCACCACGTCGTAGGTTTGCGAGGGCTGCACTTCCGTATCGATGTCCGCAGGGCCCGGATGCAGCTGGGCCAGGTAGCCTGCCGGTGAGTTAAGAACCGCGACGTGGTGGCCGCGCGCGAGCCTAAGCTTTTTCGCCGTGGGGCTGAAACCAGTCTTTTCACCGCCGATGGTCGGGAGCGACCGCTTGGAGTCGAGATGGCCCATCGGCGTCAGCTTATATAGAAGGATCGGAAAAGGGATTCTGCTGGCGCTTCTGGTCGGAGTCGGCGCAAGCTGCTCTGTCGGCGCCCCTGCCGCCTTCACGCTGAAGGGCGCGTCGGTCGACTCCTCCTATACGTGTCCTGCGGATGCGATTGATGCTCCATATAGCCTTCACGGCGTCATCGACGTGCGCAACGGAACCTCGAGCACCGTCACCATCAAATCCGTCACCGCCGTGATGACCCTGGCCGCGGTCAAAGGGCCGTGGGTCGAGAAGGTCGGCGATCGGTACGAGCCCGCCGGGGTGACATCCTCGCTCAGAACAGTGGGGCCGGGCAGCTCCGCCTCCATGGACGTCGTCGTTCCGAGCTCATGCACCAAGGGCACTGCAAGTGCTGGAGCGACCTACGGCGACTATTCGGTCGGGTTCACGGTCACCACGTCTTCCGGCACGTTCAAGATCGAGAGCGGCAACCGGCACCGAATCGTCGCCAGCTAGTCGAGCACGCTGCCGGCCGAACAGCCCGCGGGTTTTTGAGCACCCTCACGCGTTGCTCGGGTGGGGGGTCCAACCGTGTTCATGCCATGCTCTCGATCCCTCGCGACCTCTGGGTCCCAATCCCCGGCCAGGGCACCCGGAAGATCAGCCGGGCCTACCGGCTCGGCGCGGCGCCCGGAGCGGTCGCAGCAGCCAAGCGCCGTAACAAACCGTTCATCCGTGGAAGTTGAGAACCGTCCAACAGTATGAGTCGAGTTCCGGATGTTGGCGCGTTTTCAGGATAGGTAACGGCAGTGAGATTCAAAGCCCGGACCGACGCACCCGACCTGCAGACACAGCTCGAGTCGCTGCTCGACCAGGTGTGGCAGTCGGAGGCGGACTGGCGACTGTGGGATCGCGTTGACGCCGCCGTCATGCTGGAGACGATTCGCGAGAAGCGGGCCTCCGCGAACCGCGAGACCAAAGAACTCAGATGAACCGCCGCACCCTTCGGTACCAGGTGCCGCAGGGAAACGGCCAGACCGCCTTCGTCCTCTCCGGCGGTGGCAGTCTCGGCGCGGTGCAGGTCGGGATGCTTCAGGCGCTGACCGAAGGCGGCATCCTGCCCGACCTCTTGATCGGCACATCGGTCGGCGCCGTCAACGCGGCGTGGATCGGGGGTTGCCCGGATTATCAAGGCGCCCTCCGGCTGGGCGAGATCTGGCGGAGACTTCGGCGGCAGGACATCTTCCCGCTCAGCCCATGGTCGAGCGCTCGCGGCCTGCTGGGTCGCAGCAACCACGTGATCTCCAACACGAACCTTCGCGACGTGCTGGTGAAGCACATGCCGTACGAGCGCCTCGAGCAGGCGGCGGTGCCCATTCACGTCATCACCACCGAGCTCAAGACGGGCCGCTCCGTGTTGATGTCTAGCGGGCCGGCCGTTCCTGCGCTCCTTGCGAGCGCCGCAATCCCAGGCATCTTTCCCCCCGTCACGATCGGACGCCGCGAATTCATCGATGGAGGCGTGGCCAGCCACACTCCAATCGCGGCGGCGATCGAGCTCGGCGCTTCGCGAATCTTTGTGCTTCCGGTCGGCTATCCGTGGCTCCGGCAGCAGCCGACGAACGCGCTCGGCATAGCGCTCTTTGCCCTGGCCCGGTTCGTCGAGCAGAAGCTCGACGCCGAAGTGGCCCACTACAAGCACCTGGCCGACATACATGTCCTTCCCACGCTGGAGGTTCCGGGCGTGTCGCCGGCGGACTTCAGCCACACCGACGAGCTGATGACGCGAGGTTATAAGTCCGCGCGCAGGTACCTGGGTTCGGTCACCCCGCTGTCCGTGCCGGCGACCAAACAGCTCCGGCTCGCGCCGGCCGCCATCCAGGCCGCGTAAGCGCATCAGTAGGGACGGAATCAGTCGCGTTGTAGAGATGAGGCGCCTGAGCCGCAAGGTTTCCGCGCTTCAAACCTCGAACAGGAGGCTTGTGTTGTGAAGTGCGATATATGCGACCTGGAGTTCGCCAACTCTGAAGAGGTGAAGGGCCACCAAGAGCAGGCGCATCCTATGGGCGACGACAGCGCGAAGGCCGAGCTGGGCGACGGCATGCAGCAAGACGAGAGCGAGATGCCGGAACCCGCGGAGCAGAGCAACCGATAAGTCGGGTCAAGCAAGGTCAGCGGCAGCGACTCCGCCGCTGACCTTTTTCTTTTTCCAGGGCGTGAATTGCATTCCGCTGGTCACGGCAAACTCACAGAGTTCTCACACGGCTCGCTGAGGCCGCGCCGTCAGCCTTCGTTTCGACGCTCCGAGGAGCGATTAACAACGAAGGAGGAGAAAGACATGAACGGTATTCGAAAGTCCGTGGCAGCGGCCGCCATCGCGGGGTCGATGCTCATCGGGGGCGTGGTCGGCGCCGTGATGTACGGCGCGACGACGATCGCTGCGTCAGCAGCGACCACCGCCGCCAGCCCGTCGCCGGGCACGGCACCGTCCGGCACGTTCGTGCCGAACGAGACCGCGGCTCACGAAGCGACCGAGAGCGCGGCGCGCGAGGCGCAAGAGAACGCTGGCCAGGTACCCACCATTCCGTAGAGTGGGTGCATCGTTGGAGAGCCGGTGAAATGCCGGCTCTCCACTTGCAAAGGTCCCGATTGAAATGCGAAGAAACCTGATCGTTGCGGCTGCAGCCGGCATCGTCATCATCGCCCTTGCGGCCGTGGGCGGCTATGTGTACTTCTTCTCCAGTCTGCGATCCTCGCCCTCAACCCTCGGGCTGAGCGCGAGCCCAAGTCCCGCCACCGTTTCCTCTGGGCTGGCAGGCACCTGGAAGGTCACCACCGGCTCGCGTGCCGGCTACCGGGTGCAGGAGCTCTTCGTGGGCGCGACCTCCAAGCACGATGCCGTGGCCCGGACATCAAACGTCAGCGGCGGCCTCACGGTGAGCGGCGATTCCAGTGGTTACCAGGTCAGCGGCATCACGTTGTCTGCGGACGTGAGCAGCCTCCAGAGCGTCGACTCGGTGGTGGGTCGCAATGTCACGCAGCGCGATGGGATCGTTTCGCGTCAGCTCAACGTCCAGCAGTTTCCCAACGCTACTTTCATCGCCACCACTGTGTCGGTACCCGGCACGGTCACCAGCTCGCCGGCGAATGTCAGCGCGGCCGGCAAGCTCACCGTCCGCGGCGTGACCAAAGACGTCACGGTAGCTGCGACTGCGCAGGTGGTCGGCGACAAGATCGAGATCGCAGGCAAGACGACGATCAACATGACCGACTACGGGGTGGCGCCTCCCCAGGTGCCATTCACGACGGTAGACCCGGCGGTCACGATCGAGTTCGACGTTTTCCTGATGAAGAGCTAGATGTTCACGGAAGCAGCTGGCGGGCGACGAACATCATGTTGGCCGGGCGTTCCGCGAGCCGGCGCAGATACCACGTGTACCAGGCATCGCCGTACGCGATGAGGGTCTTCACGACGTAACCCTCCTTCGCCAGCCGGACCTGCTGGTCGGTGCGAATCCCATAGAGCATGTTCACCTCAATCTGTGAGGGCTCTAAGCCCAGCGCCCGCCCGAACCCTGACGCACGCGCGATCAGACCGACGTCGTGTGTGCCGAGCACAAGGCGAAGCCTGTCGCGCTTGACCTCGGGCAGCATGAGAGCGCACAGCGCGAGATAGTTCGCGTCAACGTCCCTTTTGGCGGTGTAGGCGCGGTCGGCCGGCTCCGCGTACGCGCCTTTGACGAGCCTGATGGCGGGCTTCAGAGGGAGCAGCTTGACGGCGTCGTCCACCGTGCGGTGGAGGTAGGCCTGAAGCGCCACCCCAATGCGGGGGTGCTCCGCGCGCAGCCGCCTGTACAGATCGAGCGTCGGCTCTGTGTAGGCGCTTCCCTCCATATCGAGCCACAGGAAGCTCTTCGCCTTCGCCGCCGCGCGCGCCAGCCGCTCCAGGTTGGCGTATGCCGCCTTCGCGTCGATGTCGAGGCCGAGCTGAGTCGGCTTGACCGAAACCTCCGCATCCAGGTCGCTGTCGACCAACTTCGCGAACACGGACTCGTAGTGCTCGATCACGGCACGCGCCTCGGAGAGGTCCTTCGCGTTTTCGCCGAGGCGCGTGAAAAGGGATCCGATTCCCTGGCCTTTGAAGGTGACCGCGGCCTGCAGCGCTGCGTCAAATTGCTCTCCAGGCAAGAAACGCTTGACCGCCCGGCGAGCGAATCCCCACCGCGGAACGTGCGCCGCGAGCCATCGGTTCTGGGCGCACCACAAGAGCAGTCCACGCACCACCGCAACGTTAAGGCGTCAGGCGCGAGACCGGTCTAGTCGGACCCATGGAAGACAACAAAGGCGCCCGCGTGAGCAGGCGCCTTTTGAGACTGCGGTCAGGTCTTTACCAGCCGTACCAGCGACCTCGACCCTCGGTGCCGCGGATGAAGAAGCCGAGCACCCAGAGGATCAGCCCGATGACGAGCAGGATCCAGAGGATGTGAAGCGCCGGTGCCAGCAATCCGCCCCCACCGAGGAGCAGCAGCAGCAGGATTAGAACGATCAACGCAACCACGCTTGATCTACCTCCTTTCGAGCCGGGGGACCTAAGAAGGCGAAGGCATCGCCGAGGGCGAGGCATTGGTGCCGCCGGTTCCGGCGCCGCTGTTGGTGGTCGGCGCGGGGCTGGTGACTGTCGGGTTGCTGGCCGGAGCGCCCGACCGAGTGCTGAACCAGTTCCACTGCGTGAAGCCGAAGAACAGGAGAATCAGCACCAGAAGGGCCAGGATCGCGGCGGCAATCCCTGCACCGGCGCCTGATCCGGTCGTGTCTGTCTCGACCACTTCCGACCCCGCCGGGCTCCAGTAACGTCGAACGCTGTACCCGCCGGCGCCAAGCAGCACCGCGAGCACGAGGATGACGAGCACGATGAACAACAGAGTTCCCAAAAGACGAACCTCCTTTGAATGATCAGCGGCCCGTCCGGGTTGCCGGACGCCCTTCGCCGCTCATAGGAGTAACGCCCACGACCGGTCCCTCTACTGACCGCGAATGCCCGGGTAGGAGCGCTGAATCAGGAGACGCCTAGGGAAGACCTTTGGTCGCGACCTGGTAGATCAACGCAACGTCGGCCAGGATCATGACCGCCGCCGCCGCCCAGCCCAACACCTTGGTTGGCACCCCGTTGACAAAGTCGCCCATCAGCGTGCGGCTCGACGTCAGGATGACCAGCAGCACGATCAGCACTGGGGCGATCAGTCCGTCGAGCACCTGGGAGTAGAACAGAGCCTTGATCGGGTCGATCGCTGAGATGGCCAGCTCCATCGCGACCAGGAAGGCCAACCCGATCACGACATAGAACTGCGGCGCGTTCCTGGGATTGCGCCAGAGTCCTCTTCGCCAGCCCGCCAGACCCGCGAGGCCAAAGGCTGCGGACGACGCGAGCACCGGAATCGCGAGCAAGCCCGCCCCGATCACGCCGACGCTGAACAGGACCGTCGCGTAAGGGCCGGCAAAAGGCTGGAGAGCGCGCGCCGCGTCGGCGGCGGTCCGGATCTGTGCGTGATGCGAAAAGAGGACCGCGCCCGTCGCGACGATGATGAAGAAAGCGATCAAGTTCGACAGGACCATGCCGGTGGCGATGTCGATGTTGGTGCGACTCAGCGATTGCACCCCGCGCTTCTCTTCCACCTCGCCACTTGCCTGCCAGAAAAACAGATATGGCGTGATCGTTGTGCCGAGCAGCGCGACCGCACCCAACAGGTAGTCGGGGCTCATCGAGATGTGCGGCAACAACGTGCTGGCAAGGACGGCGCCCCAATCGGGCCTTGCCAGCACGGCGGCCGCTATGTACGTCGCGAACACCACGACGAGCCAGAGCAGGAACTTGCTCACCGTCTTGTAATCGAGAAAGATCGTTACGCCAGCCATGAGCGCGGCCATCGGGACGATCCAGTAGATGAGCTTGATGCCGGTGAGCAACTCGACCGCGGCCCCCATCGCGAGCAGGTCGGCGCCCATGGTGATCACATTGGCCACGACCATCAGCACCACGGCCGGCGAAGCGACGCGAGCGCCGAACGTGGTCCGCAGCAGGCTCGCGAGGTCGCTCTTGGTGACGTTGGCGACCTTGGCGGACATCTGCATCACTGCGATCAGCAGTGGGGTCGACAGGAACAGCAGCCAGTTCTGCGCGAAACCGACGCTCGCGCCGACGATCGAATAGGTCGCGATACCCGCGGGGTCGTTGTCGGCTCCGCCTGAGATCACGCCCGGGCCGACCGTGCGCATGACATCCTTGAAGCTCAGGCGGCCCCTGGTCGCCTCGCGGGCCGAAGCCACCGTGCGGCGCGCCCGGTTGGTCCGGCGCGTGATCTCTGCCATCAAGGTCTGGCCTCGATCAGCTGCGGCGGCATCGCAACCGTCCACTCGCTGCGTGTGTCCTCTTCGAGCAGCTCGCGGACCTTGAGGGCCTCCGTTTCATCGACCCGGAGAATCAGGAGTGCGTGCCCGGAGTCGACTGCCTTTCTCGTGTGGCGCGCGAAATCCTCGGGCAGCAGACGGCGGAGCTTGTCCGTGCTCCGGGCATCCATGATTTCGCTCTGCTTCGGCACGACGCGACTGTGCTTGAGCACGAAATCGCGCGCATACTCCGCCGCCTCCCTGCCCGGAAACGCCGAGATCAGGGTCTGCTCAAGGATCCCCGGCTTCTCCTGGCGGCTTGCCAGTTGCAGACTCGATACGTCCACGTGATCGATTCCATGACCGATGTGCTGGCGCGCCTGGCGGACGAGCTCATCGCGGTCTTGGGCTGAATCGAGCTCTCCGGACAGGCGCAGAAGCCCGCGATGCAGCCGGACTCGTACCTCGCGGTGGATCGGGTGCGGCTCGTATACGTCTCCCGCGAGAACTGAAGCCCACCACGCGTCGACCAGGGACGGATGGTTACCCCCGCGTGGCGCGGCTTGGCCCGAGCTCTTCCTGTCGCGCTGTTGGGCGCGCGTGATCGTGCGCCTCATGCATGAACGACAACGCTCCGACCGGCGCCTCTACCGGCGGAGAGCCTCCGCTGCCCAGAATGGTGGAAAGCCCGGCCCTTGCAGGCCAGGCTCCCCACTGATCTCAACGCTCCTGCTGCCCTTGGTACTCTGGGTGCGTAGGTTTGGTGCAACCGGGTACTTGACGGCTCTGGCCTGTTGAGAGTAAGAATGGGAGTTGCCGACCTTTTGTGGAACTATTGGGCGGCGGGAGGTTCCAGCATCGACGACCGGCTCGAAGCTGCGCGAGGAGGAGGGATTGTGTACGCGGACAAGCACCTTGTCGTGACGCGAACTGAGGCGCCCATCGGGCTCTACTTCGCGGGTGAGATCGACGTGACGAACTCCCATGCCGTCGCGGAGTCACTGTGCAATGCCGCCATGGATGACGCCGACATCCACCTCGACCTGAGCGGGCTGAGCTTCTGCGACATCAGCGGGATCCGCTCGCTGGTCGATGCTGCGGAGGCCCGCCAGACAGGCCGGCTGATGCTTCACGGGCTGCCGGACCTGCTGCAGACGGTGATGAATGTGATCGGTTGGTCGGACCTGCCGAACCTGCAGATCTGCAACTGTAGGGGCGCGCGATGAGCACTTTCCCAGCGCCGTCCGCAGAAAAGTTCCGCCATGAGGCCCTCCTGTACGCGGGCTGGGCCGAGTTCGTCGCGGGCACAGTCCCTTTCATCCGCGATGGCGTGAGAGCCGGTGAGCCGGTGCTGGTCGTTGAATCGGTGGACAAGATCGAGATGCTTCGCCTCGCGCTGAGTGATGACGCCGACGCTGTGCTTTTCGCCGACATGGCGGAGGTTGGGGCTAACCCTGCTCGCATCATTCCCGCCTGGCACGATTTCGTCAGCCGCCATGGCGGCACCGGACGGCGCCTGCGCGGGATCGGCGAGCCGATCTGGAAAGGGCGCTCTCCCGATGAGCTCATCGAGTGCCAGCGTCACGAATCGCTGCTCAACGTCGCGTTTGGGCACGGCCAGCCCTGGTGGCTTCTGTGCCCTTACGACACGGAGAAGCTCGACGAGGCGGTGATCGAAGAAGCTCGCCGGAGTCACGAATTCGTGACCGAGCACAGCCACGTGCAAACGAGCAATATCTTTCGTGGGCTGGAAGCCTCGGGCGCTCCATTCGACGTGCCGCTGCCCGAGCCCGGGACCGAAATCGGGCGGATGGCCTTCGGCCCGAACGACCTGGCGGCCGTGCGCGCCATGGTGGCTCGGCACGCGCAAGCGGCCGGGATCGAGGCACGCGCCGCCGAGCTCGTCACGGCCCTTAACGAGGTCGCCACCAACAGCATTCGTCACGGCGGCGGGAACGGCACGCTCCGCGTGTGGCAGGAGGACTCGGCCCTGGTGTGCGAGGTGCGCGACAGGGGGCGCTTCGACAGGCCTCTGGTGGATCGCGAACGACCTGCACCGAGCAGCTCGGCGCCACGTGGCCTGTGGCTCGCGAATCAGCTGTGCGATCTCGTCCAGATCCGGTCCTTGCCGGACGGGACTGTGGTGCGCCTGCACATGCGCCGCCGGCCTCAGCAGCACCTGCGAGTGGTGCCCGAGATCAACTAGCGGCAAAGGCGACGTCGCGAGTAATCCTCCTGTGCCGGGGCGTTTCCCGATTGGGGGAATCCCACCAGTTCAATTAAGGGAGGTTGGTGATGCCTCGAAAAGAGCACGTCAGAGGAATCGGACCCAAGGAGCAGCGCCAGTACGAGCACATCCTGGAGTCCGCACGGAAGGATGGCCGCTACGGCAGCAGGGCCAAGGAGGTCGCCGCACGGACCGTGCTGAAGGAGCACAAGGAGAAAGGCCACAGCAAGGGCCGCTGACGGCCGGCGTTTTGCCGGGTTTTGGCCGGGGTCCGGGCTGCTGGAACGCGTAACCTGTGCGGACCGTGGCCATTCGGAGCGACCTGGCGGGGTTCAGCAGCGCCCAGGCGAGACGCGCCCTGGAGGGACTTCCGCGCTGCGATTACGAGGTCGTGATCAAGCCGCTGCGCTACCGCTGGCACCCCCATCTAGCGGCCCGGTGCGAGTTCGAAGAGCACCGGATCGTGCTCCAGGTGCCGATCCCGTTCCGGGCCTTCAAGGAGCCGGTCGTCTTCGCCGCCAGCCGCAAGCGCGGGCAGGGCATGCGGTTTGCCTGGGCGGCGGAGACCGTTGACTTTCGCGGTCGGCGCGATGTGC
>Ga0209118_1000424_pt1 | contig 23484 bp, 18 predicted proteins | sample BlaSpr_A8_Ref_M1_FD_187988 | JGI IMG/M metagenome (GOLD analysis project Ga0209118, IMG submission 187988) | Forest soil microbial communities from Thunder Bay, Ontario, Canada - Black Spruce, Ontario site 2_A8_Ref_M1 (SPAdes) (version 2) | ecosystem: Environmental > Terrestrial > Soil > Boreal...
AATGGCGTACCCTCGGCGCTTGGGTCGCCGGCCACCGTCGCAAGATCGCATCCCTTTATGATCGGCGTCCACTTCAAATCGCCGAAGTGCATAATCTTGGGCGGCGCGGAGCCGTCTTTTTTCTCTTGGCTGTAAACCGCCGCCGTGAGCGTGGCCACACCGATCAACACGACACAAATACTTCCCACTCGGATTTTTTTCATCCAACTCTCCTCCGTCAAAAAGATAGAGGCCCTGAACTGGCCAAAAGATACTCTTCCTATCCGCCGCCGGCAACTCAAGTCAATCTCGCAATCGCGCATCGAGCACTCTCCTTGCCGAGACGGCCTTGATTCACTGGAAACACTCCGCAAAAGTCGCGCACTAGAATCCAGAAATCCGGTAACCTATCTGCGGATGGAGTTCCTCCCCATCCGCCCCGCGTCCCGGCTTGGCTAGGTTTGCGGGTCCGCCGCGCCAGCGGAACGCACTGAGGCATCGCCTCAGTGTCGACTCACGTTACGAGGCCAGCCCGCACTCCGCGTGCGCGCAGGAGGAATCCATGAAAATCGCACTGTCATTTCTTTTGGCGGCTGCACTCGTCTGCACCGCCACGCCTTCGTCTTACGCCGAACCGCGGCGGGTCATTCAGGGCATGCAGGTTCAGCTCACGCTCTTAAGCGGCATCAGCAGCGCGGTAGCCAGAGATGGCGACCCGTTTGTCGCCGTCGTCGCCGAGCCCGTCTACCTCGGCAGCCAGTTGCTGCTGCCCGCCGGTACGCGCGTGAACGGCATCATCGGCACCGTCGAAAAGGCCCGCCGCTTTTCCATCTTTCGCGGCCAGGCGTACATGAACCTCACGTTCCGCTCCATCGAAGTCGATAGCCGCCTCATCCCCGTGCAGATGAGCATCATCACCATCGAGCAACCGCGCGGGCAGGCCGGCGGCACGCGCCGCAAAGACGTGAGAATTGAAGAAGGCCAGGTCGTTCAGGAAAAGCATGACATCAAGGGCGACATCGTCGGCGCGGCTATGGGCACCGGTGGCGGCACGCTTATAGGTGCGGTCTTCAGCCACGTCGCGCGCGGCTTCGGTTTCGGCCTCGCGGGCAGCGCCGTTTACATCGTCGCGCGCAAGGGCAAGGACCTCGAACTTCCCGCGCAAACCGGAATGCTAATTCGCATGGACAACACCATCACCGTGCCGGTCACCAGCGCCAGCAACGCCTCGCTCACCACCGGCAGCCGCTAACGTTCCCCAAGAACACAAATGCGCCGCGCGAGGACTATAAATCACCATCTCCTCGCGCGGCGCATTCTCTACCGTGTGGAAGGCCCTCGGCCCGACCCGCTGGCTTCCACCTCATCTTTTCAATTTTTTTCTCTGCGAACTCGGTGTTAAATCCTATTCTTCTTATTTCTTTGGAAAGTCCGGATCCGCTTTCACTTCGTTGATCTGCTTGGTGTGCCTTTCACTGTGCGCCGCAATCAGCAGTACGAATTCATACCCATCCAGCTTACCCAGCGGGCTGTCTGCCACATGCTCGCGCATACCGGTTGCCGTTTTCAGGAAATCCTCCGTCGTCGCGCGGCTCTCCACAAAATGTTTGATCGAGCCGTCCGGTGACCCAAAGCGATTTGTCGGTACCAGCGGCTCTGGTGCTTGTACCTTGTTCGTTCGGTCGGGAACCATGGCCAGCACGGCTTCGTCCGTCTTTTTCACGTCACGGCCCGGCTCCCCCGCCGGCGACAGCATCACCTTTTCCTTAACCATGCCACGGATAAAATCTTCCGCCGCCGCGATGTGCTCCATCACCTGCGCCACCGACCAGCGGTCCGGTGCCGGCTTGAAGTTCCATTGTGCTTCCGACAACCCTTTCGTCGCTTCTAGAACATTCTTTTTTGTCGTTTCCAGATACTGCAGCGCTCGCTCCTTCTCCGCCTGCGTCACTTCTTGTGCCGATGCGGCCGTTGCCACTGCCATCAAAAACATCGCAATCGGCACCACTGCCAGGGACTTTGTTCTCATTTTTTCTCTCCTTGTCAGATGCGGCCGCGGAGCGGCCAGCCCTCTTATCTTTGATTGGCGAAACGGGGACTCGCAGCATACCACATCATCTGCCTTCCATGCGCCACGGCAGGGCCCAATTAGGGCGCCAAATAGAAATGATCTCCCATTCCAATAGCCTTGATCTCAAGATTTGCAGATTTAGCCTTGAGCTCAGCAGCAGGGTCGCGAATCGCTGATCGCTTGCGCAGAAGTGGAATGAGCGCCGCGTTCCGTGGGGGTTCGGTTCACGCGACGCTCCAGGAGTTTCTGGCTGGTTGCTTGCGGTTAGCCTGTGGAATTACAGGAGGCAGGAACTGTTTGGCGAATCTCGCTCGCACCACTGCGCTGGCCGTCGTCCGCCTGAATCTCCTCGAATTCTCGATATCCTTCGGTCGGTTGCTACGGTCAGCTCGGAGGTTTCACGCCCCGATTGGCCGGTCGTGTGCTGGCCTGGTTGTTTCCTCGATCTCTTTTCTTACCGCCCGGGTTGATAAATGCAGGGCGAATGCCAAAGAACGAGCGATGCAATCTGCGCATTTTCAACGGCTTGGAAATTGCCGGGAGTTCGCATACTGCTTCATGGCGGGAAACTGGTTCAGGTTGGAACTCCAAGGGAACTTGCGAGCGAATCGGCCCCTGTAGCATCCCGGGGGATTATCGAACCCGGAAGTCTGAAAGCCGAGGTAAGAGACTGCCGCCGAATCATCCACACCTTCCTGGGTCAGCATCAGAAAATTCACTCCCTCGCTGGCGTGAACGTGAACGAGGCGGATTATGACGATTGCGCTCTCATCATCTTGTGAAAGTTCTGCTCATCGAAGCGGCGAATTAGATTCTCCAGACCTACGCTCTCTCCTGCTCGGCCATCTGGAGGCGGACCATTCGCGCAAATTTCGATGTCAAAATCATCCTCGGCTTCTCTGCACTCGATACAGAAACTAGTTTTATTGAAAATCACTTCGGCTGTGAGCCGGCAACCTGCTTTTTGATGGCGTCAAGATGAGATTTCAGATCGCGGGCATATTTTCAATCACTTCCTGCTGCTCACGGCCATTGGGCCTGACGGACAGCGTCACTTCGCACAAATTCCATACCTTGACTTTCGCGCAGTCCACGCTCCCTCCGTTCCGTTGCTGCCCCAACGATTCAATAACTTATTGTCGCCGGTCGCCCAATGCTGGAACGGTGTCATTTCCTGCAACTCAGGCCGCAGCGCCTCCGGATTTTTCTTTCCTGGTGTCCAGGCCGTCGCGTTTCAGGTAGCGATACAGACTAGTGCGCCCGATGCCCAGGAATTGCGCGGCCCTCAGCCGGTTGCCCTGGCACATCCCCAGCACGCGCCGGATGTGCACCTTTTGCACCTCTTCGAGCGACAGCGGCTTCCAATCGTTGCCTTCCGCTGAGCGCGCCTCCCGGTGTTGCAGTTGCTCCGGCAAATCCGCCAGATCGATGAAATCTCCCGTCGCCGTTATGCACGCGCTGGAGATGACGTTCTCCAGCTCCCGCACATTTCCCGGCCATGCGTGCCGCAGCAAAACTGTCTGCGCCCGCCGCGTCAGCCCGAAAATGTTTTTTCCGTAAGCGGTGTTGTATTTCTTCAGGAAAAATTGCACCAGCAGCGGGATATCTTCCAGCCGCTCCGTCAGCGAAGGAATCCGGATCTGGATCGAACTTAGCCGGTAGAAAAGATCTTCGCGAAAATGTCCCGCCAGCACCTCCGCACGCAAATCCCGGTTGGTCGCGGCGATCAGCCGCACGTTGATGTGCCGCACCTCGGGCGAGCCCACTCGCTGAATCTCGCGGTTCTGGATCACCCGCAGAAGTTTTGCCTGCATCGGCAGGGATGTTTCTCCCACTTCGTCCAGGAACACTGTTCCGTCGTTGGCATACTCGAACAATCCCGGCCGCGTGTCCGTGGCCCCCGTAAACGCACCGCGCACGTGTCCAAAAAGCTGGCTCTCCAGCAACGTGTCCACCATCGCCGAGCAGTTGCATACCGCCAGTTTCTGCTGGCTCACCGGGCTGATCTGATGGATCGCTCGGGCGACCAGCTCTTTCCCCGTTCCCGTCGGTCCCGCCAGCAGTACGTTGGTGTAATGCCGTGCCACCTTCCGCGCAAAATCAAATACTTCCAGCATGGCCGGGCCTTTCCCGACGATGCCGTGAAATTCCAGATCCTTCAGCAGTTGCTCCTCGAGCGCCCTCACGCGTCGCCTCTGGTCGTACAGCGTCGCCACTTCGTCCAGCGACCTCTTCAAGTGCGCGCGGTCGATGGGCTTCGGCAAAAAATCCGATGCTCCCCGACGGATCGCTTCCAGCGCCGAATCCAGTGTGTAGTCGCCTGTCATCAGAATGATGTGTACCCCGGGATCGCTCCGCAACGCCCGGTCCAGGAACTCGTATCCGTCCATCCCCGGCATATGAACATCCACCAGCACCAGCCGGCACTGCCCGCGCTCCACCAGTTTCAATCCCTCCCCCGGATTCGACGTAGGGATTGCCTCATACCCCATGCCGGCAATCACTGCCGAGAGCATTTCCAGTTGCGCCGGATCGTCGTCCAGGATGCACGGCGTCAAGGATGATTTCGGAGCTACGATTTCAACCGGTTTTGTCGAAGCCACTCCCACAATGCGCTACCCATTCGCAACCCGTGTGCCACTTCCGCACCTTCTCCACACCTCCCGTTCTCAGAGTTCCACAAGGATCGCTTCGAATTCTCAACCCCATTGAAAATACTGCGGTTAGTACTCTCAATTCTTTCCAAGGGGGAGGCAGTGCCTGATTCGAATTATTTTTCGAATCACCGCTTTTTGCACCACTTCGGTGCAGAAATGGTTCTTCTCTTCCCACTCCGGCACAGCACCAACGAAAATTACCAGGAAGGGCGCACTCTTCTATTCGAAGCTGTTCTGGGAAAGGACAACCTGGGGCTGGATGTTTACAAGTGGGGCATGCGACCCGCCACCCCGGATTCCCGGAGAGCGCACTTCAGAAGTGGCTCTGGAGCAGGTAATAAGTGGCGATGGCCTTGATCGGGGCGTAGACGTAACGGAAAGCGACGATCGCCAGCAGGAGGCCCACCATGGCATAGCTATTCCCTCGCAGCCAGTCCAAATAACGCTGGGAACGTGTCTCGCCCATGAACAGCATGATGGCGGTGCTGCCGTCGAGAGGCGGAACCGGAAGTAGATTAAATGTGCCTAGAAGCAGGTTGAGCGAGAAGAAAGCGACGAGCACACTGCTCACAAAGTCCGGTTTGCCCGTGACGGCGTCTTCGTGCAGCCACCCCTGGGACCAGCCCAGCCGCAGTGCGACGGCCGCGATCAGCATCAGCGTGTAGTTCGTGGCCGGGCCGGCCAGCGCCATCCAAGCGGCTCGGCGCGGATGCCTCCGCTCCCACTCGGGATTGTACGGCGCACTGGCCCACCCGATGATCGACCCGTTAATGATCAGCGAGAGGATGGGAATCACCACCATGCCCCAAGGTTCTCTCTGGATGTGCGGGATCGGATTGAGCGATACCTGTCCGCCCGCAAACGCGGTATCGTCCCCGCCGATTTTGGCGGCTAGCGCGTGCGCTGCTTCGTGGCAAGTGGTAGAGAAGAGAAACGCGACGTACCAGATAAAACCCAGCGCGAGCAGTTCCGGTGACAGATCGGGCATGAAGTGGCTCTTCGTTTCCTCAGCGCCAGTAGCGTAGATGGCCCCACGCTCGTTTGCAAGGGAGAGGCGCAACGGGTTTTATCCATCGAGCCTTTTCTCCGGCCGCCCCTGTGGCTCAGGGGTAGCCCCTGTGGCTCTTCTTTGCGCTCCCGCGTCGGGTCGGTGATGCTGACTAAGGCACGCTGAATTGACTGCTTGAGAATTCACGATTAGAGTAGCGTCAACGATGACACCACATTTCCACGCCAAGCCGGAAATGGTCCAACTCACCGAGTGGGGCGCTGCGCGTGTTCCTCAGGGAAGCGCCTGGATGATCTTTGACGTGGACTCTGTTGCGCCAAGCTGCACCCACCCCGGCGCATGGGTTGTTCATGTTCGCGACTATCGTTATGGCCCCGCCCCGCAGGACTCTTGGGCCGCAATTATCAAATATGGTCCCTAGCTCCAGGTGACTACGAAGCAGTTTGAGGCCAGCCTCCTGGGCCAGAAACTCTAACTCCGGCTGTAGTGGATGTCTTGTCAACGACTGTAAAAGACGTCACGGCGTCTCTCCCCCTGTGGTCGTCGCAAGCCACCGTCTTGCCCCGATCCTGTCGGGTTCACGTCCTTTCTTCCCTTACGAGTCACCGGCCTGCCGCGACCTTGTCGGGGTCACAATCACCAGTCACGTTCTTCTCCTTTCAAATCTAAAGTTTCATTTTTCAACTTTCCTCACCGTCGACCGCCCCTCATTGCTCCATTTCCGCACCCAGAGTATCCTCTCCCTTCTCGTGGAGGACTCGGATGCGCATTGGTGCGGCGGGGAAGTGGTTCATCGTTGGAATCATCGCGATTACTTTTTACACTTCGGTGAATGCACAGCAGTTCGACCAGAAACTCTATTCCGAAATGCGCTGGCGGTGCATCGGCCCGTTTCGCGGAGGCCGCACCGTCGCCATCAGTGGCGTGCCGCACCAGCCGAATGCTTTCTACATGGCCGCTGTCAACGGCGGCGTCTGGAAGACCACCGATTTCGGAAACACCTGGAATCCGATCTTCGACGACCAGCCCACTGGCTCCATCGGCGCGCTTGCCGTTGCTCCATCCGATCCGAACATCATTTACGCCGGCAGTGGCGAAGGATTGCAACGCCCGGATCTTGCGACCGGCGATGGCGTCTACAAATCCACCGACGCCGGAAAATCCTGGACGCATTTGCAAGACCTCCGCGACGCCCAGCAAATCACCGCGATACTCATCGATCCGAAAGATCCCAACCGCATTTTCATTGCCGCCGAGGGGCACCCCTACGGACCCAACGCCGAGCGCGGCGTCTTCCGATCCACCGACGGCGGACAAACTTTCCAGAAAGTTCTCTACAAGGACGAGAACACCGGCGCCGCCGACCTCGCTTTTGATCCCGCGAATCCGCAAACAATCTACGCGGTGTTGTGGGCCGCGCGCGTGGCGCCCTGGGAGATTCGCAGCGGCGAATCCTTCATCAGCACCGGCAGCGGCATCTTCAAGTCCACCGATGGCGGAAGCAATTGGCGCCCGCTCACCAAAGGTCTTCCCACGGCCGCCGATGGTCTGGGCCGCATCGGCATTGCCGTCTCGCGCAGCGAGCCGAACCGCGTTTACGCCACGGTAGAAGCAACGAAAAATGGTGGTGTCTACCGTTCCGATGATTCCGGCGAATCGTGGAAACAGGTAAACGCCGACCACCGCATCGGTGGCCGCGGTCCGGGCGCGATGGGCATCGCCGTCGCGCCGGACAACCCGGACGTGATTTACGTCGCAAACACGACGACGTGGAAATCGTCGGACGGTGGAAACACTTTTGTGGGCTTCAAAGGCGCACCCGGCGGCGACGATTACCAACGTCTCTGGATCAATACGGAAAATCCGCAGATCATCGCGCTCAGCTCCGATCAGGGCGCGGTCATCAGCGTGAACGGCGGCGCGACGTGGAGCAGTTGGTACAATCAGCCAACTGCCCAGTTCTATCACGTCACCACGGACAATCGCTTTCCGTATTGGGTTTATGGCGCGCAGCAGGAAAGCGGCTCCGTTGCGACGCAGAGCCGGAGCGATTATGGCGAGATTACTTTCCGCGATTGGCGCTTGCCCGGCATCTTCGAGTACGGATATATCGCCGTCGATCCGCTCGATCCGAACATTCTTTATGGCGACTGGCTCACGCGAACGAAACAGGATATCGGCGAGTACGCGAAAGTTACCCCGGAACCCGTTCGCCGCGGCGAGTATCGCTATGCGCGCACGCTGCCGGTTGTTTTTTCGCCGCTCGAACCGCACATACTTTATTTTGCGGCCAACGTACTTTTCAAAACGACGGATGCGGGAAATAGTTGGCTGCCCATCAGTCCCGATCTCACGCGCGAATCGTATGAAATTCCAGCGAACCTCGGTAATTTTGCGGCGAGCGATCCGGAAAAAGGTAAGCACCGCGGCGTAATTTACGCCGTCGCCCCTTCCTTCAAGGAAGCAAACACGATCTGGGCTGGCACCGACGATGGATTGATTCAAATCACGCGCGACGGCGGAAAATCTTGGCAAAACGTGACGCCGCCGCAGTTGAAACCATGGAGCAAAGTTTCCATCATCGAAGCTTCGCACTTCGATGCGGGCACGGCGTACGCGGCGATTAATTCGTTCCGGCTCGACGATCTGAGCGCGCACATTTACCGCACACGCGATTATGGGAAAACGTGGACGGAAATCACGCATGGTATTCCGGATGGCGGTGCGAGCAACGTGGTACGCGAAGATCCGCTTCGCAAAGGTTTGCTCTACGCGGGAACGGAAGGCTCCGTCTATTTTTCACTCAATGATGGAGACGATTGGCAGCCGCTGCAGCTGAATCTGCCGCACACTTCCATGCGCGACCTCACGATTCATGGTGACGACCTTATTGTCGCCACACACGGCCGCTCTTTCTGGATTCTCGATGACCTCACGCCGCTTCGCCAGCTTTCCGGGCAGGTTGCAAAATCATCGGCATTTCTGTTCGAACCACAGGAAGCGATCCGTTTCCGTTGGAACCGAAACCCCGATACGCCACTTCCTCCGGAATTCCCCGCCGGAAAAAATCCGCCCGACGGCGCCATCATCGATTACTACCTGGCTGCGGCGGCTGGCAAACTTGTGACGCTGGATATTCTGGACGACCAGCAGCATCTCGTCCGGAGATACGCGAGCGCGGACAAATCGGAACCGCTGGAGAAAATCGAAGGTGAACATCCCATTCCGATGTATTGGGTGCGTCCGACGCAGATTCTTTCCGCGGGCGCGGGGATGCACCGTTTTGTGTGGGACTTACATTACGCGCCGCCGGAATCGCTGGGGCATGAGTTTCCAATTTCCGCAATCGTTCACGACACGCCGAAATATCCGCTAGGAGCGTGGGCTTTGCCGGGCAATTACACCTTGCGGCTGACTGTAGATGGGAAAATTCTCACGCAGCCGCTGGTCGTGAAGATGGACCCGCGCATCAAGACTCCGCCTGCGGATCTTCGCGAGCAGTTTGAAATGCAGAGCGGCTCGGTCGAAGGCATGAATGAAAGCTTTGAAGCGCTCTCGCAAGTTCGATCGGTGCGCGCACAACTAAAGGAGCGCGCAGCGAAAGCAGGGAAGGGCACTCTTGCGGATGCCATCGCGGCTCTGGACAAACAAGCAGCCGAATTGGAGGGCGCGGACCAGAGCAATTTCTTCGGCTTGCCGCCCGGCGTGAAGCAGCCGGAGAATTTCTCCAGCTTGAATCAGCATTTCGGCGGCATCCTGGCGGTTGCGGACAGCGCCGACGCCGCACCCACGACGCAAGCCACGGCCGTCTTCAAGGAACTCGAAGCGGCTCTCGAGAAACTCGTTGCGCGCTGGACGAAAATCCGGCAGCAGGATATTCCGGCACTTAATGCCGAACTCCACAAGGCCGGACTTGCTCCGGTTGATCCGAACAGAACGCCAGATGCCGCTCCTTCCGCCGATGCAGATGGAGACGACGAGCCATAAGCAATACTAAGGATGGTGAGTCGAACAGAAAGACTGGCAAGGAAATGACCATAGTCGGATCATGGTGTGACTATAGTCGGACTATGGTCGATGGGGTACTGGGCCATGGAAGAAATTGCCATCTCTAAATTTAAAACCACTTGCCTAGCGGTTCTTGAGAGGGTGCGCAAGACGAGGCAGCCCATCCTAGTGACGCGCTTCGGCCACCCCATTGCCGAAGTCACTCCCCCTGGAGCCCTCAAGAAAATCATGCCGGGACGCGGTAGGGGCACGGCCGAAATTCTGGGGGATATCGTTGGGCCGACCGGCGACATATCGGAGTGGGAAGCGGCGCAAGCTCCGGTTGCACAGAAGCCAAAGAAGACTCGCAAATCCAAATGAAACTGCTGCTGGATACGCACATTTGGATCTGGAGCTACCTGGAGCCACATAAAATCAGTTCCGAGGCGATTCGCGAATTGACAGATCCGGAGAACGATCGCTTTCTGTCCGCGGTGAGCGTGTGGGAGGCGATCGTGTTTCCGGAGGAAAAGCGAATTCAGTTCAAGAAAGCTTTTGACGAGTGATTCAAGGATTCGAAGGAAGAATTGCATCTGAACGAAGCACCCTTTAGTTGGGAAGACTACTTTGCGGCTGAAGCCTGCTGGAGTCGCGAGAGATGGGCCAGCACTTCGGCGCTGTGTTTTTCGGCGTTCACGTTGAGATAAACTTTGCGGACGATGCCATCGGGATCGATGAGAAAGGTGTGGCGGGCGGAAAGTTTGGCGACGCCGAGATTCACCAGCGAGTCGTAGGATGAAGAGACCTCGTACTTCGTATCGGCAAGCAGCTTGAAGCTGAGGCCTTCTTTGGCGCAGAACTTCTGGTGGGTAGTCTCGTCCTGCACGCTGACACCGACGATGATCGCGTTTTTCTGTTCATACTGCCCACGGTCACGCTGAAAATTGTGGGCCTCCTTGGTGCACCCGCTGGTGAAATCCTTGGGATAGAAATAGAGCACGACCCATTTGCCGCGGAGATCGTGCAGGCTGAGCGGTTTGCCATCCTGAGAATTCAGCGTAAAGTCCGGCGCGGGCGTCCCCAACGAAGGCGCCTTTCCCCCGGTGCGCATGCCGCGAACGACAAGGACTCCAACGAGCAGAACAATTACCGCTACACAGATTCCAATCATTTTCATCTCGCACACTCACCGCAAGTCTTGAATGGGGCGCGTTCCAAAGTTTACTATTCCTTTTGGCTGAACAGACCGAAGCCTAAACGAAACTGAATGGTATTGATGCCGGGATTGGGCGTTGCAAGCCCCGCGTTCGAAATGTGCATGAAGCGGACTTCCGTGCTGAGGTTGTGCTTGCTGCAGAGGAAGTGCAGACCGAGAGCGGCGCTGGTCGTGAAATTGATGCGGGATGTTCCTTCGGGCGTTTTTGTATTGGTAAAGAGCGTGCCGCCGCCAAGTTCGAAATACGGCACCATGCTGTCGTGCGTGTCCAGCGCCCATTTGAAGGCGAATGGGTTTACGCCAACGCCGTAGGCTGTGTTCGTTTTCTGAAGAACCACGAAGACCGGGACAGCATCCACGGCATATTCCAAGCGGCCGCGCAGGAAACCGGGGCCATGCGGAGCGGTCAGGATCAGGCCGTAACGGAAGCCTGCGTTCCACACGCCGTCGCCGGACTGGGTGCCATTGATCCCGTGGCCCCCCCCGGTCCACACCTGCAATTCATGGCCGCCCTCGACAGGGCCGGCTTGCGCACGAACTGCGGGCGCGTTTAGGAATGCAGCAAAGACGAGAGCCGTGAAAATTCTTCTCACCGCTGTTTCTCCTCCGGGATCTTTGATTCCAGCCATCGGGGTATTGGTGCAGAGAAGATATAGAGAATTCGGGCGAAAGGCGACCATCTTCTACTTCATTTGAGATAAGTGCGGACGATGTGGATGACATCGTCGGCGGCTTCTTCCGAGGGTTTGGAATTGCGGGGCATGTGGTTGCGGATGTGGTCTTCCATCAGCTCGGCCATGAGGCTATTGATGGCGCCGCGCGCGGCGGAGAGGCGCTGGAGAACTTCTGCGCAGGGATCATCTCCATTCAAAGCGCGCAAGACGCTCTCGAGCTGTCCGATGACTTTCTTGGTGCGGTTGACGAGGTCCAGTTTTTCGCGCGAAGTGTGCGACATTTTGCTTGTCTACCCTATGGGGGTATGGTATCAAGAGTCCTGGTCCTTTGACAATGGCTTGATGGACAGAAGAACAGAGGGGTAGACGTGTTCAGGGATCGGCTTGCCGAGCGGCGTTCATCACGCATTCATCCGCGGCGGCTTAGCCTGCGAAGATTCAATGGTGAGCTGCACCTCCAGGCGGAAAAGTTTTCGGATACCTAAAGATGCGACACTTGAGTTTCCAATTTGTTCCGGGGATTTGCGCGATGCTCGGGGCCTTCTCGATCGCAGCGGCGGGATTGCGGGCGCAAGATTCGCCGCAGGTTCAGGCTCCGCCGCTCCCAGTCACGGATTCAAAAGCGGATGCAGATCCAGTCCCGGCGATGTTTGCGCATCCGGAGACGGACCGCTGGTGGATTTCCGGCCAAGCGAATTGGATCTCGCAGTGGCACCCCGCATTTCATTCTCCTTATGAGGGACCGCGCAGCCTGTCTCCACAAGCACAGGATGCCACTTCGCGCGTCCTCACGCTATTTACCGGCGTGCGCCTCACGAACACAAACGAGTTGATCTGTGACGTTCAGGAAACCGGCGGCCACGGAATCGGCGAGGCAGTCGGCCTGGCTGGGGTCACGAATCTGGACATCGTAAGGAATCCCGATCTAAGCAAAGCGCCCTATATTGCTCGACTCATATGGCACCACATCATTCCTCTCAGCGATAAGAAAATCGACAGCTCCCGTTCGCCGCTATCGCTTTTTGCCTCGCTTCCCGAGCGCAGGATCGAGGTCCGCATCGGGAAGTTCAGCATCGTGGACTTCTTTGATACGAATACTTACGGGACTGATACCACTTTTCAGTTCATGAACTGGACTGCGGATAACAACGGCGCGTACGACTATGCGGCGGACACGCGAGGGTTCACGTTTGCGGCGATGTTGGAATATCACGAGCGGCGCTGGGCAGTGCGATTTGCGGAAGCGTTGATGCCGAAAGTGGCCAACGGCATTCACCTCGATGCGGACATGAGACGCGCCCGCGCAGAAAATATTGAACTCGAAGTCCACGGCAGAGTGCTTCGGCATCAAGAAGGAATTATCCGTTTCCTGAGTTTCGTCAATCACGCCAACATGGGCAATTACCGCGAGGCCATCGACAATTTCCTTGCGGGGATAACGACCAAGCCGGATATCACGGCTCATCCCCTGCAAACAACGATCAAATACGGATTCGGCGTTAATTTCGAGCAGCCCCTGAATTACTGGATGGGAGTATTCGGTCGGTGGGGATGGAATGAAGGCCGGCATGAGTCGTTTGCCTATACGGAAGTGGATGAGACGGCGGAGATCGGCGCCGGCGGCAACGGCAAGCCGTGGCATAGAAAGTTCGACCGCGCCGGGCTGGTATTTGTTTCGAACGGCATCTCGCGCGATCATCAGGAATACCTCGCGCTTGGTGGCTCCGGTTTTCTTCTCGGCGATGGCCGTCTCAATTACGGCCGCGAGAACATCATCGAGACGTATTACACGCTCCATGTTTGGCGGGGAATTTATCCTTCGTTTGGCGTGCAGCACATCAATAATCCTGGCTACAACCGGGATCGGGGACCGCTAGTCGTTCCGACCTTGCGCCTCCATCTGGAGTTATGAATACCGGCATAGCGAAACTTCTTGGCAGCAGACCAAAAGTCTGCTACCTAAGTGCTGCTGATTTCGTCCGAGTAATAAAAGATTCGTCGTTTCGGTGCCTTCCGTTTGGTGTACTGTCACTTATCGTTGGGTTGGAGGGAGTTCATGAAACTAGATTTGCGGCTGACTCCATGGAGGGAGTTCTCCAGGGGTGTCCGTCTTTTCCTTCCCGTATCGGCGGCCATCGTATTCTTTTCCATTGCCGCCAGCGCACAAACCGTTGATGAGATCATCGCCAAGAATATTCAGGCGCATGGCGGACTCGACAAGCTGAAATCCGTGCGCAGCATCCGCACCAGCGCAAAGTTCAGCCAAGGTTCCTTTCGCGCGGACTTTCGCCAGGAAAACAAGCGGGCCGACAAGGTCAGAGAAGAACTCATCATACAAGGTCTGGCCCAGGTGCAGGCCTACGATGGCAAGATGGGATGGCAGATTTCACCTTTCGGCGGACGCAAAGATCCGGAGCTACTTTCCCAGGACGACCTGAAAAGCCTAGTCGTGGACGCGGATATCGATGGCCCTCTTGTGGAGTACAAAGAGAAGGGCCATAAGGCAGAACTCGTGGGGCACGACTCGATGGAAGGAACGGATTGTTTCAAAATCAAACTGAGTATGAAGAACGGAGACGTGCGCTACTACTATCTCGATGCGGACTCGTACCTCGAGCTGAAACTGGAAATTCAAACCACAATTCGCGGCGCGCTGCAGGAGTCCGAGTTGTATTACGGCGACTATGAACAGGTGAACGGCATCTTTTATCCTTTCGCCGTCGAGCAGGCACAAAAAGGCAGCGCGTCACGCGCGCAGGTCTCGGTCGAAAAGATCGAGCAAAACATACCGCTGGAAGACGCACATTTCTCGATGCCCGTCTCCAAACCGGAGACGAAGGCGCCGCCAGCAGGAAAGTGATTCTTGAAGAGAGTCAGGCAAGAATGTCTGTCCCACATTCGAATATTCATGGATGGACTTACGTCCAAGAGCCGTTGCTTCTACTTTGTCGCTGAGGAATCCGCCGATATGCCGAAATCAATCCGGTGCTTTGCTGTTGTGATGATGGTGCTTCTTGCTACGATGATTTTTTCCGGGCTCGCGCCCGCGCAAGAAGCCAAATTCGATTCGGACACTATATCGGGTCTCGGCGCGCGGAACATCGGGTCCGCCACCATGAGTGGGCGCGTGGCGGCGATCGCCGCCGTAAAAGAGGACGGCCGGCTGACTGTCTACCTTGGAGCAGCCAGCGGGGGCGTGTGGAAATCTTCAAATGGCGGCACCACGTTCAAGCCCGTTTTCGACAAGGAGGCTGCGCAATCCATTGGCGCCGTGGCCATTGATCCACAAGCGCCGAAAACGATTTGGGCCGGCACGGGCGAAGCCTGGACCCGCAATAGCGTGTCGATCGGCAATGGCATCTACAAGTCGACGGACGGCGGCGACAGCTGGACCAACATGGGCCTGAAGAATTCCGAGCGCATTGCGAGAATTATTGTCGATCCGAAGAACAGCAGCACGGTTTACGCGTGCGTGCCCGGAAAACTGTGGAGCGACAGCGAGGACCGCGGCGTCTATAAGACAACAGATGGCGGCAAGAGCTGGAGCAAAATTCTCAAAGGCGCGAATCTCTCAACCGGCTGCTCGATGATTTCCATGAATCCGCAGGACTCGATGGTTCTTTTCGCGGGCATGTGGGATTTTCGCAGGAAGGGCTGGACTTTCCGCTCGGGCGGGGAGAATCCCACCGCGGCCAGCGGCAGCGCTTTTTTCCAGACCACGGATGGCGGAACGACATGGAAGGAACTGGATGAAAAGAGCGTCAAAGGGCTCCCCCCGAAACCCTGGGGGCGCGTTGCCGTCACAATCGCGCCATCAAAACCAAATGTCGTGTACGCCCTCATCGAATCGACGCGCAGCGCCCTTTTCCGCTCCGAAGATGGCGGGAAAACATGGGAAGAGCGGGACCGCAGCAATTGGATGGTCTGGCGGCCCTTTTACTTCGCCAACTTGATCGTCGATCCAAAAAACGAGAACAAAGTTTATAAGCCGGACCTCACCCTGATTATGAGCGAGGATGGCGGCAGAAGCTTCAGCGGAATCGGGAACGGGGCACACGGCGATTTCCACGATGTCTGGGTGAATCCCGACAATACCGATCATGTCATCGCCGGCGATGACGGGGGCGTTTGGTATTCCTACGATGGCGGAAACACCTGGTGGAAGGGCAATAACCTTCCGATCTCGCAGTTTTATCACGTGAGCGCGGACAATGCCGATCCTTATCACGTATTCGGCGGGCTGCAGGACAATAGCTCGTGGATCGGCGACTCGCAGTATCCGGGCGGGATTACCAACGGCCGTTGGGAAAATCTTTTTGGTGGGGATGGGTTCTGGGTTTTTCCGGATCCATCGGATGCGAATTACGTTTACGCCGAAGCGCAGGGCGGCGAGATCGGCCGCGTGAATCGATTCACGCTGGAGGGCCGGGCCATCAAGCCGCAACCCAATTACGGAGAAGGGAAGCTGCGCTTCAACTGGAACACTCCGATCCACATGAGCCCCAATGAGAAGGGCACGATTTACATCGGCGGACAATTCCTCTTTCGCTCCCGCGATCACGGTCAATCATGGGAGCGCATCTCGCCGGATCTCACCACCAACGATCCGGAGAAGCAGAAGCAGGAAGAATCCGGCGGAGTCACGGTCGACAATTCCTACGCGGAGATGCACACAACGATCTACTCGATCAGCGAGTCGCCGCGCGATGGTCAAACCATTTGGGTTGGAACTGATGACGGGAATGTCCAGGTGACGCGCGATGGCGCCAAGTCCTGGACCAACGTTGTTGGTAATGTTCCCAATCTGCCGAAAGCTTCCTGGGTTTCGTGGGTGGAAGCCAGCCTCCATGACGCGGGCACGGCTTATGCAACGTTTGATCGGCATACGTTTGGAGATATGGAGCCGCACGTCTTCAAGACGACGGACTACGGGAAGACGTGGACACCGATTGTCGCTGTGGACAGCGGTGTGCGCGGCTACGCGCATGTCATCAAGGAAGACACGGTGTCGCCCAGCCTGCTATTCCTGGGAACCGAATTCGGTCTTTGGATTTCTTTGGATAGCGGTAAACACTGGGCGAAATATAAAGGTCACGAATTCCCCAACGTGGCCGTTCGGGACATAGTGGTGCACCCGCGCGAATCGGATCTGGTGGTCGCCACGCATGGCCGCGGCATCTGGATCGTGGATGACATCACGACGTTGCGTAAGCTGACTCCCGAAGTCATGGCGCAAGAGGCAGTTTTCCTCCAGGCCAAGCCCGCCCAGCAGCGGGTCCCCGCGAATGGCGGCTGGGCGGATGGAAGCGCGGTGTTCACCGGGCCCAATCCCCCGGACGCGGCTTTGATTACTTACTACCAGAGCAAGCGGCACATTTTTGGAAAAATGAAGCTGGAGATTTTCGATTCGCAGGGCAAGCTTGTGGACACGCTCCCTCCGAACAGCCGCCGCGGCATCAGCCGCGTGGAATGGCCCATGCGACTGAAGGCGCCCCACGTTCCGCCCGCCGCCACGGCTGCGTTTGAAGCCGCTCAGGGCCCCAGAGTTATGCCTGGCACCTACACCGTGAAGATGACGCGTGGCAAAGAGACCTACAGCACCCAGCTTGTATTGGAGCTCGACCCGCGCGCCAAATTCACGGTGGAAGACCGGAGACTGGAATTCGACGCGGCGATGCGCCTGCACCGGCTGCTCGGGGAGATGAGCTTCGATGTCGACCGCATCAACGGGGTGCATGACGCGCTCATGGAGCGCGACGCAAAGCTGAAGGGAGACGCCGCCTTCAGTAAGCGGATACAGGAACTTGCCGGCAAAGTGGAAGCCTTGCGAAAGAAGATCGTGGCCACCAAGGAAGGAGGCGCGGTCACGGGTGAGGAGCGAATCCGTGAAAAAACGACGCAACTCTATGGAGCCATTTTGAACTATGAGGGTCGTCCAACCGATTATCAAACCGCGCGCATCGATTCGCTGAAGAAAGAGCTGGAAGACGTGGCCGGCGAATTCGACGCATTCGTCACCAAGGAGCTTCCAGCTGTGAACAAATCACTCTCGCAGAAAAAACTGGAACCCATCCAGTCAATCGACCGCAAAGCCTGGGACGCCGCCGATTCCGATTCCGGAGCCGGCGGCCCCGGGGCCGCTAAGTTTTTCCGCGAGCGTGATTAGTCGCGGGCATTGGAGCCGGTGAAGCACATTGATCCCGGCTCGGCGCCATTGCGATAACCGGCAACGAGAGCGAGATCAAAGCTTGTCCAATTTGTAGTTCACGAGTTGCAAAGCCTGCTTTCGGCGCGCCAGCTGGGGAATCGCCGCGCGAAGGATTTCCGTTTCAATTTGATCTTGCGCTTCGCGCCCCTCACTTCTAACAGGTGATTCACGTACTCAAGAGTGCTCTCAATATTTCAAACGGGATTTCCGATTGGTAACTCATGGCTGCCGTCTCCGGGACATTCCTGGTTTGAGCTTTGGGTCACCACAGCAGGATATGGCTGCTCATAGACCCGTTCAACAGCGGAGCACAACGGCCTTTCCCGGGAGGCAGCAAGACTTAGCATTAGGTGCCCGTCTGGCTAGTTTCTGGTCTTGTCCGCTTGTATCTCCAAGCCGGACTAATCTTGAACATCTTTCGCCACGAGGCCACTTATAGAGGTGGTGGCGCAGGACAGAGCCCGTCATGGGTTCTTCTCGCCGCTAGGGCCAGTTTCGCACCCCCATCCTGGGTGTCGATAGGTATGGCGAACTTATCGTAACCCCTGTATGTTCTGTAAGTTAAAGAAGTAGCAATCGGGCACCCATTCCCACCACCCTTTCTTGCCGAGAACCGATGCCGCGGACTCGAAGCGTATCCAAGAAGCCAATAATCGGTAGGAAAGTCCCGATGAAACAGTACCGATGGTCCATTTGGCCCAACGGCCGGAATCGTTAGTAAGTACTAATAGTCCTAGAACTGTGTCGAGCCGGCGCTTGGATTTTTTTTCAAGGCCTAACTCGAACCGCTGGGGCCTTGCAAGAGGGATGCAGGCTTGGCCGCAATGGCAAGCCCGCCTTGAATCGAATCGAGCAAGGCTTATTCAGGTCGGATGTGAGAGGAGCGGCGGAGGGGATATGCCCTTAGATGCGCTAGATCAGAAGACATTGAACAGCCTTCCCCGGCTGTCAGAGGTCTACGACGCTTACGGCGTCCAGGTCAATGCCTTGTCCGTGAACGAAATCTTTGCGCTGTACGAGCGCACTGGTTTTCTCTATCCCGACAAAGCGGCCCGCCTTCTTCCGCACCTCGGACAGGTTAGAGAGAACTGGCGGCGAATGTTGCGTGGTGGCGACTCCCTTCTTTACGTCCTGACGGCCGGTGACAAAAAAAGGGGCCGTGCCTCGATTGCAGTTTGGCGTACGACGCATTATGGCTGGACTTCGCAGCACCTGGTTTCTGAGAACAACCCGGTCGCGTCACGCGCGGTAATGCTGGCAGGAACGGCCGCGAGCATTCTGAGGGGCGTTGACGATTCGCATCAAAATTGGTTTCGGCCAGAGAACCGCTTCCCCTCGAGAGTGTTCGGATCCATGGTTCAGACGATCGGCCAGTCTCTCTCTTCCGTTCAGCGGCACATGTATTTCGCGCTGCCGAGGAATTCGTCACTGCCTTCGGGGGAGAGAGTTCGCATCGTCCCCTATGATCCTTCTCATGAAGAAGCCCTTGCCCTTATCGCCTCCGTCGCGCGCGGCAGTATTTACGTCGCCGCCGAGCAACTCACAACCGATCCAGAATTGACCGAGGTGGACCAACTGTACCGCGAGGTAGGGCTCCGGCGGAGTCGCCGCGTGTGGCTAGCTTACCGGGAGTATAAGGATGAACCGATCGGCGCGGTTATCGCCTATCGCGGTCCTTTGGGCCTGAACTTCAGCTATATCGAAAATCGCTGCGACCTGCTGCTGCATCCCACGCTTCCCGAAGGTGACGCTCTGGATGTTGTGTCTTCGCTCCTTAGAGCATCTGCTTCCGCTTATCAGGACTTTGAGCTCGACGCGATTCCGGTGATCGCCGAGGAAATCGCCGCGCCTGCCCTAATTCAGCTGGGGGCAGAGTTCCTCCGCCACTATTGCCAGGGAACGTGGCTACAGGAAGGACAGCTCCGCTTCTACCGGCACGTCGATGGCTTCTACTCAAGACTCTTAGCGCGTGCCGAAAAGCACGCGATGCAGCCAAGTCTTATCGGGCAGGAACACTGATGAGCCAAGCTTCGGCGATAGATTACATCATGGAAGACCCTCGCGAGGCACTGCGCCTCGAGCTCAAAGTCGATTCCAATGCTTGGGCTCAAAAGTACCTGGCGCATCGTGTCCGCCCAGGCGCACAAGTCCTTTCGGTTGGATGCGGTCCAGGAGTCATTCTGAGCGCCGTGACTGCAATGGATTCTTCCATCAGGGCGACTGGAGTAGACATCAGCGCCGACCGTGTGCGGCAAGCGGTGCAGAGAAATCGCGAGAATAAACGTGTGAAATTCGTTTGTGGGGACGCACACGCGATGGAGTTCCAGTCGAATAGCTTCGATCTTGTGTACAGCCGCATGTTGCTCCAATACCTAAAGGAAAAAGAGCAGGCCGTCGCGGAAATGACGAGAGTATGCAAGCCGGGGGGCACGGTCCTGCTGCAAGACTTGGACGGCCAACTTCTGTGGCACTACCCGGAAGACGCCGGGGTACAGCGCACAGCCGAGAAAGTCGTTACTGCACTGGCGGCTACCGGTTTTGATCCTTTCGTCGGCCGAAAGCTTTTCTGGTTAGCGCGGAAAGCAGGTCTGACAAATCTGGATGTTCAGGTGGAGTGCTATCACCTAATCGCAGGAGAGATTGACCCGGGGATTCTGAAGCAATGGGAATTAAAGCTAGAGATTGCAAGACCACAACTGGCACGGGTGCTCGGCGGCGAAAGCGAAGCCAAAAAGCAAATACGAGCGTTTCTTGACTACCTCAGCCGGCCCGACACATTTACATATTCCACGGCGTTCACAGTAACAGGGGCAAAGCCTTGATGAGCTCCGCCTTCTCAATAGGCCCAGGACACATGGGGATCATAGGAACAGATTCGTTGATTGCCGACAAACAGATTTCTGCAGTAGCTGCCTCGCCCTCTTCTGAGGGGTTGAAGAGGAGCGCTGCCTCAACACGTGCGGGGTCGTACCGGGCCATGTTCGGGAAAGAGCTAGTAGCCGGATTCGGTATACCGGTTTAGCTCGCTGGGGGCTGTATATGAACCGCAGGAAAGAACCACATCGGCTGCAGCAAGAAGGAGACGGGTTCAGCGCGTACGGTAATGTCCCGGATTGGGGATCTCTCGCCAGCCTTGCTGACCATCTTCTAGAAGGGAAACTAAATATGCTGTTCAATCGCAACCACAAGAGCGGACCGGTGTGGCGCGCTGGGCGTATGCTCTTAGCCGGTTTCCTCGCAGTTGTCCTTGCGGCTACCACGGTAGCCCAGACGTCGCGGAGCGTCCCCGACGTCACCGCCATGAGTATGGAAGACCTGATGAATCTGCAGGTGACCTCCGTCTCCAAACGCACACAAAAAGTGGCAGACGCTGCGGCCGCGATTTTCGTGATAACGCAAGAAGATATCCGACGTTCGGGAGCCACCAGCATTCCTGAAGCATTGCGACTGGTACCGGGTCTTGAAGTGGCGCGGATCGATCAGAACAAGTGGGCCATCGGTTCGCGAGGATTCAACGGGCGTTTCGACAACAAACTGCTGGTGCTGATCGACGGTCGAAGTGTGTACACTCCTCTGTTTTCGGGTGTGTATTGGAATGTCCAGGATGTGATGTTAGAGGACGTGGACCGGATCGAAGTGATCCGCGGCCCCGGAGCGACGCTGTGGGGAGCCAATGCCGTCGACGGGGTCATCAATGTCATCACCAAAAAGGCCAAAGCCACGCAGTCTGCAGTCGTGACAGCAGGAGCCGGAACGGAGGAGCGAGCAGCCGGCGGCGTTCGTTATGGCGGCAAACTGGGTGACAACACCTACTACAGAGCCTATACAAAATATTTCGATTGGGGGCCTTCAGCATACCCATCGGGAATGACGGCTCACGACGGCTGGGATGCCTTGCGCGGCGGATTCCGCGCGGATTGGACGCCAGCCGGAGCTAACTCGCTGACGCTGCAAGGAGATATCTATCGTAGCAGATTCGATGAAACTCTGACTGTGGCGGCGCTATCTGCTCCCTATTCCAACACGTTTCCAAATGATGGGAAGTACAGTGGAGGCAACATCCTCGGGCGTTGGAATCATACTTCCGAGGGATCTTCGATGTCGTTGCAGATGTACTACGACAATACGACGATTACCGACCATTCGCTTTTCGGCGACCACCAGAACATATTGGACCTCGATTTCCAGCACGGGTTTCACGTTGGAGATTCACAACAAATCGTATGGGGGCTGGGTTACCGCTCGATCCGCGACAAGAACGAGTCCAGTTTTACGGTTTCCCTGCAGCCCAATCAAGTCACTCTGAATCAGTTCAGCACATTCCTGCAGGATGAAATCAGCTTGGTTGACAATCGGCTGCAGATTACGCTGGGTTCCAAATTCGAGCGCAACGAGTTCACGGGTTTCGAAATTGAGCCGAACGCAAGACTGCTTTGGACCCTCACCCCAAATCAATCGATCTGGACTGCAGTATCTCGCGCCGTCCGGACTCCGGCGCTAACCGAGGAGGGTCTGCGGCTAAACTCAGCGGTTATACCCCCCGGGACGCCTTCGAACCCCGCGCCGTTCCCGGCGGTAATTGCGGTTTTCGGCAGCCATCAGTTCAACTCAGAAGACCTTCTCGCGTACGAACTCGGTTATCGAGTACAGGCAACCAGCAACCTTTCGCTCGATATTGCGACCTTCTACAACAATTACTCGAATCTTCGTACTGCCGAGCCGGGTGCGCCTTTTGTGGAAGGGAGCCCCGCTCCGACCGACATCGTCATCCCCTTTGTCGCACGCAACAAGATGAGCGGTGGAACTTACGGCGTCGAACTGTTTGCAGACTGGAAAGTCGTTCCGAAGTGGAGGCTGGCGGGCTCCTACAGCTATCTGCAAATGGACATACACAAAAACATAGACAGTCAAGATCCTACTCCCGACAATCCGAACGGCTCAAGCCCTCGTCATCAATGGTATTTGAGGTCTTCCGTCGACTTGCCCAAGCATTTTGACCAGGACACGACACTTCGATTTGTGGACCGCCTTCCCGGCCTGAATGTACCCAGCTACTACTCTTTGGATGCGCATTTGGGCTGGAGGCCGGTTACCAGACTGGAATTGTCGATTGGCGGCCAGAACTTGCTGAATAACTGGCACTTTGAATTTATGCCGGATTTCGTAAATACGTCCCCGACCATAGTGAAGCGCAGCATTTTTGGAAGTATTACTGTGAATTTCTAAGTTCATTGCCGGGTGAGCTTTCAGGTTATCGGTTGCCAGCGGGCGGTTAAATTGATCTTGAGACGACTGGGAATTCTGATCGTAGCGCTCAGTGTTTCGCTGAGTTGGGCTCCCGACGCCTTTGCACAGGCCCGGGACTCGTCCGATTCCTCGGAATATCTGATCAAGGCCGGCTTCATTTTTAACTTTGCGAAATTTGTGGAATGGCCGGCGACCGCTTTTGCCCAGCCCGATTCTCCGATTGTGATTGGCATTTTGGGAATGGATCCGTTCGGAACGATTATCGATCAAATCGTCCAAGATAAGAAAATCGGGGCGCGGGGATTCGTCGTGAAACGGCTGAAATGGGGCAACGACATCAAGGAACTGAGGGACTGCAAGATCCTGTTTGTGAGCGCTTCGGAAAAAGCGCACATAGATGAAGTGGTACAAATTGTGAAAGGCCAGCCAATTCTGA
>Ga0209118_1000425_pt1 | contig 23473 bp, 20 predicted proteins | sample BlaSpr_A8_Ref_M1_FD_187988 | JGI IMG/M metagenome (GOLD analysis project Ga0209118, IMG submission 187988) | Forest soil microbial communities from Thunder Bay, Ontario, Canada - Black Spruce, Ontario site 2_A8_Ref_M1 (SPAdes) (version 2) | ecosystem: Environmental > Terrestrial > Soil > Boreal...
GCTTTACCATCGACCTTTCGCGACCTTCTCTTCGAACTCGTTGTGGTGGAGGTGTCCGTAGTGGAAGGGTTGATGCAGGACTACGAGCTCTCTCTTCAGCATGTGCTCTGGCGAGTGGAGCGCCTGCACCAGAAGAAAGAGGTTGTGACCAAGCGCGAGCAGGGCGTTCACCGCATGACCAATGCCGAGCTGGTGCCGCGCATCAATCGTCTTGCCGGCGCGCTCAAGCGACTGGGCATCAAGCCTGGCGATCGCGTGGCGACCCTCGCCTTCAACAATCACCGGCACCTCGAGCTCTATTACGCCGTGCCCTGCATGGGCGCGGTCCTGCACACGCTGAACCTGCGGTTGTTTCCTCAGCACCTTGAATTCATAGTCAATGACGCGGAAGACAAGGTTTTATTTGTCGATCAAGCACTGATTCCTCTCCTCAAGCCCCTGATGGGCAAGATTCCATCGGTCGAGCGGATCGTCCTGATGACCGATTCGCCGGGATCGCCGAGCGATAACGGGCTCGGCGAAACCCTTGACTACGAAACGCTCCTGGCAGCTGAGAGCGAGAGTTACCCGTGGCCGAAGCTGTCAGAGCGCATGGCCGCAGCCATGTGCTACACGTCAGGCACCACCGGCAACCCGAAAGGCGTCGTTTACTCGCACCGCTCGCAGTACCTGCACACCATGGGCGTACTCCAGGCCGACAGCCTGGCCATCACGGAGAAGGACACCGTGCTGCCGATCGTGCCGATGTTCCACGCCAACAGCTGGGGCCTGCCCTACGCGTGCGGAATGGCCGGCTCCAAGGTCCTGCTTCCCGACCGGTTCATGGGCGACGCGAAGTCGGTGGTCGACCTCGCCGAGCAGGAGGGCGCCACGATCCTGGCGGGGGTCCCCACCATCTGGATCAACACCGTGGCCTACTTGAAGGAGACGGGCAAGCGCCTGCCCAAGGTCCACACGGTGATCTGTGGCGGGTCGGCCATTCCACGCTCCCTCATGGAGTCGATGGATGCGCTCGGCCTGCGGATGCTGCACGCGTGGGGAATGACCGAGACCTCGCCGCTCGGCAGCGTCGCGCGGCCGCGATCCGGCACCAAGCCCGAGGATGAGCTCCGCGCGCGGCTGACGCAGGGCCCGATATCGCCAGGCGTCGAGATCCGGATCAGCGACCCGGCGACTGGCGAGGAGCTGCCGTGGGACGGCGTGGCCTTCGGCGAGATCCAGGTGCGGGGTCCGTGGATCGCACGCGGCTACCACAACGGCTACGACCCGGGCAAGCTGACCGAGGACGGCTGGTTCCGGACCGGCGACGTGGCCAAGATCACGCCCGAGGGCTACATCGAGATCGTCGACCGTACGAAGGACGTGATCAAGTCGGGAGGCGAGTGGATCTCGTCGGTGGAGCTCGAGAACGCGATCATGTCGCACCCCAAGATCATGGAAGCGGCCGTGATCGGCCTCGCGCATCCCAAGTGGGACGAGCGTCCCATCGCTTACGCGGTGCCGAAGCCCGAGTTCAAAGGCAAGGTCACGCAGGAAGAGGTGATCGATTTCCTGAAGGACAAGGTCGCGAAGTGGTGGCTGCCCGACGAGGTTCGCTTCATCGACGAGGTGCCGAAGACCTCGGTGGGCAAGTTCGACAAGAAGGTGCTGCGCGCAAGCGCGGTACCTATAAAGGACGAAACCAAGCACGAGGTGAAGAGGTGATGGCACGAGCCAGTGCGCGCGAACACACCATCGGCCGGGACACGTACCACTTCAAGTGGGACAACTCGAATCCCCCGGCGGTCGAGATCGAGCCGGGCGACGTCGTCCACTTCGACACCGAGGAGGTGACGGCCGGACAGCTGAAGAACGGAGACCCGGCCTCGAAGCTCGGTGCCCTGGACTTCGACCGCCTGTACCCGCTCGGAGGGCCTGTTTACGTGAAGGGCGCCGAGCCCGGCGACACGCTGGAGGTCGAGATCCTGCAGCTCAAGCCCGGCTCGTGGGGCTGGACGGCGCTGCTGCCCGGCCTCGGGCTCCTGGCTTCTGACTTCCCCGATCCGTATGTCCGTTACTTCGAGCTAGGAGACCGGAAGTCGGCCGAGCTGCGGCACGACATCCATGTCCCGATCGCTCCGTTCTGCGGCACCATGGGCGTGGCGACCGACGAGCCGGGTCCGCATGCGGTGCTGCCGCCGACCAAGGGCGCCGGCAACATCGACACCCGTCACCTGACGGCCGGCACCAAGCTCTACCTGCCGGTTTTCGTGGCCGGGGCGCTCTTCTCGGCCGGTGACTGCCACGGCGCGCAGGGAGACGGCGAGGTCTGCGTTACCGGGATCGAATGCCCGATGACGTTCTCACTCCGGTTTGGAGTGGTCAAAGGTGCCTCGCTCCGGCCCTGGAGCTACCACTTCCTGACCCCGGCTGCGCCCCTTCAGCCGCGCAGCGACGAGAAGGGCTACCACGCGGTCTGCGCCCTCGGCCCAGACTTGATGGAGAACGCCCGCAACTCAGTGCGCGACACGATCGCCTGGCTGCAGGCCGACCACGGCCTGAGCCGCGAGGACGCCTACATCCTGTGCAGCCTGGCCGGCGACCTCCGGATCAGCCAGATCGTCGACCAGCCGAACTTCGGGGTCTCCTTCTACCTGCCGCTGAGCGTCTTCCGCTAACCAGGAGGCTCGGCCGGAAGAGCCGTCGACCCTCAGAGGCACGGCGCAGGAGCTTTACCCTTTCAGGGGGTAGTGACCCGCGTACCGTCCGGCATACTGACCGACTGGTGTTCTCAGGTTGAGTACGACGCAACTCGGGCGCTATCCAATCGAAGCCGAGCTCGGGCGCGGGGCGATGGGGGTTGTCTATCGATCGACCCACCCACGCCTCGAGATCCCCGTCGCGATCAAGGTCCTGGCCGAGCAGTACTCGAGCGACACGAGCTTCCGGCAGCGCTTTCACCGCGAAGCCGCCACGGTCGCCGCGCTGAACCACCCGGGCATCGTGCGGGTCTACGACTTCGACGAGGACGGTCCGGTGCTGTTCATCGTCATGGAATGGGTCGAAGGGCGCTCCATGCGGTCGTGGCTGGACGAGTACGGACGGTTCAGCGTCGACGTCTCCGTCGACCTGATCCAGCAGCTCCTCTCAGCGGTTGGCGTCGCCCACGACTACTCGATCGTGCATCGCGACCTGAAGCCCGACAACATCCTGATCTCCAACCGAGGCAAGACGAAGATCCTCGACTTCGGCATCTCCAAGCTCATCGACGACAAGCACCGCCTCACCGCGACCGGCAGCATGGTCGGCACGCCCGCCTACATGGCGCCCGAACAGGTCAAGGGCGAAGCGGTGGACGCCACGTCGGACATCTATTCGCTCGGCATGATCCTGTACGAGCTGCTCCACGGCGAGCCGCCGTTTACGGGCGCTCTCCCGTCGGTCCTCCACTCCCAGGTGTTCGACCGGCCGCGTGCGTCGACCGCCATCCCCTCTCCGATCATGGAGATCATCTGGAAGGCCACAGCGAAGGACCGCAGCCAGCGCTTCCAGAGCTGCGAGGAGTTCTCCGGCGCGTTCCACTACATGCCCAAGCCCGGAGCGGCTCAGCCGCCGATCGAGGCGATCTCCGACGAGATAACCGTCGACGAAGAGGTCGAGCAGCGAGCCCCGGCGCCAGTCCGCCACGACGGGCACAAGCCCGCCGGCGTGTGCACGTACAGCGACTGTCAGGAGCGCCGTGGCTGGGCCTGCGCCTACAAGGACCTGACGGGCCGCGAGTGCAAGAGCTGGTGGTGCCGGAGGCACATACAGTTCATCGAGCGCACGCCGTTCTGCCCTCGCCACGCAAGCGTGATCCGGGCCCTCGCGCCGACGGCGAACACGATCTTCGAGATCAAGAACCGGCCCGCTGTCGATGACCGAGCCCTCCCCCTGGCGGCGCTGGTCGCGGAGGACATCGACAAGGACGTGACCGAGCTCGTCCGCCGCCGCTACCAGAACCGCAAAGACGTGACGCTCGCACGCGACCGCACGGTGCGCCAGACGTGGTCAGGGCGCAACGAGGTCGCGTGGGAGCGCAGCTGGGCGGCGTTGAAGAGCCAGGGCTACCTCGTGCGGATCGCAGTGCGCGTGTCCACGGACGAGCCGGATACGGTTCAACTGCTGATTGGCAACACCGTGGTGTTCAAAGAGGTCCCGGACTGGATCAGCCGGCGCCGCGAGGGCGAGCCGCCCGACCACGCCGACCGGGCGCGGTTCGGCAAGAAGCTGTTCGGCGCGATCCTGGAGCACGTCGATGAGCCGCAACCCGTGCCGTCGAGCGTGCCGGCCCCCAGCCACGAGATCGAGCCTCCCCCACCGCCGGAGATCAATCGGTCGCTGATCGAAGGCATGATCCTGCGCCTGGCGTCCACCGCGACGCGAGTCACCGGGTACGAGGTCGCGGAGCAGCTTGCGCTGCCGTTCTCGGCGGTCGAACCCAGCCTCAAGTCGCTCACCAGCTCCAACTTCCTGGACGCGCTCGGCCTTGCCTCAGAGCAGGGCCCGTGGCTGGGGCGGCCTCTCCCCGAGCGCATGGCATACGCGATCACGAAGCAGGGACGGACGCGAAGCGAGCAGATCGGTGGCTCGGGGACCCGGTACACAGGTCCCGCTCCGGTCTCGATGCCGGAGTACCGGGCCGTCCTGGCCGAAGCGGCCAAGCCCGGCACTCTGGACCTGGTCAAGGTCAACCTGGCGCTCAGCGGCATCGAGCTGGCGCCGGGCGTCACGGAGGCGGTGCGCGCGGCCGTCAACTCCCGCTCCTCGATCTTCATTTACGGTGCCCCTGGCAACGGCAAGACCACGCTGGCGCGGCGAATTCCGAGCCTGCTTGGGGGTCCGATCGTGATCCCGATCGCTCTCGACATCGGCGGAGGCGAGGTGATGACGATCTTCGACGGCGCGGTGCATCGCCTCGAGCCGCACCAGCCCGCCGATCGCAGGTGGCGTCGCGTGGCGCGGCCGCTCGTCCAGGTCGGCGGCGAGTTCCAGCTCGAGATGTTCGAACCCACCTGGGAGGAGGGCAGCCGGACCTACGGCGCGCCGCTCCAGGTGAAGGCCAACGGCGGGGTGCTGCTGATCGACGACCTCGGCCGGCAGCGCGTTTCCCCGAAGCAGATCCTCGACCGCCTGCTCGTCCCCCTGGAGCAGGACACGGACTTCATGAACCTTTCGTCGACCGGCCGCAAGGTGGAGATACCGTTCCAGGCACAGCTCGCGCTGTCCACGAACCTGCGGCCTGCCGAGCTGCTGGACGAGGCCTACCTGCGCCGGCTCTCCTACAAGGTCCTGATGCCCGACCCCACCTGGGAGATGTGGTGCCGGATCTTCGAGCGGGAGCGCGAGCGCCTGGCCATCCCGCCCGACCCAGGCGCGCTGGAGATGATCCAGACCCTCTACAGCGGCCGGCCTCTGCGCGGCAACCATCCGCGCGACCTGCTCGAGCGGTTGGTGGACGTGTCCTCGGCACGCGGCGTGCAGCCCAAGCTCACGCCGGAGCTCGTCGAGGCCGCCTGGCACACCCTGTTCATCACGAGCTAGGCCCGGGCCCGTGGGCCGAGGGCGCGCAGGATGTCCGTCGTGGAGAGCGTCCCGACCAGCTCTCCGCCGTCCATCACCAGCATCTGGCCGTCGCCCGATGATGCAAAGCGGTCCAGCACCGCGGTGAGCGGTTCGCTCGGCGAAGCCAGCGCGACCTGGTCCATCCCGGCGCCAAAGTCGCGAACCCGCCTGACGTGCCTCTCCTCTTGCGGCACCTGGGCGAGCCTCGCCTGGGTCACGAGGCCGTCGAGCGCTCCATCGAACGTTTTGAGGGGGTAGGCACCCGCATGCCGCCCCAGCGCGTACGACCGCATGAACTCGTCGACGGTGATCCACCCTGGCGCCACGGTGGGATCGCGCGACATCACATCGCCGACGCGCAGGCCGCCCAGAGCGCCTCGCATAAGGACCTGCGATTCCTCGCTCCTGCCGGCTGAGATCAGAAACCAACCGAGGAAGATCAGCCAGACCCCGCTCAGCGCGCCCTGCGCGAAGAGTTCGAGGAGCCCGATGCCGATCATCAGGAAGGCGATCATGCGGCCGAGCCACGCGGCTCCGGACGTGGCACGGTAACGATCACCTCGACGCTGCCAAAGCCACGCGCGCAGCAGCCGGCCGCCGTCCAGCGGAAAGGCAGGTACCAGGTTGAAGACGAGGAGGGTTGCATTCGAGAAGGCGAGCCACACGCAGCCGCCCTCGATTAGGGGAGGTCCACCTGTGGCATCGAGGGCGAAGGTCGCGCCTCCGAACAGGACGGCAAGCGCGAGGCTGATTGCCGGGCCGGCAATCGCGATCTTCGCTTCCATACCGGGCGTCGCCGCCTCGCCTCTCAGGCGGGCGACGCCGCCAAAGATCCACAGCGTGATGCCGTCGACCGCCACGCCCAGGCGCCTCGCGACGAGGGCGTGGCCCATCTCGTGGCTCAGCAGCGAGACGTAGAAGAGAAGGCCCGCGACCGACGACACGATCCAGTAGGCCGACTGCGATTGGTCGGGCACGACCGACGGAAGAACCTGCCCCGCAAGGGTCCAGACGATGAGGGCGAAGACGATGGCGAGGCTCCAGTGCAGCCTCACCTCGATGCCCGCAATCCGGCCCACGCGGACGCTTGCGCCCACGAGGCGAATGTTAGAGGGGCCGATTTATAGGGCCTGGGTATACTTCTGGATCGCCCCTACGCGGCGGTGGCGGAATGGCAGACGCGCTAGTTTCAGGAGCTAGTGTCCGCAAGGACGTGGAGGTTCAACTCCTCTCCGCCGCACCAACCATGTGACCTCTGATCTCAAGCCGAGATCGCCGGCATGGCGTTGGAATCGCGGTGGAAGGGCGCTGGAATCCAGCCTGAAACTAGCGGGAAATTGCCGAGTTAATAGGCTTAAGTCCGTCCCTCCAGGCCACTAGCCTCCGAGGATGCGCATATGCAAGTCGTTACAGGTGCACTAGCCAAGAGCCGTCAATCGTCCGCGCCTACGCCCTTGATGGAGGCGTATGCGCACTTTCGTCTGGACCGCCAAGCGATCCCGTGCTCGAAGGCGACGATGCTGACCTACGAGTACACGCTGGGGGCGTTCCTGCGCTGGGTCGCGCGCGAGCATCCAGAGGTGCGGCGATTCGAAGACCTGGACGTCGTGGTGGTCCGTCAGTACCGCGCGGAGATGGCCGAGAGGCCAGGGCTGCACGGGAGGACGCTGACGCCGGAGACGCTGAGCGGCGCGGATCGTTCGATGCGCACGTTCTTCCGCTGGGCGGTCGCCGAAGGCTATCCCGTCGCGCCCCGCATCCTGCAGATGCCCAAGGTGCGGGTGCCGTGGAAAGAACCTACGTTATTCCACATCAACCAACTGCGCTCGATCCTCGCTGCCTGCCACCCGCAGCGGCCGCAGGAGGCGTTGGCGGTGCGGATCCTGGTCGGCGCCGGCGTGCGGCGGGCGGAGCTGAGTGGGATCGCCATCCAGGGATCGGACGGCTTGCCCGACCTGATGCTCGACTCATTCGATCGCGGAGTGGTCGAGCTGCGCATCCGCGGAGACGCCGGGGCGAAGGGTCGACGAGCTCGGCGAGTGCCAATCGTCATGAAGCTGGGTGCGGAGATCAAGCGGTACGTCGCCCGGTTCCGACCGGAGGTCGATTACCTCGAGCTGCTCATCAACGAGAACGGCAGGCCATATCGCAATCACGGCGTCGACGCGATGATGGACAGGCTGCAGGAAGCGGTGGGCTTCCGTATCCACGCCCACGGTTTCCGGCACACGTTCGCAACAGTGGCGACGCAGCTGGGCTGGAACTTCGAGCGCCTGCGCTCAGCGATGGGCCACGAGGACTACATGACCTTGCATCGCTACGTTCGCCTGGCGATGGACCGAGACCTGGGCCGCCTGGAGGACTGGACCGAATTCATCGCCGTCCCGCCACATGTTGGCCTGTATCGCGCGCTACCAACGGGACGGTGAACGTCTCATCCGGCGAGTTGCCGACGTTCGGAAACCGAGACACCGTGCGCCTCATGGAGGCCAGTTGAGCCCGCGTTATCTCGTGGAAGTTGCGGCCAACCCCGGCGAAGAGCTCGTGTCGGCACGGCCTGCAGCGGCCTGGCACGGAACGCGTAACACCGTGCCTTCCAGGGCGGCGACAGAGGCTGGCGGCTCCGGACAGACCTACCCGTTACTTTCTGACTGTCTGAGGCGTCATATCTGACGTGCGCGGCCAGTGGCGGCGCCTGACTGTGTCGGGAGCCGTTGTGATGACGGTTCTCACTGCGTGCGGCGACTCTCCGCCAGACCCGATCGTGCAGCACGTGTCGATGACGTTGACCGTTTCAACTTCCCGCTTCGGCCTTCAGCTGCTCGATCGCCTGCTTGCGGCACCCGAAGCGGGCAACGTGTTCATCTCGCCGCTCAGCGCAACTCTGATGCTTAGCATGGCCGCTTCGGCAACTCATGGCGACACGCGCACAGCATTCCTGAAGACGCTGGGCCTCGACCCCAACGTGGATCCAGGCACGCAAGCACGCCAGACCATCGATCGGTTGCTCCAGAGCGACCCCAGCGTCCAGCTCGAGCTGGCCCAGGCCGTATGGGCCCAGAAGGGTTTAACCCTCAACCCTGCCTACGTGGCAACCCTGAGCAAGGACTACCACGCGCAGATCGCAAACCTCGACTTCCAGTCCCCAGGTGCGCCCGCGGTGGTCAATCGCTGGGTGGACAACGCCACACATCACAAGATCACGCAGCTCGTGGACACCTTCGATCCAAGCACAGTCGCCTACCTCGCCAACGCGACTTACCTGCACGCACCGTGGAGGATCGAGTTCCAGACCACCTCCAACGGCGTCTTCCACAACTTCTCAGGCGCGACCACGAGCCTGCCGATGATGAAGCGCGACGAGAATGTCACCGAGCTGGTGACCCCCGAATTCGCCGCGGAGCTTCTGCCCTACAAAGGCGGTCGCTTCAGCATGGTGTTGCTGCTGCCGGTGAAAGTGCTGTCTCCGAATGATTTCGCCGGCCTGCTCACCAAGACCGCCTGGGACCAGGCACTCGACGATCTGCACAACAGCACGGGTTCCTCTCTCGGCGGCCCTTGCAAGGGGTGGTATGGCGGCCCCGATGTACAGGTTGCATGCGACGGGTCGCTGGTAATGCCGAAGTTCAAGCTCGATTACAGCGCCGAGCTCCTTCCTCAGCTTGTGGCCATGGGCATGCCCGTCAACGACCTGTCCGACATCTGCGCCGGCTGTTTCATCTCACGGGTCGTGCAGAAGACCTATCTCGAGGTGGATGAGCATGGAACGACAGCGGCGGCGGCCACCGGCGGAAATGTCGCGACCGCGCTCAGGATCCCGACGGTCGTCGACCATCCTTTCGCGCTGGCGATCATCGACAACGCGACAGACGCTCCGCTGTTCCTCGGTGTGGTCGGGCAGCTCTAATCCGGCGGATCCCCTAAGAACACAGGCGAGCGGCCCCGCAGACGGGGCGCTCCTTTTGATGTCTCTGTTCCTTTCACTCATTGGCTAACCGGCCACCTTCAAGAAGTCTTCGAGGAGGCAACACTGAGCGGGTCTTGGAGGCGCGAAACGGATGCCGCGCCGCTGCCGAATGGATGTAGCTGCTCAGGGGTGCGGCGGGTACCATCCGATGTAGTGCATACGATGGGCGACCGCTGGGGCTGGAGCTTGACGGGTAGTCAATCGGTTGAGTTCTGTGTGTGGGTTCTCCTTCAGGACGGCCTGCACGTGCGTCCCTTCGACCTCCATCCAAATGGAAACGAGCGGCTGCGCCAGTCGGGCTTGGACGCGGACGCTTGGACGCGCTGGTTCGAAGCCGTCGTCAACCGTGACGTGGAGGAGCAGATGCGCTTTCACCTCGGTGGCGGCCTTGAACCACCGATGTTCTATGAGTCCGATCCACCGACGATCGCGGAGCAGTTACAGATGAAGGAGGCTCTCCGAGCCAGGACAGCTCCAGCGCTCTGGAACGAGGCGAAACAAGTCGGCGAGGTGTTGGATGGCCTCTGGGACGACTACAGCAGCCGGCCCGTCTTGCGGCAAAAACGTCACCTACATGATCCCGTCCACGGCGAGCTGCCGGGTACGCCATCACAACACCGCGAGCTTTACGGCTCTCTGCATGACTTGGGATCTGGCTTGCCCAGCCTGTACTGCTACCCGGTCGCCTACCCGGCTCTAGTCGTTCGCGAAGTCGCTCCTATGGCGTTGGTGTTGACCTCGCCAAAGCAGTGGACTTGGGAGCGATACCGCGATGCTCTGCTTGCTGGGGTGGCGAGCCTCGCCGGAAGGCCGAGGCCGTGATTCTGGTCGGCGCCGACGCCGGCGGCGTCGACGACGTGCTGCGTAGCATCGCCAGGAAGCCGACCCAGCGGGCTGTAGCCGACACCTGAAGCGCGTGCGCGCACTTGTGAGCGCAACGCGCCGCGCGCAGGGGTAGACATCCCAGGCCATGCGAACGGGCGGGCAATCGTCGGCGCGGCTATCGGCACGACAACGCGCCCGCCGGAGGCTCGGCTGCCGCGTAGAGTCGCGGTCCGGGTCCCCTAACAGAGGACCGCCAAAAACCAGAATCGAGATCGTTCGAATGCTGAGAGGTGGCCGATCAGTGGCTGTCCGTACACCCGTTACGTATATACTTATCGAATGGACGACCGGCCAGTCGTCTGGGACGCTGCCAATCGCCGGCACCTGACTGAGGACCATCCCGATCGGGGTATCTCCCTCGACGAGATTGGGGAAGTTCTGGCGGACGGTCGACGGGTCGAGGTCAACCTCGAGGAGCGCGATGCCTACCAGGTGATCGGCAGGACGGCAACCGGACGATGGCTCGTAGTGATCTGGATCGACCAACCGACAGGCCGATACCCGATCCACGCGCGTGAGGCGTCAAGACGAATCATTCGGAGGATCAGCAAATGAAGGCAAAGGCGACACGTAAGCCGTTTTCGGACCCGTTTGACGATTTGAGCGACGAGGCGTTCGAGCGCGAGGTCCTTGAGGCCCTGGATCAGGCGACTACAAAGATCTCTCTCCGCGTTCCAAACGAGCTGCTGGGCCGTACCAAACATGTGGCTGAGAACCGCGGAGTTCCGTACCAATCACTCATGAAGGCTCTGATCGACCAGGGAGTAAGGCGCCTTGAGCGTGTTCCCCCACGAAGCAAGCGCGTCCAGCCCAATAGCCTTCGTAAATAGGCTTGCATCAGCGTCGTCCGCTGTCTGATGATGGGCTGCAATTCAATAACGGCCTGGTTACGAAGGACGAAGCTTCAGGAGCTAGTGTCCGCAAGGACGTGGAGGTTCAACTCCTCTCCGCCGCACCACCCAAACCGATCAATCGCCGGATGTCTCAGCCGCTCAGGATTTTCTCCAGCTGGGCTTTTCGCAATCTCGAGCGGCCTTTGATGCCGCGCTGCCGGGCTTCGTTGCGCAGCTGGTCGTAGGTCCGCCCGCCTGGTCCCTTGTGGGATCGCAGGCCGCCTCGACGCCCAGACGAGATGTCGTCGATCGATGTCGGCTCGCCGTCCTGGTTTCGCCATGGCGGGCGCGCTCCTTGTTGACGGTGCGGGCGGCGATCTCCTCAGCCTTGTCCTCATTCGTCCCGCGGTCTTCGAGGCTCTCCTTGATGTGCTCGTACTGACGCTCTTGCCTCGGGCTCCATGCGCTTTGCGGCATTCGATCAAACCTCGTTTACCTTGACAAACGCCCAGCCAATCGATTCGACTGAGCGCCTCCGTGTCGAGTGCGCCATACGACCAGGTCCAGGTGCTGTACCGCACCCTGCTTGTTTTCGCCACGGTCGCCGTAGTCATCCTCGCTGTCGGACTGGTCGAGTTCGTCTACTTCGAACCGCCTGGACAGGCGACCGGGGTAAAAGCGCGAATCGTCGGCGTCTACGCGTACGACCCCTCGACAGGCACGACGGCCGGCAGCGACAAGTCAGCCTTCGCCCGGACCGAAGTTTTCGCCGCCGCCGTCGATTGGTCTGGGCTGCCTGCGGATCTGAGTGTGGACGCGCGCTGGTACGACGCTTTCGGCAGCGTGGTCGGCAGGGTTGGCCCGAGCACTCCTGCCAAGCTCGGCAACCTCTCGATCGTCCCCGTCACCACGCCCCAGGGTTTGCATCACAACCTGCCAGGCGACTACACGTTCGTGGTCGAGCGATTGCAGGGCGGGGTACCGGTGGAGGTGCTCGCGCGCCGAATCGTGCTGGTGGAGAGATAGTGAGCACGAGCACCTATACGACTCCACCGGCCGCCAACCCGCATCCGCGGCTGCGTCCGGGTCGATACGGCATTGCGATCGCGATCACCGCGGTCGTGGTGGTCGCCCTGGTCATCAGCTCGCTTCTCAACTACGTATACCTCGACACGATCCCGGCGCGAACGTCCCTCTACGGCCTGCTGGCGGTTGCCCTGATCTCGCTCGGCACCTACATCGGCGTGAGAGCCTTCACCCGCGACCGGGCGAGCCGGCGCAAACACCTCATACGCGCCGGCGTGCTGCTCGGGTTGGGCACGTTGCTGTGGCTGCTGGTGATCGATGTTTTCGTTTTCACCCAGGCCGCCGGACCCGGTGTCGCCGCGATTTGTGCCCTCGCATGCCTGCCGACCACCGCGTTCGGGCTCTTTGTCGTCCGGCGCATGGACCGCAATGAGAAGGAGCCGTGGCGGCTGGTCCTCGTGGCAGCGGCATGGGGCGCCATCGTCGCCACCAGTCTCGTCATCTGGGGCGAGACGGTCTGGGACCAGGTCGCGCAGCGAACGCTGGTGCCAGGTCCTGGTCTCGATGCTTCGACGGCGTTTTCGGCTGGCCTTCTCGAAGAGCTCGCGAAAGGACTGGCCGTGGTGCTCCTGTTCCTCGTGATGCGCAACGACTTCGACGATGTCGTCGATGGGATCGTGTACGGAGCCGCGGTCGGCCTCGGCTTCAACTTCCTCGAATCGATCGCCTACATGACGAACCTGTACGCGATCTTCAGCCCCGATGGGATCGGCTGGTACGCGGCCGGCCTCCAGTGGTACGGAAGGCAGGTGCTGGGCCTTTTCTTCGGACACGCGACGTACACGGCGTTCATCGGAGCGGGGCTCGGGGTGGCGCGGCAGCTGCCGGACAAGCGGCAGAAAATGTTTGCGATCGTGAGCGGGTTCCTGATCGCGATCGCCGGCCATTTCTCGTGGGACGCGTGGGTGCAGTTCTTCCCGATCGACAACACGGTGTTCGGGCTGGTCGAGATGCACCTGCGGACGCTGATCATGACCGGGCCCTTCACGGCAGCCGTGATCGCGCTGCTGATCTTCGGGGTCCGGTACGAGGCGATGGGACTCGTCGATCAGTTCATGAAGGAGGCAGCCAACGGCGCGGGCGCGATCCTGCCCGAGGACGTGCCGATCCTGGCCAGTCCGTGGCGACGGCTCATGCAGCGCCTGCGCGCGTTGCGGCGCGGCGGCCTACGCGCATACCTCGAGGTGGCGCGTCTGCAGACCGCGCAGCTCGACCTCGCCATGGAGCGGTGGCACCGCGAGCGCAAGGAGATCGATATGCCCCTGGAAGCGGAGGAGGCCTTGAGGCAGCGGGTGATACAGCTGCGCCATTGGGTGCCCGCGGCTTAACAGGCGGGGTTGTAAGGAGAACTTTTTCGAGCTTCAATGCCCACCAGGCGTGCCGGTTGGGGGTGGGATCGGCCGCGGGAGGAGGGTGGGCCCGCGGACGGGACTTTTTTTGGCGGCTAGGCCGGTAGGCGGCCCCAGATTGCCCTCGCCAGGGCAAGCAGCAGGAGCATCGACGCGGCGGCCCACGTGATCGCTGACACGATCGGGTCGCTGAAGTCTGTTCCGCTCAGCACCGCATGCAAGAAAGTCAGCGCGAAAGCGACGTAAGCCATGCGGTGCACCCAGACCCAGAGGTGCTTGTTCATCCGGCGTTTGAAAAACGCGGTGACGGTCACGATCACCAGCACGTCCACCGAGAGCGCGCCGAGTCCGATCGCGAGCGTGCCGTAGACCGAGTGAAAAGGAACCACCAGGTCGAGCAGCCCGATGCGAGCAGTCGTGTCCAGCAAGAGCGACAGCAGATGTAGACCCGCAAGCGGGATCCACAACACGGTCGTGAACTCGTGCAGCGAGCGCAGCGCTCGGTTGCTTCCAAGCCAGTCGAGCACGGCGGTGCGAAGCGCAATGCCGGTCACCAGAGCGATGGCGAGCGCGGCGTAGGAGCTCAGGCCCGCGACACGCGCCAGCACCCAGAAGAACTGATCCATCGTCATGTCAGGGGCTCAACCACCACGCGAGGGCATGCGCGGCGCAGTAGGCCGGCGCCACTTCCGGTCCGACCAGGAGGGCGGTCTTGGCGACGACCTCCGCCTCGACCCCATTGGCGGCGACGACCGAAACCTCTTCGAGGCCAGTCCGTGCGGGCAGACCCGTCCGAGGATCGATCAGATGGTGATGCTCAGCACTCCACCGCCGGCGGCGGACGCTGCTGGTCGCAGCGCCCTGGTCGCGCAGCACCACGGTCGCACCGCCAAGACCGACCGGCCAACCATCGCCCACCGGCCCCATCCCGCGGGCGCTCAGGTCACCGCCGAGGTTGGCAAGCGCGTTCGGTCCCAACCAATCCCGCAGCCGGTCGGCCATCCAACCCTTGGCGATTCCGCCGAGGTCGATCCCCGCCCCCGGCTCCAGTCGCGCAGCACCGGGCCGCACGGCCAGCACGTCCCGCAGCGGAGGAACCGGACGCGCCCGCAACTCGGTCGCGATGGGTTGGCGCTCCGCCATCGGCCTCGTGTAACCGACCGCCTGCAGCGATGGTAGGACGGCGACGTTGACGAGGCCCGAGCTCATGTCAAACGCATGCAGCGACTCGCCCAGCAGGGACTCCAGCTCGGGGCTGATCTCGGTCCACCTCCCGGGTGAAGCGTTGAATCGCGACAGCTCGCTGTCCGGCGAGAACCTCGTCAGCCTCGCTCCGATCCGGCGGACCCAGAACTCCCCCTCCAACAACCGGCCCGTCGGTAGACCGACCGCGAACAGGCTGCAGTTGGTGCCGAGAGCTTCGAAGTGATGCGCTTCGAGCTTACGAGGCATATGTCGACGTCACGGGATGCGCGGTGCTGGGCTGGACCGAGGGTCCGAGCGTCAGGGTTCCACCAGGAGCCGAAAGCGTGGTTGCTCCCGACGCGCTCAACACCGCCGGCTGCAGCGGCGCCGCAGGGTTTTTCAGGTGCGCGGTCACATACAGCGCCGACAAAGCAGTCGCCGCAACGGTCAGCACCGTCGCGCCCGCTTTGAGGATGACGGTTCGCATCTCAGACCGAGCTGGAGGCCGGCGCCTTCAGAAATGGAACGCTGTCGAACGACGCGCCGAGGATCTTGCTCGAGTCGGCGCCCAGGTGGCCGCCGAGGATCTCCTGGTAGACGGAGCGGAAATCGACCGCGTACTTGAGGTTGCCGGTGGCATCGAGGCCGGTGAGGCTCGGCGCTTCGCCATAGAGGCCGCCCTTCACCGGGTCGCCCATCAACAGAAGCGGCGCGGCCGCCCCATGGTCGGTCCCTCCGCTCGCGTTCTCCTTGGGTCGCCGCCCGAACTCGGACCACGTGGCGATGAGCACCTTGTCCGCCATGCCATGCGCTGTCAGGTCCTGGTAGAAGGCTCCGATAGCTGAGTCGAGGTAGCCCATGAGGTCGTCGTGCCGGTTGAGCTCCGTGTAGTGCGTGTCGAAACCGCCCAGCGTGACGTGCAGGAGCTTGACCCCGGTCCCCGTGACGATCAGCTCAGCGGCGAGCTGCAGCGCAGCGGCGAGCTGGTTCTTGGACGAATAAACGAGCTGGACTTTGTCGCTGTAATCAGCCATGGGCTGGTAGCTCGCGGCAGAGGTTCGCAGCGTGGCCATCGTTTCTGTTGCGGTCGCGATCGCGGTGTCGAAGAGGGCGCCGTAAATTCCGGGAGTGCCTTTGTACAGGGCGCCGACAGCGGCTTCGACCTCGGTGCCTCCGCTGAAACCGAAAGTCTTCTGATTCTGGATCACTGTCATCGTCGCCTGGAGGTCACGCAGCGCGCCCGGAACGTCGGTCGCTCCGCATGCGCAGCCAGTCAGCGGATGGCCGTTAGAGTCGTACGCGGTCGCAAGGGTTCGGCCGAGCCAGCCGTCCACCTGGCGGCGCGTGGGGTCACCTGTCTCCCAGATGCGAATCGACTCGAAGTGCGAGAACGTCGGGTTCGGGTACCCGACGCCCTGGACGATCGCGACCTTGCCCTTGTCCCAGAGTCCCTTGACCTGTCCGAGATTGTGGTTGAGGCCGAACTGGCTGTTCAGGGGCAACGCCTGCGAGACCATCGGGCCCGAGAGCTTGGGCCGGAGGTCGTGGAGGGACGGATCCGCCAGCGGCACCACAGTGCGCAGGCCGTCATTTCCGCCCGCGAGCTGGATCATGACGAGCACGTTGTCGTTGGTCATGCCCTCGCGCTTGGCTGCGTAGACGGCGCGTGCGAAAGCATCGGGCACCGCCGCATACCCGGCGGCCAACCCGGCGGCGCCCGCTCCGAAAACAAGGCCGGCCTTCAAGAAGTCCCGCCGCTTGAGCTGGTTGATGCCTATCTCGCTCTTCATTTCTGTTGCACCTACTTGAGCTGAAATTCCGGGGAGGCGAGGGTGATGAACCAGCGCGCCCTGTCATCGGCGGCCTGGTTCAGAAGGCTTGCGGTCTGCGGGCTGAGGACGCCGTCGAGCTGTTTGAGTGACGCATCTGTCGCAGAAGGCAGCCCGGTCTTGATCTGACCGAGCGCCGCGGTCACGAAGTTCACGCGCTCGACGACCGTGTTCGATGAGATCCACGACTCGTTGTTCGGCCAGCCGCCGACGTCAGGCGGGTCGAAGAGGGATTGGCCCATCCCCGAACCGGCCGCCGCAATGAGTTTCGAAAGATTGGTCGTGCCCAGGGCACGCGCGGCGTGGACCATGAAGTCCGCTGGGCTCTTGACGAGTGTCCTGTAGCTTTGCGCCGAGCTGAACTCCGGGCTCGTGAAAATCGCGCGCATCAAGGTTTTCACGTCGTAGTTGCTGCGTCGGAAGGCTTCCGCAAGACGCTTGACATAACCGGCGTCGGGCTGGGCGGCGACGAAATGCTGCGCGATCTTCGTCGCGATGAATTGGGCCGTGGCGGGCTGAGCAAGGATGCGGTCGACGACGCCTTGCGTGTCGAGTGAACCCGTCTTGCCCAGATAGGTGACGCTTCCCTTGAACGCGCGCCGCGCATTGAACACACCGGGCCTCTGCGTGGAGTAGACGGGCAGCTTGCGGGTGACGCCAGTTGCGACGGTGACGGTAGCCGTTGAGTCCGGCTGCGGCAGCTGCCAACCCGCCAGCGCTTTGGCGCTCTCGCGGACATCGCTCTCCGTGTAGTTGCCGGGCCCCATGGTGAAGAGCTCCATGAGCTCGCGCGAATAGTTTTCGTTGGGGCTCTGGCCGGTGGACGTCGCAAGGTCGAGGTAGCGCAGCATCGCCGGATCCGTTGTGACCTGCATCACCATCGGTCGCAGGTTCGTCAGCGACATCCGGCGCCAAGTGAGGTTCTGCCAGTACATGAACGTGTCGTCGGCGACCTTGCGGTAGTCACTTGTGAAGTGGCCGTGCCAGAAGAGAGTCATGCGCTCTGCGAACGGTGTCGTCGTGCTGAGCATGTGGTCGAGCCACCACTGCTGCAGCTGACCGACATTGAATCGGCCCCCGGGCGTCGCCGCGGCGGCGAAAGGTGCGGGCTCAGCCGGGCTTGTCTCGATCAGCCGGTCCACGGTCTTGTTGAACCCGTCGGAAAGTGCCGCCTCCAGATGCGCGGACGTATATCCGAAGCTGGTGCGGCGCAGGAGCTGCATGACCCGCGCTGACTCCGAACCCAACGGCGAGACCCAGTCCAGTGCAGATCCGGTCTTTGGTTTGGCCAGGCTCTGCATCGATCCACCTAGAAGGCGAACCGCGCCAACGCCGACTCCGGTGGCGAGAGCCGCAGCCAGCGCCTGGCGGCGGGTGATGCCCCTGGCGCGAACACTCGTGGAACCGACCTTCTCTTGACTTGGGGCGAGGCTCATGGCGCCCATTCAATCCGAGCCCGCCGCGCATGGCATCAGCCGGATGTGAAGAATTCGTAATCGACATCTAGATGGAATCAGACGCGGCCAACGCCGCCCGCAGCCGAGTGCGGAGCGGCACGTATGAGGCCTGGTACGTGAGCGTCGCCGATCCTGCCCGGAGGCAGGGTTACTGGATCCGCTACACCTCGTTCAACCCGGCGCGCCGGGGTGCCGAAGACGAGGCTCATTCCGCTCTCTGGGCTTTTCGATTCGACCACGACGACCCGAGCGCAAACTGGGGCGCCAAAGAGTCGTTTCCACTGGCACAGCTCCAGGTCCAATCGCGGCCGTTCGTACTCCGCATCGGTGCGGCGCTGCTGGCCCACGATGGATGTACCGGCGATGTCCACAGCGAACGGGGGACGATGAGCTGGGACCTTCGCTGGGACTCGCGCGAGCGACCATTCCCATTCGTCCGGCCACCGTGGGGCTCGATCGCCTCGTTCGCGAACGTCGGCGCACAGCCGGCGATCAAGGTGTCGGGCACGGTCGACGTCAACGGCAAACGTATGCACCTCGAAAACGTGCCGGGCGGCCAGCAGCACACATGGGGTTCAAGCCATGCGCTGGAGTGGAACTGGGGTTTCGCGTCGGGGCCCGATTTCTGGATGGACGGCGGCACATCGCGAGTGCGCTCTCGCCTGGGACGAGAGCTGCTCGGAACTGCGGTTGGCGCGCACATCCGAGAGCAGCGGTTCCTGCTGAACGGACTGGTACAGGTGCTGGGCACCCGCGGGCCGATCGACCCCGATTCGTGGACGGCGGAGGCGAAGCTGGGACCGCGCCGGCTGCACGTCCACGTAACGCCGAGGCGATCCGACCTGATCGGTGTCACCTACGCCGACCCGGGCGGAGGGTCGCGGGTTTGCTACCACACTGAGGTCGCCGACCTGGAAATGCGCCTCACCCAGGGCGAGCAGGTGCTCGCCAGAATCCGGCGCCCGGCGTCGGCCGCCTTCGAGTACGGCGCTGAATCGCCGGTGCCGGGCCTGCCCGTCCTGTTCTGAAATTGAACTGTTGGCGCCAAACGTGCGGAATTGGAGTTGGCGAATGGCCCGGTTGGCGCCAAACGTGCGGAATGAGAGGCTCCTTGCATTCTGGATTCTGTTACGTCGTAATGTTGTAACGCCATGACAGAACGAGCCACCAGCCTACCGACCGAGCGCGAAGCCCTTGACGCGTACTCCACAACCGTGACCTCGGTCGCCGAGCGGGTCCTCCCTTCAGTCGCGAGCCTGCGCGTCGGGCGGGCTGGGCGCGGTGGCGCCGGCTCGGCCGTCGTGATCACCCCCGACGGATTCCTCGTCACCTCCGCCCACGTGGTCGCGCAGGGTGGCTCGGCCAGCGCCTCCTTCCTCGACGGCAGCGAGTATGACGTCGACGTCGTGGGCGCTGATCCCCTGTCCGACCTCGCGATCGCACGCGCTCGCGGAGCGACGATCGAACCCGTGCGCATCGGAAATGCCGACCAGCTTCGCGTGGGCCAGCTCGTCGTCGCCGTCGGCAACCCCCTGGGCTTTTCGGGGTCCGTCACGTCGGGGGTCGTCAGCGGGTTAGGCCGCTCGCTGGCGACCGCCGACGGCAACGGGCACCGGCGCTTCATCGAGGACGTTATCCAGACCGACGCCGCGCTCAACCCGGGCAACTCAGGTGGCGCGCTCGCCGACTGGCAGGCGCGCCTGATCGGCGTCAACACCGCAGTGGCCGGCATGGGCCTTGGCCTGGCCGTCCCCATGAACCGGACCACCGAAGCCATCCTGTCCGCGCTGATGCGCAACGGCCGCGTCCGGCGCGCCTATCTCGGCATCGCCGGCGGCACCCGGGCCCTCCCGCCTGCCACGGCTGAGAAGCTCGGCCAGAAAGCGGGCGTCGAGGTTCAAGAGGTCGTCAGCGGGAGCCCTGCCGCCGGCGCCGGGCTTCGCGCCGCGGACATCATCGTCTCGGTGGCCGATGTGGCGGTCGCCAAAGCGGGCGACCTGCAGCGCCTGATGGTCGAGACGCGCATCGGCTCGAAGCTCGCCCTGAGCGTCCTACGCGGCGATCACCTGGTCACCCTCGAAGTCGTACCAGTGGAGTTGGCCTAAACACACAGGGGCTACACTCCGGGAGGTGGCCAAGCAGCGGATTCGCAACTTGCTCCAGGCGCGTCCGAAGGATGGCCGCTTCCGCATGGCGGACGTGGATGCCGATTCCACGCCAGGGCTGAAAAGCCGCAAGCGGATCTCACGCGACCTGAAGAAGCACCGGGCGAAGCTCTTCAACCTCCAGGAGCGCCTCTATGCCGAGCACAAGCGATCGCTTCTGATCGTGCTCCAGGGCATGGACACCAGCGGCAAGGACGGCACCATCACCCACGTGATCGGCGGCATGAACCCCGAGGGCGTCAACATCACCTCGTTCAAGCAGCCCACGCCAGAGGAGCGTCGACACGCCTTTCTCTGGCGCATTCGCAAACGGCTTCCGGATCAGGGCCAAATCGGCATTTTCAACCGATCGCACTACGAGGACGTGCTGATCGCCCGGGTCCACGCTCTTGCCAAGCCCGCCATCGTCGAGCAACGCTACGGGGTCATCAACCGGTTTGAAAGAGAGCTGGGCCGCGGCGGCACCAAGGTGATCAAGGTCTGCCTGCACATCTCTTACGACGAACAGCGCCGCAGGCTCCTCGAGCGCTTGCGAGATCCGGACAAGAACTGGAAGTTCAAGGAAACCGACATCGACGAGCGCGCCTTCTGGGACGACTACATGAGCGCCTACAGCATCGCCATCACGCAATGCTCCACCCCGTGGGCGCCGTGGTATGTCATCCCAGCGGACGACAAGGACTACCGGAACTGGGCCATCTCACGGCTCCTGATCGAGATCATGGAGGAGATGAACCCCCAGTATGCGCATCCGAAGCTGGACATCCCCCGCCTGGTCAAGCGCCTGCAGGCGTAGTCGAGCGCCAGGTTTGGGGTACGTTAAGCACGTTCGAATCGAATTCGTGAGGGGACGACAAAAATGAAGCGGTTGCACCTGTTTACATGGCTCGTTGCGGCAGCGTTCGTCGCGGCTTGCGGCTCTCCCGGAAGCGGCACATCGAATACCAACTCCTACTCGGGGAAGACGATCAAGCTCGGGGCCATCCTCTCGATCACGGGCGCGGGCGGCGTTTACGGACCCCAGAGCCGAGACGGGATGAACCTCGCCGTGAAGCAGATCAACAACTCCGGCGGAGTCAACGGCGCCCAGATCGCGCTGACGATCAACGACGACGCGTCTGACAAGGCCCAATCAGCCCAGGTGGCGCAGAAGCTGATCCAGGAGGAGCAGGACCTGGCGCTGCTGGGCCCGACCCTGTCCAACTCGGCGGTCGCCGTTCACCCTCTCGCGGAGAGCCTCAAGACGCCGATCCTTGCAGTGAGCACGACCGGCATCAACATCGTGCCGAACTGCAACGCGCCGTCCACGGTGCCGTGCCAATACGTGTTCCGTGACAGTCTTGGCGAGGAGACCGCGATCCCCGACAACATCAAGTCATACGCAGCCGACTCACACCCGGCGACCGGCGTGCTGCTCGTGGCGCAAGATGACAAGTTCTCCAGCGATGGCGGCACGATCGTTCAGAACACGGTCGGCCAATACAACGTCCAGCTGCTCAAGACCATCAAGTTCAACAAGGCCGAGGCCGACCTCTCGCCCTACGTAACCCAGGCGGTGCAGCTGAAGCCAGACGTGATCTTCATCACGTCCCTCGGCAACATTCCCTCGAAGATCATGACCGAGGCCCGCAAGCAGGGCTGGAACGGCCAGTTCCTGGGCGGAAACGGGTTCAACACCGCGACGGTTTCCAAGGCCGCAGGCGCCGCCGGTAAGGGCGCCCGCAGCGCCAGCGCGTGGTACCTTGGCAACAACTTCGCTTCCAACGCCGACTTCGTGACCGCGTACCGGGCCGAGTACAACAAGGACCCCGATCAGTTCGCGGCACAGGGTTACGCGGCGATCAAGATCCTCGCCGACGCGGCCAAGCGCGCAAACCTGACGTTCTCCGACCTTCCCGGAGACCGCGACAAGCTGCGCTCAGCCATGGAGAAGGTCAACATCCAGACACCGCTTGGACCGTTTCAGTTCACGAGCACGCATGACGTCAAGCAGACGGTGTGGGTGATCGCGATGGACGGCAACGGCGGCTTCACCCTCGTTCACCAGATCAACCCGAGCTGATGCTGATGGTGGGGGACCGGCGCCGGTCCCCCACCCCCTCCTGACCCGCACGACAGATGGATCAGCAGATCCTCAACGCGATCTTCATCGGCTCGATCTATGCGCTCTTTGCGGTCGGCTACACGCTGGTGTTCGGCGTGCTCGACATCCTCAACCTCGCCCACAGCGCGGTCTTCATGCTCGGCGCGGCCGTGACCTATTCGCTCACGGTCAACCGTGGTCAGCCCTTCTGGATTGCGTGCATCCTGGGCATTGCCGTGTCGGCGGTCATGGGTCTCGTGATCGAATACGTGTGCCTACGGCCGCTGCGGCGCCGGAAGGCGCCTCCGATCGCGGCTCTCATCTCGACCGTCGGCCTGGCCCTGATCATCGTCGCCGCGATCGAGCAGGGCCAGACCGGTACCTTTTTCTCCTGGCTCTGGGTGGACGGGCCGAACTCCGTCGCTTTTCCTGCCGGCACCATCCCCAACCCGACCTGGCATGTCGGAGACCTCACCCTGGAGGCGAGCAAGGTCGCGATCATCCCGATCTCGATCGCCCTGATGCTGATTCTCGGCTACGTGATCCGATACACACAGGTCGGACGAGGGTTGCGAGCCGTGGCTGAGAACCCGCGTGCGGCTCGGCTCATGGGTCTCGATGTCGACCGGATGATCGCGCTGACGCTCGTGATCTCGTCGGCATTGGGCGGCCTGGCGGGGATCCTGTTCGGCGTCGCGTTGGGCGATATCAGCCCTTACATCGGCCGCGACAACGTCGAGGTTCGCGGCCTCGCGGTGATCGTGCTCGGCGGGATGGGCAGCGTCCCTGGAGCGGTCATCGGCGGCTACCTCCTCGGCTTCATCGAGGTCCTCGCGCTGGTCGTGCTGGGCAGCAGCGCCCGCGGCGGCGTGGCCTTCGCCGCCTTGTTCCTCATGCTGGTGCTGCGGCCGCAAGGACTGTTTGGCGCACAGCTCCGCGAGAAGATCTAGTGTCCCGCTCCGAAAGTTCGACGGAAATGCCAGGGGCGGCGCTGCGCGGCGCCCGTGGCACCCTGCGGGCTCATCCGCCTAGACGGCCGATCTCTGCGTTG
>Ga0209118_1000426_pt1 | contig 23434 bp, 23 predicted proteins | sample BlaSpr_A8_Ref_M1_FD_187988 | JGI IMG/M metagenome (GOLD analysis project Ga0209118, IMG submission 187988) | Forest soil microbial communities from Thunder Bay, Ontario, Canada - Black Spruce, Ontario site 2_A8_Ref_M1 (SPAdes) (version 2) | ecosystem: Environmental > Terrestrial > Soil > Boreal...
GTAGTCGGTGGACCCGCTGACCGCCTTCTCAAAGATGGTCGGGTTGGACGTGACGCCGCTCAGGCCCTCGTCGCGGAGACGCGCCAGCTCACCGGAGGTGATCAGCTGCCGGCGGATGTTGTCGAGCCACAGCGATTGGCCGACCTGCTTCAGCTCTTTGATCGCGTGGTGTTTCGTCGCGGTGCTGGTAGCCATCACTTCGCCGCCACGAGCTTGGTGGCCGCGACCACGATGTGCCGCGCCGAGATTCCAGCGGCGTTCATCAGCTCCTCGGGCTTGCCCGACGTGGGCAGCCCCCTCACAGCCAGATGCACGATCTTTGCCGGCAGCCCGTCCGCGGCGAGCGCCTCCATCACGGCCGCGCCAAGGCCACCTTCGGGGTAGTGGTCCTCGACGATCACGAGCTTTCCCTTGGTGGCCTTCACCGCCTCGCGCAGGGTCTTCACATCGACCGGCTTGACCGAGTAGAGGTCGATCACCCGCGCCGCGATCTTCTTGGCCGCCAGCGCGTCGGCGGCCGCGAGGCAGTTGTGCAGCGTCACGCCGGCGCCGATGAGAGTGACCCTGTCCTTCGCGCTCTGGCGCACGACCTTCGAACCGCCGACCTTGAACGCCTCGGTCGGGCCGTAGATGGTTGGGTAGGCGCCGCGCGTCGTGCGCATGTACACGATCCCGGGGGTGTCGGCCATCAGGCGCGTCAGCTTGGCCGTCTGGTTGGGGTCGCACGGGTAGAGCACGACGGATGTGTTGATCGCGCGCAGCGAGGCGAGGTCCTCCAGCGCCATCTGAGACGGCCCGTCCTGGCCGATCTCCACCCCGGCGTGTGAGCCCACGAGCCGGATGTTGGCTTCGGAGATGCCTGCCATGCGGATGAAGTCGTAGGCGCGGCTGAAGAATGCGGCAAAGGTGGAGGCGAAGGGCTTGTAGCCGCGGACGCTCATTCCGACCGCGGTCGCTACCAGCTGCTGCTCGGCGATCCACATCTCGAAGAACCGCTCGGGATGCGCCTTGGCGAACTCGTCGGCGTGCGTCGAGTTGGACACCTCTCCGTCCATAGCCACGACATCGGGGATCGCGCCGAGGGCCAGCAGCGCATCGCCGTACGCCTTGCGCGTGGCGACCTTGTCGTCCTTCCCATACACGGGCAGCGTGACCACCGGCTCGGGCTCAGTCCGTTTGGGCGAGCGCGGCGACGCTTCCGGCTTGGCGGTCTTGACCTTGAGGTGGCGGATGCCGCCGAGCTCCTTGATGGCGCGCTCCGCCATGTCGGGCGGGAGTACCTTGCCGTGCCAGCCGTCCTTGTTCTCGATCTCGGAGAAGCCCTTGCCCTTGACCGTCTTGGCGATGATCACCGTCGGTTTGCCGGTCGCGGACAGCGCCTGCCCATAGGCGCGATCGACCGCCGTCACGTCGTGCCCGTCGATCACGATCGGGAAGCATCCGAACGCTTCCACCCGGCGCCGGTACGCGTCCAGGCTCCAGCCGAACTCCGTCTCGCCGCGCTGACCGAGCCGGTTGATGTCGAGGATGGCCGTCAGGTTGCTCAGCTGGTAGTGCCCGGCCTTGTCGAACGCCTCCCAGATCGAGCCCTCCGCCAGCTCCGAGTCACCGCACAGCACCCAGACGTGGTACGGGAGCTTGTCGAGGTTCTTCCCGGCCAGGGCCACGCCGACCGAGATCGGCAGCCCCTGGCCGAGCGACCCGGTCGCCACGTCCACCCACGGGATGGCCGGCGTCGGGTGGCCTTGCAGCCGGGAGCCGAACTTGCGGAAGGTCATCATCTCCGCGTCGGTGACGGCCCCGACCGCCTTCAACATCGCGTAGTAGAGGGGTGAGGCGTGGCCCTTGGAGAAGATGAGGTGATCATTGTTGGGGTCCTTGGGCTTGGACCAGTCGTACTGGAGGTACCGGGCGATGAGGACCCCGATCAGGTCGGCGGCGGACATGGAGGAGGTCGGGTGGCCGGAGCCGGCCGCCGTGCTGCAGCGGATCGAGTCGACGCGCAGCTGCTGACCGAGTTGGCGGGCAAATTCGAGATCGGTGGTCGCAAGAGTCTCGGTGACCGTCATGTCACTCCCCTCACCACTGAAAAGTGATGACCTCCCGCAGCCTGGCTGCGGGTCCCAGCTGTGTAACGACTAAGTTTATCGGTCTGCTAGAGACGACCTGTGCGGGCGCTCTTTTTCGGGACTTTTGGCGCCAAAAAGATGGGTAGGACTTCAGGAAAAGGCACTTTGGCGCCAAGGGGACGGAATCGGGCGGTATTAACAGCGTGGGTTGGCGAAACGCATCACGCGGACCACGCTCATGGAGATGTCCCGCACACCTCGTATCCCTGATGAGCTCAAGGAAAGACCCTTTTCACTAGGCGAGGCACGTCAGGCGGGGCTCACGCTGAAGTCACTGAAGAGCAGGGCGTGGCGCCGTCTCGGCTCGGAACTCTACTGCTGGAGCGGCCTGGCTGAGGACCCCTGGCAGGTGTTGAGTGCATGGCAACGGTTGCTGCCACCAGAAACAGTCTTCGCGGGCTCGACTGTAGCGTGGATCTCAGGGCTCGACTTCAGCCCGACCGATCCCGTTGAGATCGTGGTGCCGCCGCATTCCGGCATGCGGTCGCGGCCCGGGCTCAGCGTGCGACGCTGCAAGATGCCGCCAGGCGACGCGGTCACGATCCGAGGACTGCGAGCGACAACGCTCCGCCGAACGTTCCGCGATCTGTCTCTTCGATGGTCTGCAGTGGAAGTCCTGGTCGCGATCGACATGGCCTTGAGTAGGGGGTTGACGGATACGACTGCGTTGGGTCGCTTCGCGGCGATTGCGGCGCCTGCCGAATCGCCGATGGAAACCCGCCTTCGTTGGCTTCTTATTCAGCGTGGCCTGCCGCGCCCACAGGTCCAGGCGAACCTCTACGACATCAAGAATCGATTCGTCGGTAGAGCGGACCTTTACTACCCCGCGGCGCGGCTCGTCATTGAATACGACGGAGGGAACCACCGCGAGCGACTGGTCGAAGACGATCGCCGTCAGAACCTGCTCGTCAACGCTGGATTCCGGCTACTTCGCTTCACGGCCACGGACATCTATAACCAGCCTGACCTCGTGGACGCGCAGGTTCGGAGCGCGCTAAGTCAGGAGTCCCCGGCCAGGCGTTCGACCTCGGTCACCATGCCGTCCAGGATCTTCAGCCCGGCGTCCCAGAAACCCGGGTCGGTGATGTCCATGCCGAGGCTGCGGACGAGCTCGTCCGGCCGGGTCGACCCGCCCGCCGCGAGAAACTCCAGGTAGTCGTCCACGAACTCGGGGCCCCGCTCGAGGTAGCGGTGGTAGACGGACAGAGCGAGAAGATTCCCGAACGCGTAGGCGTACACGTAGCCCGGCGTGTGCAGGAAGTGACTGACATAGCTCCACCAGACCTTGTGCTCGTCCGTGAGCGTGAGGGCGTCGCCGAACATCGGCTGCAGCTTCGACTGGTAGATCTCGCCGAGCTGCTCGACTGAAAGCTCGCCTTCGGTGCGGCGGGCGGTGTGGACTGCGTCCTCGTACCGGTTGAAAGCTACCTGCCGGAACACGGTCGAAAAGGCGTCTTCGACCTGGCTGCAAAGCATGGCGAGCCGCACCTTGGGGTCCTTCTCCTCGGCCATGATCCGGTCGAAGGTCAACGCCTCGCCGAAGACCGACGCCGTCTCGGCCAGGGTCAGCGGCGGGTGGAAGTCGAAGATGTGCTGCTTGGACGCGAGGCGGTCGTGTAGGCCGTGGCCCAGCTCGTGCGCGAGCGTGAGCGCGTCGCGCAGCTTGCCCGTGAAGTTGAGCATCACGTAGGGGTGGTGGTGAGGCGTCACGGGCATGCAGTACGCCCCGCCGGCCTTTCCCGGGACCACGGGTGCATCGATCCACCGGTGCTTGAAGAAATCCTCCACCAGCGCGCCGGCGCGCTTCGAGAAGCGCATGTACGAGCCCAGGACCAGCTCTTTGGCGTCCTCCCAGCTCATTTCGCGCGTGACCTGGCCGATGGGCGCGTAGCGGTCCCACTCGTGAAGGTCGCCCACGCCGAGCAGCCGCTTCTTCACGCGGTAGTAACGCACGCACACGTCGTAGCGGCCGGTGACGGCCTCCACGAGCGCCTGCACGGCCTCGTCCGAGGTCTCGTTGGCCAGGTTGCGCGACGAGATCCAGGACTGGAAATGCCGCAGCCGGTCGTCGATCGCCTTCTCGCCGAGGATGACGTTGAAGATGTAGCCGCGCGTGCGGATGTCGTGGTTGAGCGCGCCGGTGATCGCATGGCTGGCGCTGCGCCGCAGCTCGCGGTCGGGCTCGCGGAGCATGGTGAGAGCCTCTTCGAGGGCGAGGTCGCTGCCATCCACTTGCACGCGGATGCTCGCGCACAGCTCCTCGAATAGCCGTGTCCAGGCGGAGTTGCCGACCGGGCTGAAGTCCGTGAGCACCCGCTCCTCGGGCTCGGACAGCTGGTGGGGGCGGAACTTGCGCGCCTCCTCGACCGTGTGCTTGTATCGGGCCGACTCCGGGTGGGCGTAGAGCTTCGCCGCCTGCTCGTCACTGGTCTGGGCCAGCTCGAGCGAAAAGAAGACGCCGTGGCTGCCCCGCTCGGCCGCGGCCTCGCGCACGCGGGCCAGGAGCCTGCCGGCGGCCGGGTCCTGGGTGTTCTGGCTGTGCAGGAGGTACGCGTAGACCTCTGGCTTGGCCGCCTGCTCCTCGTTCTGCTCGAGCTCGCGCATCATCGCGGCGAATGGCTCCGGGTCGAGCGTGGCGACCTTAGCCTTGTACGTGGCCTCGAACGCCTTCGCCCGTTCCAGGGACTGTGCGAGGTCGGTTTCTACCGCCGGGTCGGTGGGCGACGCATAGAGGTCACCGAGGTCCCAACGAACCGTTTCAGCGCCGGTGGAGACTGCTCGAGCCACGGCCCGTCAGGATAAGCGGTCCGCGAGCTCGCGTACCCTCGTTAGTTCTGGCCAGCGGCCGGCGTAGGCGCCCTCGTTGACCGCGTCAGTGATTTCTTTGAGCAGGGAATCAAGCGCCACCTCCCCCCTCCCCGACCTTCCCCCTGGCGGGGGAGGGAGAAGCGGGGGAGGGAGAAACACCTCCAGGTACTCCAGTGGGGTTTCGGGCGGGGCGCGGCGGCGGCCCAGCCTGCGCTGCACGCGCTCGTAAAGCCGGAGCAGCTCCGATTGGCCTGGCGGAACTTTGACGTCTCGTGACCAGCGCCGGGTGCGGAGCCACGCCCAGGCGATGACGACCAGCAGGGCGATCGCCACGGCCGGCGGGATGACCGCGAGCAGGCCGAGCGAGCCGATGGCGGCGAGCGGCGCACCGAGCTCGAGGTGAGGCAGAAGGCGGGCGAGCCCGCCGGCGGCCCAGTGGTTGGGAAACTGGGTCGCGGCCAGCGGGGAGAAACCGGGCGAAGGGTCGACCGGCACCCAGCCGTAGTCGGCGAACCAGACCTCGACCCAAGCGTGTGCGTCGTGCTCGCGTACGACCGACTGGTCGAGCACCGGGTCGTAGTCGCCGGTCGAGTAGCCGGTGGCGAGGCGCGCGGGGATGCCCAGGCTGCGCAGCATCAGCGTCTCGGCGGTGGCGAACTGCTCGCAGTACCCGATCTTGACGTCGAAGAGGAACCAGTCGACCGGGTCGCGACCCGGCGGCACGTGGCCGAGCTGCTGCGAGTACTGGAAGTTGGCCTGCAAGTAGCTGGTCAGCGCCATGACGGTGTCGAACTGCGTGGCCGTGTGTCCTTGCACGGCCTGGCGCGCCAGGTCGCGAGCCTGCTGTGACAGCGCGCCGGAGTCCGTGTAATCGCCCCCCGGGGCCGCGCCCGCGAACGGCGCCTTCTCCAGCTCTTGTGCCGAAAGGTTGGGCAGGTAGGACACGACGCTGTAGGTCTGGCCCGGGCGGAGGCCCGACGGCGTGTGGAAAGTCCCGTATGCGTCCTGCCTCAAAGCCGCGACCGGCACGTACAGGCTCTGGATCGGGTAAGCGGCGCTGATCACCCCCGGCAGTGGACGGAGGACTCGGAAGGTCTGCACGAAAGTGCCCAGGTTGTTGAGGGGCGCGGGCGGAAGAAGTCGCGGCGGCACGTATGGCTGAAGCTCCACGTAGTCGCGGTTCGACGCCGTCCACTGACCGCCGCTGTAGGTGTCGAAGACCAGGCCTCGCCAGTAGGCCGGAGCGCCGGTTCGCACGTACATGACCGGCGTGTCGCCGAGGCGGCCGCGGAAGTGGAGGTCGATGCTGCCGGTTGCACCCGACGGATCACCCGCGATCTGCACCAGCGGCAGGGCCGGGTTCTCCATCTCGCCTCGGAAGCTGACGAAGTTGGGCAGCGAGACGATCAGCGGCGTGGGCGCCCCGGCGGCCGGCTGCGGCAGCACGATGAAGCCGGCCAGCCCGACCGCGAGCGCGCCGAGCACGACCACCGCGAGCGCCGCGGGCGGACCGCTCAGCCCGGCTTCCATCCGGCGCAGGTGCGACGCCATCCAGAAACCCCCAAGGCACACCGCCCAGAGGGCGACCAGCACCCCGAAGGGGTAGTCCCACGCGTAGACCGCGGCCAGGTAGAGGATCGCGAGGCTGATCCACTGGCTCGAGTAACAGTTGCGCCGGGTCTTGAGGTCGAAGCTCGTCACCGCGACCAGGGCGATCGCGAGGTTTGCCTGCGGGAGGATTCCTCCGAATATGGCGAGCACGGAGTCGGCCAGGAAGTAGGCGAGGGCGCCGAACACGAGGGCGGCGAGCACGACCTGGCCGCGCATGCGCCGCTTGCGCGCCCGGCCTCGGTAGCTGACGACGTGGCCGATGGCGGTGGTGGCCAGGCCGAGGGCCGGGATGACGTAGTCCTGCCCATACAGGACGATGGCCAGGACCGCGACGGCGAAGCCTGAGAACACGAACGCCCTGGCCTCGAGGGAGTTCTCGACCGGCGAGGCGGGCAGCCGCAGCCTCGGCAGCTTCACAGCGGCCAGTCCGTGCTGACGTGCTGAACAGGGGCGTCGACGTCGAGATCATCCGTTTGAAAGTGCGACCTGCGCGCGCCCGGCGCGCCCACGACCCAGGCGCGCACATTGCCGCCGCGCCGGCGGACCATCTCCAGCGCCTCGACGATGTCCCTTTGCGCGCCGCCCGTGACGGCGACCGCCTCGGTCACGAGCGGAGGATCCGTCGCGTCGCCCGAGACCTCGGGATAGCGGGCGAGCCATTCCAACACGGCCCATAGCGAGCGCGACTCGCCGGGCGCGCTGGGCGCCAATCCAGGGCCCCACAGCATCACCCGCCCGCCGCTCCGGATGCAGTCCCAGGCTTCGGAAGCAGCGAGCCGTGCAACCTGGTCCGCGACCTCGGCGCGACCTGGATCTGGGTCGCAGAAGATGCCAAGGGTCTGGACGCCCGGCGGCTCGTACTCGCGCACGACCAGCTCGCCGTGTCGCGCGCTGGAGCGCCAGTGGATTCGCCGCAACGAGTCTCCCGGCCGGTACTCGCGCACGCCGAAGAGGTCGGTGCCCGACCCGGCCCTTGGCGCGGCGACGCTCGCCTCGAGCTCGCGAGCCTGCGGCCGGCGCGCGAGAGAGGTGAAGCGCGGCAGGACGAGCGCGACCTCCGTGTCGGGGCTGGTGCGGCGGCTGCGGAACATTCCGACGGGGTCGCTCGACTCCACGACCCATGCCTGCGCGCCGACCGGCCCGCGGCGCATCGCATGCAGCTCGACCGGATGCCGCCAGCCCGACCTCGGGACGAGCCCAGTCGCGGCCATGAGCTTCTCGCCGCCGATCAAGCCGGCCAGGCGTGCCGGGCCCCGGGGCGCGCCAGTCGTATCCAGCCCCAGCTCCATCTCGAGACCGTCGCCCTCGAAGATCGGCGCCGGCAGAGAGGCGGTGCGCATGAGGTGCTCGGGCAGCTCCTCGACGGGTGAACCCGGCGTCGGCCTCGTGCCGCGGACTGCCAGGTGGAGGCGGAGGCCGGCCCTGTTCCACTGCGCGTATGCGAACGCCACGACCATGAGCGCGACGATCCAGCTGGCGAGGAGGAAGAGCCAGGGCACCTCGGAGGTCGTGCCGTAATACTCGACCACCGCGGCGAGGGCCAGAGCGCCGAAGAACCTTGGAGTGGGTCTCAGTGCTGCCTCAGGGGTGGCAGCGGGAGCGACGCGACGAGCTCCTGGATCATCTCGTCCGCCTTGCCCCGGCCTCGCATGCTCAGCCGGTGTGCGAGCACGGGGACGGCGAGCAGCTTCACGTCGTCGGGGAGGACGAAGTCGCGGCCTTCGAACAGCGCCCACGCCTGCGCGGCGCGCTGCAGGTACACACCGGACCGCATGCTGGCAGGCAGCAGGACGTCCGCTCGTGCGCGGATCGCCTGGAGTATCGAGACGATGTAGGTGCGGATCGCGGGCGCGGCCACGACCCGTAGGCACGCCTCCTGCAGCTCGATGACCTCGCGCAGGTTGACGACGCTGCTCAGGTCGGCGAGCGGGTCGCCGTGCTCGCGACGGGCCAGCACCTCCATCGCCTCGGCGTCGGTCGGCGCGCCCATCTCGGCGGCCAGCGTGAAGCGGTCGAGCTGAGACTCGGGCAGCGGGTACGTGCCGTGGAACTCGGTCGGGTTCTGCGTGGCGACGACGAAGAAAGGCTTTTCGAGAGATCGCGTCGCGCCCTCCACCGTGACCTGCCCCTCGCCCATCGCCTCGAGCAGCGCCGACTGCGTGCGTGGCGTGGCGCGGTTGACCTCGTCGGCCAGCACGATGTTGGCGAAGATCGGACCGGGCACGAACTCGAACGTCAGCTCCTTCTGGTTGAAGATGCTCGAGCCGGTGATGTCGGAGGGCAGCAGGTCGGGCGTGCACTGGATGCGGCGAAAGGTCCCACCCACCGAGGTCGCCAGCGCGCGGGCGAGCATGGTCTTGCCGGTGCCGGGCAGGTCCTGCAGCAGGACGTGGCCGCCGGCGACGAGGCCGGTGACCGCGAGCCGGACCACGCGCTCCTTGCCGACGATGACGCGGTGGATGTTCTCCTCGATCCGGCCGAGGAGCTCCGATGCACGCTGGGGTTGAAGGGTGGGTTCCTGGGACGCCGCCACGCGGCCAAGTCTAGAACCCGCCCCGTCGCGCGCAACCTCATTTCGGAGGGGTCGTGCGGCTCCTTGAACCCTTTACAGGCTGGGTTCCCAAACTACGCAGCGATCCATACCGTGCCACGGGTTGAAAGTCCGAGCTGTGATTCGTCTGATCCGTGAAGAGGGCTGGTACCAGGTCGCGCAGGAGGGGAGCCATCGACAGTTCAAACACCCACGATTGAAGGGCCGAGTGACAATCGCAGGTCACCTCTCGGATGAGCTGCCGCCGAGGACCCTTCGAAGTATCCTGAAACAGGCACGTTTGGGATTGATGAGATGAGTCGATACCTGGTTGTCGTCGAGAAAGCGAGGAGCAACTTCGCCGCCTATCTGCCAGACGTCCCCGGCTGTGTCGCTACCGGGAAGACTCGGGCTGAAGTCCTGGATCGCATGCGCAAGGCGTTCGCGATGCATATCGCGGGGCTCAAGGCGGATGGGGTGCCGGTGCCAGAGGCTGTAACGACCGCCGACTACCTCGGAATCTAGCCCTTTACGTACGAGAGCTTTTCCGCGACCTTGCCGTCGCGCACCTTGAAGAGGTCGATCCCGCGGATGTGACCGTCGCCCCAGTCGAAGCGCCAGCGCACCGCTGCCCGGTCGCCCGAGAAGACCATCTCCTCGGTCTCGAAGCTGGCGTTCGGCGACTCGGCGAAGAACGTCTCCCAGAACTTACGGACCGCTTTCTGACCGACATGACGTTCGCCGTCTGGAGCCGGCAGCGTGTTCTCGAAGATGCAGTCGTCTGTCATCAGCGCCATCACCGCGTCGACCTCGTGGCGGCCGAACGCGTCGTTGAAAGCGTTGATCGTCGCTTCGGTGGACGCGGTCAAGCCTGGCCGATCATGCGGGCGATCACCTCGCCCAGGTTCGGACCGCCCTTGCCGAACGGCACCGAATGCACGCGGTGTGCGAACACCATCTCGGCGACGTCACCCACGTGATTGACGGCCACTTTGTCCGCGCTGTCGTATGCGGCTTTGGCCTGCGCCGCGCGCGCACATACGAGGTCGGAGCGGTGACCGTCGACCTCGAGCGCGATGGAGATCTGCGCGATGAGACGCAGGATCTCGCGCGGCAGGTTGACCTCAGGAAACGTCTGGATCGCCTCCGCGATCTGCGACCGCACGCCCTGCTCCGATTCGGCGTGCTGCTGATAGAAGAGGTTGGGGTCGTCCTCCCAGACGGCGCGCTTCTCGACGATCGCGACGCGCTGGTCGAGGTCGCGGATGCCCTCGACGTCGACGCACAGGCCGAACCGGTCGAGCAGCTGTGGCCGGAGCTCGCCCTCCTCGGGGTTCATGGTCCCGACGAGGATGAAGCGCGACGGGTGTGAGACCGAGACGCCTTCGCGCTCGACGGTGTTGATGCCCATCGCGGCGGCGTCGAGCAGCACGTCGACGATGTGGTCGTCGAGCAGGTTGACCTCGTCGACGTAGAGGATGTTGCGGTTGGCCTCGGCGAGCACGCCCGGCTCAAAGCGCCGCGAGCCTTCCTTCAGCGCCGCTTCGAGGTCGATCGTCCCGACGACGCGGTCCTCGGAGGCGTTGATCGGCAGCTCGACCACTCGCATGCGGCGCGTCGCCACGGGCAGCGCTCCAGAGCGCGCCCGCTCGCGGCAGTCGAGGCACCAGTCTTCCGGGTCGTCCGGGTGGCAGCCGAAGTGGCAGCCTTCGACAACCTGCTGCTCGGGCAGCAGCTTTGCGAGCGCGCGCACGGCGGTGGACTTTCCCGTTCCCTTCTCGCCGCGGATCAGCACGCCGCCGATCGACGGGTTGATCGCGTTGAGGACCAGGGCGAGCTTCATCTCGTCCTGGCCGACGATCGCGGTGAAGGGGTAGGAGTAGCGGTCGATCATGTTTCCCACGATGTTACCGGGCTGACGTCCCCCCACCGGCGCTGCGCGCCACCTCCCCCTGGCGGGGGAGGGAGTTAACGGGCTCTGCCCAGCTCCCTTTCGACGGCGGAGGCGATCTCGTCACGCGAAAGGTCATAGAGGCCGTAGTAGCGCGCGCCCATCCGCTCGGCGAGGTCCGCGCACGCGTTGATGGCGTACGTCTGGTACATCGGCGCGACCCTTGCCAGGTGCTGCACCGACGGGAGGTGGCTGTAGTCGCGCGCCGAGTCGATGACCAGCGCGTCGATGTCCTCCGAGTCGATCAGTGCCGCAACCTTCTGCGCCTCGACCAGCGGTTCTTCCTTGAACATCGAGATGTTGCCGCGGCCGTCGCTGATCAGCACGAGAAGCGGGCGAATCGTCGGGTCGCGCAGCAGCTCCGTCTTGACGACCTTGTAGCCCGCCATCAGTCCATGCGTCAGCGGGGTGGTGCCGCCGACCGACAGCTTCTCCAGCCGGCGCCGCGCGAGCGACACGCTGGAGGTCGGACGCAGCACGACCTCCGCCGTGCGGTTCTTGAAGATGACAACGGCCACGCGGTCGCGTCGCACGTATGCGTCCTGCAGCAACGAGAGAATGGCGCCCTTCGTCGCGGCCATGCGCTGCTCCGCGTCCATCGAGGCCGACGCGTCGACCACGAACACGATGAGGTTGCCGACCTTTCGCTCGCGGACCTTCTGGCGCAGGTCCTCCTTCTCGAGCTTCAGCCGCTCGCCATGGAGCCTTCCCCGCTCACGTTGCATCGGCGCCGCCGCGCGCACGGTGGCGTCGATGGCGAGGTCGTTCACCTTCGCCTTCGGCTGCGCGCGCACGTACCGGCCGCGCCGCTCGGCCGTCTGGCTCGCCGAGCGCTTGCCGCCCTGCTTGCGCATGCGGCGCTGGCGCGGTAGGTCGATGCGCTTCAGGTTGAAGGTCTCGAGCGCCTCCGGCGAGGACTCGTGGCCGCTCGAGCCGCCGGTCGTCATGCCCTGGTCGCTGCCGGCCGACTGCTCACCACTGTCCGACGCGCTGGCGCTCGCGTCGGCTGAGGACTCGGATGACGATTCGCTGTCTGAGGCCTGAGGGTCGCCGGGCTCTGACTCCGACGGCTTGGAACCTTCCTGCTCTTCGCCGTGGTCTGGCGAGCTCGTTTCATCCTCGTCCCTGCGCACGGGCTGGCGCGCCCGGTGCGCGAGCGCGAGAGCCGCGGCGTCATAGATGTCGTCCCGGTTCGGTGAGGCGTGGCGGCGATATGCGGCCAGGGCTCGCGACGCGTGGTCGATGACGACGTCCGCCCTGTGGCCCAGCACCTCGGCCTCGACGCAGATCGAGGAGATGAGGCGCGCGTGGCCACGCGTCACGTGGACGTCCTTCACGGCCGCGATCGCCTCCGCCAGCGCGCGCGAGAGGTTGTGGTCCGCAGCAGCGAACTCGTTCGCGAACTCGTGGTCGCCCCGCTTGAAGGCCGCGTCCCGCTCGGCGATGAGCACGCGCTGGTCCGGGTCGCGGATGCCCTCGACGTCGACGCACAGGCCGAAGCGGTCGAGCAGCTGCGGCCGGAGCTCGCCCTCTTCGGGGTTCATCGTGCCGACGAGGATGAAGCGCGACGGATGGGCGAACGACACGCCCTCGCGCTCGATCACGTTGACGCCCATCGCCGCCGCGTCCAGAAGCACGTCGACGATGTGGTCGTCGAGGAGGTTCACCTCGTCGACATAGAGGATGTTGCGGTTGGCCTCGGCGAGGACGCCGGGCTCGAAGCGCTTGGACCCCGTGCGGAGGGCGGCTTCGATGTCGATCGTGCCGACCACCCGGTCTTCCGAAGCGTTGATCGGAAGCTCCACCACGCGCATGCGGCGCTTGTGCGAGGGCAGCACGCCCGCGGACTTGAGGCGGAGCCGGCAGTCGGCGCACAGCGCTTCCACGTCGGATGGGTCGCAGCCAAAGTGGCAGCCCTCGACGACGTTGTGCTCGGGCAGGAGCCTCGCCAGGGCGCGCACGGCGGTCGACTTGCCGGTCCCCTTCTCGCCGCGGATGAGGACACCGCTGATCGTTGGAACGATGGCGTTCAGGATCAGGGCGAGCTTCATCGACTCCTGGCCGACGATCGCCGTGAAGGGGAAGCTGTGCCGATCGAGCGTGACGCTCACTCGATCAAGAATAGGCGGGGAACCAAGCAAGCCCACCCCTCCCTGACCCTCCCCCTGAAGGGGGAGGGGAAGTTAGCCTGGGACCAGCTCCTTCACGAGCTCGCGTTCCTGCATGAGCTCCTCGGTGGTGATCCGGAGCCGCTCCTTGGCATCGTTATCGTGCTGCAGCCCCGACACCACTTCCCAATTGCTGCCGTCCGAGCGCACCGGGAAGCCGAACTGAAGCCATTCGGGCACGTCGTACTCACCATGGCTTACGACCGCCAGCGAGTGCCAATCGCCCCACGGCGTCGGCGTGCGGATGCTCTGGACAGAATCGATCACGGCTTTGGCGGCTGATGCGGCCGAGGACAGGCCGCGAGCCTCGATCACCTTCGCCCCGCGAGTTTGAACGGTCTTGATGAACCCGCCCTTCAGCCATCCGTGGTCGTCGACCACATCGAACACGCCAAGGCCGGCGATCCGTGCGTTCTTCGCGTCCGGGTACTGAGTGGCGGAGTGGTTGCCCCAGATCGCCATGTTGGTCACGGCCGCGACGGGCACCTTCGCCTTCTTGGCCAGCTGGGTCTTGGCCCGGTTCTCGTCCAGCCGCATCATCGCGAACCAACGCTCGGGCGGGATCTCCGGCGCATTCTGCCGGGCGATGTAGCAGTTGGTGTTGCAGGGGTTCCCGACCACCAGGATCCTGACGTCGCTCGCCGCCTTCGCGGCGATCGCCTTGCCCTGGGGCCGGAAGATGCCGCCGTTGACCGTGAGCAGGTCGCCTCGCTCCATGCCCTCTTTGCGGGGCACGGAACCGACCAGCAGCGCCCACGAGGTGCCGTCGAAGGCCTCCTCCGCCTTGTGGGTCAGGACCATGTCCGTGAGCAGCGGGTAGGCGCAGTCGTCGAGCTCCATCGCCACGCCCTCCAGGGCTTTCATGGCGGGTTCGATCTCGAGCAAGCGGAGGACGATCGGCTGGTCGGGGCCGAGGAGCTCGCCCGAGGCGATGCGAAACAGCAGGGCGTATCCGATCTGCCCTGCGGCGCCGGTGACGGTGACGTGGACGGGCGGCCTTCGCGATCCGTCGCCGTAGGAGCTCATCGCCCCAAATCCTAGCGACCCCGCGAGCGCGCCGGGACCCAGTCCATCTGGACCCGGATGGCCCAATCTCGTGGCCGATCGAGGGCCATTTGGGCACAGATGGCCTGGTTCAGGCTGAGCCCGGGTCGAAGAAGGCGGCGAGGGCGTGGTGGAAGGTGAAAATGGAGGCGCCGATCAGTAGGACCGGTTCCGGGGTTAAGGCCCGCCGCTCAAGCCGTAACCGAGGTAGGCATCCGGACCTGTCTGCACCCATATCTCCATCGTGCAGACGTTCGTGTGGTATTGGGCACGAACTTGCGTTGGCATTACGTTGGCGACGATCGCCATTCCAGACGGTGCCGTATCGATTCGGGTCAACCCATGGATCCCGTTTACGGCCAGTAACGCGTCGATCTGTGCGCGCGTATCAGTGTTGCCGCCCGGGTAGTAGCGGCGCCCGCAGTAATCCACTCGTGGCGGCGCCCCCGTGGTGTCGAATGTCCCGAATGTCGCGCGATTGTGGACCGCAGCCAGACCACGAGGAAGAGTGACGGAGGCGCCGATCAGTAGGACCGTTGCTCCGACGACCGCCAGCACCAGCAGTTGGGCGCGGCGCCTCACACGAACTGAACGGAGGCTCGCCGGAAAAGGTTCCGGGGCTAGCGGAACCCCTCCCCTTCTGGTTCGAACAGGTCGTCCTCGGCGAGGCGGCGCGCGAAGCACAAGAACCCCGTGTGGGCCACCATGCGGTGGGACGGCCGCATGCTTCTTCCCCGCACCGTCCAGCCCCGCTGCAGAACCTCGAACGCCTCGAGCATTCCGAAGCCGCGCACCTCCCGCAGGCATTCGAAGAAGCGCCCGACCTGGCTCACGTTCGGACAGTGGGCGAAGATGATGCCGCCCGGCCTCAGCGCCGCCTTGGCCCCCGGCACCGCCTGCCACGGCTCGGGAAGGTCCAGCAGCACCCGGTCCATGTCGCGCTCCTGCATCTCGACGTAGACGTCGCCCAGCTTGAGCGTGAGATTGGGAGGCAGGCTGCCGAGAGAGTCGACGATCGCCCGCTTGGCCGCTTCGAGGAACTCCTCACGCTGCTCGTAGCTGACAACCAGCCCGTCTGGCCCGACCGCGCGGAGCACGGCCAGCGTCAGGGCGCCCGTTCCGGTGCCCGCCTCGAGCACCCTCGCTCCCGGGTGGACGTCCGCCGCGATGAGGATCGCGCCCAGGTCCTTCGGGTAGATCGGCTGCGCCTGGCGCACGCGGCCGGTGACCTGCTCCGCGAACGTCGGGCGGACCGCCAGCAGGCGGGCGCCCAGCTGCGTCGTGACGATGATCCCCTCAGGCCGGCCGATCAGATCGTCGTGGCTGACCATGCCCGAGTGAATGGAGTGACGCTCGCCGGCCTTGAGCCGGACGCGGTGGCGGCGGCCGACCTTGTCGACCAGCAACACCAACTCTCCCTCGGCGAGGGGCCCGGTCAACTCCTTTTGTGGGCGCGGATGAGGCAGTGCCAGTACGCATGCCGCAGCTTCCCCTCGCGCCGCTCCGGATGCAGCTGCGTCCGCGCCTCGCCCCGCGCGGACTCGATCACGCCGGCGAGCTCCTCGGCAAGCGCCGGCTCGACCGCCATGGTGTGCATCCACTCGTCGTAGTCCCAGTCCAGCTCGCGAGCGCTGGCGAGCTCGACCCCGAAGCCGGCCCGCTCCAGTCGCTGGACCCACTCGTCCACCGTCAGCGACCGCACATGTGATGGGTCCCGGCGTACCTCGACCTCATGCAGCACCTCACGCGCGGCGGCCGGCGGAGCGCAGTCGATGAACGCGGCATCCCGATCCGGTTTGAGCACGCGAAAAGCTTCCTCGAGGAAGGCGTCGACGTCGGGAAAGTGGTGCGGCGCCGCACGCACGGTGTACACGTCGAACGTCTCGTCCTGGAACGGCAGCTTCGCGGCGTCCCCGAGCACCCAGTCCACGTTCTTGATCGCCCTCTCGCCGGTGAGGCGGCGCGCCTGGTCGAGCATCTCTGGCGTCAGGTCGACGCCGATCACCCGACGGACGTAGGGGGCGAGGGCGAAGGCCGTGTTGCCGGTCCCGGTCGCCACGTCGAGCGCAAGGTCGCCAGGTTTGGGCCGCGCCAGGTCGAGCACCTCCTGCAGGCGCTCGGACGACGCGTGAAAAGTCGTGCGCGTGTAGTTGGCCGCGACCGGCGCGAATCGAGAGCGGACGTCGTCCGGCACAGCGCCCCCAGTCTAGTGACGAGGTGCGGCTGCTCGCCGCGACCGCACGAAGGTCACGACCGCGAACACACCCACCACGACAATCACCCCCACCAGGTAGATCCAGGGTGAGGACCTGATCGAGCGTTCGATGCTGTTCCCGAAGAGCAAACCCAGCGTCAGAAAGGCGCCCGCCCAGGCGGCGCTGGAAATGGCCACGCTGACGGCGAAGATCCTGTAGGGCAGCTTGAGCACGCCGGCAGCGACGGTCAGCGGAACACGCAGCCCGGGGATGTGACGGCCGAAGATCAACGCCCACGCGCCCCACCTGCGAAACGACTGCTCTGCCTGGTCGAGCCGGCTTGGGGTCACGTGGAGGAGAGCCGCGAACCGGTGCTCGAGCAGGCGGCGGCCGTACCGGCGCGAGACCAGGTAGAGGTTGGTGGCGCCGAAGGTGACCGCGACGACGAATCCCGCCCAGGCGAACAGGAAGATCGGCACGTTGTGCGGAAGCCGGTGGCCGACGTAAAGAAGGAAGGCGTCTCCCGGAATGAACAGGGGCGGCCCCGACTCCTCGATGTAGATCAGCGCGAAGCCGACCAGGTAGCCGTACTGATTCAGCACCTCTCCGATCGCGACGTCTGCGTCTAGCGCCTCCCCGGCGGCGTCGTGGCGGACGAGCAGAGCCATCGCGATCATCACGAGGACGACAAACAACGCGCCGGCCGCGATCCGCCAGCGGGTCGAGGGTCCCTTGGTCGACTCCGGGTCGAGGAAATCGTTCATGGACGGAAATATTCATACGCGAGCTTCGCACCGATGACGATCAGGGCCAGGCCCGCCACGGGCTTCAGCCACGCGATCCGTTCGATGAGGTTGGAGCCGATCAGCGTGAACACGAACAGGCAGATGGCGGCGAGGAGCACGCCCCCGGCGAGCACGTAAAAGCGGTAGGAAGTGGGCACGCCGCTGGCGACTGACGAGATCGCGAGCGCGTTGTCCAGCTGCAATGCCACGTCGGTGAACGCGATCAGAAATATCGCGCCGAGAATCGTTCTTGTCATCGCCGCCCCCTACTCACAAACAAATTGAATTGAGTAGAGGTCTTGCCGCGGACCTTGCGGTCCGCTGCGGCCCCGGGCATCACGATGCCGTCTTGACGGGGACCAGCGGGAGTGGCTACTCCCCCCTACGAGTCGCCGGAAAATATACCGGGTGCCGGATTTACGCTACGGCCGTGGCGCCGATCGCGATCGCCGAGCACGTTCAGCGCAAGTACGGCCAGGTGCTGGCGCTGAGCGACGTCAGCTTCGAGTTGCAGAAAGGGGTCACCGGCCTTCTCGGCGCCAACGGAGCGGGAAAGACCACTCTGATCAGCCTGTTGCTCGGCGTCCTGCGGCCGGACGGCGGCAAGCTCGAGGTCCTCGGCATGGATCCTCTGAAGGCCGGATGGAGACTGCGCCAGCGGATCGGCTACGCCCCCGAGGACGATCGGTTCCCGCCCGACGTCAAAGCCAACGAGCTCGTGAGGCACTTCGCGGAAATGCGTGGGATCCCGCGCAGTTCAGCGGTGCTTCGCGCCAACGAAGTCCTCATCGAGGTCGGGCTCGGCGAGGAGCGCTTCCGGCCGATCGGCACGATGTCCACAGGTCAGCGCCAGCGAGTCAAACTGGCGCAGGCGTTGGTCCACGACCCGGAACTGGTGTTGCTCGACGAGCCAACCAACGGCCTCGATCCAATCCAGCGCGACGACATGCTCGCCATGGTGCGGCGGATCGGCACCGACCTGGGGTTCACCGTGCTCATCTCGTCTCACTTGCTGGGCGAGGTCGAGCAGGTGAGCGACAACATCTTGATGCTCGATGGCGGCAAGGTCGTTCGCAGCGGGTCGGTCAAGAGCCTCCTCGGCGGCGAAACGCCGCTGGTGGTCGAGGTGGTCTCCGGAGCAGTGCGGCTCGCCGAGCTGCTCGTGGCGAAGGGCTACGCCGCCACTGCCAGCGACGACCTCCGGCTGACAGTGCCTTCCTCTGGAGACGGGGCTCAAGACACCGTCGTGGCGGGAATCGTCGAGCTCGACCTCGAGATGCGCCGGATGGAGCACGGGCAGGCCACGCTCAGCGAGCTCTTCGACCTCGAGGAGACGCAGGCTCGTTGAGCGCCCAGGCTCAGATCGCGGATCGCCGGTTCCAGCACTACGAAGGCAAGCGCTTGGGAGTCGGCTACTCCTTCCTGAGACTTGTGCTGTATTCAATCGGCTGGGTCCTTGGCCTCAAGCGGACGTCTCGCTACAAGATCATCCCCACCCTTGCCCTGGTATCGGTCTACGTGCCCGCCGCCGGTTTCGTGATCGGGGCGGCGCTCTCACCCCCGGGCACGCCACCGCCGCCGTACTACGCTTTTTACTACTTCACACTCACCGCGATCTACATTTTCGTCGCGTTCACCATGCCTGAGCTCATCTGCCCCGATCGCCGCCACGGGACCCTGCGTATGTACATGACCTCGAACCTGAACCCGGCGGTCTACGTGGCCGCGAAAGTCCTCGCAGCGTGGTCGGTGCTGGCGCTGGTGACGGTGGTCCCAGTGATCATCCTGCTGGTCACCTATTCGCTGCTCGGGTATGACCCCGGCAGCGTTGGCGACTGGTTCAAGACCCCGGCGCAGATCCTCGGGGCAGGCCTGGAGCTGGCGATCTTCTACGGGACGATCGCGTTGGCCATCTCGAGCCTCACCGATCGCAACTCGTTTGCATCGGCCGGGATCATCCTCACATTCGTCCTCTCTGGAGCTGCGCTTGGGATCCTGCAGGGTCCGCTCAAGGCCCCGGCATGGGTGCTCCTGGTCAATGTGAACCAGCTCCCGGCCGAGTTTGTGGCCCGGATCTACCAGCTGAACGATTTCGGGACGGGGGCGGCCAAGGTACCCACCTGGGAGGTGGCGGCCGCCGCGGCGGCATGGGTGCTGGTGGGGCTGGCGGTGCTGGCTTATCGCTACCGCGGCGAGGGCGGCAAGTGACCGAGAACGGCCGAGCGACTATCGAAATCAAGAACGTCGCCAAATGGTTCGGCGAGGTGGTCGCGCTGAGTGGAATCACCGCGACGATTCAGACCGGCCTCACGTCCTTGCTGGGACCGAACGGCGCGGGAAAGTCGTCGATGATCCGCATCATCTGCGGGCTCACGTCGCCGTCGCAGGGAACGGTCCGCGTGATCGGTCAAGACCCGCGCACCTCAGTCGAGATCCGGAAGGTGATCGGCCTGGTCCCGCAGCAGGAGCGCCTGCCGCCCGGTGTCAACGCTGTCGAATTCGTGAGCATGGCCGCGGCGCTTCAGGGCATGCATGACCCGCAGGGCGCGGCGCGCAAGGCGATCGAGACGGTCGAGCTCGACCCCAACGACCGCCGGCACCTGAGCAGCTACTCGAAGGGGATGCGCCAGCGCGTGAAGATCGCGCAGGCGATCGTGCATGACCCACGCATCCTGATCCTCGACGAGCCGCTCAACGGCCTCGACCCCCGACAACGCTCCCGCATGGCCCAACTGTTCATCCGCCTGGCCACGGAGGATCGCTGCGTGCTCGTCTCCAGCCACGTGCTCGAGGAGGTCCAGGAGCTCAGCTCGACGGTGCTGGTGCTGGCCGAGGGCAAGCTCGCCGCCGAGGGCGATTTTCACGCCATCCGGCAATTGCTGGACGACCGGCCTCACCGAATCCGGCTGCGTTGCAGCGACCCGTTGGCGCTGGCATCGGGTCTCATGGGATCGGGTTCCGTGTCGGGGGTGCAGACGAGTGGCGACGACGCGATCGTGATCGACACCTCGGCGGTGACTCAGTTCCGGCGCAGGCTCCCCCGTTTGACTCAAGAGCTGGGCCTTCACCTGCTCGAGGTGGCACCCCTCGACGACGATCTCGAGAGCGTTTTCAGATATCTCGTCGCGAGGCGCTCGCCGTGACATCCCTCTACCGCATCATGCTCAGGACGTCAGTGACACGTGGGCGCTTGCTCGCCTTCCTCGCGGGCGGCGCGCTGCTCGACCTGATCGCCTACTCCATCCGGGTGAGCGATTACGCAGCGCGCGAAAGCGATCTCTTCAATCTGCTCGCCCTGGCCGCCCTGCCCCTCTACCTCCCAGTGGTCGCGCTGGTGTTCTCGACCTCATCACTCGGCGACCTGGCCCAGGACGGAACGCTGGTCTACGTGTGGCTCCGGCCGGTGGCGCGGTGGAAGGTTGTCCTGGTCGCGCTCGCCGCCACCCTGACTGTGACGCTGCCGCTCACGCTTGGGCCCGTGTGGCTGGCGGTCTGGCTGGCAGGCGCGAGCTGGCAGACATTCTGGGCGATCACCGTCTCCACCGCACTGGCCAACGGCGCCTACGTCGCCCTGTTCACCGGCTTCGGCCTGCGCGTTCGGCACGCGCTGATGTTCGGGCTCGCTTACGTCGTGATCTGGGAAGCGAGCGTCGCCACCCTCAGTTTCGGCAAGGGCCCGGCCGCAATCTCCATCCGGCATTACGCCGAATCAATCCTCAGCCACCTGAGCCGTCAGGCTTTCTCGGTATTTTCCAACAGCAACGCGAGCCCGACAGCTATCGACCTGGCTGACGTGTGGCCGTCGGTTATCGTGCTCCTCGCAGTGATGCTCGTGGGCGTGGTGTTGACATCGATCTTGCTCAGCCGGCAGGACGTGGCCTGATGGCGAAGGCGACTGCGCGATGGTCCGCTAGCAAGGTCAGGTTCGACATCGAGTCGGCATCCGGACACTCCGTGGCGATCGACGAGCCGCCGATCTTTGGCGACGACTCGGCGATGCGCCCGACCGAGATGCTGCTCGGAGCGCTGGGCGGCTGCACCGGGCTCAACGCGGTGCTGTTGCTCAAGAAGTTCAAGCAGCCGCTGAAGTCGCTCGAGGTCGAGGTCGAAGGCGAGCAGGACAAGGAGTGGCCGCGGGCTTTCAAGAAGATCGACGTCACGTTCCACCTCGGCTGGGACGGCAAGCACGACAACGAACTGGTCGAGCGGGCGATCGACATGGCGTGCAACCGGTACTGCCCGATCCACGCCACGCTCTCCAAAGGGACGAAGATCGAACACCATCGGAAGGACGATCGCTGAGCGGCGTTTCTCAAGGCCCGAATAGAATTAATCCCGTTCCCTAAAGCCCCAACACCTGAGGCCGCTTCGGAAATTTGCTCGACAGCTACGTCCCAGTTCTGATCTTCGTCCTCATCGTCCTCGGCCTACTCGGTGCATTGGTCACCCTGAGCTTCGTGCTTGGACCCTCCAAACCGCACAAGACCAAGCTCGCGCCCTACGAGTCGGGCATCATCCCCGACACCCCGGCCCACCGGAAGCTGTCGGTGCGCTTCTACCTGACCGCGATGCTGTTCATCATCTTCGACGTCGAGGCTATCTTCTTCTACCCGTGGGCGGTGCTGATGCACCAGCTCGGCTGGTTCGGCCTGATCGAGATGGGCGTGTTCATGGGCATCCTGCTCGTCGCCCTGGCGCACATCTGGCGCAAGGGAGGTCTGGATTGGGAATAGAGGAACTGGCCGAGTCCCTCGGACAGAACGTGCTCACGACGACGCTCGGCAAGGTGGTCGGGTGGGGCCGCGGCAACTCGGTGTGGCCAGCGCAGTTCGGCCTCGCCTGCTGCGCCATCGAGATGATCGCGGCCGCGACCGCGGGCGTCGACATCGCGCGGTTCGGGTCGGAGGCAATGCGCGCGTCGCCCCGCCAGGCGGACCTTATGATCGTCTCCGGCCGCGTTTCCCAGAAGATGGCGCCGATCCTGCGCGTCGTCTACGACCAGATGCCCGAGCCGAAATGGGTGATCTCGATGGGCGCCTGCGCCTCGACCGGGGGCGTGTTCAACAACTACGCGCTCCTGCAGGGCGTTGACAAGATCGTTCCGGTCGACGTCTACATCCCCGGCTGCCCGCCGCGGCCCGAGGACCTGCTGAACGCGTTGATGATCCTGCAGGACCGGATCAAGGCCCAGGGCATACTCCCGCGACAGTGAGAAACCCCACGAACTCAGAGGCTTCGCCGTGAGTTCGCGGGGGCCCCTATTGAGTGCAGAAAGCCTCGTGGTCGAGCGGGGCGTCAGCGCGGGCGACGCGTGGGTGACCGTCGATCCGGCCAACATCCGCAAAGCCCTCCAGTCATTGAAGGAGGACGGCTACCGCCTGCTGGTCTTCCTCACGTGCGTGGACCACCTCGTCGACACGTCTCGACAATGGCCGGCCCGCTACGAGCTCGTCTACGAGCTGCGCAACATGGAGACGAAAGAGCAGCTCCGCGTTCGCGCATTCGTCGACGGCGACCCGCCGCGCGTCGACTCGGTTCACGACCTCTTCCCACCAGCCAACTGGGACGAGCGGGAGACGTACGACCTCTTCGGCGTCGTCTTCAACGACCACCCCGACCTCACCCGCATCCTGATGCCTGACGACTGGGTCGGACACCCTCTGCGGCGCGACTACCCGGTCGGCGGCGAGGTCGTCGAGTTCTCGGAAGAGCACCACACGTGGCAGACCGCGCCGGAGGACGCATGAGCTTCAGTGTCACCGAAGGCGTAACGATCACGAAGTCCGGCGAGCAGGGCGCCTTCGGCGGCGAGCTGCTCACGATCAACTTCGGTCCCCATCACCCGTCGACCCACGGCGTGCTGCGCCTGATCGTCGACGTCGACGGGGAGCAGATCCGGCGGATCAAGCCGGTCATCGGCTACCTGCACACAGGGATCGAGAAGCAGATGGAAGCGCTGCGCTGGCAGCAGGGCGTGGTGGTCACCGACCGCCACGACTATCTCTCGCCGCCCATCAACAACCTCGCGTACGCCCTGGCCGTCGAAAAGCTGATGGGCGTCGACGTGCCGCCGCGCGCTCAGGCGCTGCGCGTGATCATGTCCGAGCTCACGCGACTCTCCTCGCACCTCGTGTGGCTCGGAACGAGCGGAATTGAGCTCGGCGCGATGTCGATGCTCATGTACTGCTTCCGCGAGCGCGACACGATCCTCGA
>Ga0209118_1000427_pt1 | contig 23402 bp, 21 predicted proteins | sample BlaSpr_A8_Ref_M1_FD_187988 | JGI IMG/M metagenome (GOLD analysis project Ga0209118, IMG submission 187988) | Forest soil microbial communities from Thunder Bay, Ontario, Canada - Black Spruce, Ontario site 2_A8_Ref_M1 (SPAdes) (version 2) | ecosystem: Environmental > Terrestrial > Soil > Boreal...
GCGGGTGACGGGATCAAGCGCCCCGAAAGGCTCGTCCATAAGAAGAATCGGCGGGTCGGCGGCAAGGGCGCGGGCGACGCCGACGCGCTGACGCTGGCCTCCGGAAAGTTCGCGGGGGCGGCGCGAGGCAAATTCGGTTGGATTGAGACTGACAAGGCGCAACAACTCCTCGACGCGCGAGGAGATTCGAAGGGCATCCCATTTTTCGAGCGCGGGCACCAGACCGATATTTTCCGCGACGGTGAAGTGAGGAAAGAGGCCAGCCTCCTGAATGACGTAGCCGATGCCGCGACGCAAGCGGATGAGGTCCCAGGCGGAAGTGGGCCGGTCGTTTACAAGCACCTGGCCTGCCGAGGGAAGGAGCAATCGATTGATGAGCTTGAGGAGGGTGGTCTTGCCGCTGCCGCTGCGACCGAGGAGGACTAACGTTTCGCCTGCGTGAACGGCGAATGAAATACCGGAAACAAGCGCGCGGCCGTTCGCAAGGGGCACGCGGTAGGTGACGCCGCGGAATTCGATTACCGGATCGGGAGACGTCATAGGTTTCGCATTCGTTTCGATTGACAGCCTCACGCACGGGAGAGACGATGGTATCTCACTCAGCCTCCCCGACGCCGAAATTTGGCGCATCTTTCTCTGGGTAGCGGCATCCAAGTGGAAAGGGAAAACCCGATGGGAGCTGCAACCAGCGCTGTCCGTATCCGTAACGATCTTCCTACACGCCTGCTGGAAGCACGCTCACGCACGGACGAGGTTTTCCACATCGTGCGCGACGAAGCAATGTATGACCGCCCTATCCCCGAGCGGCACCGGCTGATTTTTTACCTTGGCCACGTGGAAACTTTCGACTGGAACCTGCTGGGCCAGCGGGCATTTGGATTAAAGTCGTTTCATTCTTCCTTCGACAAACTTTTTGCATTTGGAATCGATCCCGTGGGCGGAGGGTTGCCCACAGACAAACCGGCGGACTGGCCGGAGCGCGAAGAGATCGAGCGTTACAAGCGGCGGCTGCGCGACGATCTTGATGGTGCGATCGCGCACGCGTTGGCACGGCCAGCGGAGGGGCATCCCCATTTGATTACGATGCTCGAGGTAGCCATCGAGCACAAGCTGATGCATGCGGAAACGCTGGCGTATTTACTGCACCAGCTCCCGGCGGAAAAAAAGATTTCCGGGCCGGTGGATATCGAATGGAGATCGCCGAAAACGAAATCACACATGGTGGAAATCCCCGCGGGACGCGCGACGCTGGGGCTGCGGCGGATTCACGGCGACGAATTCGGGTGGGATAACGAGCTGGAAGACCACGAAACAGAAGTGAGCGAATTCGCGATGGACGCGCGCAACGTGACCAACCGGGATTTTCTGCGTTTCATCCAGGCAGGAGGATATGAAAACCCCGCGCTCTGGCGACAAGAAGATTGGGCCTGGAGAGAGAAGGAAAGAATCGAGCATCCCGTTTTCTGGAAGCGCGACGGAAATTTGTGGATGTACCGCGCGATGTTCGGGGAGACCCGTCTTCCGCTTGGTTGGCCTGCATACGTAAGCCACGCGGAAGCGACAGCGTATGCAAACTGGCTGGGGCGGAAGCTGCCGACGGAGGCGCAGTTTCACCGCGCGGCGTATGGAACGCCGGAGGGCGAAACGGAGCGCAGCTATCCCTGGGGCGAAGAAGCGCCGGGTGCGCGGCACGGTAATTTCGATTTTGGCTATTGGGATTCTTCTCCCGCGGGCGCGCATCCGGATGGTGCGAGCACATTCGGAGTGCAGGACCTGTTAGGCAACGGGTGGGAATGGACGCGAACGGAGTTTGCACCCTTCCCCGGGTTCGCGCCGATGCCCTTTTATCCCGGATATTCCGCGAATTTTTTTGACGGGAAACACTACGTCATGAAGGGCGGTTCGCCGCGCACGGCCGCGTGTATGCTGCGGCGGTCGTTTCGAAACTGGTTCCAGCCGCACTATCGGTACGTCTACGCAACGTTTCGTTGCGTCGAGGACTAACAAGCCCAACCCGGGAGCCCACATGCTGACTCGTTCCCTTCCCGAACGACACGTGTTTGAATTCGCCGCGGACGTGCGCGACAGCTTGACGAAAAATGGGCAGCGTGAGCTTCCCTCCAAGTATTTGTACGACGAAGTAGGCTCTGCGCTGTTCGAGACAATTTGCGTGCTGCCGGAGTACGGGCTGACGCGGGCGGATGCGCGGCTGCTGAAAAGATACGCGGGCGAAATTGTGGACCGGTTACCATCGCCGGTGCAGGTGGCGGAACTCGGCAGCGGTAGCGGAAAAAAAACGCGATGGATCTTGGAAGCGCTCTCCCGGCGACAGAAAACCTACTACTACCCGATCGAGATTTCGCCTTCGGCGCTGGAGGCTTGCGAGAAAGAGCTGGGACACATCGATCTAGTGAGCATCGTGGGGTACGAGCGGCCGTATCTGGAGGGATTGCGGGACGTGGCCGAGGGGCGCGCGGAAGGGGACCACTTGCTAGTGCTTTTTCTGGGGAGCACAATCGGCAATTTTGACCGCGATGCGGCAGAAAAGTTTCTGCGGAGGGTGCGCGAGATTCTGTGTCCCGGCGATGCGCTGCTGCTGGGGACGGACCTGGAAAAGAGCGTGGCTGTTCAATTGCTCGCTTATGATGATCCGGCGGGAGTGACGGCGGCGTTCAATTTGAATTTGCTGGCGCGGATCAACCGGGAACTGGGAGCGGATTTCGGTTTGAGTTGTTTCCGCCACGAAGCGCGTTGGAACGCCGCGGAACGGCGGATCGAGATGCACTTGCGTTCGATCTGCCGACAGAAGGTGGAAATTCCGGCGGCGGGGCTGCGCGTGATGTTGGACGAAGATGAAACGATTTGGACGGAAAGCTCACATAAGTACCGGCCGGAAGATGCCATCGCGATGGCAGAGCAGACGGGATTCCGCTGCGAAGGGCAGTGGATCGATGAAGAATGGCCATTCGCGCAGAATTTGCTGATCGCGGAGTAGAACGGCTGGCCAACAGCCGAGAGTACCTCTCACCAAAGTGGATCTACTAATTTCTTCGTAATTCCTTACCGCAGGAAATCGACCTCGTGCGGATCAAAAGTGCTCGAGGCGCCAGACAAGGCGGGCGGTCCAAGATTTTTGAACGGTCAGATCCGGCTGCCAGACGGCGAGGATTTGGGAGCCCTGGTAGACGCGTTCGAAACCTTCTTCGGATTCCGAGACCGTTTCGATGGGAGCGACCCAGAACTTTTCGGCAGCGGGTGCGTGCAGAGTGATGCGGACGCGCTGCCAGCCGTCTTCCATGCGAAGCTGTGGGGCTGGGAGCGTGCCGCTGAAACGAAGACTCTGCGGGCCGGAGGGCGTTTCGAAAAAGCGATCGGGTTCGGCTGGGGCAAGGAGATTGATGACCGATTCGATGCCGATGGCGATGGGTTTTTTCAGCGGTTGTTTCAACTTTAGATTGAGCTCGCAGGCTACTTCGCAGCCGCGCGGCGCCGGGCCGAAGGAAAATCGCTTGGTGAGCAGGAGCCGTGGTGAATCCGGCGCGTCTCCTGCTAAGGGCGCCAGGTTGTCCGCGCGCAACAATTCGGCATCGTGCGCGGCGGAAGTGCGGACCTGGAATGCGCCGCCGGCGAATCCAGGATGCTCATCGAGCTGAAGCATTTCGTATTCGGCGTGGGTGCGTGCGAGGTCGAAGAGCAGAACGCGGAAGGAGTGGCGGGGCCAACGGTCATAGCGGAGAAAGTGTTCGAGGCCAGGCTCCTTGACGCGGGTCTGCTCATGGATGGAAGCGACGCCGACAGTGGTTTGTGACACATCACGCAGGCGCGCGTGATACGCCTCGGGGCGGCGGGTGATGGAATTGATGAGCGTCGCGGCGGCAGGGCGAAAGTCGAGGGCCGCGAGCGTGCCGCCGTCGGTAGGCTTCAGGAGCGCTTGATATTCAGGAGCGGTGAAGAGCAGGTCGTTGGTGCCGTCAGCATCGTAATCGAGCAGTTCGACGCGGGCGACAAGCCCGCCGGGCGTTTGCCGGTCGGCGATGGTTTCCGCACGGATGAGATTGCGCCACAGCTCCGTGCGGAGATGGGGAGCATACAGGCCGCCAAAGATGCCGTGCCAATAGGCATCGTTGCATTGCGCGCGGAGAAGAAGATCGCGCGCCTCGGCCAGCTCCTCGGAGGCTTTGGAGCCGCTTCGCCGCGAGGGCGCAGCGGCAATGCGGGCGGAAACGCGGAGCATTTTCTTGTGCAGCAGATTCGATTCGGAATACTTGCGGAAAAAACCGCGCCAGGAACCACCACGCAGGAAAGAGAGCACCTCGGGGCGCGCAACGAATTCTTTTTGCACGGCGTGGTAGCGCTGGCGCACGCGAGTGGGCAAGACCCACTCCATCATCTCGGGGTAGGAGGCGGTGGGAAGATCGGCGCGGCCGAGCGGCGTGTGCGTGGCCAAGTATTCGCCAGGAGTGGAAATGCGCAGCCAGGCGGAGTTTTCCTCCAGTGCGGAGAAGAACTGCGCTAGCCAAGACTTGTCGTAGCAGTGTTCGTACGTGCCGGGCCAGACGCCGAATTTTTCCATGTCGTCACCCATGGCCGCGACTCCGCCGGGATGCGCCGCGGACGAATCGCGCAGATAGGTGATTACGTCTTCGACCTTGCCGAACGGGATGAGATAGCGCAGAGCCTTCTGGCCGGCGTAGAGCCAGACACTCTGGCCGCGATCTTCGGTGATGTAGGCGCCGAAAAGCTCTTCGGGCTCGAAGCCGGCGGAGAGAAAGTGGATGTCATCCACCAGAGTGTAGGTTACGCCTGCGGCAGCGAGAGCCGAGGGAAGTTGCGGCTCCCAGATGCGCTCGGCGAGCCACGCGCCGGAAGGGCGCTTGCCAAAATGCTTTTCGAGATAGGCGGTGAGACGCGTGATCTGCTCGTGCTGATCTGCGGGCGGAATCGAGATGAGAATGGGTTCGTAGAAGCCGCCGCCGACCAGTTCCACCTGGCCAGCATGCACTAGCGCTTTGAGACGTTCGAAATATTCGGGGTGATGTTCTTCGATCCACGTGAGGAGCGGACCAGAATAGTGCAGGCCGAGGCGCACGCCGGGATGTTTTTCCAGCAACTCGATAAACGGAAGGTAGGAGTGCTGGTAGGATTTTTCGAGCACATGGCCGAAATTGCCGCAGGGTTGATGCGCGTGAATCAGGAGGACGAGATGGAAATTCTGCGGCACGAAGGCTGAAGGATTCTCCGCTAAGTATCATACCCTGCCGAGCGGACTTCCAGAATCAGGGCACGGTTCGAGGGAGCACAAGGTTTGAAGCGGCCGCGTCTGCGGATGAAAACAAGCGCCTGGCGAGGAACGCAGAAAATCGCGCGCGAGATTGACAGGCAGACAAGCGTGTGAAACGCTAAGAAAAGAGAAAACGAGCGATGCGAGTGACGGCAAAAGGTGAGTACGCTACGCAGGCAGTGCTATATCTTGCGCTGCAATATCCCGGGGTGCTAACGATTCACGAAATCGCGCAGCGGCACCACATCCCGCTGAAATACCTGGAACAGATCCTGCTGGAATTAAAGCGCGGCGGGATCCTGGAAAGCCGGAGAGGCGTCAACGGAGGGTACACGCTGGCGCGTGCGCCGGAGAAGATTTCGGTGGGCGAAGTATTGCGGATCGTGGATGGCGCGTTTGCGGAATCGAGTTGTATTCATAACGAAATGCTGGGCGGTGTGTGCGTGGAAGGCCAGAGTTGCGGGCTGAAGCAGACCTGGCGGGACGTGCAGGGAGCGGTGGAAAAAATATTGTTCGCGACTTCGTTTGAGGAAGTGCGCAAGAGGACGCTTAACGGCGGAGCCAGAGAGCAAGACCTGGCCCGACTGGACGCCTGAAGATCCCGCGACAGAAGAAAAGCGGCACACTGGAGCGTGCCGCTTTGTATCCAAAGGAAACGCTGGAAACTGGAAGAAGCGAGTTACGCCTTCTTTGTGTACCAATTGGCGTTGACCGGCGTGTAGCTCTGCCACTTTTCCGGCAGATCCTCGAGGGCGAAAATCGCGGTCACGGGGCAGACGGGAACGCAAGCGCCACAATCGATGCATTCGACGGGATTAATGTAGAGCTGTTTCTCTCCCTCATAGTCGGGTTCGTCCTTGCGCGGATGGATGCAGTCCACTGGGCAGACGTCCACGCAGGCAGAATCCTTCGTGCCAATGCAGGGCTCAGCTATAACGTAAGCCATTCACGATCTCCTTTGTCCGAGCAACGAGCCGGCGGCTTCCTACCGAAAGTGACGACCGGCAAATTTTTTCTTATACCACGACGCTGCGGCGGTCAACAAGCGGCACATTGGCATTGTACGCGGCGGGAATGGGATTCTCAACCCCGTCGGGTGCGGTAGAATGAGCAGAAAGGATTTTCAAATGCGAATGAGGACCACTCTTGTTGCGTTCCTTCTTCTGGCTGCTACAAGCGCGATCGCCGCGCAAATGGCCAAACCGCCGCACGATCCGGAAGTGATCGACGCGCAGGGCTTCCAGAAAGTGCTCGAAAAATATCGGGGAAAGAGCCTGGTCGTGACGTTTTGGGCGACGTGGTGTGAGCCGTGCCGCGACGAGTATCCGCTGCTGAACGAACTGGCGAAGCAGTACTTGCCGCGGGGCTTGCACGTGGTGGGGATTAACCTGGATGACGACGGCGACATCATCTTGATGCGGCGATTCCTGGCGCGGTACAAGCCGATCTTCCCGAACTATCGCAAGAGAAAGGGAGATGAAGCGACGTTCAATCAATCCGTCCTTCCAGGATGGAATGGAGCACTGCCCGCGACGTTTTTTTACGCCGCGGACGGGCGCCAAGTCGGTCATGTGCTTGGCGAAGGCAACCGCGCGACGTACGAGGCTGCAATTCAGGCGTTGCTCGCGTCGGGGAACAGCGCGAGTTTGGCGCCGCAGATACGATAAGCCTTTTCACCTGCTAGAATTTGCAGTCGGAGGCGGTTGATGATCAAGACCCGCGGTAATCGGATTACGTATTTCGGCCACAGCACGTTTTCGTTGAGCACGCTGTCGAGCCAGGCTACGTTTCGGTTTTTGACAGGCACTCTGGAGGAATCGCGAAAAGAGACAAAGAAGATCAGACGGCTCATGATTCACGCGCTCATACCAGGAAAAAGCCTATGATTCGTAGTGAGAATTTGCGCAGTGGTTACATCCAGGATGATGTCGAGCAGTATCTCTACCAATTGCTTCCGGAACGCGACGCGGTTGTGCGCGAAATGGAAGACTACGCCGAGCGTAATCGGATACCGATTATCGGGCCTGCGGTGGCCCGGCTGCTTTCCCTGCTGGTGCAAATATCGGGCGCGAAACGAATTTTCGAAATGGGATCGGCAATCGGTTATTCGACGATCTGGCTGGCGCGGGCGGCAGGACCGAAGGCAACGGTGTTTTACACGGACGGAGACCCAGAGAAAGCTCGGCGCGCGCAGGAGAATTTTCGCCGGGCGGGAGTAGCGAAGCGCATCCATGTGCAGGTGGGCGACGCGCTGGAGCTGGTGAAAAAAGCACCGGGAAAATTTGACCTGATATTTAACGATGTGGACAAGCATCAATATCCCGCGGCTTTGAAGGTTGCACTGCCGAAGTTACGGCGCGGCGGCTTGTTCATCACGGACAACACGCTGTGGTCCGGCAAGGCCGCGCGGCCGGCAGCGCTGGAGGATAAGCACACCCTCGGCGTGCAGGAATTCAACCGGTTGGTCTATGCCTCGAAGGAGCTTTATCCGGTTCTGATACCGCTCCGCGATGGCGTGACCGTCTGCCGCAAGAATTGACCGAATATACTTCTCATGCCAGCCACGCTGTATAGCCTTTGTGTGGCTCACGCCCGTGATCGGATCAGTTTTGGATTAGTTGAGGTCCTTCGCTCTGTCAGGATGACAGAAGTAGTGGTTTAGGGCTCTGGATTAAGACCATTCCGTCATGAGACGGTCGGCTAGGAGTGGAGGAAGTTGCGCAGGAGGAAGCCAACGTTGGCAGGGCGCTCGGCAAGGCGGCGCATGAAGTAGGGGAACCACTCTTTTCCGTAGGGAATGTAAATCCGCAGACGGTAGCCATCCCTCACCAGGCGGCGCTGCAGATCGGTGCGGATGCCGTACAACATCTGAAACTCAAAATCATCCTTGGAAATGCGTTTCGCAGCCGCAAAGCGAATCGTTTCCGCGATCATGTGGGGGTCATGCGTGGCGATTCCGTGGTAGAAGCCGCTGGACAAGAGCAGTCGCATCAGGTGGATATAGTTGAAGTCGACGTCCTTCTTGCGGGGGTAGGCGACTTCATCCGGTTCCTTGTAGGCTCCTTTGCACAGACGGATGCGGCACCCATAGGCCAGCAAGTCCTGGACGTCGGTTTCGCTGCGATAGAGGTAGGACTGAATCACGGTTCCGATGGCGGGATTCCGCGCGCGCACGCGTTTCACAAGCTCAATGGTGCGGTAGGTGTAGGCCGAGCCTTCCATATCGACGCGGAGGAAATTGTCGTACCTGACGGCGACTTCCACCAGGGAAACAACGAGGCCTTGGCAGAAATCGGCATTCAGGTCGAGACCCAGCTGGGTCAGCTTGCAAGAAACATTGGCGTGGAGTTTTTCATTGGCGACGCGCTCGAAAATCTCGAGGTATGAATCTCGCGCACGCTGCGCGTCCGCGATGGTAGCGACATTTTCGCCGAGATAGTCGAGGCTCGCGAGCATCCCGGCGTCGTTGCAGGCCCGCACGGCAGAGATGGCATCGTCGAGAGTCTCGCCGGGGACGAAACGCTGCGCCATGCGGCGAGTGGTGTTATTGGAGGTGACCCAGTGAGCAAAACGGGCACTTTCCGACAGCTTGAGGAGTGTCGCTCGGAGCATGAGCTTATGATTATGCCCGTCCGCGAGGATTGCTTCTAGTGACTGTGCTCTTCCAGGAACTTTTCCGCATCCATGGCGGCCATGCAACCGGAGCCAGCAGCGGTCACGGCCTGGCGATAACGATGGTCCTGCACGTCACCGGCGACGAAAACACCGGGAACTGCAGTGAGGCTGCCATGCTTAGCGATTAGGTAGCCGTTGGAATCCATTTCGAGCTTGCCTTTGAAAACGGTGGTATTTGGATCGTGGCCGATGGTGACAAACACGCCGTCGAGCGCAATCTCGCGCGTCTCCTTGGTCTGCGGATTACGCAAACGCACACCTTCCACGTGTCCCTTTGGGGCGAGAATCTGTTCCACAACAGCGGGGGTGACGAATTCGATCTTGGAATTGGCCTTCGCGCGGTCGATCATGATCTTCGAGGCGCGGAACTCGGGGCGCCGGTGAATCAGATAGACCTGGCTGGCATAACGCGACAGAAAGTTGGCCTCTTCCATCGCGGAATCGCCGCCGCCGACTACTGCAATGGGTTTGCCGCGAAAAAAATAGCCGTCGCAGGTGGCGCAGGTGGAAACGCCGTGCCCGATGAGCTCGCGCTCACCGGGAAGGCCAAGCAGACGCGCGGACGCTCCCGCAGCCACGATCAGTGCTTTGGCTTCGTAGGTTTCTTTGCCAGCGGTGATTTTGAACGGCTGCCGGCTCAAATCCACTTCCGTCACTGCGCCAGCCTTAAACTCCGCGCCAAACTTTTGCGCTTGTTTGCGCATGTTTTCGATGAGCTCGGGTCCCATGATACCGTCCGGGAAGCCGGGATAATTTTCGACATGGGTGGTCAAGGAGAGCTGGCCGCCGGGCTCGATACCGTCCAACACAACGGGTTTAAGGTTGGCGCGCGCAGCGTAGATCGCGGCGGTAAGGCCCGCACAGCCGCTACCGATGATGACGACGCTTTGCATTCAAATGCTCTCCCGACATTAGATTCAACACCGCGCCTCGTGGATACAAGAGAGTGCGCTATTGTAGCATTCTCCAACAAATCGCCCAGTTTTTGCGAAATCCGCGAGAGGGCTTCCGATCTTCTATCCGCGGGGAAACGCGGAGCCAAATTGGTGAGCGAATATTCGACGGCTGCGATTGACCATGCCGAGCGAGCGGGCTAGAGTGCAAGAGAAGCCGTCATTCGCCGAGGAAAAGAACAATGGATCCGTGCTATCCGATAGGAAAATACGAGCAGCCCAAGGTTGTAACCCACGCGATGCGACAGCAGGCGATCGCCTCGATCGCGGAGACGCCTGCAAGGCTTCGCGCAGCAGTGAAAGGTTTAAACGACGCGCAGCTTGACACACCGTACCGCGCGGGCGGCTGGACCGTGCGCCAGGTTGTCCACCACGTGCCAGACAGCCACTTGAATGCCTACGTTCGGTTGAAGCTGGCCCTCACCGAAGAAAAACCAACGATCAAGCCCTACGAGGAGGCCGCGTGGGCCGAACTGGCGGACTCGAAGTCCGCGCCGATTGAGGTGTCGCAGATTTTGTTGGACTCATTGCATACCCGGTGGGATCGGCTGTGGCGGTCGTTGAAGCCGGAACACTTTGCGAGAGTCCTGGTGCACCCCGACTATGGAGAGCGCACCGTGGACTGGCTGCTGTTTCTCTATGAATGGCATGGGCGTCACCACACGGCGCACATCACGGAGCTGCGCAAGCAAAAGGGCTGGTAGGCACTCCTCCACAGCCAAGTAGCGTGGGCCGCGCCGCCTCGTGTACGATGTTTCGACGCATAAGGAGATCGCATGAGCCGAGCCGCAGGAACGTACGCGATTTTTGAGACTTCGCAGGGGAATATTGTGATGCGGCTGCTGGCAAAGGAAGCGCCGAAGACGGTGGAGAATTTCATCGGGCTGGCAGAGGGCACAAAGGAATTCACCGACGAGCTGAGCGGCAAAAAGTTGAAGAAAAATTATTACGACGGGCTGATGTTTCACCGCGTGATTCCGCAGTTCATGATTCAGGGCGGCTGCCCGCAGGGTACGGGCATGGGCGGGCCGGGATACAAGTTTGCGGATGAGTTTCATCCATCGCTCAAGCACTCGAAAGCAGGTAAGCTCTCCATGGCTAACGCCGGGCCGGGCACGAACGGCAGCCAATTCTTCATCACCGTGGCGCCGACGCCATGGCTGGATAATAAGCACACGATCTTCGGCGAAGTTGTCGAAGGCCAAGAGGTCGCCGACAAAATTTCGAAAGTGCCGCGCGACGCGAATGACCGGCCGCGCACGCCGGTGACGCTGCAGAAGGTGCGCATCGAGCGTGTCGCGTAGGCCACAGCACGCCGATGATTATGCCCCTTCGCTTCCTCCGGCTCATCATCGAGATCATCTTTGTGTTGCTGGGTGCCTTGGTGGTGTGGCTAGGCCTGACCGGGCACATCTTCTTTGATCGCAGAAAAACAAGTTGGGCGGTCGTAAGCGTCGTGCTCATTCTTTGGGGCTTGGGTGCACTCTATAAGCCGAACAAATGGTCGACACGGTGGGAAAACTGGACACGCGGAGTTTCGCTAACGCTTCTGGGCGTGGTGATGGTGGCGATCTCGCGGGTGCCGTTCGCATGGGTGGGCCCGCTGTTGGCGGCGGGGGGCGTGCTGCTGATGCTGCGCGGAATCATTGGCTCTGCTCTGGTGTTCAGGCCACGGCGAGAGGTCTCGCGGTGATTGCTTGCCCTTGGTGAAACTTTATCGGCTATAATTCGCGGCACGGACAGCCCCTCGATTGTATTTTCCCTCGCCGCGCCGGGGCAGCGGCCAAACCCTACTGGAAATAGGAGAAACTCCATGCTTAAAGAATTCAAAGAATTTGCCATGCGGGGGAGTGTGGTGGACCTGGCGGTTGGCGTCATCATTGGCGCCTCCTTTGGAAAAATCGTTTCCTCGCTGGTCGATGACGTGATTATGCCGCCGATCGGCTTGCTGTTGAAGAATGTGAACTTTTCCGAGCTCTTCATCGACCTGAAGGGAAACCACTTCGCTACCTTAGCGGCGGCAAAAACTGCTGGCGATCCGACCCTGAACTACGGCCTGTTCTTAAACGCCGTCATCAATTTTCTGATCGTTGCGTTCTGCGTATTTCTTGTGGTGCACCAGGTGAATCGCTGGGCGAAGAAACCGGCACCACCCACAGTTCCGACTACGAAGGACTGCCCGCAGTGCGCGATGTCCGTTCCGATCGCAGCGAAGCGCTGCGGTCACTGCACCACGCAACTCGCATAGACAGGCCGCGTGGATTTTTCCCGCGAAGCGCGCGACTGCCTGCGTCAAGGTGCGGGTGGTTTCTTCTTATTTAGATTGGATTCGAGGTGCACGCGGAGGCGGTTAACCACCGCGTCTTCCTGCCCTTCTTCGATCTCTTTCTGGACTTCTTCCAGCGCGAAGTGCACGACGTCGTGGTGGTGTAACTCCTGCGGAGCCAGACCTTCGCTGAAACGCAGCCATAGACGGTGCAGAAGATTGACCTCGTTGGCAGTCAGATTGGGCGCGTGCGGCCCGAGGACTTTGTAGATTTTGTCCCCGTTGGGAAGGTGAACCTCAAGATTGAACTGCGGCTTCGGATCGGGGAGCTTTTCCCAGGCATCTCCGATCAAACGCGCTTGTTCTTCGGTAGTATCCTTCGCCGAGCGACCCAGAACAATCGTACTGGATTGTAGGGACGCGCCCGCCCGGAGGATGCCATCCCAAAGGTCATTCGTGGCGACAACGGCCAGTCGGAGGGACTTGCCACGCTTTTCGGCCATAGACAGAGCCTGCGAAAATAGATGCTGTTCGATGCCACCGAAGAGCTGGTCGGCTTCGAGCTCATTTTCGCCCGAAGCCGAGCGGCGGAGCAGCCGCACATGCAGGACAACGACATCGCGGCGGCCCGGCTTGATGCGATCGAGGACGTTCCCTAAATGGTAGAGATGGTAGTGATTGCTGATTGGGACGAGGATGTTGCCTGGCCGAGCGCCGACGGCCTCCAGGGTTAGTTCCCCCTGCAGTTCGAGGTTGAACTGGTCCATCTCGACATGACCCGTTCCGCCTTTATGGGCGCGGCGCTCAGAAATGGTGAAAACTATATAGAGAAGAACCGAGAAGACGCCGCCGGCCATGGTGGCCACAGGTTTAGTGAAGAGGTTGACAACGGCGATCAAGAAGAGCGTCAGTGTTATCAATCCAAGCCCAACCGGGATCTGGACTCCGCGAAAACGAAAATTGAAGGGCACTTGAAACTCGCGCTCACCCGGTTTCGTGTACCGCAAGACGAATACCGCGAGTCCATTCATGGCAAAGCTCCAGATGACACCAAAAGCGTAGAGATTCGCCAGGAATGTGACGTCGCCGCGACTGATAAAGATGGTCAGTATCTGCAAGCCCACGACGATATTGATGATCCGGTAGCTCGTGCCGAACCGGGGGTGAGGCTGGCGGAACCAGTCGCTGAGAACGCCATCCTCGGAGACTCGATTGAGGACGCCATTGGAGCCCACGATGGCCGTGTTGACTGCTCCCGCCAGGATGAGCGTTCCCACGACAACAACGAAACCGTGAAAGACCAGTCGGGCAATGAACGGACCCTGGAGGTTCATCGCCAAGCCGCCAATCAGATTTTGCAGGAAACCCTGCCGCACATCGTCAGGAATGATCATTACGGCGAAGAAAGAAACCAGTGAGGTGAAAACGAGGCTGTAGATGAAAATGACCAAGCCGGCCTTTTTCAGATTCGGCAGCTTGGGGCTTTCGATTTCGCGATAGACCTGAGCGAGCGATTCCTCGCCACTCATGGCCAAGACGGAATGGCCCAAGCCGATGAAGATGGCGATGATGCCAAACATGTGGGGAAGGCTGCTATGAGCGAGCCACCCCAGTGCATTCTCGCCCAGCTTGAGATTTCGCGGGTGTGGCAGGGGCGGCACCTGCGAATGGCGGACGAAAATGGTGTAAAGACACCAGGCGATCAAGAGCACTACCATCACCGTGACGAGCTTCATGATGTGGAGGGCTTTTCCGCTGGATTCGTGGACGCCTTTGGTGTTCTCCCACCAGAAATAGAGGGTGACCGTGATCGCAAAGCCTGCGGCAATCCGGCCGATCGAAAGCTGCGAGAAGGGCCCGCTGAGATGGGCCTGCTGAGAAAGATCGCTTAGAAGTCCGCCGAGGTATTGTCCCGCGGAGACGCCGCTGATCGGCCCTGTCAAAATGTAGTCAAACATCAACGCAGAGACACTGAATTTCGCAAGGGTCCCGCCAAGGGACTGCTTCACTGCGCGGTAGACGCCGCCACGCACGAACATGCTGCAGCTTTCGACATAGACCGCCCGGACGGCGTAAGAGAACAACATGATCGCGAGGATGAACCACGGCGCGGTCTTGCCTACGTAGCCTTCGGCTTCGCCGCCGGCGTAGTAGGCGGAGGAAGCCAGGTCGTTCAAAACAATCGCTGCTGCTCGCCAGAATGAGATGAATGTCAGGAGGGCGGTGGTGGCAACGATGACGCGCGGTATCCCGCTGCCGCGGCTGCCTGCAGCCGCAGGGCCATTAAGAGTAGTGCTCATTTACGGGTGTCTGTGAATTGCAGCGTAAAATGCTCGCATTTTTTGGCAGTGAAGTCTAGCGAATGGCTTCCCCCGAAACGCTAAATTGTCTTAGCCAGACGCATTACGGAAAGCTTTAGCGCATTCGGCGCAGGGGCAGATGCTGCGGAGCTGGTCGTAACTGTAGATGCCGGTGGAATGGCCGTCGCTGAACCTGATTTGCACGGCGTAATTACCCATCACGGTGGCCGACTGCGCGCGCGGCTTGGGTTTGAACATGGGGAGCACGGCGGAGGATGAAGGCGCGACCGCCGCAAAGGCCTGCTTTTTGCCGCGCTCATCATTGCATGTGGCGCAGGGACATTCTTCCCGCAGATAGGCGAAGTCGTAGTGACTTTGGTGGCCGTCGGTCCAGGTGATATCCACACCGGCGCCGGTGGAAACGTGAATTTTCACGTTCGATGCTTTTTTTCGAGGATCGATGGGGATCGGCATTCGTGGCAATCGTTGCTAGCTTTTCGGCTTGTGGTCGCAGCAATCTCCCGGGGGAATGGGGTTGCCATGGGGGCAGGTCCTGGGATGGCCGAGGAACGCACAGATGCGTTGGTCCAGTTCGGGGCTGATGATGTGTTCGAACTTGCAGGCTTGCTGATGCGCTTCGGATTCGTCGATGGAGAAGGTGTCCTTGAAGAGGCGCTCGGCGAGACGATGGCGGCGAACGACGTCGCGCGCGCGGCGGCTGCCAGTTTCGGTAAGGCAGACGGCGCCATCGCGGACTTCGACGAGCTGCAAGTCCGTCAGCCGCTCAATGGTGCGTGTCGCGTCGACAGTGACCTGCGCTTGCATATCGTCCACGTGAGCGGGGCTCGCCTCCTCACCGCTGACCCAGATCTGCTCGAGGAGATGATCAAAGCGAATTTCATCATCCGCGGTGGTGGCCATTGCGGGCTGAGTCGTATCGAGAATCAAATGGCCGTGGGCGAGCTCGACGCGACGGTCCGCTTGCCGGGCGATATCCGGATCGTGCGTGACCATCAGGATAGTATGCCCCGCGTTGTGCAGCTGGCGGAAGATCTGGAGCACGATCGCTTCATTGGCTTCGTCGAGGTTGCCGGTGGGCTCGTCGGCAAGAATCAGCTTTGGCTGATTGATAAGAGCCCGCGCGATCGCCACACGCTGCTGCTCGCCACCGGAAAGTTGCGCAGGGAGATGCGTCAGGCGGTCACCGAGCCCCACGCGGTGGAGTGCCTCGGTGGCTTGCTGTTCGTGGGTGACGCTATGGAAATATTGCGCGAGCATTACGTTTTCAAGCGCAGTCAGATAGGGCATAAGGTGGAACTGTTGGAAGACGAAGCCGATTTTTTCGGCGCGGTAGCGGACCAGTTCATTCTCACTGAGTCTCGAGAGGTCGACACCATCGACGACGACGCGGCCGGAGGTCAGCGTGTCGAGGCCGCCGAGTATATTTATGAGTGTGGTTTTGCCCGATCCGGAGGGGCCCATCAAGGCGACCCACTCGCCGGCCCGGACGCTGAAGTGAAGATCATCGAGAGCACGCAGCGTGCCGTACTTCTTCGTCAGGGACTCGACAACGACCTGGGGCGTTACCTGCGGGGTCACGCTTCACCTCGAAAAACGGACGCGGGACGTATGCTCGTGAGCCGGCGCAAGGGAAACGCGCCTGCAATCGCGACGATGATGGTCAGCACCACAGATACAGGATACACAATCAAACGCGGGCGCGCCGCCACGCCGAAAACTGCTCTACCCAGTCCGATGGAGAGCGCGATTCCCGCAGCGGCGCCGAAAAGGCCGCCAGCGAGACCGAGCAGCGCCGCTTCTACGAGGAAGAGCCGCAGAACGCGCCGCGATGCGCCGCCGATCGCCTTCATCAGGCCGACGTCATTGCGGCGCTCCATCGCGACGTTGGTCATGGCGGCCATGACGCAAAGCCCGGTGAGCAAGAGGACAATCGCGACCGTGGCCGTCAGCACGCCGCTGATGCGACTGTAAATCTTTGCTTCTGCCTCAGTGAATTGGCGGATGCCATGGACGTCGGCGTCGGGTACGATTTTGGCCAGCGCTGCGATGTAACGATCGACGGATTCTGGCGTGCCAGGGACGCTGGCTTGAATCAAGCTAATGCGACCTGGGAGATTGAGCAGAGCTTGTACCGCCGGCAGCTCCAAGAAAACCTGGCTATCCTCCGGACCTCCAAAGCTCCGGATCGCGGACACATCGCAAAAGGCTCCTCTGTCACCGTATTTCAGTGTCAGACCCGCTCCCGTGTGGAGATGAAGCTCCGAGGCCAGATTTTGGCCAATTTCGCACGTCCGCACATTGAGAGAATCTAAATTCTGGGCTTCGACAATGGTCGAGGGAATGATTTTCTCAAGGCCACGCCCCTCATAGTTGGATCCTACGGCAATCGCGAAACCTGCGACGACTGCTCTGGCGGAATCGTGAGACTTTGCATCTTTCTCTTTCGGGTCGAAGGGCACGACGTTCACAATCCCGTACAAAAATTCTGCCTTGGTGACAGGACTCGCTTCATTTTCCGCTGGTAGCTGGTCAAACAGAGGCTGGCCGATTACTTTGGGAGAATCGGGCGAAGCACTCGTCCCGCGCGGAGCGACAACGATGTTGGCACCGAGTGCGCGAAACTCTTTTGTGAGGCGGCGCTTGGCGTCGACTTGCAGATTGAGGAGGGCGGCGGAGACCGCAGCGCCCGCGCCGAGCGCAAGCAGGATGACGAACAAGCGGCCTCGATTGGCGCCGAGAAGGCGGCGGATGATGCGCCAGAACATACGCCGATTCGTTGTCAGGAGCGCCGGCATCACTCGCCCCGCAAGATGGGCGCCGGCTCGTAGCGCGACGCGCGGCGCAAAGGTACGGCGCTGCCGAGGAGAGTGACGCCGGCGGCGAGACCGATGGTGACGACAAGAACCATGAGCGATGGCTCCGGCGCGACGCCAAAGATTTTCTCACCGACCACGTGGGCAAGAAGAATGCCCAAAGCGTAGCCGAGTCCCCCGCCGACAAAGGCGAGGAGCAACTGTTCCGCCGCAAGGAGAAAACCCACTGTGCCTGAGCCAGCGCCGAGCGCCTTCATCAGCCCGATTTCCGTGCGGCGTTCAATGACCGAAGCCGCTGACGATGCACCCACCGCGAGCGCAGCAGCGAGCAGCGCCGCGAAGGTCACGAGCCATAAAAGCATGCGCACACTGCTGAGGATGCGCCCCTCGCCTTCGGCCACGCGACGAATCACGCGGACATCCGCGCCAGGTAACACCTGCTTGATCGAATATGCAATCGATGAGACATAGGGACTGCAAGACCAGCGCTCGAGGTCGGCAGGCGTCATTGTTCTCGGATCGCGGCGGCCAAAGTCGTCTTCAGGTTTGGTGAGAGCGCTTACGTAGAGGCGGCGATATTGGGCTGGCTCTTGCCCAAGCTGTTGGACCGCAGCGAGAGACATTAGGACGGCTTCGTCTTCCCCCGCACCCGTGGAGAGGATTCCTGTGATGGAACACGCTGTGAACAGTTGCACCGTTTTCTTGGGGTCAGGCACGTGCAGATACAACTTGTCGCCAATGCCGAGATCGATGCGGTGCGAAAGTGTTGTACCAAGGACGCACTCGTTCACATCTTCCGCGAACCAGCGGCCTTCCACCTTCCACCACGGATTGGTCTTCCCTACCCCGGTCATGAACACGGTTCCGTCGGAAAGAGGTAATGAGTGCGCAGCCCAAGTTCCGATGAGTTGAACATGACCTCTCGCAGCGAAGTCAGCGGGCTGCTTACCTCGCACGCCAAAATCCGCCGAGACTTCGAGAATGGGAGCGAAAGCGACGATGTTGTTGCGCCAGAAGATGGTCTTGAGCTTGGGCAGGTCGGATTCGGGGAGGTAGGCACCTGAGTTCACGGGGCGGTAATCCACGCCGCCGATCTCGAGCGGAAGCGAATCGGCCTGCGGCGTGACGAGCAGATTTGCGCCCAGGCTGCGGAATTCGCGCGCGAGGCGGTCGCCTACATCCAGCGAGACGCTCAGCGCCGCCGTGGCCACCGCCATGCCGAGCGCCAGCGCCGCCGTCGTCAGTAATTTCTGACGCGGGCGCCGCGTAACCGAATCCGCAACAAGTCGTAAGAACATAGGGTTGAGTGCCGCGCTACTGCGGAACCTCGCGCGCGGCTTGCGTCAGCGAAGACAAATCCAGCACCAGGTCGCCGCCATCCACGTGCGAAGAAACGCCAATCGGATTGCAGCCGCCCTGGTCGCCGATCGAGGGGACGTAAATTGCCGAGCCGCAGTGGCGGCAAATAACATTTTGCCCATCCTGGCGGTAGCCCTCGGCTCCGCAGATGCGGCACGCATCGAGCGCCGTGCCGTAACCGTTCGGCTTCTTGACGATGAGGAAGCGCAGCGACTGCCCTCCGGCATTCACCGTGAAAAGATGCAAACTTGAGTCCGTAACTTCGCTCAACGGAATCCGCACTTCGTTGCCGACGGCAGTGACGGGCCGAGCCGATGGTGGGGCAGAGTTTGCCCGTACATAAATGAAATCAGCGGTGAGCACCAGAATTACGGCGAGGCACGCTGCTGCCGCAGCTATCATCCAGCGGCGCTGGCGACGATTTTGCGATTCCAGGAGCCGCTTTTCGGCTTCGCCTGCTCCCTCAACAGCCGCCTTGGCGTGAGAGGCAACGAGCCATTCGCGAAGCACCAGAAGCATGGCGGCGCCAAAAATAAAAACAAAAAAGAACAGCTCATTGCGCACAATCGGTCCGATGATGGCCATTTCGGACTTGCTGGAGGGCAGCCACTGCGCCTCGCTGAGCTCGTGCAGACCAGTCAGGCCGAGTTGGAACGCGACAAGCATGAGGATGACGCTGGTCACGGCAAAGAACCGGTGCAGCGGGACACGCAGAGTGCCTTTAAAGAAGAAGATACCCACCGCAACAGCTACGGAAATGCCCAGAATCGTTCCCAGCCAGGTCTGCAAGCCTTCGCTTGAAAGTTCCACGGCGCGAAGAATCAGCGCCAATTCCGTTCCTTCGCGCAGGACCATAAGGAACACGAACAAAAAGATGCCGAGCCCTGCAGCACGTCCCGCGCGCGCGGCGTAGGTTTCCACCTTTTGCTCGATCTCTTTTTTCAAGTGGCGCGCAACTCGGTTCATCCACACAATCATCGTAATAACGAAGATCGCCGCGACAAGGAGCATCAGCCCTTCAAAACCATCCTGGCTGATGCGCCAGCGCTCCAGCCCAATCGCGACGGCGAGGCTGAGGGCGGCGGCGGCGGCTACGCCATACCAGACGAAGCGGGCAAGGTGTACGCGCGAGGTGCGGGAAAGGTAGACCAAAATGATGCCGACAACGAGAGCAGCTTCAACACCTTCACGGAGAGCGATGAGGAAAGCCGAGAGCAAGGGATCTCCAGTTGAAAATGATTTGCAACTACAGCACCAGTGTACCCTCAGCCCTCCCACGCGTCAAGCGGACTCGCCGGCACCTGCCTCCACGGTAGAATGAATCTTCGGTCCAAACCGTCATGAATTTCACGCCACTACGCCGAGTTGCAGCGTTGTTCTGCTCCCTGCAGCTTTTCTCCGCTCTGCTCTCTGCTCAGGAACTCGGCACTGGCTCCCAGATACCCTTGCAGAGCCAGCCCCAGATACAGGCGGTTCCGCATCTCGATTCCAAACGCGCTCAAAAAGCAGTCGAGCGCGGCGACAAAGCTGCAGCCCAGGGGCGCATCGAGGAGGCGCTCGCAGAGTATGACGAGGCTGCTCATTACGCTCCACAGGATGCAGCCATCGTCGGCCGTGCAGCGGCGCTGCGGTCGAAACTCGTTCGGGAGCATGCGGATGCGGCGGAGCGCCATGCGCTTGCGGGGGATCTCAATCATGCGACAGAGGAATTGGGCGCGGCCTTACTCGTCGATCCCGGCAACACGATTGTCGCGGAGCGCCTTGCGCAGATGCGCGCGATGGATGAAGCGGAGCCGCGCAGCGAGCCCGAAACACAATTCGCGGGCGTTTCACGCCTGCAACCAAGCGGTGGGAAGCAGAATTTGAATCTGAGCGGGGACACTCGGACGGCCTACGAACAGGTGGCGATTGCATTTGGCCTGAAGGCAGCATTCGACCCCGACCTGGTGTCACGCCCTGTGAAGCTGCGCGCGGATAACATTGACTTGTTCACAGCTCTCTCGCTGCTCGGGACGGAAACAGGAACGTTTTGGCGCCCGGTGAATTCCACGCTGTTCTTCGTCGCATCCGGCACGCAGGAGAAACGGCGCGAGTACGCACTGCAGGCCGAGCAGACGTTTGCCTTGTCTGCGTCAGTGGGTCCAGAGGAAATGACCGAACTCCTACGTGTTCTGCGTGAGATTACCGGGGCGACGCACATCGAGCTCGACTCGCACAGCCGCACGATCACCATGCGCGATTCACCCGCAACGTTGACACTTGCAAGCGCAGTGATCCAGCAAGTCGAACAGGCGCGGGGGGAAGTCATGCTGGAGATCGAACTACTCGAGGTGAATAAAGATACTGCGCGGAAACTGGGTATAACGCCGCCATCCACTTCCCGGCTGGTGCCGCTAGACCCGAATCTTCTGAAGCAGGTCCGGCAAGCAAAAGACCTCGCGGCGCTGACCGCTCTCATCGCCGGCCTTTTCGGCACAACGGGCAGCGGCTCCGGCCTGAGCTCACTGGTTCCTCCGCTGGTCGCAGTGGGGGGCGGCAAAACCACGTTTCTGCTAACTTTGCCGAGCGCCGCCGCAGACTTCTCAGATGCCCTGACTCTCGTCCAGAGCGGACGCCAGATTCTGCTGCGGGCGCAAAACGGAAAACCGGCTACGTTCTTTGTCGGTGACCGCTTCCCGATCACCCTTTCCTTGCTCTCGGGGAGCATCGGCACAGGAGCAGCGATCGCGGGCGCGCCGGTCTCAACCACCTTCCCGCAGACGACGTTCAATGTGGGCAATAATCCCGTGGCGTTGGTTGCGAAGGATTTCAATGGCGACGGGCAGGCCGACATAGCGGTGGCCAATCAAAACGACAATTCCATCAGCATTCTGTTGAACAACAATCAAGGCAATTTCACGCAACCGAGTACCTCGCCGATCCTACTCGGCAAAAACGAAACCGGCCCGGCGGCGATTGCGTCGGCGGTTCTTCGCACCTCGAGTACGGCCGTACCGACGCCCGCGGCCGATCTCATCGTTGCCAACTCGGGTTCAAATACCGTTTCGGTTCTCTTAGGAAACGGAGACGGGACCTTTACGGAGGCATCGGGATCGCCTTTTGCGGTCGGCAAACAACCAAGTGCCATCGTTATTGCGGATTTCGACAGTGATGGCAATCTGGACTTTGCCGTCGCGAACAAAGGAGACAATTCGATCTCTGTCTTCAAGGGTGATGGCAGCGGCGGATTCACACCTTTTCCGAAGTCACCCTTCCTGTTGCCCAATATCGTTTCCGGCACCGAAACAGGCCCCGTGGCGATGGTCACAGCAAATTTTCGCAATCAGGGCAAGCCCGACCTCGCCGTGGTCAACGAGAACTCCAATACTGTTTCGATTTTGTTGAGTAGCGGCGACAACACTTTTGACGGCACTTTTTCCGAAGCGATCAACTCGCCAGTCGGCGTTGGCAAGACTCCCGTCGCGATCGCGTCAGGCGATTTTAATGGCGACGCGGTGCCCGATCTCGCGGTCGTCAATCAGGCCGACAATTCCGTGTCCATTCTGCTCAGCAATGGTGATGGCACATTCAGTGTCGCTCCAGGATCGCCGCTGTCCACGGCAGCGACTCCTGCGGGCATCGTCGTGGCAAATTTCACGAATGCCGCGAACAACGACCTTGTGGTCACGAACCAGGGCCAGGGCACACTCGGCATTTACGTGGGGCTAGGCCTAGGAGCGTTTGCGCCTCGCTTTGAACTGAATGCGCCCGCTGGTCCGAGCGCCATCGTCACGGCAGACTTCAATGGTGACGCTCTTCCGGATGTGGCGTTTACGGCGCAGGGGCAAACCCCGAATCAGGGAGAGGCTGCCGTGGTGCTCGATACACCCAGTTTTGCAACGGGCGCCACCCCCACGCAGACACCATATCCCGGCTCGGAATATCTTGATCTCGGAGTAAAAATAAAAGCCACGCCGACGCTTCACGATAACAACGAAGTGACGTTGCAGCTGGAATTCGAGATTCGCGCGCTCGCCGGCACGAGCGTCAACGGGATTCCGGTTCTTTCGAATCGAACGTTGAGCCAAACGGTGCGCGTGAAGGAAGATGAACCAACGTTGATCAGCGGCCTGCTCGATGTGGAACAGACACGCACGATCACCGGCCTTCCGGGCTTTGCGGAAATCCCCGGAGCCGCGGGCTACGGCTTTTCGAAGCATAACAATACGCTGCAGGATACGGAGTTGTTGATCCTGGTTACCCCGCGCAAGTTACGACTGCCGCCGCGCAGTTTGCGCACGATATTCGCGGGGCGCGGCGATACCGGCGGCCGCGGCTCCGTCGGCGCGAACGCCCCCCTCTCGCCCCAACCGCAACCACAGCCTCAGCCGCAACCTTGATCCTGGGGACATGGCCTTCCTTTATGTGCTTGTTAGTCTTCGTTGCTCAGGGAATACCCGGCGATATGTTCGAGGACGGCCAGAGGAGATTTTTCCGGGCAAACCATCGCCCTGCGCGAAACGATGAACGTCTGCTCGAGGGCGTATTGTCCTTCCAAGACCGCGTGACTCACGCAATCGGTGAAGACGATCCAGGTCGAGTTGGGCGGAAATTCCCAGCGCTGTTTTGCGCAAGTCGCTTGAAAGTCCGCGTCTTCTTTCATCGCGTTATGGCAGCGGAGCATGAAAGCATCGTAAGGCGAACGGCGCGCACCGGGCAAGCCCGCAGCCCGCGCGAGGGACCGCAGCGTGCGAG
>Ga0209118_1000428_pt1 | contig 23387 bp, 15 predicted proteins | sample BlaSpr_A8_Ref_M1_FD_187988 | JGI IMG/M metagenome (GOLD analysis project Ga0209118, IMG submission 187988) | Forest soil microbial communities from Thunder Bay, Ontario, Canada - Black Spruce, Ontario site 2_A8_Ref_M1 (SPAdes) (version 2) | ecosystem: Environmental > Terrestrial > Soil > Boreal...
GTTGATTGTGTTCCCAAACTTCCAGCCGCCGATCGGCCCGCCGCACTGTGACCAGTCCCCGCTCAAGCAGTAATTGCATTGACCGCAAGGAGTGATGGCACCAACCAGAACGCGCTCCCCGACTTCATAACCTGTGACTCCCACGCCGAGCTCGTGAATCACTCCCACGGGCTCGTGGCCGATGATCAAGCCGGGTTTCACGGGGTATTCCCCCTTGAGGATATGGAGGTCTGTTCCGCAGATCGTGGTCAGCGTCACGCGGATGACGGCTTCACCCGGTCCTGGCTTCGGGATCGGAACGTGTTCAATCCTGATCTGATTTGGACCGCGAAAAACGAGCGCCTTCATCGTATCGCCGAGATTTATCCTTGTTTCCGATTGTTTTTGCGTTGTCGTCAGCATTGCAGACTCCTCTTCCCGCTGCGCTTACAATTAACGCCCTCTCCCATTGAAATCGCAAGACTACATTTCGCGTCTTCAACCCCACACAATGAGAACTTGACTCGCCCAGCAAACGAGTATCTTTTACTATTTCGCGCTATTCGCTTGCCGTGAGATGCGTCACTCACCTAGGTGATCAGCGTCACATGCCTGAATCATGGGCTCCGTTACTGTGAGAATATCGAGAGATTGTGGGTGGGAAATTAGTTAGATTTTAGATTCTCACTTTGAGAGATGGGGGATGAAGTGAGGGTGCCCCAAAAGCCATTTCGAAGCATTCCCAAAGAGACTTACATCGCCTCTTTCACAGCTCTGGCAATCGGTCTGCATCTAACGCTGCAGTACTGGGTGAGGATGGCGCCTGAAGAAGCGCGGATCCCCCTCTACGCAGCACTGCTTATCGGTGGGGCACCACTGGTTCTTGATCTCGGCCGCAGATTGTTCAAACGGGAATTTGGATCGGACCTGCTGGCAGGGATCTCGATCCTCACTTCCGTGCTCCTTGGACAATATCTTGTGGGAACGATCGTGGTGCTGATGCTTTCCGGCGGAACTGCGCTCGAGCAGTTTGCGACGGCCCGAGCCTCGTCCGTCTTGGGGGCCTTGGCGCGGCGGATGCCGAGCATTGCGCACCGGGTAGAAGCCTCGGCCGTGAGCGACGTGCGCCTGGAAGATATCCGCATTGGCGATGACTTAGTAGTCTTGCCGCATGAGATTTGCCCGGTGGATGCAATGGTCATCGAAGGCCAGGGAGTGATGGACGAAGCGTACCTGACCGGCGAACCTTACGAAATTTCAAAGACTCCGGGCTCACAAGTCATTTCCGGAGCGATCAATGGAGACACCGCACTAAAGATCAGAGCAGAAAAACTGGCCGTGGATTCGCGTTACGCTCGAATCATGCGGGTGATGCGCGAGACGGAGCAGCGGCGCCCTCGATTGCGGCGATTGGGTGACCAGTTGGGAGCTTGGTACACTCCGATCGCGCTGGCGGTTGCGGTGGCAGCCGGGCTTATTAGCAGTGATTCACATCGATTTCTTGCGGTTGTGGTCATCGCCACTCCCTGCCCTCTGCTTCTGGCCATCCCCACGGCGATCATTGGCGCCATTTCATTGTCGGCGCGCCGCGCGATCATCGTCAAGAATCCCGCAATACTCGAGCAGATTGATTCCTGCCAGACGCTGATCTTTGACAAAACGGGCACGCTGACCTACGGACGGCCCACACTGACGGAAATCGTTTGTGGCGCAGGCATCAGCAAGAATGAGGTCCTGCAGCTCACGGCCAGCTTGGAAAATTACTCCAAGCATCCCTTGGCAGCAGCCATCGTGAGCGCTGCCAGGGCTGAAAAACTGCCACTCGCGCTGGTGGAGCACATGAGCGAACGTCCCGGAGAGGGCTTGCGTGGGAAGATTGACGGACACACGGTACAAATAACAGGGCGAAACAAAGTTGCCGCGATGAATCTTCCCCTTCCGCCGCTGTCCACGGGCTTGGAATGCATCGTCTTGATAGATGATCGGTATGCTGCAACCATGCGTTTCCACGACGCTCCCCGGAAGGATAGCCGACCGTTCATCCAGCATTTGCGGCCGCGCCACGGTGTTCGGCGGGTGATGCTGGTCTCGGGAGACCGCGAGTCTGAAGTCCGCTACCTCGCGGACACGGTCGGAATTACTGAAGTGTATGCGGGCAAGAGTCCGGAAGAAAAAGTGGCGCTTGTAAAAGAGGAAACCAGGAAGGCCAAAACGTTGTTCGTCGGCGACGGAATCAATGATGCACCGGCGCTAATGGCGGCTACCGTCGGAGTGGCCTTCGGTACGCAAAGTGACATCACAACCGAAGCTGCGGACGCTGTCGTGCTTGAGGCCTCACTGGGGAAAATCGATGAGCTCATGCACATTGGTAGACGCATGCGGCGCATTGCCTTGCAAAGCGCTCTGGGGGGGATGGCCGCAAGCCTTCTGGGAATGATTGCCGCTGCACTAGGTTATCTGCCGCCGATTGGCGGAGCGATAGCCCAAGAAATCATTGATCTTGTCGCAGTTCTGAACGCGGTGCGAGTAGCGTTGCCGACCAGCAAACTGCAGGATTTTTGAATGGAAGGTGTTACCGGAAGGCTGCGCAGACCGCAAAGGAACCAGTCGCATTTCGAAAAAATGGGGAAACTGCTTTCCTGCCAGCTGTTAATCCGTACCGATTGCAGTTCGAAGCTGACTTTGGACTCGTTAGTTCGTCCGCCAATCCCTAGGGCGTCCTGCCCCTCGGTACTGACATCGTGGCACTTTTCTGCCATCATTTAGGCCTGACATCATAGTTTTCGAGGTGTTCGATTTTGGGACGACGAATCCCACTCATGGTTAGGAATGCAGCTTGGGAATCACTGCATGACGAGATAAGTCTTGAAAGATCTGCATGTTACGGAAGTCGAGATTCGGAAGGCAGTGTGCGCTTCTAGGAGGCGATAAATACTATGGACATACAGCGCCCCTCAAACGCAAGAGCCAAAAAGATCGGCCGAATTGCCTACGGCACGGTCGGGGTAATTCTCATTGCAGGAGTGACCGTCGGCCTATCGCGTCTCCGGCCTGCTGCGCCAACCGTGGATGCGGCGACAATCTGGCCAGACACAGTCAAGCGAGGACCCATGCTGCGCGAAGTTCACGGGTTGGGGACGCTGATACCCGAAGACATTCGCTGGATTCCGGCACAGACCGACTCGCGTGTCGATCGCATCGTGTTGCGCCCTGGCGCCATTGTGAAACCGGACTCGGTTATTTTGGAACTGAGCGATCCTCAATTGCAGCGCGACGCCCTGGACGCAGAATATCAGCTCAAGGGAGCGGAAGCGGACTACGACAATCTTAAGGTGCAGGTCCACAGCGATTTGCTTAATCAGCGCGCAGCCGCCGCATCCGTGCGGAGCGATTACGAACAGGCCAAGCTGCAGCACGAAGTGGATGACCAACTGCAAAAGCAAGGCCTGGCCGCGGATGTGACCGCAAAGCTTTCCAAAGTCCGCGCGGAACAGCTTGCTATTCGCGTACAACTGGAAGACGAACGAACCAAGAATGCCGAGGAAACGGCCAAGACGCGCCTCGCAGCACAGCAAGCCCGCGTAGAGCAGCAGAAAGCGCTGTATAACCTTCGCCGCAGCCAGCTTGAGGCGCTGCACGTCCGCGCAGGAATCAATGGAGTTCTTCAGTTAGTCCCGGTAGAAGTCGGACAGCGCGTGACCCCGGGCGCCAACGTTGCGCGTGTGGCTGACCCCAAAAAGCTCAAGGCAGAAATTAAAATTGCGGAAACCCAGGCGAAAGATGTCGCCATCGGGCAGAAGGCAACGATCGATACACGCAATGGAATTGTGGCGGGGCGGGTATCGAGAATCGATCCCTCCGTCCAAAACGGAACGGTCACTGTAGACGTCGCGATCGACGATCCGTTGCCGCAAGGCGCGCGCCCTGACCTGAGTGTGGATGGCACTGTCGAACTTGAAAATCTGAAAGATGTGCTCTATGTGGGCCGGCCTGTTCATGGTCAGGCAGACAGCACAATTGGCCTATTCAAGATTGTCAATGACGGCAGCGAGGCTGTGCGGGTCAACGTAAAGCTTGGCCGCAGCTCGGTGACGACGATTGAAGTTCTCCAAGGCTTGCAGGTCGGGGACAAAGTGATTCTGTCCGATATGTCCGCCGTGGACAACTTCGACCGGATACGGCTCAAGTAACCGGAGCGCACCGGCTGAATTTTCGGACCATGATGAGATTTCGTACGCATCGGGTCGTCTAATAGTGAGTCCCGGGCAAAGGAGGTCAGCTTGCACACCCTCTGGCAGGACGTGCGTTACGGCCTGCGCATGCTGGCCAAGAGTCCCGGCTTCACGGCAATTGCCATTCTCACGCTGGCGCTAGGCATCGGCGCCAACACGGCCATCTTTTCCATCCTCAATCAAGTGCTCCTACGGCGGCTGCCCGTCCGTAATCCGGATAAGTTGGTGATCTTGAAATCGCCTGGGCCGAAACGCGGCCATGTGTGGAGCGATGGTGACGACTCGGAAGTTTTCTCCTATCCCCTCTACAAGGGTCTGGCAAAAAATACCTCGGTTTTCGACGGCGTGATGGCTCGATATGAATTTCCCGCAAGTATAGCGAGTCACGGACATACGGACCGGGGCTCGGGCGAACTCGTGACTGGAAATTATTTCGACGTGCTCGGAGTGCGACCCGCGCTCGGCCGGGTGCTGACGTCTGCCGATGACGATGTTCAGGGAGCGCATCCGGTTCTGGTGCTAAGCCATGCCTACTGGATGCGGCATTTCGGCGGTGACGCAGGCGTGCTAAATCAAACGATTCTCGTGAACAACACCGAAATGACCATCGTCGGCGTTACGCAAGCGGGCTTTACCGGTATACAGGTGGGACAAACGCCGGACATATTCGTGCCCATGATGATGAAAGCACAGATGACGCCAGTCCGAAACGGGCTGGACGACTGGAATGATTCGTTTTTAGCAGTATTTGCGCGGCTTAAGCAAGGCGCGTCCATGGAACAGGCGCAAGCCGGAATCAACGCGGACTACGGCCCCTTGCTCGAGCAACAAAGTGCCAGCCTCAAAAGCATGGATGCGAAAGCGCGTCAGGAGTTTCTGAACAAGAAGATCGTTCTGTATCCCGGGGCGCAAGGCAGAACCACTGTTCAGCGCGACTCCGGCCCGGCGTTGATCGCGCTGTTTGCCATGGTCGCGCTTGTGCTGCTCATCGCGTGCACCAACGTCGCCAATCTACTCCTGGCCAGGGGAGCGGCCCGCCAGCGAGAGTTTGCTATTCGCTCGGCGCTCGGGGCCACTCGGGGCCGGATGCTGCGACAGTTGATGGTGGAAAGCTCTCTCTGCGCGTTGGGAGGTGGAGGGTTGGGGCTGCTTCTGGGCGTCTGGCTGATGGATATCTTGACCCAAGCCGTCGTCGCTGAAGGAGGAGTGCACGGGATTACTGCCAAGGCCGACGGAAGCGTACTGGGTTTTGTTACGGCCGCGACTGTGTTATCGGCCATTCTGTTTGGCCTGATTCCCGCGTGGCGCATCGCGCGATCCGGGGTTTCGCAGATGCTTAAGGATCAGGGCTCCACTTTATCCGCAGGTCTTGCCCAGGTGCGATTTCGCAAGCTCCTCGTTGCCGGGCAGGTGGCTTTCACACTTCTGCTGCTGGCTGGTGCAACACTCTTTGCCCGGACTTTGTGGAACCTCCGCCAACAGGATCTCGGGCTTAGCACGGAGAACTTGATCGCTTTCTCCATCGCTCCGGAGTTGAGCGGTTATGACACGCCCCGGACAATCACTCTGGTTGATCATCTAAGGCAACGCCTAGGTGCGCTTCCTGGAGTGCTTGGGGTTGGGTCATCGCAGATTCCCGTGCTTACCGGGACAGATATGGGTAGGAATATCACTGTCGAGGGACGCGAAAACCTGGATAGCGACGACCGGCACGTAAATTTTGACGCGGTGAGCCCGAACTATTTTTCAACAATGAGAGTTCCATTGCTTTCCGGGCGCGAATTTAACACAGGAGATACCTCGGCAAGTACAAAAGTGGCGGTCATCAATGAGGTTATGGTGAAGACCTTTTTCCCAAAGAGAAACCCGATCGGCCTGCACTTCGCACAAGGAGGTGGCTCAGATGTGCACCCGGACACCGAAATCGTCGGCGTAGTAAAGAATACGAAAGAATCGAATGTCCGCACAGAGTACCGACCCTATTTCTATCTGCCCTACTCGCAATTTGGGAAGCTCAACGGAATGACGTTTTACGTGCGGACCCAGCAAGATCCCTTGCTGATCACCCACGAACTGCGAGAGACCGTCCGTCAGGCCGACGCGAATTTGCCCGTATACGAGCTGAAGACCGTTCGCCGAGTGGTCGATGAGGATCTCTTTGCTGAGCGCGCAATTGCCGGCCTCTCTGCAGGCTTCGGTGGCTTGGCGGCTCTTCTCGCGGCTCTGGGCATTTACGGCGTGCTGGCCTACGTGGTCGTGCAGCGGACGCGCGAAATCGGCATCCGCATGGCACTGGGCGCCAAGGAAACCCACGTACGATCCTTGATCTTCCGCGAAATGGGCATCATGGTCTTGGCTGGCGCCGCGTTGGGTTTGCCGCTAGCCTACGGCCTCGCGCGGCTGGGTGAATCGATGCTGTTCGGCGTGCACGCCAGGGATGTTTCGGTGTACTCACTGGCGCTGGCATTGATCGCGGTGATCGCTCTGGCCGCATGCTATGTGCCGACGCGGCGCGCGACGCGCGTCGATCCCATCGTCGCGTTGCGGTACGAATAAAGGAACGGGATGCAAACACTGTTGCAAGGCGTTCGGTGCAGCATGCCGGCAAGCGAGCCGGGAACATTTTTGTTCGTTGCATCGTTGCTAATGGTAATAGCACTGGCTGCGTGCTATGTCCCTGCACGCCGTGCCGCCAGTGTCGCGCCAATGGTTGCATTGCGATACGAATGATCATCAATTGAAGTGGGCACAAGGATCTGAGGCCAGGTGGTTCAATAGGTCGACGGGAAACAAACTGAATTTCGATAATGTTCGCACAACAAGGAGACAACATGCCGGAAGTAAACGACACATTGATCAAGCTAGAGGGCGTGAAAAAGGTCTTCTACACCGACGAGGTAGAGACCCATGCGCTCTCGGAAATTCATCTGGAAATAAAGAAAGGGCAGTACATCTCGATTGCCGGACCTTCCGGGTGCGGTAAGTCCACGCTGCTTTCCATTCTCGGGCTGTTGGACTCCCCAACCGGCGGAGACTATTGGCTGAATGGACAGCCGGTCGCAACTCTTACCCTCAGCGAGCGCACGCGCATCCGCAATCGCGAGATTGGTTTCATTTTTCAGGCGTTCAACCTCATCGGCGATCTCACCGTCTATGAAAACGTTGAGTTGCCGCTGACCTATCGCGGCACGGGCGCCGCTGAGCGCAAGCAGAAAGTCCAGCACGCTCTCGAGCGAGTTGGCATGGCCCACCGGCTGCGCCATTACCCTTCGCAGCTCTCGGGCGGTCAGCAGCAGCGCGTCGCCGTGGCTCGCGCGCTTGTTGGAGATCCTCTAATCCTGATGGCCGACGAGCCGACGGGTAACCTGGACTCGAAGAACGGCGAGGCGGTGATGGAGCTGTTGCGCGACTTGCATCGCAATGGCGCAACCATTTGCATGGTCACACACGACCAGCGCTACGCCAATTTCGCGGAACGCACGATTCACCTGTTTGACGGGCGCGTGGTCGAAGAGACCCAGGAAGCACACGCCTGAGCCGAACTACACCTGAAGCGGTGAGCCGCTGCGGCTCTTGCTTCGCATCTCCCGGCACGCGCATCATTTGTGTCTACCCAGTGGTCGTGCTGCGATACGCCTAACGAATGATGACGTTCACGCTTTGACAAGACCTGCACTAAAGATAGGGAGCAAACGTGGAACCGTTGATTCAGTTGCGAAATCTTGAAAAAGCATTCGATGCGGGGGGAAGCAAGTTTTTCGTTCTGCGCCGCATCACGCTGGATATTCAGCGAGGTGAATTCGTCACCTTCATGGGCCCTTCTGGCGCAGGGAAGTCCACGCTGCTCAGCATCATCGGCATGTTGGACGGCGCGTGGACCGGCGAATATTATTTCCTCGATCAGCCCGTCCATAAATTGAACGTCAAGAAACGCAACGAACTACACAAGGCCAACATCGGGTTTGTTTTTCAGAGCTACCACTTGATCGACAATCTGACGGTTTTCGAAAATCTGGAAATTCCGCTCTCTTACAAGAACGTCCCTCACAAGGAGCGCGCCAGCCTCGTGTGCGACGCGCTCGACCGTTTCAACATCGTCGGAAAAAAAGACCTATTCCCCAACCAATTGTCCGGCGGTCAGCAACAACTTGTTGGCGTGGCGCGCGCCGTCATACAAAATCCAAAGCTCATCCTCGCCGATGAGCCTACGGGCAATCTTCACTCCGCGCAGGGCGAAGAGATCATGCAGCTTTTCAAGAAACTAAACGCAGGCGGCACGACGATCATCCAAGTTACGCACTCGGAGAAAAACGCCTCCTACAGTGACCGTGTCATCCAGCTCAAAGACGGTTGGATCGTCAGCGAAAGCGCCACTGCCGCTCGTGTTGGGTGAACCGTGGGTTGAAGCCGCAGGGCGTGATTCTGCCATCGGAAAGCAACCGCGTGAAGCTTTGCCTAGAGAAAAACTGTAAAATCGACTTCACTGTCACATTCGAATGAAGACGACCAGCAATCACGCCTATCGCATTCTTCTGGCCGATGACCAGTCTGATATTCGCGATGCCCTCCGCCTCCTACTGAAAAGGGAAGGATACGAAACCCATGGTGTCGCTTCCCCCGCCGAGGCTCTTTCGGCCATTGAGTCGCGCGAGTTTGACGCCGTCCTCATGGACCTGAACTACGCGCGCGACACCACGTCAGGCCAGGAAGGTCTCGATCTCCTTAGCCGCATCCAGATGGTTGACAGCACTCTTCCGCTCATTGTCATGACCGCTTGGAGCAGCGTGGAGATCGCTGTCGAAGCCATGCGCCACGGCGCGCGCGATTTCATCCCCAAGCCCTGGGAAAACACTCGCCTGCTCGCCATCATTCGCACGCAGATTGATCTTCGCCAGGCTCTTCGCAAAGCCTCACGCCTGGAAGCGGAAAATCGCCTGCTCCGCTCCGAATCGCGTCCGACCATGATTGCCGAATCTGCCGCCATGCAGCCGGTGCTCGAGCTTATTGGGCGCATCGGCCCCTCGGACGCAAACGTTCTCATTACCGGAGAGCACGGCACGGGCAAGGAAATCGTCGCCCAGACGCTGCACGCCTTATCTACTCGAGCAAGCAGACCCATGGTCACCGTCAACGCCGGCGGCCTCTCCGAAGGCGTATTCGAAAGCGAGCTCTTCGGCCACGTCAAGGGCGCCTTTACGGATGCTCGCACGGACCGCGTGGGGCGTTTCGAGCTCGCCGAAGGCGGCACGCTTTTCCTCGATGAAATCGCAAACGTTCCGTTGAATCTGCAAGCCAAGCTTCTTCGCGTTCTGGAAGCTGGCGAACTCGAACGTGTCGGCTCCTCCACCACGCGGCGCGTTGATGTTCGCGTCTTGGCCGCTACCAATGCCGATGTGAACGCCGAAGCCGCCGCGGGACGGTTCCGTCAGGACCTGCTATTCCGCTTGAACACCATCGAGATTCATCTGCCTCCTCTGCGGGAACGGCGCGAAGACATCCTCCTTCTCGCGCACCATTTTCTGCGAGGTTACGCTCAGCGCTATCGCAAGACCATTTCCGGCTTCGATGCAGCCGCCACGCAGTTGCTTCGCGAGCACCCTTGGCCGGGAAATGTCCGCGAACTAGATCACGCCGTCGAACGTGGTGTGCTCCTCTCCACCGGCCCGCTCCTGCACGCTGCGGACCTGGGTCTGCGTGCTCCCGCTCCGGCGGGCTCGCCGCGACTTGAGGAGATGAGCCTCGACGAAGTAGAACGACATCTTATCCAGCGCACGCTCGCGCGCCACGATAGTAACGTGAGCCAGGCCGCCAAGGCGCTTGGCCTGAGCCGCAGCGCCCTCTATCGCCGTCTCCAAAAATACGGTCTGGAATGAAGCGTCTGAGCTACGAACGCCGGCTCCAGCTTCTGGCGTTGGCTGCGGGCCTGCCTGGCTCGTTCATTGCTCTCATCCTCCTGTGGACAGGCAACTATTCGTCTTCCACCGCCTGGACCCTGACACTGCTCATCGTTGGTTTTTGGCTGGGCTTTGCTCTCTCGCTCCGCCATCGCGTCGTCTTTTCCTTGCAAACGCTTTCAAATCTTCTCGCCGCCTTGCGCGAGGAGGATTTTTCCTTCCGTGCCCGCGGCGCGGGCCGCGACGACGCCATGGGCGAAGTCATGATCGAAGTGAACGCCCTCAGCGAGACTCTTCGCCAGCAGCGCCTCGGCGCGCTGGAAGCCAGCGCCTTGCTGCGCACCGTGATGGAAGAGATCGACGTCGCTATCTTCACCTTCGACAACGAAAACAAGCTCCGTCTGGTGAACCGAGCCGGTGAGCGCCTCCTAGCTAGGCCCGCCGAACGGCTCCTGGGTTTCACCGCCGAGGAATTGGGCTTGGAGGCTTGCCTGCAGGGCGAGCCCACCCGCACCATGGAATTGAATTTCGCCGGCGGCTCTGGGCGCTGGGGCATGCGGCGCGGCTCTTTTCGCCAGGGCGGTTTGCCTCATCATTTGATCGTCCTGAGCGACCTCAGCCGCACATTGCGCGACGCGGAGCGGCAGGCCTGGCAGCGCCTTATCCGCGTTCTCGGCCACGAACTCAACAACTCTCTCGCACCGATCCAGTCCGTAGCACAGGGTCTTGAGGGCGGACTTCAATCCGCAATCAAGGCGTCTGAATTACAAGACGGGCCGGGCAATGCCATCTTGGAGGACCTTCGTCAGGGACTTGGGATTATCCGTTCCCGCACGGAGGCCCTGGCCCGCTTCATGGCCGCCTACGCACGTCTCGCGCGCTTACCGCAGCCGAAATTGGCTCGCATGAATGTTCCGGAGTGGATTGCCCGCGTGGCTAAACTTGCGACCCGCATTCAAGTCAAGGTGGTAGAGGGGCCTGCGGTGGAAATCTCAGCGGATGCCGACCAATTGGAGCAGTTATTGATCAATCTTATCCGCAACGCCGTGGATGCCGCACTGGAAACCGGCGGTGGCGTTGAGGTCGGCTGGTCACGCCAGGGCTCGCAACTGGACGTCTGGGTTCGCGACGAGGGCCCGGGTATCACGAACACGGCAAATCTCTTTGTTCCCTTCTTCACCACCAAACCCGGCGGCTCAGGCATCGGTTTGGTGCTCAGCCGGCAAATTGCGGAAGCCCACGGTGGTGAGCTTACCCTGAAGAATCGGACCGACACGCGCGGCTGCGAAGCCCGATTGCGTTTGCCCATCTGAGCCGCGCTTATTTCTTAAGCCGCCAGAAATCGCCAGCCCAGAAGCGCGCCTGTGGCAGCCAAGTGCCCCGGCGAAGTTTCCCCTACGTGCACGGCCAGAAGCCTACTGAATATATCCGGCTCGCCCGAAAGGGTTCGCAATACACGCTTGCGCAGTGCCGGTCGCCCATCCAGCGCAAGCAGGAGACGCCCCATCAGGCGCGGTCGCCAGGCCAGCCGGCGGTGCGCGACGTTGTAGCCCTGGAGATTATCCTCTTGCAGGGCTTTCGCGAGCGCTCCTGCTTGACGGAAGCCCAGACAAAGGCCATCACCGGTGATGGCATCTACTCCGCCGGACGCATCCCCAATGAGGGCCACCCGGCCGAGACAAATTCGCTTCAAGCTGTGCATCGCCGTGACCGCTCCTCGATCTGCGCTCGCCGGCTCCGCCCCATCCAATCGTGCCGCAAGTTCCGGAAACTGCCGAAGCGCCGTTTCCATGGGGACACCCGGCTCACGGGAAATGATCACCACGCAAACCTCTTGTCCCGCTACGGCCGTAACGTACGCTTGCACGTCCCGGCCCCAATACACTTCCATGCAATCTGTCCAGGGCTTCAGTTGAAAATGTCGGCGGACCGCGAAGCGGCGCTTGTGCTCCCGATGCGCTTCAAGCCCCGCCCACTTTCGCACTCGCGAATTGCTGCCGTCCGCCCCGATGATCCACTTCGCCCGCACCATCTCTCCCTTTACCGTGACACCATCAGCGCCGATTCCCGTCACCGGCGTGTTCCATAGCATGGAAACTCCGCAATCTGTCGCTCGTTTCACGAGCTTCTGATGCAGCACCGTTCGGCGTACACCAATCCCGTGCCCGCTGGGAAAACTGCCGTCTACGCTGCAACTGCTCTCGATGAACCGTATCCCGCGAAACGCCTGTCCATCTGCATCGCTCACTTCCACTCCAAGCGCTCCCAGCGCTTTAATTGTGTCGGGCATCAATCCTTCGCCACACGCTTTGTCAATCGGAGGCTTCACCCCATCCGCGACTAGCACCTCAAAGCCTTTCATTCGCGTGGCAATCGCCGCGGCCAGTCCCACCGGTCCGCCACCAACTATGAATACATCTGTCCGCAGTCCCACTCATCCCCCCTCGCTAACTTTCATTGCTATGTCTCGCACAAGAGCGACGTTTCTCCTTCAGTTAGACGCATTTCCCGCACCAGGGATGCCCGGCGCCGATGCGTCCTGGACACAATCAGTTCCATTGAGAACTTTTCTTCCGAATAAGTAGGACTTATTTAGTACAACATATCTATTAATTTGACTCATTGACCATTCCGGCCTCATCCTGTTATTCTCAATGGCGATCGATATGACTCGTGTCGCCATCTCTGACGAATGGACGCTGACAACTGGTCTTGCGGTTAGCCGAAGTTTACCTGTCGTCGTACGAGTTATCCCCGTCATCGTACGGGGTTTCACAGCCGGATGATGGCGGCCTAGCACAGAAACACCGGAAGGATTCGGGGCCATCATCCAAGGCAGGGTGATGGCCCTGAGTTTTTAAGATCAGAACTCGGCGCAAGAAAGCCGAAACCCATCGGGAGAGGACAGCCGAATTGACCGAACAACTGCCCAGACCGCGCAGCCGTACACTCACCGAAGGAGCACATCGCGCGCCGGCACGTGCCATGCTCCGCGCCGTGGGACTCCGCGATGAAGATTTTTCCAAGCCTCTCGTGGGCGTCGCCAACACGTGGATCGAAATTGGTCCTTGCAACTATCATCTTCGCGAGCTTGCCGAACACGTGAAGGCCGGTATTCGCGCTGCCGGCGGCGCTCCTCTCGAATTCAATACCGTTTCCATCTCTGACGGCATAACCATGGGCACGGAGGGCATGCGCGCTTCCCTCGTCAGCCGCGAAGTGATTGCCGATTCCATCGAACTTGTCACACGCGGAAATCTCTTCGATGCACTCATCGTCCTTGTCGGCTGTGACAAGACCATTCCCGGCGGCGTCATGGCCCTCGCCCGGTTGAATATCCCTGGTCTTATTCTATACGGCGGTTCGATTGCCCCCGGCCAGTTCGAGGGGCATTCGGTCACCATCCAGGATGTGTTCGAGGCCGTGGGATCGCACGCGCGCGGCGCCATGACCGATGCACAGCTCAAAGCCCTGGAATGCGCGGCGTGCCCCGGCGCGGGGGCCTGTGGCGGACAATTCACCGCCAATACCATGGCTCTGGTCTGCGAATTTCTTGGCATCGCGCCGATGGGGCTCTCCAGCGTTCCCGCCACTAATGCAAACAAAGCCAGCGCTGGCCATCGCGCTGGTGAGCTGGTCCTCGATCTCCTTTGCCGCAATATTACTCCCTCGAAAATTATCACCAAGGCGTCCATCGAAAACGCGATCGCCGGGGTGGCGGCAACGGGCGGCTCGACAAACGCCGTACTCCATCTGCTCGCCATCGCCAACGAGGCGCGTCTTCCCCTTTCTATCGAGGATTTTGACCGCATCAGCTCCCGCGTTCCCATCATCGCTGACCTAAAACCCGGTGGCCGTTTCATGGCTACCGACCTCTACGCTGCCGGCGGCACCGCACTGGTCGCGAAACGTTTGCTCGACGCAAAAATTCTCCAGGGCGGCTGCATAACTGTAACCGGACGCACACTCGCCGAAGAAGCTTCCGTCGCGAAAGAAACGCCGAACCAGGAGGTCGTGCGCAAGCTCGACAAACCGCTCAAGCCGACCGGCGGTCTCGTCATCCTGAAGGGCAATCTTGCGCCCGAGGGCTGCGTTGTAAAAGTTGCGGGCCACAACCTGCAGAATTTCCGCGGGCCGGCGCGTGTCTTTGATAGCGAAGAGGCTGCCTTCGCCGCCGTCGAAAATCGCTCGATCAAAACCGGCGATGTCGTCGTGATCCGCTATGAAGGCCCCAAGGGCGGTCCAGGAATGCGCGAGATGCTCGCCGTGACAGCCGCGCTTGTCGGGGTGGGACTCGGCGATAACGTAGCATTGTTGACAGACGGCCGGTTCTCCGGTGCAACGCACGGATTAATGGCAGGGCACGTCGCGCCGGAGGCCGTGAACGGAGGTCCCATCGCTGCCGTTGCCGATGGCGACATCATTGTCTTCGACATCCCAAAGCGCACGCTAAGCGTCGAACTCAGCGCTGCGGAATTGCAGAAGCGCCTCGCCGCCTGGAGAGCCCCTGCACCGCGCTACACGAGCGGCGTGATGGCCAAGTACGCGCTCCTGGTTTCCTCATCTTCTCTTGGTGCGGTCACCACCGTGCCCCCAAGTTTCTCGAATCCCGTTCAACCTCGATCGAATGCGTTGGCCGCTTCGCGGTCACACAGGAAGAGGACCTTATGAAACTCACCGGCGCGGAAATTCTCTGTGAGTCGCTGACGCGCCTTGGCGTGCGTCACCTCTTCGGCTATCCCGGCGGCGCGATTCTCCCCGTTTACGATGCCCTCGGCAAATCCAAATTACATCACATCCTCGTCCGTCACGAGCAGGGCGCCACACACATGGCCGATGGATACGCTCGCGCTAGCGGCGGAGTCGGTGTGGCAATGGCCACCTCCGGTCCGGGCGCCACGAACATGGTCACTGGCATCGCCACCGCCATGCTGGATTCCTCGCCCGTCGTTTGCATCACCGGTCAAGTCAGCAGCAAACTGCTCGGCTCCGATGCTTTCCAGGAAATCGACATCACCGGCATCACCATGCCCATCACCAAACACAATGTCGTCGTCTCCCGTGCCGACGATGTCGCGCGCACGGTCCGCGAAGCCTTTCTGATCGCGAATTCCGGGCGTCCCGGACCCGTCCTTGTAGATATCACGAAGGACGCGCAGCAGGCCTCCACCGAATTCAATTGGGAGGCCTCTACCCCACAGCTTCCGCCCAAGCGTCACCGCAACAATTACGATCAGGCGGAATTCGACCGGGCTGTTGAGCTCCTCAATTCGGCAAAGCGCCCCATCATTCTTGCCGGTCGCGGCATCATGCTCTCCGGCGCCATGCGTGTCTTTGAACAGTTCGTCCGCGCTGGAAATTTCCCCGTGGCCATGACGCTTCTCGGCATCGGCTGCTTCCCTGCCAAGGATCCGATGAATCTCGGCATGATGGGCATGCATGGCGAAGCTTGGGTCAATCACGCCATCCAGGAATCCGATCTGCTTATCGCTGTAGGCATGCGCTTTGATGATCGCGTCACCGGCGACCTTCGCACTTACGCCAAAGGCGCTCGCAAGATCCACATCGAAATCGACCGCGCGGAAATCAATAAGAATGTCCCCGTTGACGCTGCGCTCATCGGCGATGCCCGCGAAGTCCTCGAAAAGCTGCTGCCCGCTCTCGAGAAGCGCGAACGCGGCGACTGGCTCGCGCACATCCGCGAATTGAAAGGCGATTCCGCCGTCCGCGATATCCAGAATCTTCCGGACAGCGGCCATCTCTACGCCGCTCACGTGATCAATGACCTCTGGAAAGAAACTAAAGGAGAAGCCATCGTTGTCACCGACGTCGGCCAGCACCAAATGTGGGAAGCACAGTATTACCACCACGATCAGCCGCGCACTCTCATCACCTCCGGCGGCCTCGGCACAATGGGCTTCGCTCTGCCCGCCGCCATCGGTGCGAAGTTTGCCAAGCCCGATTCCGAGGTCTGGGTCGTAGTTGGCGACGGCGGGTTTCAGATGACCATGAGCGAGCTCGCCACCATCGTTCAGGAAAAAATCAAAATCAACATCGCCATCATTAACAACGGCTATCTCGGCATGGTCCGCCAATGGCAGGAATTTTTCTATGACAAGCGCTACGTCGCCACGCCCCTCGTCGCGCCTGATTTTGCTGCACTAGCGAATGCCTTCGGTATTCGTGGCGAGCGGATCACTTCGCGTGGCGATGTGATCCCCACGATCCGCTCCGCGCGTGAATCGGCCGAGACTGTGCTTATCGACTTCCGCGTCGAGCAGGAAGATTCCGTCTACCCGATGGTCCCCGCAGGCGGGTCTCTGCACGAAATGATCCGTCGGCCCAATAATCCGCTTGTGGAAACGGCCACCGAGCCATGAAGAGGACTGAGGCATCCATGCAGACGCTTGTCGCTTATGTCGAAAACAAACCTGGCGTTTTGAACCGCGTCGCCTCGCTCGCGCGGCGGCTCGCCATTAACATCGATTCGCTGACCGTCGGCCCGACTGAAAACGAAGAAGTCGCCCGCATGACCATCGTGGCCCATACTGACGAAAAAGGCGCGCATCGCCTCGAAGCCAGCCTTGAAAAGCTTGTCGACGTCCTGCTTGCCGAAAACATCTCGGGGCGGTCTGTTCTTGAGCGCGATCTGGCCCTCATCAAAGTGCTCGCCGATCAGCAGTCGCGTCCGCATCTGATGGAGCTCATCAAAGTCTTTCGCGCGCGCGTGGTGGACGTCGCTCCGGGATCCTTGATTCTCGAAGTGTCCGGCACCGTGGACAAGATCGACGGCTTGCTCGAGGTCCTGCGTCCGTTCGGCGTTCTCGAAATGGCTCGCACCGGCCGCATCGCCATGACGCGCGGCGGCGATCTGCTGCGTCCGCCTGTCGCATCCAGACAGCAGGAATTTCCAGAACCCGTGGGCCGGAAGTGAAACAAAACCTAGTAGGGGTGGGGCTTGCCCCACGCGGCCAGCGGCGCAACTGTCGTATCGCTAAAATCGCTAAACCAGAAGAGGAAACCAATGGCAAATCTTTACTATGACGATTCAGCGGATCTGGCGCTTATTCAATCGAAGAAAGTCGCCATCATCGGCTACGGCTCTCAAGGACACGCCCACGCTCTCAATCTTCGCGACAGCGGCGTGACCGTCCGCGTCGGTCTCCATCCCGGCAGTGCTTCGCGCGCCAAAGCGGAAAAAGACGGCCTCACCGTCGGCACTCCCGCGGAGGTTGCCGCCTGGGCCAACGTAATCATGATCCTCGCTCCCGATACCAGGCAGCCGCAGCTTTATTGTGACGCCATCGAGCCTAATCTCAAGCCGGGCAAGACATTGATGTTCGCCCACGGCTTCAACATCCGCTTCGGCACCATCAAACCTCCGGCTTTCGTTGACGTCTCCATGATCGCCCCGAAAGCTCCCGGCCACCGCGTTCGCGAAGTTTTCACCGAAGGCGGCGGCACGCCCGCCCTCCTCGCCATCGAGCAGGACGCCTCCGGCAAAGCCAAAGCTCTCGCTCTCTCTTACGCCAAGGGACTCGGCTGCACCCGCGCCGGCGTCCTCGAAACCACATTTACCGAAGAAACCGAGACCGATCTGTTCGGCGAGCAGGCCGTCCTGTGTGGTGGCGTTAGCGAACTGATTAAGGCAGGATTCGAAACCCTCGTCGCTGCCGGCTACCAGCCCGAGGTCGCCTACTTCGAATGCCTCCACGAAATGAAACTGATCGTTGACCTCATCTATCGTGGCGGGCTCAGTTACATGCGCTATTCCGTGAGCGACACCGCCGAACAGGGTGATTACACCTCCGGCCCGCGCATCGTCACCAAACAAACCCGCGAGGAAATGCGCAAAATCCTCGCGGAAATCCGCGACGGCAGTTGGGCCAAAAAGTGGATTGAAGAGAACGAGAAGGGCTGCCCGAATTTTCTTGCCACGCGACAGCGCGAACAATCGCACCCGGTCGAACAGCTAGGACCAAAGCTCAGAGCGATGATGCCCTTCCTTCAGCCCGTCGTTGCCCCGGGCCTCGAAAAAAAGGCGGCTACTTAACGTCCAAGGTCAGCGTACCTGCGTCTTCCTGTTAGACTTATCCCGCCGTGGGAAAAATCTATGCTGGCACTTCGGGATGGGCATATTCGACGTGGAAACCAGACTTCTATCCAGCAAAGCTAAGTTCCGCCAAGTTCTTGAGCCATTATGCGAGCCGCTTGAACTCCGTTGAGGTGAATTATACATTCCGAAGCTTTCCCACAAAGAAGCTACTAAAGGATTGGATCGCGGCAACGCCTCCCGGTTTTAAGTTCGCTGTCAAAGCCCATCAATCCATCACGCACATAAAGCGACTCCGGAATGCGGCCGGATTGACATCCAAGTTCGTCTCCTATCTGCAGCCATTGAGATTGACGCGCAAGCTGGGCCCTGTTCTGTTTCAGTTGCCCCCTTTTTTTAAGTGCGACTTGGCACTGCTGAAGGATTTTCTAAACGGATTGCCGAAACAAACGCGCTGCGCATTTGAATTTCGACACGCTTCGTGGTTCGACGACACGGTTTTCTCTGCATTGCAAGATGCAAATGTCGCGCTTTGCCTAGCAGAAAGTGATGCTCTGGAAACTCCGAACGTCCAGACCGCTGACTTTTTATATTTGCGGCTGCGAAGAGAGAAATACCCAGCGAAGAGTCGCAAGACCATAGCGAAGCGCGTAAAGGGTTTTGCCAAAAAAAGCGACGTATTTGCGTTCTTCAAACACCAGGAAAAGCCGGAAGTTCCACTGTACGCCGAGGAATTACTCGCAGCAGTCGAGCATCGATGAGCGGCAACCACCTTTCAGAGGGAAGGCAGAATAGAGATTTAACCTAACGAAGTATTGCCCAGTTCCGCCAAGCGCCGTTCGTAAATCATTTCCACGAATCCATGCTTTCCGTAGTACCGGAAAACAATCTTGTGTCCGGGGGCGATCTTTGCGCGTGACTTGATCGAAGAATCCGACAATTCCACCCACGATCCATTCACGAGATAGCTGCCTTCCCAGCCGCGCAGTTCAAATCTTCCATCACTTTTCAGCAGCAGCGGCGCTCCGTTGCAGGGCACCGCCTTTCCGCGAACTTTCGCCTCGGTGCACTCGTAGCGGCCGCTAACTTCCATCGTTTGTGCTCGGCTGACTGGTATTAACGCGAGAAGAATTGCTGCAATGCTCAACGAGCGCACTGCCTTCAGGATGACCCCGGCGGACCCCATTTAAACCTCCAGCAAAGGCTTGGCCCGCGGGGTCAGGGCTCCGGCCATGGACAATCCTTGCAACTTGCGAGCCAGCATTTCTCAAGCCAACCTATTCATTCTTAAAGCGTTATGGCAGGTGATGTGTTGATCTCTCGCTGCTTCACGGAACATTTCTCTCCTTTGTCACACTCCAGCGGAACTCTTTTGCAGACTTCTCCGGTGTGCGTCCCCCTCGCCCATCCCACGAAAACTCTCAAGAGTTGGCGCTCCGTATCCTGCTGAACGCTGGGGCTCGCTTGTCCCGGACCTCCCGCGCCCTGTCCGCATCGCGGCAGGATTCAACACCCAGCTTTGCGTTCCGACAGCCGAAATGATAGCTTTTCCCCAAGTTTGTGCGGCTGAGAAGTACCGCGAGTGGCCAGCACCGAAATTCCTGTCCGTAGAAGGAGCTACCAATGAGCAGAGCGTACTTGCGTGCCGCATGCATGGGTGCGCTATCAATCTGCCTCGGTTTTTCGACGGCGGTCGCTTTCGCGCAGAGCCTGAATTACCCCGAGACTCATAAAGTCGCCCACGTGGATACCTACCATGGTACGAAAGTCGCCGATCCTTACCGCTGGCTTGAAGATGACCGGTCGGAAGAGACCACGCAGTGGGTCAAGGCTGAAAACCAGGTCACGTTCTCCTACCTGGACAGGATTCCGTATCGCACACAAGTCATGAAGCGGCTGGAGCAGTTGTTTAATTACCCCCGGTACACCGCGCCGTTCCGCCGCGGCGAGTATTTCTTTTTTTTCAAAAACGACGGTTTGCAGAATCAAAGCGTGCTCTACATCCAGAAGGGGCTGGACGGAACGCCGGAGCTGCTGCTGGATCCCAATAAATTCTCCGCCGACGGCACCTCACGTTTGGGAGCGATGGAAGTTTCGAAGGATGGCAAATACTGTGCGTACGGCGTGTCCACCGGGGGTTCGGACTGGCAGGAAGGCCATGTCCTGGAAGTGGCGACACGAAAGGTTCTTCCCGATGACTTGAAGTGGCTGAAGTTCACGGGGTTTTCCTGGACTGGAAATGCGTTTTTCTACAACCGCTATGATGCGCCGGAACCGGGGCGCGAGCTCACGACCAAGAACGAAAACCCGAAAATCTCTTTTCACCGCCTCGATGCGTCCCAATCGGACGACGAGTTAATCTACGAAGATAAGGCCCATCCCCAGCGTTTTCTCGGCGCGGGAACCACCGAGGACGAACGGTTCGCGATTCTTTACATCTCCGACGAGAGCACAGGGAAAAAGGGCAATTCCGTCTTTTACCGCGACCTTTCCAAAAACGAAAGAAGCTTCCATCCCATCGTGGAAGAAATTTCCGACGATACCTTTGAGGTCATCAACAATGTCGGAGGCAAGTTTCTTATAAGGACGAATCACAACGCGCCCAATTACCGGGTCGCCCTTTTCGATCCCGCGAGTCCGAATTCCGTCTGGGGCGATGTCCTCCCCGAAAAGCCGGAGGAGATGCAAGGCGTTGCGGAATCTGGCGGGAAGATCTTCGCCACCTACCTGAAGGATGTCACAAGCCACGTCGGTGTCTATAGCCTCGATGGGAAACTCGAAAATGAAATCAGTCTTCCTGGAGCGGGCACGTCCGTTGTTTTTAATGGCAATCACGACGACAATATCGCTTTCTTCTCGTTCACTTCCCTGAATTTCCCGCCCACCATCTTTCGCTACGACATCGCGTCGAAAGAGACAAACGTATTTCGCTCCCCCGAGATTCCCGGGTTCAACCCGGGCGACTACGAAACAAAAGAGGTTTTCTATCGCAGCAAGGATGGCACCCGTGTCCCGATGTTTCTTGTCTACAAGAAGGGACTGAAACTCGATGGAGCGAATCCGACTCTGCTCTATGGCTACGGCGGCTTCAACCTCACAAACTTCCCGACATTCAACGCGCTGCGGCTTACGTTGCTCGAGCAGGGATTCGTCTATGCGTCCGCCAATATGCGCGGCGGAGAGGAGTATGGCGAGAAATGGCATGAGGACGGAACGAAGCTCAAAAAACAGAATGTTTTCGATGACTTCATCGCCGCGGCCAAATGGCTGATCGCCAACAAGTACACTTCACCGGAGCATCTGGCCATCAATGGGGGATCCAACGGCGGGTTGCTGGTTGGCGCGGTAATAAATCAGCGCCCGGAGCTCTTCCGTGCGGCGGTTCCGCAGGTCGGTGTTATGGACATGCTGCGCTTTCAAAAATTCACGATTGGCTCGAATTGGATCGCAGACTATGGGTCAAGCGACAAGCCGGACGAATTCAAAGCGCTGTATGCCTACTCGCCGCTACACAACATCCGGGCCGGCGTGAAGTATCCAGCCACGCTGATTACTACCGCCGATCATGACGATCGTGTGGTTCCCGCGCACTCCTTCAAGTACGCCGCGACTCTGCAATCAAAGGCCAGCCACGACAATCCCGTGCTCATCCGCATTGATACCAATTCCGGGCACGGTGCGAGCAGCACCACGAAGACACTCGAGCAGACCAGGGACATCTACTCGTTCTTGTTCTATAACCTCGGAGTCACCCCGAAATACTAGCTGGTTGCACGACAGGCTGCCCGACCTCAGCCTAGCGGGGAGTGGTCTGCGCAGAAAAGACCTTGGTATCGAGCTGCGAGAACTCGAATCGCACGATCCAATCCGTTGGAACCGCGCTGCCATCCATCTTCGCCGGGGCGAATTCCCAACGCCGCGCGGCTTGCAGCGCAAGTTCTGCGAAATACTTGCTGGGACCCGGTGAATCCAGCTCCGCGCCTGCCAGATTACCCGACTGATCCACGTGAACCTTCACGCTGACGCGCACTCTACCTCGAACCGTGTCTCGGGCTTTCTTGGACACATCCGGCAAGACTTCATTGAGAACTTCACCGGGAATTAGCGCGCTTCCCGATGTTTTCGGCTGCCCTTTTGCCGGAGTGATTACCGCAGTTGGTTCATGCAAAGCCGCGGCTTCTTCTTTCTTGATGGGCTGCTTTTCGCTGGCCACTTTCAGAGTTTTCTTCGCGGACTGCCCTGCGGAAATGGGTGCCGGCGCAACCAATTGCGTGGACGCCGGCGCCTTCTCAATTTTCTGCTGCTTTCGTGGTTGCGCAGTGGAATTTTCAGCAGCAACCGCCGCAGCTTTTTGAGGTGCCGGACGGCGGCTCAATATTTTTGGAATAGCAACGATCGCAGCGAACACCAGAACTCCTACGAGCAAGGGAACAGCGAAATTGGGAAAGGAGATGGCACGCGGCGGCACAGGAGAAGTTCGCTGTGCTTTTTTCACGGGGCGCGGAGGCGCGGGCGCCTTTTGCGGCGCAGGCGCCGGCGCGACAGAAATGGGGGAAGCGGCTGGAGTTGGTCTGAGGCGCGCAGAGATATCACCAACGCTGCCACGGAGCTGCGGGTCTCGACGGAGACAGCTTCGCGCAATCTCCAGGAAAGGCGACGGCAACGATTTGGGCAAAATCGGATCGGCGTGTCCGAACCTTTCCCAGGCCGGCACGCGCTGCGTCAGTGTCTCAACCAGGGCCATTCCAAGCGACCATACGTCGCTGGCAGGAGAGAGCCGTCCGCTCGGGGCCTCCGGTGCGTCATAGACGCCGGGTTTGCGATTGCGGACAGTTTCGTTCGCGCGCTGGAGCCCGTCGGTCGATAGCTTGATCTTATCGGCCACGGCCATGATGTTGGCCGGCTTCAGGTGACCCAGCACAAATCCCTGGCGGTGAACGCAAGCCAGCGCATCGAGGACGGGGACGAGCACGTCGCGCGTTTCTTCCGCGCTCAGCGCCCGTTGCTGGAGAATTTGCGAGAGATTTTCCTCGGCATTTTCCATCACCAGGTAGAGCAGCGCCGTACCCTCAATCTCGCATCGCCCCATTTCAAAGAGCCGCAGCAAATGAGGGTGAAAAAGTTGCGCCGCGTGTTTCCAACGGGAAAGCTGGAGGTCCGCGCTCGCCGGGTCAGCCGGAATCAACTTGATCGCGGCTTTTTGCGGCTCGCCTTCTCCGTATCCTGTTA
>Ga0209118_1000429_pt1 | contig 23366 bp, 19 predicted proteins | sample BlaSpr_A8_Ref_M1_FD_187988 | JGI IMG/M metagenome (GOLD analysis project Ga0209118, IMG submission 187988) | Forest soil microbial communities from Thunder Bay, Ontario, Canada - Black Spruce, Ontario site 2_A8_Ref_M1 (SPAdes) (version 2) | ecosystem: Environmental > Terrestrial > Soil > Boreal...
AGCTAAACGTCGTGAATTCGTCGACATTCGCGACAAAGCCAATGCGCGGAACCGGAAAGGGCGCACGAGCGCGCGCCGTGATGCGCCGCTCGGGTCAGACGCGTCCGACGTCTCGTTGTTACGAGGTGACACCCGGCCGCCTCGCCTGCAGCAGCGGGCTCTCCGGCGCAGCCTCACGTAGCAGTCGAGGAATGCCATTGCGTAGTCGACGATCGCATGGTTGCGTGGCCTGGCACCGTCGGTCCATGCGAAGTGGTCGGCGCCTGCGATTTCGACGTAATATTTCGGCGCCGGCGAGCGGGCGTACGCGCCGCCAAACCCGGAGACCGCGAATGTGAAGAACGGATCGAGCGAGCCCACCTGATACATCCCGGGGGCGTCGAGATCGTGCAACACGGCGCGCGCGACAAAGGAACATCGTGTACGGCACGAACGCCATGATCGCCTTCACGGCCGAAAGCTTCCACGTCGGTAGCGCCGCTGCCATCGGAAGGACGGTATAGCCGCCGAGCGAGTGACCGGCAAGCACAACGTGAGAAAGGTCGGCGCGAGGGCCGAGATCGGCCTCGGCGGCGAGCGCATCGAGCGCGTCTCGCACGTTCCGCACGTGGTCGCCGGAGTGGGCGTCGTTCGCTGCCGCGCCCGGCGCGTGCTCCGAGCTCGCCTCGTCGCGCGCTTCGCGATTGAACGAGCAAATCGCGTCGGCGTGATTCGGCGCGATCACCAGGTATCCCGCCGCAGCGATCGTTTCGGTGATGAACCGCGTCTGGTTGGCGCACTGAAAGAGGCCATGCGAGAGCACCACGACGGTCCAGCGCGCAGCGGCATCCTCGTCCGGGACCATACGAACGCGTCGACTTAGCCGCGCTGCAGATGCCGTTCCTCCGCATGCGTCGCAACGGACAGCATCGTTACGACGCACGCGAGCGCGACGAGCGCCGATCGTGCGATCGATCTCGTCAACTATGCCTCACGCCGGCGCCGCCGATGGCACGGCCGTCGCCGCATCGGCGCGGCGGACCTTGAACCACGCGGCGTAAAGCGCCGGCACGAATAGTATCGTGAGCACGGTGGCGACGGTGAGCCCACCCATGATGGCGATCGCCATCGGGCCCCAGAAGATGCTTCGGGCGAGCGGAACCATGGCGAGCACGGTGGCCGCCGCGGTCAACATGACGGGTCGAGTCCGGTGCACGGCTGCGTCGACCACGGCGTTCCAGGGATCTGCGCCTTCCGCCATCTCGCTTTCGATCTGGTCGACGAGGATCACGGCGTTGCGCATGATCATGCCGCAAAGCGCCGTGACCCCGAGGATCGCGACGAAGCCGAGCGGCGCCTGGAACACGAGCAGCGCGGGGACGACACCGATGAGTCCGAGCGGCGCCGTCAGGAAAACCATGAACATCCGCGAGAAACTCTGCAGTTGCAGCATCAGGATTGCGAGGATCGTGACCAGCATCGCCGGGAAGACCGCGGCGAGCGCAAGGTTCGCCTTGTCGCTTTCTTCGACTGCGCCGCCGACGTCGATGCGATAACCAGAGGGCAACTTCGCCTCGATGTCCTTCAACTGGGGCCGGATCCCCTGAGTCACTGACACGCCTTGCTCGCCATCCTTGACGTCGGCGCGCACGGTGATCGCCATGTCACGGTTGCGCCGCCACATCACCGGCTCCTCGAGCTCGTAGCGCACGCGCGCGACCTGCGACAACGGCACCACCGTCCCGTCGCGCGTGTAGAGGTTGATGTTCTTCAGCGTGTCGACGTTCAGCCGCTCCGAAGGCACGGCGCGCGCGACGATGTCGACCAGGTCTTCGTGCTCGCGGAACTGCGATAGCGTCGCACCGTTCAGGAACGTCTGGGTCACAAAGGCGACATCGGCCGGGGCGAGTCCAAGCGCGCGCGCCTTGTCTTGATCGAGATCGACTCTGAGCACACGAACCGGGTCGTTCCAGTCGAGCTGAACGTCGCGCACCTTCGGGCTCGCAGCCACGACCGCTTCGACTTGGCGCGCGATCTCGCGCACCTTCTGCGTATCGGGACCGACGACGCGGAACTGGACCGGAAAGCCGACTGGCGGCCCGAGCTCCAGGCGCGTCACGCGCACCCACCCCCCGGGGAATTGCTCGTTCACGATCCCCAACAGGCGCGAGCGCACGCGTTCGCGTGCCTCGGTGTCTTTGGTCATGACGACGAAGACCGCATAGCCGGGATTGGGAAGCTCGGGATTCAGCGCGAGATAAAAGCGCGCCTGGCCGGCGCCGGTGTATGCGGTGTAGAACTTGACGTCCTTATCCTTTGCCAGTACGGCCTCCATTTTCTTGACCTGCTCGGTCGTCGCCGCGAACGAGGAGCCTTCCTTCAATCGCAGCTCGACGACGAGCTCGGGCCGCGAGCTGTTCGGGAAGAACTGCTGTGGCACGAACCTGCTTCCCGCAATCGCAGCGCCGAGCGCGGCCACGGTGACACCGATAACGAACCAGCGCCGCTCGATCGCGAAGTCAAGCCAGCCGCGGAGCCTGCGATAGAAAGGCGTGTCGTAGGGGTCGTCGCCATGGTCGTGCTTCTTGAAGTCCGGCAGCATCTTCACGGCGAGGTATGGCGTGATGAGGCTCGAGACGACCCACGAGAACACGACGGCGGTACCGACGATCCAGAAGATGCCCCCCGCGTACTCGCCAGTCGTCGATTTCGAGAAGCCGATCGGCATGAAGGCGGCGGTCGTGATTAGCGCGCCGGCCAGCCTGGGCATCGCGGTCGCCGCATACGAAAAGGCGGCCGCCTTGATGCGGTCCCAACCCTCTTCCATCTTCACGACCATCATCTCGACCGCGATGATGCCGTCGTCAACGAGCAGGCCGAGCGCGATGATAAGCGACCCAAGCGAAACGCGCTCGAGGTTCCAACCCGCTGCCAGCATCACCAGCGCCACGACGCCGAGCACGATCGGCACCGACAGCCCGACGACGATGCCCGTGCGCCAGCCGAGGCTCAAGAGGCACACCGCGAGGACGATCGAGAGCGCTTCCATGAGCGAGCGCTCGAATTCCCAGATCGATTCGCTCACGACGGTAGGCTGATCGGCCACGCGCTCGAGCTCGACGCCGTAAGGCAGCTCCGACTGGATGTTCGCGACGGCTTTCTCGATCACCTTGCCGAGGTCGACGATGTTGCCGTCGTTGGTCATTACGATGCCTAGCATGATCACCTGCTGGCCGTTGTGGCGTACTGTGTACGTCGGCGGATCTTCGTAGCCGCGATTGATCGTGGTGAAGTCGCCGAGCTTGATCACACGGCCGCCCGCGGCGATTGGGACGTTTCGGATATCGTCCAGGCTATTGAACTGACCGCTCACGCGCACCATGACGCGGTCGCTGGCGGTGTCGACCTGGCCGCTTGCTAGCAAGCTGTTCTGATTGCGCAGGCTTTCGGCGATTTGCAGCGGCGTGATCCCGAGCGCGGCCAGCCGCTCGTTAGAGAACTCGACGTAGACCTTCTTCGCCTGCTTGCCGTAGACGTCGATCTTCTTGACCATCGGCACCTTGAGCAGCCGACGCTTGATGTCCTCGGCGACATCCGACAGCTCCCACTGGCTGATGCCGTCAGCCTTGACGGCATAGAGCAGCCCCGTCACGTCGCCGTATTCGTCGTTGAAGATCGGGCCGATGACGCCTTCGGGCAGATCGAGCTTGATGTCGCTAAACTTCTTGCGCGCCTGGTACCATGCCTCGCGCTGATCCACGTGCGAGGTGCCGCCCCGCGCCGTGATTGTCATGCCGCCGTAGCCCTGGCGTGCATAGGTCACGACTTTCTCGAAGTTGTCGAGCTGCTCGAACTTCTTCTCCATGCGGTTGAGCACCTCGTCCTGTACCTGTTGCGCGGTGGCGCCAGGCCAGATCACGATCGCGGTCATCGAGGGCACCGAGAAGTTCGGGTCTTCGAACTGGCCGAGCTTGGTGAAGCCAAGCACGCCGCCGATCGCGATCACGACGATCAGGAAAAGGACGATGGCGCGGTGGTTGAGCGCCCATTCGGTGAGGTTGAACGTTTTCATCGCGCGGCCTGCTTGGTGTCGAGGTTGGGCGTCGCGTCGGGAAGCGCGACCTTCAAGCCGGGCGCCATTTTCTGCACACCGGCGGTGACGACGAGCTCTCCGGCCGGAGGCCCCGAGAGGAGCACGTCGTCGTTGCGATACTGGTGGACGATGACGTTCGTCAGGTCCACGGTTCCGACCGGATCGGTACCGGCGCGGCGAACGAGCCAGACCGCGGGCTGGCCCTTGTTCTGCGTGATCGCGGATGCGGGGATCGCGGCGGCCGGCGTGTCGCCAGTGGGGCGCTCGACGATGAGCCTCGCGCTCGCGCCGAGCGGCAGCGCCCTCGGGGTCGCGGGCTTCAGGCGAGCGCGGAACGTGCGCGTCGCCGAAGCAGCTTGCGGCGCGAGCTCGCGCAGCACGACGTCGAACGGCTGATCAGGCGCGCTCGTGAGCACGGCCTTGTACCGCGACGCCTTGAATGGCGACAACTGGTCCTCGGGCACGTTGACGACGATCTCCGGCTCGACGTCCTTCGCGATCGAGACGATCGGCTGCCCTTCGGGCACAACTTGGCCGACCTCGAACTTCACACTGGTGATTACACCATCCTGCGATGCGCGCAGCGTCGTGTACTCGAGGCGATTGCGCGTGAGGTCGCGCTGTCGCGCGTCGGCTTCCGCGGTGGCACGCGTCGTTTGCGCGCCGCTCTGCGCTTTCTCGTCGTCGGCAGGGCTGACTGAACCGTCCGCCTTCAGCGCGTTCAGGCGCTGGCGATCCGACTCCGCCTGCCGTGCCTGCGCCTGCGCGGCGGCGAGCTGTTGTTGCGCGGCTTCAACCGCCAGCTTGTAATCGGTGGCGTCGAGCACGGCGATCACGTCGCCTTGCCGCACTTTCTGACCCACGTCGACCTTTCGGCTCACCACCTTGCCGCTGACGCGGAAAGCCTGGTCGACCTCATAGCGCGCCTGCACGGAGCCGAAGTAGCGGTCCGTTTCCTGCGTCTTGTCGTAGCGGAGCTCGGTCGTGCGGACCATTCGAAGCGGCTCCGGAGCGGGCTTCGACGAACAGGCCGCGAGCAGAACGACCAGAATGGACAGAGTGAGATGGGGTTTCACGGGGTTTCCTCGTACGGGGCTAAAGGGATTCACGAATTGGGCCTGCGCAAGGCGCTTGCGGCGGGGGTGACGGCAGAGGGCTCGAAAACTTCCCAGCCACCGCCCAGCGCCTTGTACAGTTGGACGCTGTCGAGCAGCGCTTGCGTGTTGGCGTCGTGCGCGTCGACGCGTACTGCCAGACGCACGCGCTGCGCGTCGAGCAGCGGCAGCAGGTCGATCTGGCCGCGGTCGTATAGCGATTGCGCGCGGCCGAGCGCGGCGTCGGCGGAACCCGCAGCGCTCTCAAGCAACTGCGCGCGTTGACGTTGCTCATGGAGCGCGACGAGCGCGTTCTCGACGTCCTCGAGCGCGCGCACGATCGCGTCTTCGTAGCGGAGCACGGCCTCGCGCTGGCCGCTCTCGGCGACGTCGTTGATCGCTTGGGTCCGCCCTGCGTTGAACACGGGCATCGCGAGCAGTGCAGCGACATTGCTGAAGCGCGCCGCGCCGAGCGCGACGCCGTTGACATCAAGGCCCTCGCGGCCGAACGCGGCGTCGAGCACGAGCCGCGGAAACCATTCCGCCGCGGCCTGTTGCCTGCGCGCGTTCGCGCCGTCGAGTTGCGCCTTGGCAGCGAGTAGGTCGGGACGCCGCTGTAACAGTGCAGCCGGTTGTCCTGTACGCGCGATTGGAAGCGTGAGGTCGCCGCGCGAAACGGCAATGCTCGAAGCGTTGAACGCCTGGTCGCCGATCAGAACCGCGATGCGGTGACGCGACACGGCGGCGAGCGTTTCGAGCGGCGGTATTGCCGCGCGGGCTTTCGACGCTTCGGTTTGCGCGCGCTCGACGTCGAACGGCGTCGCGAGGCCGACGCGATGCCGGGCGGTCACGAGGCGGAGCGTTTCGTCCTGTGCGGCCGATATCGCGCGCAAAGTGTCGAGCTGGCGCAACGCGCCGACGAGGGTGAAGTAGTTGGTCGCAACGTCGCTCACCACGAGCAGCCGCACACCGCGCGCCGCGTGCTCGGTCGCGAGCGTGTCGGCGGCCGCGGCAGCAGCGCCAGCACGCAGCCGCCCAGCGATGTCGACCTCCCAGGAAACGTCGAGGCCACCTTGCCAACCCTTGGTGTCGGGAACCGCTTGTTGGAGGGAGGAACTGTACCCGGTTAGGCGATCGAAGCCGCCGGCCTGAATGCCGACGCTCGGATAGAGCCCTGAGCGGCTGATCGTCTCGCCGGCTCGGGCTGCGCGCACACGCTCGGATGCGATCTTGACATCGCGGTTTTCGCGCGCTGCCCGACGAACGAGATCCGACAGCACAGGGTCGCCGTAGCTGTCCCACCATGCGGCCTCGACCTCGGCGTCGGTCGTCGCTGATGCGGCGAATCGCGGAGGCACGTCGACCGAGGGCTGGAGCACCGGCGTTGCGCATCCGACCAGAGCGAATGCGAGCAACGCCGCGAGCGTGGCCGCGATGTCGCGCTTCGATCTGCGACCATCGTGGACAGCGTGCAGCGTCGCGTTGAGCGGGTCGCATGGCGCCGACGCCCGATCGTCTTCACGTGCGGCACGCGTCGGGCTGCTAAGACGGCGGTTAGGTTCGGCGAGCCAGGATGAGTCGGCAAGGAGTGCAGGTAGCGGCATTGGGTTCGCTCTGTGTGAGTTTCGATATGGCATCAGCGTAAGAGAAGCATTCGGCGGAGTCGTGAGCGAAACGTCGGCATTCCGTGGGGATTTGGTGAGCCAGGGGAGACGTCGCCGCGAACACGTCTCGCAGCCGCCTCGCAATCGGTACCCGGAAAATTCCATGCGTGACGCTCAGCCAACAACCAACTACACCGCGGCGCGCATCGACTTGAGCTCGGTCCGGCACGCCTCGCCAAATGTTTTCAGCGGATCGGCGCGTTCCGAACGCGCCAGATCGCGTATTTCGTCGAGCGTAAGGTTTCGCGAGAAATATTGGTCGGTGATTCGCGTCAGCAGGTGGTCTGCCGCCGCGAGAACGGGTTGGGATGCGCAGAGTCGGATGCGGTTGAGCAGCGCGTACAACAACAACAACTTCTCCGGCGTGTCGAGCGTGTGCGTGAACGCATCCATCAACAGCTTCGCGCACTCCGCGATGAATTCGCCGTAGAGCGTCTCCCTTTTGCTCATCTCGAGCCGAGTGAGCTCGCGCCTGCTCACCGTCTTCTGGGTGATCCAGGCGGTCGCGACGGTCGCGGAGCCGCCGGCGAGCGACCCGAGCACGCCTGCCATCACGGTGAAAATCGCGCTATCCATCGCTTACGCGGGCGGCCACTTGCCGAGCAGATCGGCGAAGCGGCTGCGCAGCTGCTCGATCGCGTGCGCCTCGATCTCATCGGTTTGCGCCTCCCCGACTGCTTCCACGGACTTCTTCCGAATCGCGAAATAGAGCATCAGCATGTCGCGTAGCTTGGCGAAGGCGGTCGGGTTGGATGTTCCGCACACGGAATCGTCCTTCCGCAGCACGCGCTCGATGACGCCGTGGTCGAGGATTCTTACCCGACAGAGCAGGCAGAGCCTTCCGATCTCGCGGTCGAGCTCGTTGATGTTCTTCACCCACCGGGCGATCTCGAGATCGTTCGTTTGTGCGCTCATGTTGCTGTGTCGCCGGATTGGCGTCGTGGGCGTGACGGCGATCACCAAAGGCTCGGCATCCGGCGACCTCTCCTGGTTCACAGCATCGAGGTCCCTTGCAATGGATTCGACCAGCTCGCGGGCTGATTTGAATTCGTGTTGGCGACCGGTCACGAGGTTTTCGATACGGCCGGCCAGCGCATCGGGCTGAGCGTCGCCGCGCACTTTCACCACATAGGCTCGTCGCGTCGGGTACTTGGATTCCGCGTTCAGTGTCATGGCTGCGATGGTGTTATTGGTTCAGCGTTTCCACCGAAACGCGGTTCGACGCTCGCGTCGTCGCCGACGGCGATTTCATCGAACGTACGATTGCGGAGGACCTCGAGGTCGGAGGAGTTGTTTGTCACGATGGAGTCCTGATCGTCATTGAGCCGGGAGTTCGGCCATTGATGTAACGTTGAAGTCGATGTGGCCCAGTTTGAGCGCGGAGCGGTCGAAGGTTGTCAGCGAAACATCCGCGTTTCGTCGGACTTGCATGCCGATCTGTGATCGGGCGCAAGCCCCAGCTCGCAGTCGCGCTACCCGACGGCACGCTGCATTTGACGCGCGTCGTCGGCACCGATCCCGAATCGGACATCGCACTGCTGCACTCGATCGCGTTCGCTCCGAGGGACGACCTCCAAGGCGGCCTGCTCAACTGCTCCGCGAACGGGTTCGCCATGGATGTGTCGTGCCATTCGTTCGTGCACATGGCGAAGCTCGCCGCGCCGCTGATGCGCGACGGCGGCACGATGTTCGCGATGGCGTATCACGGCGCGAACAAGATGGTGCCGACCTACAGCGTGATGGGACCGGTCAAGGCCGCGCTGGAAGCATGTTGGCGCTACCTCGCTTACGAGCTCCGTCCGAAGGGCATCCGGGTGCACGCGATCTCGCCGGGACCGCTCAAGACGCGCGCGGCCTCCGGCATCAACGACTTCCAGTTGCTGCTGCACGAAGCCGAGCAGCGTGCACCGCTGGGCAAGCTCGTCGACATCATGGACGTCGGCTACTCGTGTGGGTTCCCGTCGACGCCGTATGCGCGCCCACGTCGGGCGCGACGCTCTATTTCGACGGCGCCGTGAACATCATGGCCTGAGCCGGTTGTGCCGGGCAGCCAGCTTCGCTTACCTGCGCGTCGCCTTATCGATCAGCGCGCGCGCCTTCGCGACTGCCGTTGTATCGCTCGCTTCCGGAAGCAGATCCACAAGCGCCGCAAGCGTGTGTCGATCTTCAGCCGTCGCACCCTGGTGATCGCAGAGTTCGACCACGGCGATCAACTCGAGCCACGGCGCCTTTTGCGCCCGGGCCTCGGTGATAGCGCGCCGAACCGAGCGCTCGGCGGCTTCGCGCTCGCCACGACCACGAGCGATCGCGGCCTCCATGAGGTAGAGCTGCGGCAGATACACGCGCTCGCCCGTCGTGTCCGCGAATTGCAGCGCTTCGTCGAGCTCGCGTTGGGCGGCGTCCCAGTTGCCGGACAGCACGAGGGCTTCCGCCGCATATCCACGCACCTCGCTTCCGCCCGCAAGCATCCCTAGCTGGGCATTTTCTTCGTATGCCTCTTTGATCGAGCGGTAAGCATCGAGCGGGTGTCCCGTTCGGGCGTCCGCCCAAGCGCGAAACCACCGACATGCCGTTCGACCGTGAGCGAGCGCGAATTCGTCCACGAGCGCTTGCATTTCATCCGCAAGAGCGGCCACTCGTTCGGGGTTGCCGAGTCGCACCTCGAGCATCGCGCCGTGCCAGATTGCGACAAGCCGCGCCATGGGCCATCCCCGATCGCGAGCGCGGGCATGTGCGCGCTCCACGCACGCGCGCGCCTGCTGAACCAACCCGAGATGGACGAGTGGGTTGGCAAGCAAGCCGAGCAGCGCGACCTGCGGATCCACGAGGAATTCACCAGGACCGACGTCCAACCGCTCGGCAAGCGCGAGCCCGCGCTCCAACCATGTCCGGGCGGTGCACGAACGGCCCTGAAGCTGATCGACCTCCCCATGAACGGTGCACGCGGTCGACAGAAGCACTAGGTCGTTGGTGGCCGATCCGAGCGCTTCCGCCCGATCCGCGACCGCGAGCGCTTCCGAATATTCCGCGCGCAGGCAAAGCATCCACCCGAATCCGTGCACCAGGCGCCCCAACATCGGATGCTGCGGAGCTTCGCCGAGCAGCGAGTATGCTCGCTGGAGCGCGCTCTTGGCCTCGTCGCCGGCGCCGAGCACTCGGGTGGCGGCAAGACCGTGAAGCGTTTCGAGGGTGATTTCCAGCGCGTTGCGTTCGGAAGCGTCCGCCGCCTGCCCGAGGAGGGACGAGGCACGTTCGATGATCCTCATGCACTCGTCCGCGCTGAAGTGCGCAAGAGCGGCTTCTGCGGCTTCGGCGTAGTAGCGCACGGCAGCCGTTGCCTCGGCAGCTCGCTCGAAATGCATGGCTAACTCGGCCGCGGCGACCGGCACTCCTGCGGCGCGCTCGCGTTCGAGCGCGGCGCCGATTCCCCTGTGAAGCTTGATAAGGCTCGCCGCCGCGGTGCGCTCGTATTGCACCTGGCGGAACAGCGCGTGCCTGAAGGAATACGACGACTCTGCCAGCCCACTGCTTTCCTCGGCATGCGCCCCGACAAGCCATATTTGCTCGCGCACAAGCTTGTCGCAGATGTCACCAACCGACGCAGGGTCCCGCTCGAGCGCCGCCGCGATTGTATTGACGCGGAACTGGACGCCGCAAACGGCCGCTGCCGAAAGCACCGTGCGCTCCCCGTTCTCGAGCTTGGCGATGTAGTGCTCGATGATCGCCGCAAGGTTCTCGGGCACGGCGATTTTCGCCACTTGCTCGGGGTTAACGCGGCCGCCGCCTTGAGCGGCGCGCGCGCTTATCTCGCTCGTGATGAATGCGACGAACAGCGGCAATCCATCGGTGCGCCCGTGCAACGCGCGCGCGAACACTTCGTCGCCGGCGATCGATGGCGATCGTTTCGCCAGGTATTCGGCGACCTCTGCTTCGGAGAATGGGTCCAGAACGATCTCCTCGCACAGCCCATGGAGCCGCAGCTCGCGCCGCAGTGGATTGAGCGGATGATCGAGCGCCACCACCTCGGTTAGACGAAAGCTTGCGAGCCACATGAGGCGCGCGTTGCCCCACCGTCGCGCGACGTAGTCGATCAGCTGGATCGTCGAGCGATCGCTCCAGTGCAGGTCCTCGGTCACAAGCAACAACGGCCGGCGCTCGCTCGAGCGATCGAGAAGCTCGCCCATCTCGCGCAGCATCCGATCCGGAGAGACACCAGTGAGGTCCCGCCGTAGAGCGTCGCGCTCCTCGGGGGTGCTCAACCACGGCAGCTGCAGGAGCCAGGTGGGCGCGACCGCACGCAGCAACGGCACGAGCGTGCTGTCAATGCGGCACAGCCCCGACAGGGCTTCAAGAACGGGTAGGTAGGGCTCGCCGCTGCCGTATTGATCGACACATTGGCCGCGGATGCAAAGAGCATCACCTAGACCCGCAATGAAATGCTCGATCAGCGTCGTCTTGCCGATACCCGGCTCACCCAAAACCCACACGACCCTGCGTGTGCCCGCGCACGCGAGATCCCAATTCGTGCGGAGTCGCGAAAGGGCTTCCGCGCGCCCGGTGAACGAGGGCGACTCGGTGGAGCGGCTTTGTGGAACGACTGCCGATACCGGCGGCGCCACAACTATCGCGCTGGTGGCCGCGATGAAGCGGTAGCCTCGCCGCGATACGGTCTCAATGAAGCGCGGCTTGCGGGCGTCGTCGTCGAGCGCCGTCCGCACCTCGCTGATCGCGGTTCGCAACACCGAGTCCGTAACGTACTGGTGGCCCCATACCTGATCGAGCAGCGCGTTGGTGGTAAGCAGGGACCCGGGTTGCCGCGCGAGCGCGCACAGCACCCCGAATGGCGTCGGCGCGACAGCGACAGGAGTCCCGTCGCGCAGCAAGCGCGCGTTCGCCTCGTCGAGCTCGAAGCGATCGAAGCGGAGCTGTACCGGGTTCGAGCCGGCCAACCCTTGCGTGTGGTCGGTTCGTTCAGGCACTTGGATCCCCCGGGTTCGCAGAGCGCCCGCGATGGCAACCGCCGCCCGATCGGATGACAGCGGCGTGCTTCGGGCAGAGACGACGTAGAAGCAATTATTTCAGCACAAAACCGCCCGCGGTGCCAGAAATGATAACCAGCCGCGGCGCACGGGCCGGCGGGTGGACAAGCGGCTTACGTGAACCCGGACGCACGTTCCCTCGCGAAGGCGAACGATCTAGTTGAGCCACATCAGCGTCCCGTCGGGTGGCGCGGACTTCCAGCGGCTCATAGCGCTGCCGAATCGCTTCAAAACGGCGGGCCGCGCGTGGAATCGCTCGTCGCCTCGAACGCCGAACAGATATTTTCGGACGTTGGCCTGAGTCGCGCCAAGTTCGTCAACACGATGACGCCTATACCAAAGTCGTAGTCCAGTGACGCGCTAATCCATTGCGCGTAAGCGCTCGTAGTAGAGCGCATTACGGTCGTGCAATGGCGCCGTTTCGACAACTCGCCTACGCTGAAGTCAAACATTCCGGGAGCGACATGAGGCGCAAGAACATCACTTTGACCACCGAGCAGGATATCGAGACCGCGTGCAAGTGGATGGATCGGCGAGAGCGTGACGCGGAACTCGGAGACGAGATCGCCGACTGCGACGACGACGAGCGCGCGCTGCTCATCCAAGCACGCTCGCGTCAGTTCGACGACGTTGGGTAGCCTTGTCCACACGGCGTGCAGGCGCTCGCATCAACCAAACGCTACGAAATTACGACAGTTCGCCGACAACTCGCCGACAACTCGCCTCGCACGCCAAGTTAAGGTACGAGCAACGGCTCAACAAATGGAGAACATGAAATGGACGACGAATTTGGAATGATTGCGCCGAAGCACGCCGCGAGCTCCAGAAGTCCGTGGCCGCAACAGCGCGCAGCGGTCGCTACCCCCGAGGAGATCCGCTATGCCCAGCAGCTATGGCTGCAGATCCGCGAATCATATCTCAGCCGACGCGACCCGCCGCCTTCTCTCGATGACAGGCGTGGATTAACCGGCAACCAGCAAGCAGATGTGCAATCGCCAATCGCGTTGGGCGCGCCCTACCCGGCATGAACCGCATGTCGCCCGCATAGCAAAGGGGAGAGTGAAATGACGAAGCAAAACCAGGCAGAGTTTGCAGCATTGCGAATGCGCGAGCCGACGGCACCGAGTCTCGGCCGGCAAGCGGCAATCGCATCTTCGGCAGCCGTCCAAGCTCGGATCGCGGAATCATTCGAGGAAACTGCCGCCGCCGACAATACCTTTCACGTCTGGCGGAACCAGCACCTCGTCCCCGCCCACAATCGATCAATCGATTTCACCAACGAAGTGCGGGTTCCCACCGGCAAACGCGCCGTCATCGAAGTTGTGACAGCAACGATTTCCATTCCGGATGGAGAAGACGTTCAATTAAGGATGTCCACAAGCCTCGGTCCCGCGGCTTACGACATCGATTTCTGCCTGGCTCTACAAGGGCAAATGAGAGGACGGCAAATACTTGTCGCCACGGAATGTAGGCACGTCTATTCCGACTGTCTAATCGAATTCAACGTCGGCCGGGATAATGCGCAAACGGAGGGTGACGCATTCATCGGCGTTTCCGGGTACTTCACTGACGCATGGCATGACAGGTGAACACCTTAATCGCCAACCGCGCGTTCTCGCCAGTCGCAACCTGATCCGCGCCCGTTGGACCTTACGAAGGTGCGAGCGGCTTTGGCGATCCCACTCGGCGAGCGTCAACGGGACGGCACCGTCAAATTGAGCGATTGTGTGCAGATTGAAGGCGCACAATCTTCCAGCCTCGCCACCGTCTTCAAATAGGGTCCTGCCTACTTCAGCTGTGTGCTCATCTCCGGGGCAGCGCGCCCGTTATCGTTTGCCATTCGCCAAAGCGCTTACGCATTGCCTGCCGATAGCAACAAGCACGCAGTCGATGGCGACAAGGGCTAAATGGTTTGCGACTTGGGCATGCACGGACAAGAAACGCTGCGCATCGACTTGAATCGTCTCATTCTGCGTTCGCGTTCTCGCGTCGATTGATGGGATATAGCCAGATCAACCAAGGCCTGCGAGATGCCGGTCAGATTTCCGCTAGGCGTTCCGCCTGACTGATCGGCGCTTGCGTGGCGTTAGCGCCGCCGCGGCCGGGTGCGTAGTCGCCTTCCTTCGCGGTGAGCGCGCAAGCGTTTCGGCGAGCAGACCCTCCGGGAGGGTCTCGACCGCCTGCAACGGCCGTTTCGCGATGCGCTCGGCCGACTTGGCATCGACACCGAGAGCACGCAGCGCCGCTGCGGCCGTCTGTTCGGCGAAGTCGGCTTCGCAATCGGGCTCGAGCATGCAATGCGTCGCGCCCAACACGGAGCCCGCAACGATGTTCAGGGCCAGCCCGATCGGCATGCGCTTGAAGCGGCCTTGACGAATGCCCGCGTTCAGGTCCCTGCGCACAAAGTCCAGCAGGATGTCCGGCCCCCGGGCGTCAGGCCATCCCAGCCGTACGAGGAAGCTCGCGACCACGGGTTGGTGGATGGACAGTCGCGAGACCAGCCGGATGCCGCAGGCCACCCGCTCCGCCGGGTCCTCGTAGCCGAGCACCACCGGTTCAGCCATGCGGATCAGCTCATTCGCAATCTCGAGGGCCAGTTCGCGCACAAGCACTTCGGGCGACGGGAAGTACTTGTAGAAGGTTCCTCGCGACACCTCGGCGGCGGAGATGACGTCGTCGATCGACATCGCCGCGGGCCCCTTCTTGGCGACGAGCTGGAGTGCCGTGGTCAGCAGGCGCAGGCGCATGCGCTCGCGCCGCTCGGCTGCAACTCGGGGACGGTGGTCCAAGGTTTCCATGAGGTCGGATTGTGCCTTGTTCGGAATAGGTGAAAGCGACGATTTTGTCAAGTTGCACATATTTGTCGTTTTGACTATTGCGTCATGATGACATATATGTCATTATGACGCCATATCGACACGCGGGCTGACCAGCCGGCCTCAGCCCGGTGCCGATTCCCCAACTGGAACCAAGGAGACCTGATGCATCGACTTTCGCGCGCCCTCCCGGTCGTCATCGTGTTCGCCGCGTCGGCGTTTCACGGTACGGCGGAGGCCATCAACGGCGCACAGCCTGGCGGCAACGGGATCAAGAACGCCGCGATGGGTGGCGCATCGATCGCTCTGCCGCTGGATGCCGTTGCCGCTGCTAACAACCCCGCGGGGATGGCCTTCGTGCCGACCTCCGCAGTGCTTGGCGTGCAGGTTTTCCACGGGCAGTCCTCGGCCGACTATCTGCTCCCCGGCAACCGGCTCGAGAACGAGCAGACGGTTCCGGCGCCTGAAGGCGGGTTCAACCAGCAGCTCTCCCCCGCGTGGACGGTCGGGATCAGCCTCGCCGGAGGTGGTGCCGGCTCCGACTACGGTCAGCCCGCTTTGCCGGTGCCGGGTGCGGGCAATGCAAAGACGCAGCTGCGGATTGCAGAGTTCATTCCCACCGTCGCCTGGAAGCCGCGCGAGGACGTGGCGCTTGGCTTCGCGCTCAACCTCGCCTACGAGCAGTTCGAAGCCGATGGCGTGGTCGTGCCGGCGCCCGTTCCGGGCGGACTTGCCCCGCTACCCAGTCACGGTAAGCAGTCCGCCATCGGCATCGGATGGCGCGCGGGTCTCCTGTGGAAGCCGGCCACCGAGTGGTCCGTTGGCGCAAACGTGAAGTCGCGCACGCGCATGGGCAAGCTCGCAGGCTACGACCAGGACCTGCTTGCCTACAGCGAAGGGCGCCTCGATGTACCGGCCCAGTACGGCGTCGGCATCGCATGGCAGGCGACCCATGGGGTCACCTTGGCCGCCGACTGGCTGCGCATCCTTTGGGGCGAACTGAAGGTGATGCAGGACCCGAACGGGTTCCAATGGCGCAACCAGCCGGTGTTCCGCATCGGCGCTGCATGGGATCTCGACGACCGCTGGACGCTTCGCGCCGGCTACAGCCGCAACCGCGGCCAGATCGACAGCACGCGCACCGTGCAGAACCTGCTCGTCCCCTCGATCAACGAAGAGGCCTACACCGCTGGCTTCAGTTGGCGCGCCAGCAAGAACACAGAGTTCAACCTGGGCTACGAGCTGAACCCGCGCACCACGCTGACTGGCACCGGCCCCAGCGCCGGCACCTCCCTGACGAGCAAGGTCCAGATGTTCCTGCTCGGCTATCACTACACGTTCTGAAGCGAGGCCCACCGTGAAAGATTCCACCGCAGTGCTTCGGCAGCCCGAGTCGACCCCCGAAAGCCGGCTGCGCGCCGATGTGCAACGACTGCCGCGGCCACCGGCCCTCGGGCGCGCCATCGAGCTGGCCTTCCTGCGCTGGGAAAAGCGCCGGCTGGCGCCCACGGAACGCTTCTGGCGCAATTTCGGCTTTCAAATCGTCAGCGCAACGCCGCAGCGTCTCGTGGCCCGGGGCGCGGGGGCGGCAGCCTGCATCGCCATCGCCGAGGGTGGACGCGAGAACCGCTTCATCGGCCCCGCGTTCCTCATGTCGGCCGACACCGATCTGCACCGCTACGTGGAGCAGCTGGGGGCGCGCTGGCTGCCGCTCGACCGGCTGCCGGCGGGCGGCCGCGGCGTGGAGCTGTTCGACCCCAGCGGCCGCAGCGTCTGGCTGCTGCAGGATCAGCGGCGCGTCGAACCCCTGCCACTGCGCGAGGCGGTCACGCCGGCCACCAACACGGCGCAGGACACGCCCCGCGTGAATTGCACGGTGCGCACGCCCATCGAGCCGGCCCGCATCGCGCGGCTCGGCCACGTGGTCCTGCAGACGGTGGACTTTGCGCGCATGGCCGAGTGGTACCTGCGCATGCTGGGGCTGATTCCCACCGATGTGCAGTACCTCGCCGATGGCAGCCCCAGTCTCGCGTTCTGCCGCCTCGACCTCGGCACCCAGCCGGCCGACCACCACACGCTCGTGATCGTGGGCGGCATCGAGGACAAGGTCGAGCACAGTGCCTACGAGGTGCTGGACCTGGACGCGCTCGGACAGGGGCAGCAGGTGTTGCGCGCCGAGGGCCACCGGCACATGTGGGGCATCGGTCGCCACCTGCTCGGCAGCCAGCTCTTCGACTATTGGTTCGACCCCGACGGCTTCGAGTACGAGCACTACACGGACGGCGACGTCTTCACCGCGGACTTCGAGACCGCCTACTCACCGCTCGAATTCGGCGGCATCTGGGCCTGGGGCGCCGACGCGCCCGCCTCGATGAAGCCGAGGAAGAACCTGCAAACCCTGCTGCGCCTGCTGAAGCTGATGCGCCGCAAGGCGATCACGCCGCAGCGGCTGAAGCTCATGAGCGCGGCACTCGATGCGCCAGCGCGCCCTTGGCTCTAACTCTCACCCGGACCACACTCATGTCACGCACGATCATTCGCTACGCCGAAGACGGCACGCCTCGATGGGGCGTTCTATTCGGGCGCCACATCGCCCCCCTGCAAGTCCATGCGCTCAACACCGGCGAGCTGCTTACCGGTCATTGGGAACTGCTGTGGGCGATCGAGCCCGCGAACGCCGTGGTGCCGCTCGAGCGTGTCCAGGTTCTTTCGCCGGTGACACGCGACCAGCAGTTCATCTGCCAGGGCGTCAACTACCGCAGCCACATCGCCGAATCGGGCCTGCGCGTCGAAAACTTCCCCTTCAACACCCTCTTCACGAAGGCGCCCTCGTGCATCACGGCAGCCGATGCGCCAGTCGTCCGACCTGCGCATGTGCAGTTGCTCGACTACGAGATCGAGCTCGGCCTGGTGTTGCGCAGGCCGGTGCCGGCGGGCACGCAGGTCGGCCGAGACGACCTGCCGCAGTGGCTGGCCGGGGTGACGATCGTCAACGACCTGTCGGCACGAGACGTTCAATTGCCGCAGGGCCAGTTCTACAAGGGCAAGAGCTATCGCGGCTTCGGCCCGGTCGGGCCCGCGCTGGTGCTGCTGACGCCGCAGGAATGGGCGCGCTGGCCCGAACTGCACATGCGCCTGGCCGTCAACGGCCAAGCGCGGCAGGACGCCTACTGCGCCGAGATGATCCACGGCCCCGCGGCCACGCTGACCGAACTCGCGGCGCTGCAGGACCTGCACCCCGGCGACCTGATCGCCACCGGCACGCCGGCGGGCTGCGCCGTGCGCGCCCCCGGCAAGCTGGCGATGTTCATCCTCAAGCACCTGCTCACCGACGCCGGCAAGTGGCGGATGTTTATCCGCAAGGGCCTCGCCAACCCGGCCTACCTGCGCCCGGGCGACCGCATCAGCGCATCGATTCGCACCGACGACGGTGCGATCGACCTCGGCGAACAGACGACCTCTATCACCGCACCATGAGCACGCCATCCTCCCCTCTTACGGTGCCGCAGCTCGAGACCGACGTGCTGCTGGTCGGTCTCGGCCCGGTCGGCGCCGCGCTGGCCAATCTGCTCGGCCGCTACGGCGTGCGCGTGCTGGCGATCGACAAGGCGACCGCCATCTTCGACAAGCCGCGCGCGATCGCGCTCGACAACGAGGCACTGCGCATCCTTCAACTGGCCGGCGTGCGCGACGGCGAGTTCGAGACCGTCGCGATTCCCCAGGTGCAGTACCGCTCCCCGCTGTTCGGCCGCTTCGCCCGCATCAATAGCGCCGGCATCATCGACGGCCACCCAGCGCTCGTCACCTTCTACCAGCCGGAGCTCGAGCGGCTGCTGCGCGCCAAGCTCGCGCAGTACCCCGGCATCGAGGTGCGCCTCGGCAGCGAGCTGGCGGACTTCGTAGACGATGGCCGCTTCGTTCAGGCACGGCTGAAGGACGCCGCCGGCAACGAGACCCCCGTGCGCGCACGCTACTTGGTCGGCACCGACGGCGCGAACTCGCTGGTGCGGCGTGCGCTCGGGCTGGAATTCGAGGGCCGCACCTTCCAGCAGGACTGGCTGATTGTCGATGCGCTCGACGTGCCCGACCCGATCGACCACGTCGAGTTCACCTGCGACCCGCGGCGCCCGTCACCGCGCATGGTGGCGCCTGGTGGACGGCAACGCTGGGAGTTCATGCTCCGCCCCGGCGAGCGGCCGGAAGAGATGGAGCGGCCGGAGTCGGTGCGGCGGCTGCTCGCGCCGTGGTGCGACAGCCAGCGCATCCGGATCGAACGCACGGCCGTCTACCGCTTCCATGCGCGCGAGGCGAAGCGCTTCTCCAAGGGCCGCTGCTTCCTCGCCGGCGACGCAGCGCACATCACCCCGCCTTTCGCCGGCCAGGGCCTGGTCGCCGGGCTGCGCGATGCGGCCAATCTGGCCTGGAAGTTGGCCTGGGTCGTGCGCGGCCAGGCCGGCGAGCAAGTGCTCGACAGCTACGACACCGAACGGCGGCCGCACGCCAAGAAGATCATCCGCCTGGCGCTCCTACTCGGCGCGCTCGTGATGCCGCAGAACCGCGCCGCCGCGTTCGCCGTGCACGGGCTGATGAGCCTGCTGCGCGTGCTGCCGGCCGGCCGCGCGCTGTTCGAGGACCTGAAGGTCAAGCCGCAGAACACCTTCGATGAGGGCCTGTTCTGGCGCGTGCGCGGCAGCGAGCGGCTGCGTGCCGGGGCCATGCTGCCCCAAGGCTGGGTGCGACCGGCCACCGGCGGCGGGCCGCTGCTCAGCGACGACGCGCTGGGCCTGCAATGGGCGCTGATCGGCTTTGGCGTGGTTCCGTCGGCCGGCATGCCGGCCGAGCTGTTGCAGCGCTGGCAAGCGGCGGGCGGACGGGTGTGGCAGTGGTGCCAGCGATCGCAGGGCCTGCACCTCGCGCCGCCGGCGCAGCGGCTGGAAGCGCTCGACGAGGCGCTGTTGCCGCGCCGGGTTCCGCTCGGCTGGATCGCGATCGTCAGGCCCGACCGCTGCGTGCTGGCCGAAGGGCCGGCCTCCGAAGGCGAGACGATGCTGCGGCGAGCGCTCGATCGCCTCGCGCCGCCGGCGTTGTCGACCGCGGCGACAGGGCCGACACCCGCCTACCCCATCCAGGAGGTGAAACATGCGGCGTGAGCTGGCATCCGCCGAGGCCGCCTCGCCACCGCGCCTGGCCGTGCGCAACGTCGAGATGCCCCAGCCCGGCACGGGCGAGGTGCTGGTGCGCGTGCAGGCCACTTCGGTGAACCCGATCGACGTCAAGCGTGCAGCCGGTTACGGCCGTCGCCTGCTGGCGCTCAAGGGCGCGGCGCGCTTTCCGCTTGTGCTCGGCAACGACGTCGCGGGCGTCGTCGAATCCATCGGCGCCGGCGTGACCCGGCACAAACGTGGGCAACGCGTATTCGGCCTGGTCGGCACGGGCCGGGCGGGTGGCGCCCATGCGTCGCACGTCGTGGTGCCGCAGGACCTCTTGCTGCCCGCCCCGGACGACGCGGATCCGACCGCGCTGGCGGTGCTGCCCTATTCGTTCACGACGATGTGGCTCGCGCTGCGCTCGACCGGGATCACCCCATCGAGCGCGCAGGGGACCAGAGTGCTGATCAATGGCGCCAGCGGTGGCCTCGGCCGGTTGGCAATGCAGGTGCTTCGCCATTGGGGTAGCGAGATCACCGCGATCTGCGGGAAAGGCCAAGGCCAGGCCGGCCTGGATCTCGGTGCCGAGGTGGCCGTCGAGCACGGCCCGGCTTGCATCCAGTCACTGCCCGCGGATTTCGACGCGGTGCTGAACTTCGCGAACTGGGACGACGACCCTCAGCTGGCGTCGCGCCTCGGCGCGCGGGCCATGGGCCAGGCGACCACGGTGCACCCATTGCTTGCGAACTTCGACCGGCTGGGATGGCTGGGCGGCGCGTGGGCCAGCCGCCGCGACTGGAAACGGGTCCACGCCATTGTCGCTTCGCGCACGCCGAAGGCCCACTATGCCTGGACGGTCTTCAAACCCGACCGCGACGCGCTCCAGGCGCTTGCGGAGGGCGTTCGAGCCCGAAGGCTGGCGCTGCCCGTCGGCCTCGCCAAGTCCTTCGACAACGCCATCGCCGCGTTCGACCATATGTCGGGCGGCCATCCCGGCCGGGCGGTCTTGCAGCCGTGAGGCCCCTTTTTAAGGACGTGAAAGCATGAGCGGAATCGCCTCCATGGCAGACGTGCTCGCCCTCGAAATCGAGCACGACGGTTCACTGCTGAATAGCACCTACGAGATGATCGGCGCCGCAGCGCGCGCCCACCCCGACGCGCCGGCGCTGTCGTTCTTCCTGCGCGTCGAGGACCATGCGCAGCCGCAGGTCTGGAACTACGAGACGCTGTTCGCGCGCATCACGGCGACAGCCAACTTCCTCCACGAGCTGGGCGTCCGCAGCGGCGATGTCGTCGCCTTCGTGCTGCCCAATCTTCCGCAGACACATCTCGCGATCTGGGGCGGCCAGGCAGCCGGCATCGCCTTTGCCGTCAATCCCATGCTGGAGCCCACGGCCATCGCCGAGCTGCTCGAGGCGGGGGAAGCGAAGGTGCTGATCACGCTGGCACCCTTTCCCGGCATGGACCTGTGGTCGAGGCTGCAACCGATGCTGGGCCGTGTCCGCAGCCTGCGGCACGTCGTACTGGTCGACCGGACCGGCCGAGCCCAGACTTCTGCGGGCCCGGACTTCCATGAGGGCTCAGGTCAGTTCCGCGTGCACGACTTCGCGCAGGGCCTTCAACGGCAACCCATGGACCGCCTGATCAGCGGCCGTGTGATTCGCCCGGGCGACCGGTCGTCGTACTTCTGCACCGGCGGCACCACCGGCGCACCCAAGATCGCGATGCGCTCGCACGCGAACGAGGTGGCCAACGCATGGAGCGTCGGCCAGTTCCTCGGCGATGGCATCTCGGCAGGGAAGACCCTCTTCTGTGGTCTGCCCCTGTTCCATGTCAACGGTGTCCTGGTCACTGGCTTGCTGCCCTTCTCACGCGGCGCACACGTGATCCTCGGAACACCGTCGGGCTATCGCGGCGATGGTGTCATCAAGCACTTCTGGAAGTTGGTCGAGCACCACCGAATCAACTTCTTTAGCGGTGTTCCGACGGTCTATGCGGCGCTGATGCAGCAGCCGACCCAGGGTCGCGACCTCAGTTCGCTGGAATACGGGCTCTGCGGGGCCGCGCCGATGCCGGTGGAACTGATGCGCGCCTTCCAGGAATTGACGGGGCTGAAGATCCTCGAGGGATACGGGCTGACCGAGGGGACCTGCGTCAGCACCTGCAATCCCCCGGTGGGTGAGCGGCGCAACGGATCCATTGGGCTGCGTGTGCCTCTGCAGCAGATGAAGGCTGTCGTACTGGACGATGCGGGCACCTATGTGCGTGACTGCGCCTACGGCGAGGCGGGCGTGCTGGCCATCAGCGGCTCCAACGTCTTCCTCGGCTATCGGGGGCCCGATCAGGACAAGGGGCTGTGGTTGGAGATGAACGACGGTCGTCGCTGGCTGAACACGGGCGACCTGGGTTGGCAGGACGCCGACGGCTACTTCTACCTCACCGGGCGCAAGAAGGAGCTGATCATCCGAGGCGGCCACAATATCGACCCTGCGAGCATCGAAGAGCCGCTGCACCGGCATCCGGCCGTGCAAATTGCTGCCGCAGTGGGGCGCCCGGATCGACATGCCGGAGAGCTGCCGGTGGCCTATGTGCAGCTCAAGCCCGGGGCTTCCGTGACCGAGGACGAGTTGCTGTCGTTCGCGAGGGACCACATCACCGAACGCGCGGCTAGGCCGAAGGCGGTCAGGGTGGTGGCTGCCATGCCGTTAACGGGCGTCGGGAAGATCTTCAAGCCCGACCTGAGGCGCCGCGAGATCGCGGATGCGCTGCGCACGGCGCTGCACGATGCCGGCGTCGCAACTTCTCGGCTGGACGTGATCAACGACCCGCATTTCGGGTTGCAGGTGGAGGTCACGCTAGCGGACAGCGCCACCACCGAAGCGGCCCGCGAAGTCCTGGGCCAGTTTCCGTTCCGTTTCGAGGTGTCATGGACAAATTGCGATCAATGATGGTCCACCCGCCGTTCGCGGTCGGACTTTCGAAGCTAATGAGTAACCGGAATTGGCCCGGGTGCGGCCGCCGAGCAGTCCCAGCCGGCGGTCAGCTTGGGGCCGCACTACTGAAGTCGTGCGGCCCGAGTCGCTGTCGACCACCAAGGCGGGTGAAGCGATCCTGCGCCCCTCACATTTTCGGGGTGACGGAATTTTCGGCGGTTTGGGCGTACACCCCCTCGGATAGTCGACGACATCGCGGTCTGAGCCGGCGAAGCGCTCGATCAGGGCGGCCGGGCGGCGGCACCGTCGAGCGCCAGAGCCGCCAGTTCGAGCGCGGCTGGCCAGCCTTCGGTCTTTTCGAACAGCCGCCGCAGGTCGCGCTTCGGCAGCTCGCGCCCGAGGCGGCTGCGGTAGAACTGCCCATTCATATGTGCAGGCATGCGGGTCAAAGATTCGACAGAGGAGTGGGTTTTGAACAGCCGCCGAGGAGTGAGCCATGAAAGTTCTAGTGCCAGTCAAACGCGTGGTGGATGCAAACGTCAAGGTGCGGGTGAAGGCCGATGGCAGTGGCGTCGACATCGCCAATGTCAAGCTGTCGATC
>Ga0209118_1000430_pt1 | contig 23313 bp, 21 predicted proteins | sample BlaSpr_A8_Ref_M1_FD_187988 | JGI IMG/M metagenome (GOLD analysis project Ga0209118, IMG submission 187988) | Forest soil microbial communities from Thunder Bay, Ontario, Canada - Black Spruce, Ontario site 2_A8_Ref_M1 (SPAdes) (version 2) | ecosystem: Environmental > Terrestrial > Soil > Boreal...
CGTCTCGAAGGCACTGCCGCGACGGTGGCCGCATCGGTCCTACGCGGGGTGGACGTCGTTCGAGTTCACGACGTGCAGGCCATGACGCGCGTCGTCCGAGTGGCCGACCACATGCGGTGACGATCGCGTACCTGGGCCTTGGGTCAAACCTCGGGCGCCGCTCCCGCAACCTCAGCGCGGCACGCCGGCGACTGCGTCAAAAGGGAGCGCGCATCCTGCGTCAAAGTCGCGTCATCGACACCGAGCCGTGGGGGGACGCGATGCAGCCGCGATTCCTGAACCAGGTGCTGGAGGTGGATTGGGTGGGCTCGGCGCGTCAATTGCTGCTTACGGCCAAGGCTGTTGAGCACGAAGGGGGGCGCACCAAAACGCGACATTGGGGCCCGCGCGTCATCGACGTGGACATCCTTTTGTTCGGCGATCAGCACATTTCCGAGGCAGACCTGGCAATCCCCCACCCTCGAATCGCTGAACGGCCCTTCGTCGTCGAGTCGCTCCGGGAGCTAGGCGTGCCCTCTCGAATGATCAGGGCCGCGCATTTGTGAACCGGTAGCCTATGCCGGGAACGGCCAGGATGTAGTAGGGCCGCGACGGCTGGGTCTCGATCTTCCTGCGCAGGTTGCGGATATGCACGTCGATGACGCGGGTTTCGATCGGGTACTCATAGCCCCAGATCGAGTTCAGGATCTTCTCCCGGCTCAGCACTTTGCCCGCGTTGGTGGCAAGAAAGGTAAGGAGATCGAATTCGGTGTGGGTCAGCTCCACCTCGCGACTCGATTTGTAGACGCGGCGCTCGTTGACGTCGATCACCAGCTCTCGGAACTCGAGCCGGTTACGCATGGCCTCGGCCGACTCGAGGCGAGTGCGTCTCAGGTGAGCTGCCATCCGCGCCATCAGCTCTCGCATGCGCACGGGTTTGACCACGTAGTCGTCCGCGCCGATCTCGAGAGCGACGACCACATCGATCTCGTCCGATCGGGAGCTCATCATGATCACGGGCACCAGCGAATCGACGCGCCTCAGCTCGCGGCAAACGTCGAAGCCGGAGCCATCTGGAAGCGCCACCTCGAGCAGCACCAGGCTCGGGTGTCCAGTTCCAAGCTCGCGAAGTCCCTCCGCGCCGCTCTCAGCTTCGAGCACCTGGTAGCCGTCCTGGATGCAGACAGCACGTATCTCTCCGCGGCTGCCTGCGTCCGCGTCCACGATGAGGACCTTGCGTGAGGATTCCGTCACGCTGACCATCACGGGAATACTAACCGATCTGAAGGATTGTTAGGAGATGTTGCGTTTCAAACCCCGAATGCGGCCCCGGGCTTTCTTTTCGAGGGCGATCAGCCGCGAACCGGTCTCCGAAAGGACGAGCTCCCATGCGCCCGGGTAGTCGACCTCGAGTCCTCCGAAGCCCTTCTTGAACTGCCCCAGACCGTGCCATGGGTGGTCCGCTCCGGCTCCAACCGGGGGCACACCCCAGAGGTCGTAGTCGGCCAGTCCGGCCTCCGCACAGGCGCTGATGGCCCGCCAGTGCGCCAGGTCGTTGGCTTTCAGGTCCGCATGGGCGCCCGAACGGCCGGCGAATAGGTTGTACCCGCGGCCGCCGTGCCTGGCGACCAAAACCGCGCAGAGCGCCTCGCCTGTTGCCGGGTGCCGCGCAACGTAGATGCGGCACCAGGGAAGGAGTCCGAGCAGGAGCTCGTAATAGCCCTGGCGGGGCAGGCTGATCGCCTCCCGCTCCTCAACGGCGGCAGACTGCTGGGCCAGCACCGCTGCATCAGATCCCAGCTCGACGACCACGCCTCGCCGCTCCGCGAGGCGGATGTTGTATCGGGTCCCTCGGTCGAACGAAGCCAGGACCCCGGCGGGTTCCCCCAACGGAACGATGCGCGTATTGGCCGGCTGGGTTGGCTGTGCGCTGGCAAACCCGAGCTCCCGCATCACCTCCGTGAATTCCGCGGGCGCCTCTGGCTCCACGCGCAGGCGAGCGAATCGCTTGGCGCGCGACCAAGCGACCAGAGCTTCCACCGCTGCCCGCGTTGCCGGCACCGGCCCGCGCGGGACATACGCCTCTCGAACCGGACCAACACCCCGCACCTGTACGCTCGCCATCCCGCCGCCGTCGAGCCGGACCCGCTCGACTGCCCAACCGGCGCGGGACTGCACCTCTCCCCAGGCCCAGGTCTGGAGCAGCGGCGAAGGCGAAGCTCGTTCGTCAAGGTCGCGATCCCAGCTGTCGGCTGCGGCGTTCACCCGAGGACGTCCGCTTCGGATCCAGACTCGAGGTGGGCGATGTCGTTGACGCCGCTGACGACCACGCGGCTGTTGCTCTTTTCGATCACGGAGATCGACGCGTTCTGAATCTTGAAGGGAAACAGCCCGCGGCTGGCCCGGCCGACAACCCGCCCCAGGGCGATCTGGATCACGCCCCCGTGCGTGACGACCAGCACCTCGCCGCGCTCATGCCGATTGAATATCGACTCGAGCGCAGCGGCGACACGAGCCTCGAAGAGCGCCGCGCTCTCGCCACCGGGGACGAGATCCCAGTTCGGCTCCTCTCGCCATCGGGCCCAAGCTTGGGGATAGCGCTCCGCGATCTCATCGGTCCGCAGCCCTTCCCATTCCCCCAGGAAAATCTCTCTCAGCTCAGGCATCGGGGTGGCCTCGGCTCCAATCGCCAGGCCGACGAGCTCCGCCGTCTCGAAGGCGCGTTTCAGGTCACTCGTGTAGAAGCCCGCCAGCCGGCGCGCCGCCAGCCTCTGGCCAAGCCGGGCTGCCTGGCGGCGTCCGCCCTCGGAAAGCGGGGGGTCGAGCTGGCCCTGGATCCGGCGTTCGTGGTTCCAGGTCGATTGGCCGTGACGCACGAGAAGGAAGCGGGCGGGGGAGGTTTTGGCCGGCTGAGGAACCGCTTCGCCGGTCTGGGGCTGCTCCGAGCGCGCGGATTCGATCTCGCTATCTATACTAACTTTCTCTTAACCCCACGATCGGATTCGGGCCGATCTCAGGAGAAGGCTGTTGCAGTCACACGGCACTCTGGCCGAAACTCCCCTTCGATCGTTACTGGAGGCCGCTCAAGGCGAGCGCTCCACCGGTACGCTTACGCTCCGAAATGGGAATGGCCAGTCGACCTCGCTCTACTTCCTGTTCGGCCACCTCTTTCACGCTACGGGGGAAGGGGCTGCGGGCGACGACGCCGTCGTCAGCGCCCTCAACTGGAGCAAAGGCGAGTTCGATTTCGATGCCAAGGCCAAGCTACCGGCTGACGAGACGGTCAAGGCCGGCATCCCCGAGCTCGTCCACGCCGCCGAAACTGTTCCCAAGCCCCCTGTGGAACCCCCCAAAGTCGAGAAGGCCGAGGCGCGCGGGGAGCGCCGTGAGCAAACTGAACCGGAGAGAAAGGTGGAAGCACCCCAGCCAAGACGCGGCGTGAAGCACCGGCCACAGCCCAAGCACGGGCGGGAGCCGATCCCGGTACCGGCCGGGCAGGTCATCTACGACTCCCTGAAGACGTCGTTCGTTGACTTCCCCAGGCTGATCACAACCCTCGAGAAAGAGGGCTACACCGGATATGTGCGTCTTCTGACCGACGATGCCTCAGGACTGATCCTGTTCCGAGAAGGGTCGGCGCTCGAGTGCATGTATGACGGAGCCGCGGATGCGTCGAGCCTCGTGCTCGGAAAGCTGGCGCTGCAACAGTTCAACGATGACGTGACCGCCGGCCACGGCGTTCTCGACGTGGTTGGACTGTCACCCGAGCTTATCGACGGCCTGTACGAGCTGACGGTTTCCAAGCCGATGTACACCGAGCTGTATGCGGCCTGGGTCGATATGAAGGCACTGCTCAAGTTCCTCAGCGATCGGAAGCTCAGCGGAAGCGTGATGATCCGAGCCACGGCCGGCACCGGGGTCATCATCCTGGCCGAGGGCGAGCTCGCGGGCGCATACACAAGTGAATCGCGCGACATCTCCGACAAGCCTGACCGGGCGCTTGCGCTTTGCGACGATCCGAACGCGATGATCGAGGTCAAGTCGGCTGACACCACCAAACACCCACCGCTCGACGTCGACGAGGTCGTCGCCGGCCAGCGCGCACCGAGAAATTCGCCCCCTGTTGCGGCGCCGCCGCCACCGCCACCACCTCCGCCTGCGCCTGAGCCGGTGACCAGCCAGCTGCCGGTCATTCCGGAGCCCGTCGCCGCAACCGCCTCATTCCCGACCTACACATCGGCGACTGTCACCCACCCGACACCACCGTCGATGCCGGCTATGCAGGTCGCGCCCACCACGCCACCGACCCCCGGCGGTTCACAGCGCGACTGGTCGCCTGTGGTGGCTGAGCTGCAAGCGATGGCCGAAGATGCATTGGGCAATCGAGCTCGCAAGGTCAAGGACATTCTTGGTGGCGCCGATCCATCAATGGCAGGCATCGAAGCAGCCATCGACCAGGTGCCGAGCATCTCGCTGCTGTTCGTGGATTCCTCCCGCCTCGAGTCGCTGGCACACGAGATGAGGGCCCGCCTCAAGTCACACCTCTAACCCGACCCAGCGCCGTTGGCGTGACCATTACAAAGGTGAGGCTCGGCGCGGTTGGGGTCGTCCTGTTCCTTCTCATGGGGCTTCCTGCATGTGGGGGGAGCCCGCCACAGATCGTCGATTACGCGCCGGAGCGCGGGACGAAAGATGTGTCGACAGCCGCGCCCATCCGGATCACCTTCGATCACGATGTGAACAAGCCTTCGGTCGAGAGCCGGCTGCACCTCGTGCCGGCCACCGCCGGCACCGTCGACTGGGTGAGCTCGCGCCAGCTCACCTATGGACACCCGACTCTGTCGCCCAATACGACATACCAGGTGGTCCTCGAAAGCGGGTACACCGACCTCGTTGGCAACACATACCAGCTACGGCATCACTGGTCTTTCGTCACCGAAGGCCCGCCGAGCCTCGCGAGCTCGAGTCCCGCCAACACCGAGGGCAGTGTCGATCCCGTCGCGTACCTGATCCTCAACTTCACGCGCGAGATCAACGAGGTCAGCCTCCAGGGAGCCATCACCATCACGCCGGCGGTACCCTTCACCGTCCGCGTCGATCCCAACGATCGGAGGCGCGCAGTCATCGCTCCGTCCACCCTTCTCGCGCCATCGACGAGCTATACGATCGGGGTGAGCACGGCCGTCCAGGATGCAGACGGGAACTCGCTTGATCGCAGCCAGACCATCGCCTTCAACACAGGCTCGGTTCGCCTGCTGCGGCACTGGGTGGCTTTTGCAACCGACGCCGCGGGCAGCGCGCCAGGCGGCCTGTGGATAGTCAACGAATCCGGCTTTCCCCGCCAGGTGTTCGGCAGCGCCACGGTACAGTCGTTCAGCTGGTCGCCTGAGGGTGACAGGATTCTCTTTCAGGGCGACGCCGAGAGCTGGTCTGTCGTCGCCCCGGGCCAGGACGCGTTGCCGCTTCCATTCCACGGCACCTGGGCGGCCGCTCTCGCTTTGGGCCTGGGATACGTGTACATCGACGACCGAGGGACCCTGCATCGACTGTCGGCAAACGGGACCAATGTCGTCATCGGCAACGCCGTTGCCCAGGCGGTCGTGGCGCCTGGCGGTGATCGCCTGGCGTACGTCGAGGTGGGGGCGCAGTCGAGCGTGATCTGGGGCTATGACGTCGGGCTCAACACGCGATACCAGCTGGCCCAGGAAACCGCGCCGATCATCGACCCTGTGTGGGCGCCGGCCGGAAACCGGATGGCGTATCTGCGCCAGGACGTTGGCTCGATGAGCCTGCGCGTGCGAAGCCTCACGGGTCCGTCTGACACAGTGACCATCGCCAGCGGAGACATCGGTTCGCCTGCATGGCTCCCGGACTCAACGCACATCGTGTTCGCCGCGGGGATAACGACATCAACCGGACCGATTCACAAGGCTTTTGTGGTCAATGTCGTCGCTCCACCCGCCGCGCTAACCGCAGCGCTGGGGCTACCCTCAGATCCGGCGATCGACGTCACCAACCCGGTGCCGTCACCGGACGGACATCAGCTCGCTTTCGTCAGTGCCGACCAGGTCTGGCTCATGAACGGCGACGGGACCCGGCCTACCCCGCTGACCAAGTTCGACTCGGCGTCGTTCCCCTATTCGTGCCGAACGCCGGACTGGACGCGGGCCTGACCGCCTACACCTGGGGTCCCCGCGACCTGTCGCGGGAGGGCTCGGGCATGAGCGTTCTCGACCACCTGCTCGAACAATCCTTCTAGACGATCGGCAGTTCTAGTCCAGGAGAATCGCTGCGCAAGCAGCCGGCCCCGGCGGCCCATCTGCTGCGCTAATTCCGGGTCCGCGAGCAAGCGACCGATCCGTTCCGCATATTCCGCGGGATCGTGGCCATCGATGAGGTACCCGCTCACATCGTCACGTACGACCGAGCGGAGGCCTGACACTCCAGACGCGACGACTGGACACCCGCAGGCCTGCGCCTCGAGGGCGACCAGTCCAAAGGACTCGCTGTATGAGGGCATGACACATGCATCAGCTGCGGCGTAGAAGTACGGCAGCTCGTGCTGAGCAACCGAGCCGAGAAAGTCGACGCGGTCGCGAACACCAACCGACGCAGCTACGGCCTTCAAGCGATCCTTCTCGCTTTCATCGCCGTCTCGACTGTCTTCACCCAGCACGATCAGGCGCAGGTCGTCGTGCTCGCGGTCACGAAGCAGTGCGAGCGCGCGGATCGCGATTTCGACTCCTTTGAGCCGTTCGAGGCGGCCGACGAACAGAAGCAGCCTGCCACCGTCGTAGCCGATCTTGCGGCGCGCCTCAACGCGATCGATGGGTTGGAACGTGGCCAGGTCGACGCCAGGCGGGACCACGAACACGTGGTCGGGATTGGCCTTGTACGAATTGATGAGATCATCGGCTTCGTCGGCTGTCGAGGCGATCAGGAGGTCGGCCTGCTGTGCGATCTCGCCCTCGACCTGAATACGCAGCGCGGGCTCGGGCCGTGCTCCGTAGGCCAGTGTTCGGTTCTTGACCAGGCCCAGCGTGTGCGCGATGTGTGCCCAACGAGCCGACAGCTGAGGGCGGAGCAGGCACGCGACCTCGCCGGACAGCCAGTAGTGCGAGTAGAGGAGGTCGTACTGCAGCCGCTCATTCATCGCCCGCTGACCGATAGCAGCCGCGAAAGCCGGCACCTCGTTGAAAAGCGAGTATTTGTCGAGGTCTCGACCGGCGGGCAGATAGATGACGCGTGAGAGGGGCGCCAGCGATTCCATGTCCGGGTCGTCCGACGATTGTTTGCGGGTGAAGATGTCGGTTGCGATTCCGTGCTCGCTGAATGCGGTGCAGACCTCGCGCACGTAGACGTTGAGGCCGCCGTTGCCGTCCTGGCCCAATGAGCCGGTCGGAGAGGTGTGCATCGATATGACCGCGATCCGCCTTCGGACGGTCCGGTCAGAGGTCAGTCGGGTCGCCTCAGCCACGGTAGGCCGATCTCGCGTCTAGCCAGCGTCTCGAGACGCAGCAGAAAGCCGAACGGGAGACCGGCGAGCATGACGCCATATCTGAACTAAACCTACGCGCTTCCTGCCTATTCCCGCAGAGCCGCAAAATGTGGGCAGGTTATGATTTGGCGCGCCATGCGCCTAGGCAAGGGCTTCACGCTGTCCGTACTGCTGGCAGTGGCAGTGCCTGGGTTGCTTGCGCTCACGGCGATCACCACCCTGGCGGACAGTTCCCCATCACCGTCGGGAAGTCCAGCGCTCCCGGGTGACCCTGCGGCCGGAGGCACCGTCTACGCCGCGAACTGCACCTCGTGCCACGGCGTCAGCCTCGAGGGCGGGATTGGCCCGACCCTGAACCCGATCGACTCCACCATCAATGGGAAGAACAGCCTCGACCCCGCGTTCCTGATCGACATCATCACCAATGGACGGATAGCGAAGGCAGGCGATCCTAAGTCGGTCAACATGCCCGCGAAGGGAGGCAACCCAGCCCTGACCGCCACCGATGTCCAGAACGTGGCCGCTTTCATCATTCAGCAGAACCTGATCGGCGGCTCACCCCCATACTCGCCGGGAGAGCTCGCCAAGCGGACGATCCTGTGGGTCGCCATCGGGATCGCCGCGATGGTCTTCGTCACGTACCTGCTGGCGCAGTACAACATGCGGTGGATCGCGCGCCGGGCGGCGGCGCGACGCAGGTAAGCGCCCAGCCGCCGGAAGCTGGCCCTCGACCGGCTCCGCCGCCCGTTCCTACTCCGGTCGGAGGTTCGCCTAGAGTCCTGATCCTTTTCAGCGACACAGGCGGCGGACATCGCGCCGCGGCGCGAGCGCTCACGGATGCGCTCAAACAGTTCGACCCCACGTGCGTCATCACCGTCGCCGACCCGCTGATGGCCCAAGGACCTGCCGTCGTGCGCAGGCTTGCTTCCCTCTACTCGCCGATGATCCAGCGCTCGCGCGTCGCGTGGGGCGCGGTCTACCACACCAGCAATACCAAGCCTACGTTCGCCGCAATACGGGCCGTCTTCGGCCGCGGAGTTCGCAAGGCCTTGGTGGAGCTCATCCAGAAACACGACCCCGACGTCGTGCTTTCGGTCCACCCGCTGCTCAACCACGTGAGCTATCAGGCGATCCAGAAGAGCGGCCGTCCGCGCGCGCTGATGACGGTGATCACCGACCTCATCGATTTTCACCGCGGCTGGACATTCAGCCAGGCAGACCTTGTGGTCGCCCCCACCGAGGTGGCACGCAAGGTGGCAATTCGTCGGCGCGTCCCGCCAGACCGGGTCAAGCTCCTGGGCCTACCCGTGGACCTTCGATTCCGCCCGCCCGCCCCGGGTGAGAAGAAGGCTTTGCGCCGCCGCTTCGGCCTGGAGGAGTCGCGATTCACGGTGCTGGTCATGGGCGGCGCGGCAGGCGCGGGCAGCCTGCTGAAGCAGGTCCGTGTGCTGGCCTGGGCGCCAAACCAGTGGCAGGTCGTAGCAGTGTGTGGACGGAACGACAAATTGCGCCGCCGTCTGGCCCGGCTCCGTTATGCCACGCCGACCCTCATCCTCGGCTTCGTCGAATACATGCCCGAGCTGATGCGCGCTTGCGACGTTACCGTGACGAAGGCCGGCCCGGGCGCGATCGCGGAGGCCCTCGCCACGGGTCTCCCAGTCATCATCACCGGGTTCTTGCCAGGCCAGGAATCACCCAACGTCGACTTCGTGGTGGAGTCGGGCTTCGGCAAATACGCGCCGAAAGAGGCCAACCTGTTCGACGAGATCCGCGTGCTCGCCGAGGGCGGCCCCACCTGGCAGGAGATGTCGCGCCGCGCCGCAGAGCTCGCGCATCCATACGCGTCGGCCGACATCGCTCGCGAGTGTCTTTTGCTGGCCGCTCGCTACAGGGCGTCGGCGCAAGCGAGCCGGTAAGGGCACAGGCGGCACCGCCGGCGCTCGGGCCGGGCTTCGAACCGACCCGCCCGAACTCCCTCCGCCACCTCGGCACCCTGCTTCTGCGCGTCGGCGACCAGCGCGTCGGGCCGCTCGACGCGGATCTTCTCCCCCGAGGCCAGGTAAACCACCTCCAGCTCGACCGGCTCCAGGTGCAAAGCCTTGGATGCGCCGAGCGCATAAAGCGCGACCTGCAGGTCGCGCCGGCTTCGAGTCACCGGGCGTCCGCTCTTGTAATCCAGGATCCGCCATGCGGACTCCGCCCGGTCGACCCGGTCGATGATTCCCCTCAACGTCCAGCCATCGAGGGTGACTGCAAACGGCTGCTCGAGGAATTCCGGCCTGGCGTTGAACCCGCCCGCTTTGCGATAGGCCTCGAGTTGCGCAGCGCCGTTTCGCTTGAACGTCGGCGCTCGCCGTTCATCTGGAAAAGAAGTCCCGCCCCAGACCTCGCGGTGGAGCGATCGAATGTGCTGCGCGCTCACCGCCTTCCCGCTCTGTCGAATCGCGCCCGCGCGCATGAGCACCTCGTGCAGGATCACGCCCTGCACCGCCTCAGCGCTCTGAACCGCCGGCAGCCTTTGCTCGTACCGATACCAGTACTGCCGCGGGCAATCGCGATACGAAGATATCGCGCTGTAGGAAAGCACCACGTCTCCGCCGCCGCCACGCGACGCAGACGGGATCGGCGTATCCACTGGACACGCCTCCACGTCGCGTTCGTGAAAGGTGCGGCCGCCGGCAGCGCGCAGCTCCTCCAGAAATCGCGAATCCCTCCAGCGCCGGCCACCGTCGTAGTGAGATGCACGGGTGAGGTACAGGCGCCGGCGTGCTCGCGTCATCGCGACATAGAGGAGGCGCCGCTCTTCGGCGATCACGTCCTCGCGCCCGCGCACCAGCGGCTCGAGCACGTTGGGCGGGAGCTCGAATCGCGGCGACCGGCCGGACTGGGGCAGGCGTCCCTCCACCAACCCGGGCACGAAGACGGCTTCGAACTCGAGCCCTTTCGCCTGGTGAATCGTCATCACCTGTATCGCGTCGACCAGACCTTCTACCTTCGCCGGCTCTTCGTCCTCACCCGATAGAAGGACCAGGTCCAAGTGCTTCATGTAGGCGTCGAGCGAGCGATCGTTCGAGGTCTCGCAGAACTCGGCGATCATCTCGGCCAACCTTCCGACGTTGGCGCTTGCCCGCGCCAGCTCGCTCGCCTCCAGCCCGGCCCCCAAGGCATCGAGATATCCGGTTTTCTCCATCAGCTCAAAAAAGAGATCGCGCACATCGAGGCTCCGCGATTGGGCGGAGAGAACTTCCAGCAGGGCCGCGAATCGGGCCGCCGGCTTCCACCTCTTTAACGCTTCGACTGGCGTGGCCCCATCCCGGTCTCGCAGCGTGGCCAGAGCGGCGCCTGGTTCGAGATCAGCGGGCGGGCGCGTCAGCGCGCGAGCGAGCGCAATCACGTCGCTCGGATCCCGCAACACCCGCAGCAAAGCGATGGCGTCCTTGACCTCGGGCTGGTCGAGGAAACCGTGGCCGCCGATGACAATGTGCGGAAGGCGACGCGCAGCGAGGGCGCCTGCGACCGGGCGCGCGATCGCGTTGGTGCGGCAGAGGACGGCGATGTCGCCCAGCGCCATGCCACCCTCCACGAGTCGCGCCGCCTCCGCCGCGATCGCGTTGGCCTCTGTGACGCCGTCCGGGCAAAGCCACAGTTCGACCAGGTCGCCCGCTTGTGTCGAACGCAGCAGTTTGGGAAGACGTTCGGGGTTGTTCGCGATGAGGGCGCCGGCGGCAGCGACGATCCGACGCGAGCTCCGATGGTTGCGGCCGAGGGTGACGGTCAGGGTGGAGGGAAACCGGGCGTGGAATCGCTCCAGGCTCGCCCGCGAGGCGCCTCTGAAGCGATAGATGCTCTGGTCGTCGTCGCCAACAATAAACGGGTCGCCATTCTGTGCGATCAATTCGACCAGGCGTTCCTGAGCGAGGTTCAGATCCTGGTACTCGTCGACGAGCACGTGCGGGTAGAGCTCGCCGTACCGGCTCAGAACAGCGGGCTGCTGCTCCAGCATCCGCACCGCCAACCTCAAGAGATCCTCGAAGTCCAGAAGCCTGGCCGTCCGGCACCTGCGCTCATAAGCCTCGAAGAGGCGAACGCACGCGAGCATGAGCTCGGCGCGGTCGTGATCATCGGTCGACGATGCCCACGCGGACAGCCTCTGGAGCGGCACCAGCTCCTGTTTCAGGCGCTCGAGCATCTGCAGGGCGGGCGAGACCAGGTCGTCAGGGCGTTCGTCGGCGGTGAGCGCCGGATCACCCAGGTCCCACATCAGCTCCCGGGTGAAGATCCAGCGGTCGGCGCCGGTGAGGATTCGGAAGCCGGGCGGCACGCCCACGGTCCGCCCGTCTGTACGGAGCCATCCAAGCGCGACCGAATGGAACGTCCCGACCGATGGAGCCGCAGCGCCGATCTGGTCCTCGATCCGCTGACGCATCTCCGCGGCGGCCCGTTCCGTGAAGGTCATGACCAGGATCGAGCCCGGCGCTGCGCCGCCCGCCACCAGCCTTCGAAAGCGTTCGGCGATGACGGCGGTCTTGCCTGTGCCGGCTCCGGCCACCACGCGCACCGGCCCACCCGCAATGGCTGCCGCCGCTCGCTGCTCCGTGCCGAGACGCATCAGTCGGTGAGAGTGGAACGGCCGATCCGGACGCGAACTGAGCGCACCTTCCGCCCGAGGTTGAGGCCGTTCAGGCGCTCCACGATCGTCTCGGAATCGAGCCTCAGCTGATGGGCCAGGGCCGGGCTGGAAGTAGTGACCAAAAGCGTGCCCGATTTGAGCTCGACGTCATCGCACAACCTGGCCGGTTCGACCCCGATCATGACCCGAAACGCGCCCGCCACCTGGGTGCCCAGAAGGCGGGCACCTCCGGGCTGCCGGCGCAGCACCCGGGGGAGGATATTGCCCAGCTTATCCACAGGCCTCGATCGTGCCTCCGACCACGCTCCAAACCATTGCTTTCGAGATGAGCTCGGGCGGGAAAGGCCCAGCTTCGACCGAGGTGATGATGACCTGGCCTTCCGTTCCAACCTGGCGGAGCAGAGCCGCCCGGCGTTCTCCGTCCAGCTCGGAAAGGACGTCGTCGAGCAAAAGCACGGGGCGCTCGCCGGTGCGCCTGGCCACGAGGGCCGCTTCGGCCAGCTTCAGGCTGACCACAGCGGTCCGCTGCTGCCCCTGAGAACCGTACGCACGGGCGTCCTGGCCGTCGAGTAGGACATGCAGATCATCGCGATGTGGTCCCACGCTGGTAGACCCCCGGCGCAGGTCCTGGGCCAGGGAGTTATGCACAGCCGCGAGCATGTCGTCGGGTGGGCCCTGATACTGGATCTCGAGGCGCTCTCCCGCGGCGATCTCCGCATGGCAGCGGGCTGCTTCCGGCTGCAATTCCCGCACCGCCTCCGCGCGGGCAGCCGAGATCTCCCCACCGACCCGGATCAGCTCCTCATCCCACACCTCCAGCACGCCCGGGCTCTCCTCTCCTGCAGCCATCCGTTTCAGCAGGCTGTTCCGCTGCTCGAGGACCCGCCTCAGTCCAGCCAGGGCGCGCGCGTAGCCCGGCTGAACCTGCACCAGCATCTGGTTCAAAAATCGGCGCCGCTGCTCGGGGCCGGCCTTGACGAGGCCGAGGTCGTCCGGCCAGAAGAGAGTGACGCGGAAAATGCCCGGCAGGTCGAAGGCTCGCTTGCGGACGCCATCGACCTCGATGACACGCCGCGCCCGGTCGCCGTCGACCGTCAAAGAGATGGAAAGCTCGACAGAAGCTCCGCCGCTTTCAACCTCGGCGTGAATGCGTGACGCCCCGGTCACCGGGCCGACCAGCTCCACCTCTCGCCGGGCGCGAGGCGAGGCTGAAAGTGCGAGCATCGCCACAGCCTCCAGAAGGTTGGTCTTGCCCTGCCCGTTGGCGCCGATGAACACGTTCAGGCCCGCGCCGGGAGCCAGCTCTAGTTGGGCGTAGTTGCGATGGTTACTGAGACGAAGGCGCCGGAGGAGCACCCGGGTCTACGTCATTGCCACCCGCACGGGCATGATCACGTACAGGTAGTGCTCCTTGCCCGGCGGTCGCAGCAAGCCGGGGCTCAGGGGTCCATCGAAGAGCAGCTCCACCTCGTCGGTCCCCATCACGCCCAGCGCATCCAGGACGTAGCGGGCGTTGAAAGCGATTTGAATGTCGGACCCGTCGACATCGGCCGACATCTCGGCCTTGCTGTCTCCGACCTCGTTGGTGGTCGCCGACAGCACGAGCGCGCCGGCTTGCGCCTTGACCCTGATGACATTGGCGCTGTCACGGGCGAAAAGCGAAACTGCGCGCACCGTCTGCGTGAGCTCGCTCGTGGAAACCCGGACCTTGGTCGAGCTCTTGCTGGGGATAACTTGTGCGTAGTTTGGGTATTTTCCGTCGATCAGCCTCGACGTCAGCTCAGAGGCTCCGGCACGGAAGAAGACCTGGTTGCGAGCTTTCGAGATGATCACCTCGACTTTTCCGGGCTCGCCTTTCAAGACTCGGGCGAGTTCAGCAAGGGCCCGCGCTGGGACGATGAGACTCGCTTCTAGGTCGGCCGAGCCGGATGCCGACAGCTTGCGAACCGCCAAGCGATGACCGTCGGTCGCGGCGAGAGTCAGGCTGCCGCCCTGGACCTGCACGAGGACTCCGGTGAGCACCGGCCTGGCCTCATCGGTGGAGGCCGCCATCTGAGTTTGTTCGACTGCGCTTACGAGCTCGTCCAACGCCACCTCGAGCCGGTCGCCTTCGTCGGGACGGGGACCGGGCGGAAACTCTTCGGCCTCGATGCACTTGATGTGCGTATCGAAGCGCGCGCACCTGAGGCTGAGGGTCTGATTCGAACCGTCGAGCGTCATCTCGAGATCCTGGTCAGGCAGCGTGCTGACGAAATCAGTAAGCAACCGCGCCGGCGCCGTGGTTCCGCCCTCCATAGTCACCTCGGCCGCCACCACCTTGCGAATTCCGATCTCCAGGTTGGTCGCGGTCAGGGCCAGGCCTTCAGACGTGGTCTCGATGAGGATGTTGTTCAGGATCGGCAAGGTCGTCCGGCTGGAGATTGCTCGTGACACGATCTGCAGCGCCTGCCCCAGCACTGCCGGCCTGCAAGTGACCTTCATCTGAGCGGCGATTACTTTGGCGTTCAAGACAGTTGTCCCCCGTTGTAAGAGTTGCTCTTAATTGAAACCATCCGTAGTCGATAACAGTAAGCGCTGTGCGTACTGTGGATGTCGAGATCATTAACAGATCGATCGAAGCCGTGCATAAGCTCTGGGTAACTACCGGAGTTCAGGGGTCCCCCTGTGGTCCAGCTGGGGATGAATCGTCTTCGCCTCGGTAAGTCGCTGCCTCTCCCGCCCCCAATCGAACAAACTGTGGAAAGAGCGCTCACTGCACGTTTAGACGCTCGCGAATCGCCTGGACCTCGTAACGCAGCCGCTCGTCTTCTTTGAGCTCGTTGGCGATCTTCTCGATCGAGTGGAGCGCGGTGGTGTGGTCGCGGCCTCCGAATGCTTTGCCGATGGCCGGCAATGAGGAGGGAGTCTCTTCGCGGACCAGGAACATCGCGACCTGTCGAGGGAAGACGATGTGCTTGTCGCGCCGCTTGCCCTTCATATCGTCGAGCGTGACGTTGTAATAGTCGGCGACCAGCGCCTGGATGCGTTCGACATTGATCGGCTTGCGAGTGCCGGCCGGGATGATGTCGGCGAGAAGGCGGGCCGCCTCTTCCTCGTCGACCTGCCGCTGGTGGACAGCGGCGAAGGCCTGTACCCGGGTGAGGGCGCCCTCCAGCTCACGGATGTTGCGCGTGACTTTGTGAGCGATGAAGCTGAGCACCTCTTCCGGAACGAGGCCGCTGTTGTCGCCAAGCTTGCGATGTAGGATCGCCAACCGGGTTTCGAAGTCGGGGGACTGGATGTCGGCGATCAGGCCCCACTCGAAACGCGAGCGCAGGCGGTCTTCGAGGGTCGGTATCTCTTTTGGAGGTCGGTCCGACGAGATCACGATCTGCTTGTTGATCTCATGCAACGCGTTGAACGTATGGAAGAACTCCTCTTTGGTCCTGTCCTTGCCGGCGAGGAACTGAACGTCGTCGATCAGCAGGACGTCGACGGTCCTGTACTTGTGCCGGAACTCGCCCATGCGGGCGGTCGCTATCGAGCTGATGACCTCGTTGGTGAACTGTTCGGATGTGAGGTAGACGACCCGCTTACGCGGGAAGCGGTCATGCACCTCGTGGCCGATGGCGTGCATGAGGTGCGTCTTGCCGAGACCGACGCCTCCATAGAGGAACAGTGGGTTGTAACTGTCGCCGGGCGCCTCCGCAACCGCTTTCGCCGCGGCGTGCGCGAACTGCGAGTTATGACCGACCACAAACGACGAGAACTTGAAGCGAACGTTGAGCTCCGAGGGCGTGATCACGGGGGCGTCTGGAGCCGCTTCGACTCCGTTGGTGTGGCCGTTCTCGGGTGGCGGATCAACGGCATCGGCCCCAATCGCCACCAGTGGCGGCCTGTGCCCAGTCGGCGAGATGACGAAATCGATGTCGACCTCAGAGCCGGTGACCGCCTGGAGCGTCTCCTTGATCAAGCCAGCGAAGCGGTCTTCCAACCAGTCCTTGGCGAGCTTGCTGGGGACGCCGATACGGAAGAGGTTGCCGTCGGCCGAAAGCACTGACGTGTTCTTCAGCCACATGTCGTAGGTCCGCTTGGCCAACTGGAAACGCAGCTCCTCCTGGACCTGCGACCAGATCTGGTCCTGATTCACCTCATCCCTCCCACCGCGCGTTCGATGGGATTTGGGTGGCTCCGAGGCCCTTGGAGGCAGGTGCATGGACCTGCCGGAGGCTGTGGATGGCGGTCGCCTTGGTTCTGCAAATACTGTGGATAACCTGTGGGCCCAAAATCTCCTCCTGTTTCTCCCGCTATTTCCGGCGACGCGTCCTTTCATTCACGTCGCCGGTGACCGCAGGTTCAACCGGAGCTCCCCGTCCCCTGAGCTCCGCCTCACTGGTGCCTGTGGAAAAGATCGGATCGGATTTCCACAGGTTGGCGGGCCCTACCTGTCCGAAATCCCCCATCCGGTCAATCCCGAAATATGGAAGCGGTGTTGTGCGTTTAGTTGACTGTAGATCAGGACGATAAGTGGGACCGAATCGTATGGCTCGTACTGGACTGGTGGTGCCGCTCCGACCCAGACTGCTTCCGGGCCGGGATTGTATCAAAGGCATATGTCGACCGCAAGGCCCGCTACCCACCTGATGAAGTTATAATGCGGATATCATGATCCGACCACGGGTGGTCGGGTACACTACCGCGGTTCTCATCGTCTCGCCACCAGGGGGAATCCCGCTATCAAGCGAACCTTTCAACCGAAGAAACGCTACCGCCGCCGCGTCCACGGCTTTCTGCGCCGGATGAGCGCACGTGGCGGCGTGCGCGTGGTGCGGAACCGGCGTCGCAAGGGCCGTCTGCGCCTGAGCAGCTAACCGCGCCGCCCGGGTGAAGAGGCGTTACCGGCTTCGCCGGCAGGGCGAGTTCCAGGCCGCGATTGGCGGGAAGCGTGTCTTCAGCGGTCGGAGCCTGGTCGCTTTTGCGGTCCCCAGCTCCAGGGACGAGAACCGTATTGGTGTCACCGTGAGCCGGACGGTGAAGGGCTCGGTCCTGCGCAATCGAGCCAGGCGCCGGCTGCGCGAGCTGGTGCGTCTCAAACTGCTCGGACCTGATTCGCCCCTGCTCAGCCTGGGAATACGATATGACGTGGTCCTGATCGCCCGCCCTGCTGCGCTCGAAGTGTCTTTCGACGAGCTGAGCGCCGAGACCGAGCTTGCTGCGCTCAGGCTCTCGAAATTGAACGTATGACAAGGGTTTTGCTCGTTTTGATACGCGGCTACCAGAAGTCGTTTTCCAAGCTGCTTCCGCCGTCGTGCCGCTATTACCCCTCGTGCTCTGTGTACACGTATGAAGCGGTCGAAAAGTACGGCTGGCTGAGGGGTGGGTGGATGGGGGCGGCACGCATCGCGCGCTGTCATCCGTTCGCCAAGGGCGGCTACGATCCTGTCCCCTGAACCCTCTGCCATTCCCGTTCATCGGAGAAGTTGACATCTACCTGAGCAGCTCGCCGTTCGACGTCTTCAAGCCCATCTACAACATTTGGTACAACGTTTTTGAGGCGAATCTCTCCGCCTTTCTGCTCTTTCTGTACGCCCATGTGCAGTCCTGGCCGCTGGTCTCTGCCATCGGCGCTTACGGCGTCGCCATCGTGATCCTGACCATCATCATCCGGCTCGCGCTGGCTCCGCTCCAGCAGTTTCAGCTCGTCACCCAGAGGCGGACGATGATGGAGCAGCGCAAGCTGGCGCCCCAGGTCGCCGATCTCCGCAAGAAATACAAAGGCGACCGGGAGAAGCTCAACGCCGAGACCATGAAGCTCTACCAGGAGCATGGAGTCAACCCGCTCGGAGGACTTATCGGCTGCCTGCCGCTCATCGTTCAGCTGCCGATTCTCACGGCCCTCTTCTATGTCTTCAGGAACTATGCGAACGGCGGCCACGGGGCGGCGCCGTTCCTGTTCATCCCCAACCTCAACGACAGCCCCAGTCACCACTTGCTCATCGCCGGCCTGCCCATACCGTCGATCGTCTACCTCGTGCTCCCGGTGCTGGCAGCCGTGACCACTTTGGTGCAGTCGAGGATGCTGCAGATGCCGCCTCTGCCGAACCCGACAGAGCAGGAGCAGCAGACGCAGCAGATGCAGAGAACCATGATCTTGCTCTCGCCGCTGATGATCCTGTACTTCGCCATCACCGTCCCCGCGGGGCTCGGCCTCTACTGGTTTGTGGGCAACTGCGTCAGTATCATTCAGCAGAGCTTTGTGACCGGCTGGGGGAACCTCCTGCCCAAGTGGGGCGGTTCGCCACCGGCCAAGCTCGTAGACCCGAAGGGCGGTGGAGGCTCGAAGAACGGGCCGAGCGGTGGGTCCAAGGGAGGGAAGGGCGGACCCCAGAATGGACCGCCGAAGGGACCGCAGAACGGACCCAGGCCCAAGAAACCAAAAAGATGAGGGCGTTCAGATGAAGTCAGCAGAAGGCCGCGGCCGCACTCTCGAAGAGGCCGTCGACGCGGCCCTCATCGAGCTTGGCGAGAGCCGCCGGAACGTCGATGTCAAGGTTCTCAGCGAGACCTCCCAAGAGACGGTGGTTGAGGTCAGCATCATCGACCACGCCTCCGCAGGCGCCGCCGAGGCGCCCGCCAACGGCAAGGGCGAGGTCGCGCGCTCACTCGTCGAGGACCTGCTCAAGCTCATGGGTGTACGCGCTCAGGTGACTGTCCGCACCGGCACCGATCCGATCACGCTCGACATCAGCGGTCGGGACCTAGGCGCGCTGATCGGCTGGCGCGGAGAAACGCTGCGAGCGCTGCAGTCTGTCACCAACGTCATGGTGGGCAGGCACCTTGCCGAAGGCGAGCGCATCATCGTCGACGTCGAGCGCTATCGGCAGCGCCGCGAGCACACGGTGCGCGAGATCGCGCTGCGCGCCGCGCGGCAGGTCAAGATGACCGGCGACGCGATCACCCTCGACGCCATGCAGCCGTTCGAGCGGCGAGCCATCCACCTTGCCCTCGAGGGCGACGCCGAAGTGACCAGCTCGAGCATCGGCGAGGAACCTGAGCGGCGGGTCGTGGTCGGGCTGCGCAAGCCGGCCGGGTAAGCCATCGCTCTTCGTGCAGCGGCCGACCGGATCCGGAAGGCGATCGGCTTGGTGAATGCCGTCGCGGACGGAGCCGGGGATGAGGACATCACGCCCACCGAGATCGCCGAAGCGATCCGAGACTGCCTCGAATTGCGGCAGGTAGACGAGGTGCCCAACATCCGAAAGTACCTCGGTGAGGCGCTCGACGCGGTCTCAGACGGCATGCCGGCCGACTTCGTGGCCATGACTCTTTACGCCGCTTTGGGCGCGCTCCAAGAGGGTGAAGCGGGCGTCTAAGGCAAACTTGCCATCACCGGCCGTTCGTATACTGGCGCTCCCATGGCGGACTCCCACCGGGTTCTAGGTCTGTCGGGAGGGGCCAAACTCATCACCTCTCCGATGCCGGAGCGGCTCTCCGCGAGCCTGGTTCTCATGTTCGGCGGAGGCTCCAGGCAGGAGGACGACCGACTTGCCGGCGTCTCACACTTCATCGAGCATCTCTTCTTCAAGGGCACCCGTCGCCGGCCGACATCCAAAGAGATCGCTGACGCCATCGAGGGCGTCGGTGGCTTCATCAATGCGTCGACCGACAAGGAGCTGACGGCTTACTGGGCACGCGTGCCGGCCGAGCACCTGGAGCTCGGACTGGATGTGCTTTTCGACGTTGTCTCGAACTCCAAGCTTGCGCTCGAAGACGTCGAGAGGGAGCGGATGGTGATCCTCGAAGAGCTCAAGGGTTATCAGGATCAGCCTCAGGACTACGTGCTCAATCTGCTCGAGGAGATCATCTGGCCCGACCACCCGTTGGGACGCGATATCGCCGGCACGGAGAAGTCGGTCGCCCAGCTCACGCGCGACGACATCCTCGAATACGCCAATGCCCACTACCGCCTGCCCAACCTCGTAATCGGGGCTGCCGGTTCGATTGACGAACAGAAAACTCTGGATGCAGTCAACTCGCGGCTGACGCTGCCGGTGGATCCTGATGGACTGATGCCTTCCGAAGCGCCCGGGCCGCTGACGGCGCCACACGTGGTGGTTCGACGCCGCCGCACCGAACAGGCTCATATCTGTCTGGGCGTGCGCGCGCTCAGCTACACGCACCCGGACCGGTATGCGCTGGATCTTCTCAACACGGTCCTCGGTGAGGGCATGAGCTCGCGCCTTTTTCTCAACATCCGAGAACACCTTGGACTCGCGTACGACGTGCACAGCTTTACGCAAAAGCATCGCGACACCGGTCACCTCGGGGTCTATCTCGGCGTCGACCCCAAGAAGGCCGTGGAGGCGATTCACGCCGTGGTGACAGAGATGCGAACTCTGTGCGATCGTGAACTAAGCGGCGAAGAGCTGCAACGGGCGAAGGAGTTCACCAAAGGCCGGCTTCGGCTGGATCTCGAGACCACAAATGGCGTGGCCTTCTGGCTTACCTATCAGGAGCTGCTGATGGGCAAGATAAAGACGATCGAGGACGAGCTGGTCCTTGTCGACGCAGTGACAGCGTCGGATATCCGTCGCGTCGCCGATACGCTGATGGCGTCGCCGATGCAGATGGCGGTCATAGGTCCTTTCACGCGTGACGCAGACTTCCGCGCTGCGATCGGAGCGTAGCCAGCGCCGACAGGCCGGAGGTCAGCCGGCGAAGATGGTGCTCGTTTCGAGCGTCGGCAGCTTCGAGTAAATGTCGCCGAAGTTGTTGAGGGGCCATATTCGGAACCAGGCGCGGCCGTCGATCCGGTCTCGGCCGATGAACCCGAAGATGCGTGAGTCCTGGGATTTGTTCCGATTGTCGCCCATCACGAAGTACTCATTGGCAGGCACAACTTTCCCATCGACGCTGCCGTCCGGCGGCCAATTGTTCATTGAATTCCAAGCCTCGGGCAAATAGGGCTCGTCCAGCTTGTGACCGTTGATGTACACGTAGCCGTCACGGATCAAGAGACGCTCCCCGGGAAGCGCGATGACCCGCTTGATGAAGTCCTTGGAGTTGTCGGTGGGCGGCCGCAGGATGATGATGTCCCCCCGCTGAGGCGAGTGGAGGCGGTAGTCAATCTTGTTTGCGATCAAATAGTCGTTGTTATCGAGGGTGGCCCACATGGAAAGACCTTCGACGTGCACTGTTTGCACGGCGAAGCTGATCCCGAAGTACAGGATGACCGCAAGCACCACGACCTCGACCAGCTCGCGAAGGAGCGACGAAGCGGTTGAGGCTCGGGCGGCGGGCACGGCCGCGACCGATGGCTGGGATGGGGCGGCCATACGTCTTATGAAACGAGCTTAGCGCAGACCCGTTCCAGGTCATGTTGGCTCGAGTACCTCAGCTCGATGGTTCCGCGATTGATGGTGCCCGTGACTTTGATCGGCAGACCGAGCTTTGACTCCAGCTCGGCAGCGATGCGGCGCAACTCGGTCGATCCATCGCCGGCGCGGAGTCTGCGAGGCCGATAGGTCCGGACCCAGTTCTCTGTCTGCCGGACCGAGAGATGGCGCGCGACCACCACCTTCAGGCCGTGCTCTTGGGCCGCCTGGCTTTCAAGGGCGATGAGGGCGCGAGCGTGACCTGCGGTGATGACACCGGAAGAAACCGCGGACTGAACTGCCGGGCAACCACTGAGCAGACGCAACGATTGCGTCACCGACACGCGATGCTTGCCAATCCTCTGAGCAATCTCGTCGTGCGTAAGGCCGAACTCCTCGGTGAGCCGCTTGAGGCCGCCGGCCTCTTCGATGGGGTCGAGGTCGGAGCGCTGCAGGTTCTCGATGAGGCCGAGCACGAGCTGCGCGTCGTTGCCTGTGTCGGGGCGAACGACCGCGGGTATCGCGACCAGGCCGGCCAGGCGCGCCGCCCGCCATCGTCGCTCGCCGGCGATGAGCTCGTAGCCGTCGGGAAGCCTGCGGACAAGAAGGGGTTGGAGCACGCCGTGCTGGCGAATCGACTCGGCAAGCTCACCGAGCGGTTCGGCGTCAAAGCGTGTTCGAACCTGCTGGTGCGATGGTCGGATCTGGTCGACGGCGATCATCTGCGGCACCATCGCCTCACCGTCGCGGGACATCGGGATGAGGGCGTCGAGGCCGCGGCCAAGTCCGCGCAGGCGTGACTGTTTCATCATTCGAGGAGCTCCTTCGCGAGGGCGCGATATGCTTCCGCGCCCCGGCATGTGGGGTCGTACTGAAGGACGGATTTGCCGTGGCTTGGGGCTTCGCTGATCCGCACGTTTCGTGGGATCAGGGTCCTGAGGACGTGTGCCGGATAGGTGCGCTGCACCTCTCGGAGCACATCCCAAGACAGGGTGGTGCGCGCGTCAAATTGCGTCATGACGATGCCGGCGATCCCGAGCTTGGGGTTGAGTCGTGAGCGCACCAGCTGATGCGTGTAGATGAGGTGCCTCAAGCCCTCGAGCGCGAAATATTCGCACTGGGTCGGGATGAGCATGCTCGTGGCTGCGGCCAGGGCGTTGAGCGTCAGCAGGCCGAGGGAGGGGGGACAGTCGATGATCACGCAGCCAAAGCTCTCGGGGACAGACGCCAGCGCTTTGCGGAGGCGCGTCTCGCGCTCGGTCATGGTCGCGAGCTCGATCTCGGCTCCGGCAAGGTCGATGTGCGACGGCACCAACCGCATGTCGGGGACGCTCGTGGGCACGGACGCCTGCTCTACGGTGGCATCGCCACTTAGGAGGTGGTATACGGTGAGGCGGGCACGAACCGGGTCGAGCCCGAGGCCGGAGGTCGAGTTGGCCTGTGGATCTAGATCCACCAACAGCACGGCGTGGCCAGTTTCCGCCAGCGCAGCACCAAGGTTGATGGCGGTCGTGGTCTTGCCGACACCCCCCTTCTGGTTCACGACGGCGATGATCGGAGGCAGTGTGGTAGCCAACATCTTGGGGTTGACCGCTTCCACGGATCCTATATCTGGTGCCACAGGCCGATTCTAGCCGACGGACCCCGAATTGACCACCCAGGCAGTTAATGCGAGCGGAATCGGTAACGCAGCGACGCCCACGGGCCGGCGGCGCCCGGTTTGAGCGCTTCGGTAGCCCCCGCGGGGCCCTCCCTCCTCCCGACAGGCCCTCCCCCGCCTGCCAACCCGGGCGAAGGCTACTGGCGAGTTCGGCGCCTTGGCAACCCAGGTTGTTAAGGGGTGGCCGGCACTG
>Ga0209118_1000431_pt1 | contig 23309 bp, 21 predicted proteins | sample BlaSpr_A8_Ref_M1_FD_187988 | JGI IMG/M metagenome (GOLD analysis project Ga0209118, IMG submission 187988) | Forest soil microbial communities from Thunder Bay, Ontario, Canada - Black Spruce, Ontario site 2_A8_Ref_M1 (SPAdes) (version 2) | ecosystem: Environmental > Terrestrial > Soil > Boreal...
CGGCGGGCGCTTCGCGCTTCGGTCGGCGTTTAACCCCAGAAGGCGTCTTCGGCCGCCTGGTCTTCCTGGAACGCCCAGAACTCCTTGTTGCGGCCCTCGGAGTCCGTGTGGATCACGTGGACGGCGCGGCTTTCCCACTTCTTGCCGTCCTTCTCCGCCCTCTCGGTGACGAGGCCGATCGAGTGTTCGTCGTTGGCGATGACGTCGTGGACCTCGAGACGGAACGTGCCGCCCGTCTCCGCCATCAACTTGCCAAAGAACTCGAATACCGCAGCCTTACCCTTCAGGTCGCCGGAGAGATGGTTGCGGCCGAGGATGTGCCAGACCGTGTCGTCGGCGATCAGCCCGCCGATCGTCTCCATGTCACCCGCGCTGAACGCCTTGTATGCACGGCGCAGGTTCTCGAGGTTGACATTCGTCGCGGTGGTCGCCATAGCGGACCTCCTTCCGAAACCCGAGTGGTGGGCACGCGCCGAGGACTGTCGCCTCGGTGGAAGGCGTAAAGCTTGCTCCTTAACGGAGCCTTCGTCTAGCCCTTGAAGGCGGACGGCGGGCCCGGTGGAAGGTAAGGCGCCGGGTCTACAGGCCGTTGGTTGATCCGAAGCTCGAAGTGCAGGTGGGCGCCGGTCGAGTTACCGCTCGATCCCTCCAGCCCCACCGGCTGTCCCTGCGTCACCGGCTGGCCGACCTTGACCACCGCCGTGGAAAGGTGGCCGTAAAGGGTGTCGAGGCCGCCCGAGTGGGCGATGACGACGTAGTTTCCGTAGCCGGCGCTCGAGCTGCCGACCAGCGCAACCACTCCGTCGTCGGCCGCGTAGACGGGCGACCCGAACGGTTCGACCATGTCGATGCCGGTGTGGAAGTGCGGGTACTGGCCGTAGGCGGGCTCGAACCAGAACGTGCTCGGGCCAAAGCTTTGAGAGATCTGCGATTGCGGCTCCGGCCAGATGAAGCGGTACTTGGTCGAATGGCCGGCGCTCGCCGCGATCGTGCCGATGTTGTTCGATTGGCTCCAGAGCTGCACCTGGGTCCAGACCGACTGCATGGCCGCCGAGATGATCGCGTCCTGCTGCTGCTGCAGCATGTCGGTGATCTGCTGCGCCAGTTGCGTTGACTGGCGGCTGAGCAAGTAAAGCTCCCCTTGCGTCTCCGCGATCTTGTCCTGGAGCTGCGCCACCGAGCTCTCCTGCTGCGCCTGCAGGACCTTCAGCTGCGCCAGCTCTGAGTCGAGCTGTTCCTTCTGCTTGATCTGGTCGTCGCGCGCCGCCTGTTCCTTCTCGCGCTGAACCTGCAGGGCCGTGAGGTCGCGCGCGAGTGATGCTTTGACCTCTGAGGCTCGCGCTCCAGCCACGTTGAGATCGGCGACGCGCGTCAGCAGGTCGCTCAGGCTGTGAGCCTCGGCGACGACCACCAGCACCGAACCGGGTTGCTCGTAGATCGCACGTGCGAGCTGACGGAGCTGCGCTCGTTCGGCGGTGATTCGATTTGCGAACACCACCTCAAGCCGCTGTGCATCGGCGATCTGGACGTCCAGGTCGGCGATCTTGGCCTCGACGTCGGCGATCTGTCCCTGAAGCACGCCCTGCTGAACAGCGTTGTCGGCGAGGGACTGCTTCAACTGCTGCTGGGCGGCCAGCGCATCGGCCAGGTTGCTCCCGAGCTGTGCGCGGATCTGGTCGATGAGGGCTTTCTGCTGCTGGGGATCGGGGGAGCCGGCGTCCGCGCTCGCGCCGGCAGGTGCGGCGCCCAGCACGAGCAGCGCGACGCCAACCGCGAGCAGGAGCGCCCTCACGACTCGAGGTGCCTCCGCACGCTGATCAGAGATGACCCTGAGCCCAGGCCCAGCCCGGTTGCGAAGACGAGTGCCGCCGCGATCGCCGCGACCGAGACAGTGACGCCGGGTGCGAACTGCGCGAACGAGGCTGGACCTGCCGCCATGGCGGCCATGGCCAGCCCGAAGGTGATCAGCCCGGCCAGCGCGCCCGACAAGGCGCCCGTGATCGCTCCCTCGACGACAAACGGCCCGCGCACCATCCAGCGAGGTGCGCCGACCAGCTGCATGATGGTGACCTCATCGCGACGGGAGTGGATGGCGGCACGGATGCTGTTCATGGTCACCGTGACCGCTACGAAACCGAGCAGCAGCAGGAAGGCAGACCCGGCGACCGCGAGGCCGAAAAGGACCGCCTGGATGCGCTGGTACGCCCCCCGGTCGTACGAGGTCGGATCGAGTGGATCGACGGCGATGTCGGTGCGCACGAGGCTGTCGATCGCGGCCGCGTCATCGATGCTCTTCACGCGCACGTCGAGGCTCGCCGGGAACGGGTTGCCATCGCTGGCGGCGGCCAATTGTGGCAGTCCGGGAATCCCCTGGGCACGAGCGAGAGCCTCCGCCTTGGTCACATAAGTGACGCTCGCCACGCGCGGATCCTTCGCGAGCCGATCCCAGAGGACGTTGACATCGGCGGAGGGGACGCCCTCGCGCATGTAAACGTGCAGGAGCGACGCCTGGGCAGCCTGGGCCTGCTCAAGGTTGTGGAGCGCGAAGCCGACCATCCCGACCAGGCCTGACAACAGCAAGAGGAGCGTCATCGAGCTCAGAGCCGGCGCGGTGCTTCCGATGTTCCGCAACCAGTTCCGGGCGGCCCCGCGAAACAGGTATCGGGTCACGTTGGCGAAGACGATCTGGACGATCCGCCTCCGTGGGAAGTGACCTTTTACGACGACGCCAGCCACGCCATCCTCCCAGTCCGGCCCGCCGGCTGGTCACGCACGAGCCGGCCCTGGACCAGCGTCATCACGCGACGCTGAAGGCGCGTCACGATCTCCACGTTGTGGGTCGCGATGAGCACCGCGGTGCCAAACGTCGCGATGTCGGCGAAGAGATCCATCATCTGCCAGGAGGTTTCAAGGTCGAGGTTGCCCGTGGGCTCGTCCGCGATCAGCAAGCGAGGTTGACCGACCACCGCGCGCGCCACGGAAACGCGTTGCTGCTGACCGCCGGAGAGCTGGTGGGGAAAGGAACCTCCGCGATCCCCGAGGCCGACCGCCTCCAGCGCGTCCATCGCGCGCTCCGAAGCCTCGTCGTCGGAAATACGCAGGTCTCCGACCTGCAAGGCAAGGGCGACGTTTTCCTTCGCCGTGAGGCGAGGCAGGAGCTTGAAGTCCTGGAAGACAACGCCCACGTGCCGCCGCAGCTGCGACACGCGCGATGCCTTCAACGCATGCGCCGCTATTCCGTCCACCCAGATCTCGCCGGAGGTGGGGCGGATCTCGCGGTTGATCAACTTCAGCAGTGTGGTTTTGCCTGCGCCGCTCGGCCCCACCAGGAACGTCAGCTCACCCGGCTCGAGGGCCAGGTTGACGTCATCGAGCGCAAGGCGCGGTCCATACGCTCGAGTGACAGCGTTGAACTCGAGGATTGGGCGCATAACAGAAGGCGTAACGGGAAAACGGCCGGTTCCCTGAGCGTGGGCGGTTAAGCCCTGTAAGTTTTAGTTAGCGTCCACCCGCGAGCCCGCTCTTGACGCGCTGTGATGCGCAATACTATACTTTGCTGGTCAGGAATAGCCATGGGAAGTAGTAGTCTGCTCAACACGAAGGAAGCCGCTCAATTTCTCAGGGTCAGCGAGGCCTCGATTCGCCGCTGGAGCGATTCAGGCTTGCTGCCGGCCCAGCGGTTGGGGCGTCGCCGGGAGCGGCGTTTTGTGCGGGGCGACCTGCAGCGGTTCCTCGAGAACCCCTCGGGCGACTCACGGCCCGCCGCCCCTCAGCTCGCGGCGGTCAACGTGGGCGGCACCTCGGTTCCGCCCCGGACTCACCTGGCGCCGATCTACAGCACTGATTTCGGTGGCCTCCGCCTCTCGATCCCGTTCCTGGCCGACGGGCTGCGGGCTGGGCAACCCTGTTTTCTGGTAGCTGCCGGCAAACTCCTGGACCGGTACACAAACGCCCTGTCTGACGAGCGCATCGATGTGGTCGAGGCCCTGGACACCGGCCGGCTGGTCGTCATTCCGGGCCCGGGCGCCAATGTGGCGGAGGCCATCTCCGGCTGGGAGCGTGGTTTCGGGAAGGCGCTCGCCGCTGGTCCAACCGTTCTGCGTGTCATCGGCGAGATGGTTTGTGAGCGCGAAGTCTTCGGGTCGGAGGCCGCCATGATGGCTTACGAGGAAGCCTACGAGGTCATGGCCAAGCGCTTCCCGGTGGTGACGCTGTGCCAGTACGACGCTCGCGAGTTCGATGGCGAAATCGTGCTCCGCGTTCTCAAGTCCCATCCGGACATGTTCGTGCAGCACATGGGAGGGTTCCTCAACTAGGGGTCATGGTGGATCCAGGATTCGCCCGTGACGGCGCTCAGCCCACGAGGACTGCCCCTCCGTCGACCACTGTCGACTTCCTATCGCTCTTGAGCGACACCACACGCCGGCGACTGCTGCAGGGCTCGACGCGAGTCGTGCAACGCGCGGGCACCATCGCTCTTCGCCCTACTGGTCCCTCGATGACGTACCTGGTCGAAAGCGGATTGGGAAGAGCGTTCTGGAGCCTCCCCGACGGAAGACAGACCACTGTCGCCATCGTCCGCCCCAAGGAACTCGTCGGCGCAACGGTCAGCCTTGGGTATGCACCCTGGCTCTTCATGCAGTTCATCACCGAGTCCATGGTGGTGACGCTCGACACTGAGGTGGTGCGCGCGTTGGCGGCCACCGAGCTGGAGATGTCCGCAGCCATCTCCCTGGATCTCGCCATGCGAATTCGAGACGCGTACAGGCTGATTGCAGTCCGCTCCCTGGGCAACATCCGCGAGCGAGTGGCATACGACCTTCTGGACAGGGCCGCTCAGTCGCAGCTGGTGGTCGGGCGGCTCGAGGTCACGGCAACGCAGGCCGACCTGGCGGATTCCATCGGATCCTCGCGCGAGGTGATGAGCCGAGCCCTGAAAGACCTCCGCGCCGAAGGGATAGTCGAAACGGCGCCCGGTTTGATCCGTGTCCTCGACCCCGAACGCCTGGCCGCCATCGTGCGCGCGTTCGTGATTTAAGTCACAACTGCGACGCAGGTCACGGTGAGTACGAGGCCAAGGTGACTAGCTTTCTCCCACATGCCCCTGGGATCCCTTCGAATCTCGTCGACGTGACGCCGTTGAACACAGAATCGGTGAGTCCCGTTCGGGTGCTCGTGGTGCAGGACCACCCTCTTCTTGCGTCCGCGATCGCGCGCGTGCTGGACAACGAGGAAGACCTGACGGTGGTCGGCATCGCGCGGCGCGGCGACGAGGCCGCGACCCTCGCGGCCGAGCACAAACCCGCCGTGGTGCTGATGGACTTCAGGCTTCCCGACCTGACCGGGCCGGCCGCCGCGGCGAAGATCCGGACCGCCGTGCCCACGGCGGCGATCGTTTTCCACAGCGCGGAGGAGTCCGAGGATGCCTTGCTGGACGCCATCGACGCCGGAGCAATCGCGTATCTCACCAAGGCGGCAACGGCCGACGAGATCATCGAAGCGGTTCGCAGGGCATCGGTCGGCGAGGTTCTGATCCCCGTCGGACTTTTCGCCAAGGCGATCGCCCGTCAGCGAAGAGTGGGGAACGAGAAGCAGGCTCGGGAGAAGCTGCTGGCAGAGTTCACACCGCGCGAGCTCGACGTGCTGCGGCTGCTGGCGGACGGCAAAGACACCCAGGCGCTGGCCAGGCTTCTTGGGATCGCGCCTCATACTGTCGAGTGGCACGTGACCCACGTGATCGAAAAGCTGCGAGTGCATTCCAAGCTCCAGGCGGTGATCGCCGCCGCGCGCCTCGGCCTGATCGAGCTATAGCGGCGCCTCTAGGCGCCGGTCGTTTACACCACTGCGCAGTAGCCTGGCTACCGAAAAAACAGGAAGAGGCACAGGTCCAGATTTCGGTTACTGTTCGTTACGGCCCCGAGGGACACGTTCGACGGAGTCGGATCTGGTCGCAAGACTGGAACCGAAGTCGGAGAGGCGATCCGTTGGGGTCATTTGTTTCTCTCAATTTGCACCTCGTTGCTCGAAGGGGCACAATCAGCCTGAGAGTCTCATCGTGAGACTCCGCTCGCCCGACGATTGATTCTGTTGGGCAGCATCACTAAGTGAGGAGGTGCACGACATGGCGGGGAAGAAGAAGGCAATCAAGAAGGCCGTTAAGAAGGCAGTCAAGAAGGCCACGAAGAAGAAGAAGAAGTAACGAGCTTCTTCTCGATTAGGCGTTCTGCGCCGGGGTTCGCTTTGGGCCTCGGCGTAGTTGTTGTCACGAAGTCCCTTTGGACCTCAGGACCAACTTCAGGGCGTCCTGGCTAGTGGAATAGCGACAGACCGACCCGAGTTGTGATGGGCTAAGCTACCTTGACCATGCGTGGATCGACGTCTCGCGACATTTGTCTCACTCGCCGGCGAGCGATCGACTACGTGCTCTGCGCCAGCTGCTTCTGTAGCTAGCCGACCTCTCTGACGGGGGCCTCGCGGGCCCCTTCCGCGCTCCTCGAGCGCGTTTTGTCGGCATCAGCTAATTCTCCGGAGGCGCATCCATTTGTCGAATCTCGCGGACCTCTCGTCGCTCGACGACATGTCGGGAAACGAGACGGTCAAGGCTACGAGCAACCACCTTCGAGGGCTCATCAAAGAGGAGCTGCTCGAAGACACGCCTGCGTTCGGCGATGCATCGGAGACGCTGCTCAAGTTTCACGGCATCTATCAACAGGACGACCGCGACCGCCGCAAGGAGGCGCGGGCGAAGGGGCTCGACAAGCACCACCAGCTGATGATCCGAACCCGAATACCAGGCGGCGTCGTATCGCCCGATGCCTACATCGCGCACGACGACATCAGTCGCAAGTGGGCCAACGGAACCCTGCGCGTCACCACCCGGCAGGACTTCCAGCTCCACGGCGTCCTCAAGGGCGACATCAAGAGATCGATCCGCGGCATCAACGACGCTCTCCTGACGACGCTCGGAGGATGCGGCGACGTCGAACGCAACATCATGTGCTGCCCGGAACCGGCTGCGGATCAGTTTCACGACGAGGTGAACCGCGCCATCGCGTCGATGGTGGCCGAGCTGACTCCGCGCACTCGCGCGTATCACGAGATCTGGCTCGACGGCGAGGTGGTGAAGACCTCGGAGCCCGAGGTCGAGCCCCTCTATCGCGAGCAGTACCTGCCGCGCAAGTTCAAGACCACGGTCGCGCTCGAGGGCGACAACTGCGTCGATGTTTACGCGCACGACCTGTCCCTTGTCGCCATGCGCTCCGGAGACGGAACGCTGCGCGGCTTCAACGCCCTCGTCGGCGGTGGTCTCGGGCGCACGCACAACAAGCCCGAGACGTTCGTGGCGGCCGCTCTGCCGTTGTGCTTTGTGGAGCCTGGGCAAGTCGTCGACCTGGCTAAAGAGGTGGTCGCCGTCCAGCGCGACTACGGTGACCGGACCAACCGCCGGCATGCACGACTGAAGTACACGATCGCCGACCGCGGGCTCGACTGGTTCCGGAAAGAGGTGCAGAACCGGGTGAGCTTCCAGCTCCAAGCGCCGGAACCGCTGTCCTGGAAGCCGGTGGACGATCACCTCGGCTGGCACGAGCAGGGCGATGGCCGGCTCTACGTCGGCATCTTCATAGAGAACGGTCGCATCGCCGACGTCGACGATGTCCGATCGCGGACCGGGCTTCGCAAAATCGTCGACGAGCTGCGCCCGCAGGTCCGGCTTACTGCGCAGCAGAACGTCATCCTCGCCGGCATCGCCCCGACCGACCGCCCACGCGTGGAGCAGCTCATGGCCGAGCACGGGATCGCGCCGGTCGAATCAATCCCTCACGCGCTGCGGAACTCGATGGCGTGCCCAGCCATCCCAACCTGCGGGCTGGCCGTCGCAGAAGCCGAGCGAGTGCTGCCGAGCCTGATCCGCACGCTCGGGACCATGCTCGACGAGCTCGGCCTGGCCGGGGAACGCATCAGCTTCCGCATGAGTGGATGTCCGAACGGCTGCTCGCGCCCATACCTTGGGGACGTCGGCTTCGTCGGGACGACACTCGGCAAGTACGACGTGATGCTCGCCGGCGATTTCAACGGAACGCGCCTCAATCGCGTCTACGCGTCCAACGTCCCGATCGCCGGCGTGCCCGACCTGCTCCGTCCGATCTTCGTGGCGTTTCGCACCGATCGCCGGCCCGACGAGGGGTTCGGCGACTGGGTCGAGCGCGCCGGCTTCGAAGCCCTCCGCGCGAGCGCCCCGAGCGAGGTCCGGGCATGATCGCGCCGGCCGAAATCTCCGCGGGAGCCGCACCTGAAACAGTCTTGCGTTGGGCCTACGAGAGGTTCCCGCGCCTCGTGATCGTGGCCAGCTTCCAGGCCGAGTCGTCAGTCCTGATCGACATGGCGGCTCGCATCCAGCCCGATGTCAGCGTGCTCACGCTCGACACGGGCCGCCTGCCCCAGCAGACGCACGACATGGTCGATCGAGTCCGCGATCGCTATGGGATCCACATCCAGGTGGTCTCGCCTGACGCCGCCGACCTGCAGGACATGGTCGGAAGCCATGGGGCCAACCTTTTCCTCGAGTCGGCGGAAATGCGGCGGCTGTGCTGCGACGTACGGAAGTCGCGGCCGTTGGCGCGGGCGCTGGTCGGGTACGACGCGTGGGTGACCGGCCTGCGCAGGCAGCAGGCGGAAACCCGCTCGCAAACCGCCGTCGTGGGGGCCGATCCCGAGCACGCGGGCCTGACCAAAGTGGCTCCACTGGCAGGCTGGACCAAGGACCAGGTCTGGTCGTACATCCGCGAGAACGACCTCCCGTATCACTCGCTCTACGACGCCGGATACACATCGATCGGCTGCGCACCCTGCACACGCGCGACGACCGCCGGCGAGGACGAGCGGGCGGGACGCTGGTGGTGGGAGCAGAACGAGGTCAAAGAATGCGGCCTCCACTGGACGCCGAAATGAGCCGCAGGTCTGCCCTGGCGATTGCCGCCGCCACGATCTTCCTGGCGGCTTGCGGCCAGCCCGTCAGCTCGGCCGCCCCCACCGACGACCAGCCGCTCACGCTGCGACTTGGATACTTCCCGAATCTCACTCATGCGCCGGCCCTGGTCGGCATCAAGAAGGGCTACTTCGCGTCGGCGCTTGGCGGCAATGTCACCATCGAGACCCACACGTTCAACGCCGGCGGGGACGCCATCACCGCGATCCTGTCGAACTCGATCGATGCCTCCTTCGTGGGTCCGAGCCCGACCACCAACGCGTTCGTTCAATCCCATGGCGAGGCGATCCGAGTCATAGCCGGTTCCACGTCCGGCGGCGCGCTGCTGGTCGTCAAGCCGAGCATCACGTCTGTCGCCGGCCTCAAGGGCAAGACGATCGCCGATCCCCAGCTTGGCGCAACACAGGACGTGGCCCTGCGCTGGTTTCTCAAGAGCAACGGATTCGCGACGGACACCGCCGGTGGCGGCGACGTCAGCATCCTGCCGGAGGACAACGCCCAAACGCTGACCGCATTCAAGCAGGGCAAGGTCGATGGGGCGTGGGTGCCCGAGCCGTGGGCAAGCCGCCTGGTGATCGAAGGCAACGGCAAGGTCCTGGTCGACGAACGCGACCTCTGGCCGCAGGGCAAGTTCGTCACCACCGACCTGGTCGTGCGCACGGACTTTCTGCAGGCGCACCCCAAGCGAATCCAGGCTTTGCTGGAGGGTCTCCACCAGTCCATCGCGTTCCTGAACTCCAACCCAGGCGACGGGCAGAGCCTGACCAATGACGCGCTGGCCGAGCTCACAGGCAAGAAGCTTGCGAGCGGCGTCGTCTCAGCAGCCTGGCCACACATGACTTTCACGCTCGACCCGTTGGCGTCGACGTTGAAGGTGTCGGCGGACCACGCCCACAGCCTGGGCCTCCTCGCGAACGTCAACCTCAAAGGCCTTTACGACCTGGCCCCGCTCAACGCGGTGCTCGCCGCGCACAACGAACCACCGGTGTCCGGCCTGTGAGCAACGTCCTGCAGCTTTCCGAGAAGCACTCGCTCAGCGTCGATCGGCTGACCATGTCGTTTCCTCATGACGGCCGGCTGCTGGTCGCCCTCCAAGGCGTGACGCTGGAGGTGGACAGGGGAGAGCTCGTGTGCATCGTCGGCGCCTCCGGATCCGGAAAGAGCACGCTCCTCAATATCCTCGCCGGCCTCGATGAGCCGACCGCGGGGCGAGCGCATGTGCACGGCCGCGTGGCGCTGATGTTCCAGGAAGCAGCGCTCCTCCCCTGGCTGACGGCGGCGGGCAATATCGAGCTCGCGCTGGAGCTCCGCGGCATCAAGCGCTCCCAACGCCGCGACGAAGCGCGCGAGCTGCTGCATCGCGTCCACCTGGACGGCTTCGAGCGGCGCCTGCCTCACGAGCTGTCGGGCGGCATGAGGCAACGTGTGGCGCTCGCGCGAGCCCTGGCACAGGACGCGGACGTGCTGCTCATGGACGAACCTTTCGGTGCGCTCGACGCGATCACGCGGGATCGCCTGCACGAGGAGCTCGAGCGGATCTGGACCGAGAGCGGGCTGACGATCCTGTTCGTCACGCACAACGCCCGCGAAGCGGTCCGCCTCGGCGACCGCGTGCTCGTGTTCGCCAGCCGGCCAGGACGGGTCGCCCACGAGGTGACGGTCGACCTCCCACGGCCGCGGTCGCTCGACTCGCCCGAGCTGGCCGTGATCGCCGGCCGCATCACCGACCGCCTGAAGCAGGAGATGACGAGACAAATCAATGGCAACTGAGCTTGCGGCCGGAGTTGCCAGCCGGGAAGTCGTCGAAACCACGGAGCCCCGTCCGGGACGGCTGCCCCTCCTGCGCGCCTGGTCATGGCTGTGGCCAAAGCTGGCCGCCATCGCGCTCGTTTTGGCCGCATGGCAGGCCACGGTGTGGTCTGGCTGGCAGCCCGATTACGTCCTGCCTGGGCCTGCTCCGGTTTTTCAGCGCCTCGCGCAGGACTTGCGCGACTCGAACTTCGACCTCGGAATCGCGATCACGATGCGCCGTGCGTTCTCTGGTTACGCGATTGCCGTCGCGATCGGCAGCGTGGCCGGAATTCTCATCGCCCGCATCGTGGTCCTTCGTCGGGCCATCGGCTCTGCCATCTTCGGGCTCCAATCGATGCCTTCGATCGTGTGGTTTCCGGTGGCGTGGCTTCTCTTCGGGATCAACGAGAAGGCCGTCTTCTTCGTCGTGATCCTGGGCGCGGCTCCCTCGATTGCGGGCGGATTGCTGAGTGGAGTCGACCACGTGCAGCCCCTTCTCATCCGCGTCGGGCGTGTGATGGGGGCTCGGGGCATAGGCCTGTACCGGCACGTGATCCTGCCCGCGGCGCTGCCATCCTTCGTGGGCGGCCTCAAGCAGGGTTGGGCCTTCGCCTGGCGCAGCCTGATGGCGGGCGAAATCATCCTCGGCTTTGCAAGCCGCCAGTTCGGAATCGGCCAGCAGATCCAGGTTGCTCGAGACTTCGCGGACATGGAGCAGCTGCTCGCGATCATCGTCGTGATCTTCGTCATCGGAGTGGTCATTGATTCGATGTTCGGCGCTCTCGATCGTGTGATAAGGCGCCGCTGGGGCCTGCTTGGGGCTGATGCATGACCAGAGGATTCGTCGTGTGGTTCACCGGGCTGTCCGGCGCCGGCAAATCGACCATCGCCAACGCGCTGAAGGTGGAGCTCGAGCGGCGCGGGCGGCACGTCGAGCTGCTCGACGGCGACGAGGTCCGGACGCACCTCTCGAAAGGTTTGGGATTCTCCAAAGAAGACCGTGACACCAACATCAGGCGCATCGGCTACGTGGCGCGGCTGGTCGCGCGCAGCGGCGGCGTCGCAATCACGGCGGCGATATCGCCCTATCGCGAGGTGCGCGACGAAGTCCGAGCACAGACTCCTGGATTCGTTGAGGTGTTCGCGCGGGCTCCTCTCGACACCCTGGTCGAACGCGATGTCAAAGGCCTTTACAAGAAAGCCATCGCCGGCGAGATCGCCAACTTCACAGGCGTGAGCGATCCCTACGAAGAGCCGCTGCATGCCGAAGTCGTATGCGACACATCACGCGAATCGCCGGCCCAGTCGCTGTCGAAGGTGATCGCTGCGCTCCAGCGTCTTGGCCATCTCGATCGCGAGGTGGGGGAGCGACTGCCTGACGGCGGCGAGCTCAACGCGCTGCGTGCCGAGGCGCGCACGCTGCCTCGACTCGAAGTAGGCCAGCGAGAGCTGTCGGACCTGTTCATGCTCGCGACCGGCGGGCTGTCACCGGTCGATTCGTTCATGGGCGAGCTCGACTACAGGGCAGTGATCGAGACCGGCCGGCTCGCCGGCGGACAGCCTTTCACGATCCCGATCGTGCTGCGGGCGGATTCCGCGCCGAGCGCGGAGCGGATCGGCCTCTTCATCGGCGACCAGCCCGTGGGCATCCTCGACGTGAGCTCGGCCTTCGAGACTTCGCCTGACGCCGAAGCCAGCGGCGTCTACGGGACCACAGACCTCGCCCACCCCGGCGTGCGAGTGCTCCAGGACTCCGGGCGCTGGGCTCTGGCCGGCACTGTGGCCGCCCTCGCACGTCCGACGTCCGGGTTCCCCGAGTACGACCTCACGCCGGTTCAGGTCCGCGCTGTTAAGGCGGCGCGCAGTTGGAAGACGATGGTCGGTTTCCAGACGCGCAACCCAGTGCATCGCGCACACGAGTACCTGCAGAAAGTTGCGCTCGAGATCGTCGACGGGCTCCTCCTGCATCCCCTGGTCGGCGAGACGAAGAGCGATGACATCCCTGCGTCGGTCCGCATGAGCTGCTACGAGGAGCTTCTCCGCGGCTACTTCCCCGCCGACAGAGTCCTGCTCGCCACCAACCCGGCGTGGATGCGTTACGCGGGTCCCAAGGAGGCGGTCTTCCATGCGATCGTCCGGCGCAACTACGGCTGCACGCATTTCATCGTCGGGCGAGACCATGCCGGAGTCGGCAGCTACTACGACACCTACGCCGCCCATCGCATCTTCGACCAGTACGCTCCTGGCGAGCTGGGGATCGAGATCCTGCGTTTCGAGCACACCTTCTACTGCTCCGCCTGCGGCGGCATGGCATCGACCAGGACCTGTCCGCACCCGGTCGAGCTTCACCGCACTTTGAGCGGGACGGCCGTGCGCAAGCTATTGGCCGAAGGTCACGACCTGCCGGTGGAGTTCACGCGGCCCGAGGTCGCGCGCGTGCTGCTCGACGCTGCCAAGGAGGAAGCCACCGCGTGAGGTACTACCCCGTCTTCCTCGACCTCGCCGGCCAGCTCTGCATCGTGCTGGGTGAAGGGAAGTTCGCCGTTGAGAAGGCCGCCGCGTTGCGAGAAGCGGGAGCCAAGGTGCGGGTGATCCCTGCGCACGACTACAGGCCCGGCGCCCTCGCGGGCGCGCGACTGGTGGTCGATGCGAGCGAGGACGAGCAGATCAACCGCCTCAGCTGGGAAGAAGCCGAGGCCGCCGGGATCCTCATCAACGTGGTCGACCGTCCGGCACAGTGCCGCTTCATCGCGCCTGCGATCGTCCGTCGCGACCCGTTGCTGATTGCGATCTCGACCTCCGGTGAGAGCCCATTCCTGGCATCGATGCTGCGGGCTCGGATCGAGCGCTGGCTCGGCCAGGAGTGGGGTCCGTTTGTAACGCTGGTCGGGGAGGTGCGGCGGAGGCTGCGCCAGCAAGGACTGTCCATTACGGAGCAGACACGCGTCTACCGCCGGCTGCTCAACTCAGACGTGCGAAGCCTGCTGCGCGGGCGGAGGACCGGTGAAGCGAACCGGCTTGCCGCCGGCATCGCTACCGCTCACGGCAACGGCGCCGGGCGAGTGGCGCTGGTCGGCGCCGGACCAGGCGACCCGGATCTCCTGACCGTGAAGGCGCGCGACCTGATCGCCGGCGCCGATTACGTTCTGCACGATGCGCTGATCGCACCGGAGACACTGGCCCTCTGCGGTCCGGATACGCGACTCGAGAACGTTGGAAAGAGGCGAGGCCAGGCCAGCGCGCGGCAGGCGAACATCAACAGCCGCCTGATCGAGCTCGCGCGCGCCGGCCACCAGGTGGTGCGGCTCAAGGGCGGCGACCCGTTCGTGTTCGGGCGCGGCGGCGAGGAGCTCGACGAGCTGAAGGGAGCCGGGGTCGACGTCGTGATCGTGCCCGGAATCACGTCGGCTCTGGCGGCGCCCGCGGCGGCTGGGATTCCCGTCACCCGGCGCGGGGTCGCCTCGTCGGTAGCGATCACGACTGCGCAGGGAGGCGGGTCCATCGACCGGCTGGCGGACCTCGCGCGCACTGCGGACACGCTCGTCGTGCTCATGGCGCTTGGAGACCTTTCAGAGGTTGCGGCGGTCCTAAGTCGAGCCGTCGGTGGTTCACGCCCCGCGGCGGTGATCGGCAACGCCACGCTGCCGAACCAGCGCAGCGTCAGCGGTAGTCTCGACAGCATCGCTCGCCTGGCGGCTGATGCAGAGATCGAAGCGCCGGCCACGCTCGTCGTCGGCGACGTGGCAGCCGCCGAGGAGGCGGTGAGCCTTGAGGGCGTTCGCGTCGCCTTATAAATAGAAAGGGCCGGGAACAAATTGCTCCCGGCCCAGTCGGGGTTCGGGGCATCCCCTGCCCCGACCCTCCCCCTACGGGGGAGGGAGAAACGCGGCGTCAGACGGTGGTCGGTACCCCTACCGGCGCGTGGGGTGTGCCGTTTGCCTCGGGGTGCGCAGCCGGTGGGACCGGCATCAGCTCGTAGGCCGCGTCGCCATGGACCGCCTCGTCCCCGATCTCCAGCTGTTTGTCTGTGAGCCGGAGTGGGATGAAGATCGAGATCAGCTTCAGGATCGCAAAGGTCATCACGCCGTCCCAGACCAGGATGAAGACCAAACCGATGACCTGGGCGTAGAACTGCTGCGGGTTGCCGAAGAAGAGGCCGGTGGCTGCGATCGAGGCGGTCTTGCCCGTCCCGGGATAGACCACGACGTTCGGGTCGGCCAGCAAGCCGACCATCAACCCGCCGACCGCTCCCGCGATCAGGTGGGTGTGCATGACGCCGAGGGTGTCGTCGATGCGGTTGAACGGAGGCAGCTTGACCAGGTAGTTGAAGGTGAAGAAGGGAATGACCCCGGCTGCGATACCGATCGCAAATGCGCCATAGCCGTCCACGTAACCGGCAGCCGGCGTGATGCCGACCAGGCCGGCCACCATTCCGTTGACAAGCCCACCGACCGTGACCCGGCCGACGATGAACACGTCCAGGAACATCCAGGCGATCATCGCCGTGGCTGCCGCGAGGTTCGTGTTGAGGATGGCGGCGGAGGCGTCGGCGCCGGCGAAGTAAGGGTCGCCTCCGTTGAACCCGTTCCAGCCCAGCCAGAGCAGGCCTGCGCCTGTGATCACCGCGATCAGGTTGCTGGGCCGGTTGTTCTCGCGGTCGGTGAGCAGGCGCGGACCTATCACAGAGGCCGCCACCAGGCCCGAAATTCCCGCCGCGACGTGGATTACATAGCCTCCCGAGAAGTCAAGCGCGCCTGCCCCGGCGTACTTGCTGAGCCAGGAGGGGAAGGCGCCGATCCAGCCGCCGCCCCAGATGCTGAACGCGTTGACCGAATAGACGACGGTGATCCAGATCGGAACGAACAGCATCCAAGCCTTGAAGCTCGTGCGCCCGAGGATGGAGCCGGCCAGCAGGATGACCGTTATGGCCGCGAACACGAACTGGAAGTAGGCGAGGGCCGAGAGCGGGAATTTGAGATCGGGGATCGCGCCCACCAGCAGCGGGATCACGGCCTGTCCCTGGAGGTCGGTCGGAGAAAGGATCGTTCCAGGCGTACCGATGAAATGCAGCGCGTCTGTCAGCGGCGCTCCGAACGACATCTTGTACGCCCAGAAGGTCCAGACGAGGAGTGTCGCGCCGAATGCGTAGAGGACCATGAGTGCTGAGTTGAGCGCCCACTTGCGCTTCATAAGTCCGGAGTACAGGATCGCCAGGCCCGGAACGCTCATCAACCCGACCAGCGTTGCGGCGACCAGCTGCCAGGCGGTGTGGCCTGGGTCCAGCCACGTCGGCGTGGGCACGATATCCAGATAAATAGAAAGACTCAAGTGCTTCTCCTCCCCGAGTGGTCAAGATTTCGCCCGCGATTTCGCTCGAGCTTTGCGGTTCGCTTGAGAAAGCAGCCTAGGTTTGGCCAAGGGTCGCCTCCTACGGTGCTTCGCACCGGAAAGACCCCGGTGTTTATCGGGTGTTTGACACAAGGTCACGCTTGCTTCACTGGTTGGGCCACCACGCAGACGCGACGGAAAGGTCGGCTCTAGAGTGCGTTGAATGTGGCCGACGCGGGTAACCGGATCAAGCCCCCCCACCAGTCGGTGGTCCGACCGAAGTCCCCGGTCACGCGCGCTCGCCTTGCTTGGAATCGGTGCGTTGCTTGTGGGCGCTTCGATCGCGACGTGGCTTTCCATCCGCGCCGGGCAGCCCGCCACGCCGCCGCTCTACGGCGCGGCGCGGCAGGGGCCTGCGGCGCTGTGGATGTGGGACGGTACGACCTACACGATGCGTACGGTGCCGGCCGCAGGTCCCGCCAGCAACTACGCGGACATGGCGTTCGACCAGGCTCACCGCGTGATGGTGGTCTGGGATCACGGATGCACAAGCCTTGTGATGGGATTCCAGGGTGGATGCGTGGCCCGCGTCAACCGCACGTGGACGTGGGACGGCAATGAGTGGGCTTCACATCAAACGCAATCCAGCCCAACGGAGGCCGGCCATGGCGCGATGCTCTTCGACGGCAAGCTCGGGCAGGTCGTCTATGTCAACGGCGTGGGACGGGCCTGGACCTGGGGCGGCTCTGACTGGACGTCGCTTCCGCTACCGGGAGGCCCCACGATTCCGGCGTCCGGTTCAGGGATTGCGTCATCGACGTTCGCCGTCGGATACGACGAGAGCCGCGCCGCGTTGGTGTACGTGCTCTCAGCCGCCACGTGGCTATGGGACGGAAGGAGCTGGAAGCAAATGTCAGGAGGGATCGACGCCGGCGAGGGCCGGGCCGACGCACACGCCGTCTACGACAAAGTGCATCGACAGCTTGTCTATGTTGGCGGCCGTGCCACCTGGACCTGGGACGGCTTGCGCTGGCAGCAGCATTTCCAGCCGGACATCTCTGCCGGCACAGTGGGGTACGACGCGGCAAACGGCCGCGTCCTGCTCGTGCAACAGGACAGCTCGGCCTGCGATCTCACCGCTTGCGCGACGACCACCTGGGCCTGGAACTCGATCACCTGGGCCAGCGTTCCGGTCGCTGCCGGGCCGCTGCTGCCACTGACGCGCTCCGGTGCGTTCGGCATGCCGATGGCCTTCGACGAGGCCCGCGGCGTGATGGTTTTGTTCGCCAGCGCCAGCTAGCGGCGCGCTTCGGGCAGCTTCATCGTCGTGTCCGCAGACCGACATTATGCGAATAACAACGTGTGGTTCACACAATTTCAAACGCCGTAACTTCGTGTTATCGTCACGCTCATGAAATTCCTCGTTTCCGTCCCGCTAGAGATCGACAGACCGCTTTCCCAGTCCGATCCCGACGTCCGTTCGATCACACGAGTTCCAGGCTTCATCCGCCTCGAGCAGGCCACCGGGCACGACGATCGCTACACGCTGACCTTCGAGGTCGAGGCAGGCTCCAGGCGCGACGCCATGGACGCCAGCGACGAGCTGATGGTGGAGTTCGAAAACGCGCTGAGCGCATACCACCCCAGGCAATTGGCCGAGGTCGCGACCGAAGCCAGGTAACCAGTCAGCCTCAGCGATCCCAACGCGTCGGCGCCCATTGGCCCGGCGCGTTTCTCGTTTAAAGAGCGACGGGCTTGAGCCCGGTCAGAGCCCAGGTCGTCGCTTCGGCGACCGAGTCGAATGTCCGCATCGACAGCCCGTGGCTGTCCATCGCGTGGGCAGCGTCCTCATATGCCATCTTGCTCAGGCCGGCTGAAGCGGTGACGACCGCCATGCGTTTGAGGCCCGCCGCCACTGCTTGCGGCAGCCAGACTTCCCGGGCCCACTTCTCATCGTCGGGCAGCACTACCTTCGCCTTGCGTCCGTCGCTGACGTAGGAGATCACATGGCGCTCACGCATCGCCCTCACCCCGGTCAAGAGGGCGGATCGAAACTCTTCGCTGGTGGCAAACCCTTTCCATTCCGCATACAGGAGCTGCGGGACGCTCCGCCAACGGATGGAAATGTTTGGCTCGTCGAGGTAGACCTCGTCCCCTGTCTGCGCGATCGGCACACTGAAGGTATACGCGGTCGCGATCTTAATGTCGTCCGCAAATATCACACTCTGACGCCATGGGAAATCAGGGTTCGTTGCCCCTACAAAGGCATGGGTCCCCGCTACGCCAGCAGGTGGCGTTCGAAGAAGTCGATGGTCCGGTTGTGGACGAGCTGCGCTGCGTCGAGGCCGGTAAATCCGTGGCCTTCACCCTCGAACGTCACGTACTCGACCGTGCGGCCCAGCTCACGCAGCCTGCCGACCATTTGATCGGACTCCTCGCGCGGGATGCGCGGATCGTTGTCGCCCTGGAACACCAGGAGCGGGCAGCGCACGTTTTCGACATAGGTGATTGGCGAACGTTCGATGAGCTTCCCGCGGTCGGTCTTGAGGTCGCCGATCCACAGCCGGTTCCACCGGCGCCAGTTCGGTGGATCGTTCTCCAGCATCGTCACGAGGTTGCACGGCCCGAACAGCTCGACCGCGCACCGCCAGAACTCCGGCAGCCGCGTGATGCAGGTGAGAGTGGCGAAGCCGCCATAGGAACCGCCCCAAACGCCCAGCCGGTCCTTATCGAAATCGGGCTGCCGGCGCATCCACTCGGCGATCGATCGGAAGTCGGCCAGGTCTATCCCGCCCCAGTCGCGATGTATTCGCGCCTGCCACGTCTTGCCGTAACCGGTGCTGCCGTGAACGTTGGGGACGACGATCGCCACCCCTCGGCTCAGGAGCTCCTGCAGCACGGGGAACCCGAGCACGGGCCGAGACTGGCCTTCGGGACCGCCGTGGATCACGAGCAGCGCGGGTCTGCGCGTCACCTTTCCGTCCGGCCGCCAGACATAGGCGGGGATCGCGCCCTCGGTGCCGGGGATGCGGATCGACTCGGGGCGCCCGGGGTAGGCGGGAGCAACATCGCCTGAGAGCAACAGGCGGTCCTCTCCGGTCGAGAGGTCCATCACGCGGATTTCCTGCGGTCCGTCCACCGGCAAGAGCGTGTAAGCGGCGAGTGCGCCATCCTGCGAGACCACCAGGTCGCCGACCCATCCACCGGTCGCACGTTCGCCGGCCCGGCCATCGCCGAACCGCCACCTCAGGCGTGAGTAGCCGTCCTCGTTGAGACTCCAGGCAACCGCCCGTCCGTCGGCCGATGTCGCCGCCAGCTCCACGTCCCAGCCGGCCTGGTCGAATACTTCGCGCGCGCCGGTTGAGACTTCGATGGCCTCGAGGTGAAGAAAGTCACTCCCGTTGTCCGTGATGGCAAGGACCCTGCCATCGGCAAGCCAACCGGCAGGCGTGTTCTGCATCTCTCCGGCATGCCCGGTAAGGTCGGCCACCTCGCCGGACGCCACCTCAATCGCGAACAGGTCCTGGTCGGTGTTCTGGGCCACGCGCATCGCGCACAGCCATCGGCCGTCGGGCGACCAACCGCCCGCGACGTGCCACGCCGGCTCGGCCAGAAGCAGCCGCTGCTCCTTGCTCTTCGCGTCCACGACGGCAATGTCGACATCGGTCTCGTCGCGCGCGTTGGTACTGATCGCGATCGTTTTCCCGTCGGGCGAAACAGCATTGCGCGACATGTGATGCTGCACGCGATCGCCTGCTGTCACCGCGAACTCCTCGATCCGGCCGTCCGGATGGCGTACGAAGACCTGCCACCTCTCGGTGCCGCCCTTGTCGGCGGTGAAGTAGAGATCGCCGGGGCTCGACCAAGCGACGCCGTGCAACACGTAACCATTCATCGCGATCGAGGTTCGTGATGTTCCTCCGGCGACTGGGATCTCGCACAGCACCGCAGGACCGTCCTTCGGCGAAACGAAAGCGAGGGTTGACCCGTCTGGGGAGAATGCGAGCGGCGACGGCCCCGAATATCGGCGTGTCGTGTGAGGGTACGAGTAAACCAGCGGTCTCGGCGTCCGTGTCTTGGGAGCTGGGTCCCCTGCTGCGCTCAATTACAAGGAGACGATACCCCGGTCAAGGTCCTGAGTAAGTCACCGCTTCGAAGCGCCCAATCGCGGATTATGGGGCAGCCAATTGGGCACAATTGGCAGCTTTTGATCAGGGCGGCCGCCAGATGGGCACAGTTGGCGCGATCTGGGTGGGGGCCGGTGGCAGTATCTTTGCCCCCGGGGAAGGAGATGGGAGAGAGGTGAGCGGCATTCGCCGGCTGTTCGGCGACCCCCGCGCGGTCGACGCGGTGGTGGTCGTCGTGATGGCGTGCTTTGTCTTCAGCGCGTACCTGGATGCATACGCGACCGTGAAGGTCCCGGGCACCGTGATCCAGGACGCCGCCCGTGCGGGCCAGGCTGGGCTCACGGCCTCCTGGTTCGTCGGCACGGGATTCCTCTTTTTCCTCTTTGGTCGGGGCCTTAAGGAGGGCCGGCCCTGGAACCGAGCTCTCCCGGACGGCTACACCGGCTCGCTCGCCGCGGCGCTCGTGTTCGGTGCGGCCCTCATCACGGACAGCTATTACTCGACCTTCGTAACCCCCAGCAACGCGTTGGGCCTCGACCTCCTTTTCACCCCTCCCAACGTCATCAAGATCGCCGCTGCGGCCGTGATGGTCAGCGGGCCGCTGCGTTCGGCCACGCGTCGTGGCGAGGTCACGGCGAGCGTGATCACCCTCCTGTCCGCCGCGCTGCTGCTGTCCGTCTTCACGTTCGCCACTCAGTTCATTCACCCGCTGATCGATCCCTGGTCGTCAAGCGACCTGGCACAGGTGCCGGCGCGAGTGCCCACGTGGGTGGCGCAAGACCTTGGGGTGTCGGCGCTGCTCGTGCAGGCCGCGATTCTCGCGGTCAGCGGCCTCCTGCTGAAGAGCGCGTTCCGGCTGCGCCCCGGATCGCTGACCCTGGTCTTCACGGTCAACGGACTGCTGGTCGTTGTGACCAAGACCCATTTTTTCCTGCTTCCCGTGGCCATGCTCACCGGCCTGGCGGCGGACGCGTGGCTGGCGTGGTCGGCGCGGCGATCAGGGCGCCCCACTGCCTCGCTGTGCGCCGTGATCGCGGGCGCTTTCACCCTGACCTACATGATCGACATGTATGTCGCCACCGGGACCTCCTGGAACGTGTCGCTTTGGGCCGGCGTGGTCCTGGCGGCGACGATCGTGAGCTGGTCGATCGGCCGGCTGCTGCGGGCCGGCATGCCTGATTCAGCGGCGGCTGTACCGCCGCTGCTGGAGGTCGTACGCGGGGAAATGGTGATGCCGGGCGAGGTGCGTTGGACGCGCGACCCGCAGAGCACCATCCGTCCCCAGCTGGTGCGTGCCGCGCTTGACGACCTCGGCACCCCTGAAGCCCTCGGGCGCAGTCCGCTCGGTCAGCTTCCGGGGGTTTCGCGCGGTGGGTCGGCGGCCGCCGATTTGCGGTCTGTGCTGGTCGACGTGATCGGCGAGCTGGCGACGTCCAGCGGGCCGCGCGACGCGGAGGCGGGGAAGCTTCTGCTCGACTACTACGTAAAGCGCGTAGGAAGCCACGAGGTGATCATGGAACGCCTGCATCTGTCACGGCCCACCTTCTATCGGCGGCTGCAGCGCGGCTTCGCGCTGGTGGCGGAACGGCTGGACGAGCTGAGCGAGTTCGCCCAGCGGGTCCCGGTGAACGACTAGAGGCGCGGCCGAAAAGGCCGTCGACGGATCTTCGGCGCCCATGCGGCCCATCTCCGGATTCAGCTCCTGCGCTGCTCGCTCACGCATGCGCGATGCGCTCGCTCCGCTGCTCGGAGCTTCACCCGGATCTGGGCCACCTGGATCGCCGAATCTCGCGTCGAGGTTTTCGGCCGCGCCTCTAGGCCGCACGTGTCCTGATCGGAGCCGCCTTCTGGATGCGGTACACGATCACCCCGATCATCACGAGCACGACGCCGGCCCATATCCAGTACGTCACGCGGTGCACGTTCAGGAACGCCTCCATGCGCGGGCCGAAGGTGACGCCGATTGTCATGACGACGCCGGCCCAGATTGCGGTCGACACGGCGACGCTTGCCGCAAACACCGGATAGCCGACCTTGAGGGCGCCCGCCGCCACCGTGATCGGGACCCTGAATCCAGGAATGTGGCGACCGAAGATGATGGCGACCACGCCGTAGCGCTTGAACCAATCTTCCGCTCTCTGCAGTCGCTCGGGGCTCAGGTGTATGGCTTCGGCGTAGCGGCTTTCAGCAAGTCGCCGGCCGAACTTCCTGGAGATGAAGAACAGGTTCGTCGCCCCGAGCACCACGACGCCGATAAGGCCCAGCCAGGCGACAAACCAGGAGGCGAAGTTCCTCGGGACGTGAGCGCCGACGTACATCACGAATACGTCGCCTGGCGCCGGAAGCGGGATTCCCGACTCCTCGATGTAGAGCAGGCCGTAGCTGGCCAGGTACGTGTAGCGATGAAGGATGTGCCGGACCCACACCGTGCCCGCTTCCAGCACGTCTGGAACGTCGCCTTGCAGGATCGCTGAAACGACGATGCCGGCGACGATCAGGACTACGATGCCCGCCATACGAAGCCTCGGCCGCGCGTAAGCGCGCGCGGCAAGAGTGCGCAGGTTCGCGCCGGTCACGCTCACTCCTCCCGCAGCAGCTCGACGGGATTGATGCGGCGGAGACTTCGCGCCGCGAATGCCACCGACAGCAGCATCCCGCCGAGGATCAACGTCACGAGGATCGCCAGCTGGTCGGCCGGCACGGTGAGCGACGTAGGCTGAATCGTGAAGAGCGGCGCCAGGATCTTGACGAACATGTAGGCCATAACGGCGCCAGTGACACTTCCGATACCGATGCTGATGAGAGCGACGGTGGCTGCCTCGCCAAATACCAATCCCCACAGCTGTGCCATACGAATCCCCAGCGCCCGCATGGTCACGTACTCCTTGCGGCGCTGGAGAAGCAGCCCGAAGACAAAGATTGCGATTCCAGCGCCACCGATGAGTGCCGTATACACCGCCTGCAACCCCCCAAGGCCTTTGAGGTTCACGGCGGTCAGCGTCGACTGGTCGCGGTTGAAGGCGGTGGCCGAGGTCTCGACCAGCAGCGGAGCCGAACGACCTGGGCCTGCTTTGATC
>Ga0209118_1000432_pt1 | contig 23275 bp, 21 predicted proteins | sample BlaSpr_A8_Ref_M1_FD_187988 | JGI IMG/M metagenome (GOLD analysis project Ga0209118, IMG submission 187988) | Forest soil microbial communities from Thunder Bay, Ontario, Canada - Black Spruce, Ontario site 2_A8_Ref_M1 (SPAdes) (version 2) | ecosystem: Environmental > Terrestrial > Soil > Boreal...
GCATCTTCTTGTGCTTGTGCTTGCGCATCTTCTTGCGCCGCTTCTTGATTACCGAGCCCAATCCAACTCCCAGACACGTTTGATTTTCTGAAGGGGGTTACCCGCCCGAACGAGGGCCCGGGAATCATACCGCAAGCTGCCAGCCGCCCGTCCGAGCCTAAACTCACCCCGATGTACTTCACCGACGCGCACGAGGAGCTCCGCCTGCACATCAGCAAGTTCCTCGAGAAGGAGGTCCGGCCGCACCTCGAGGAGTGGGAGGAGAAGACCTTCCCCGACTCGATCTTCAGGCGTTTCGGCGAGCTCGGATTCCTCGGCCTGCGCTACCCGCCCGAATACGGTGGCCAGGGCGGGGACTACTTCTCAGCCGTCGTTCTCTCCGAGGAGATGGCCAAAGCCGGCTGCGGTGGCCTTGGGATGGCGGTCGCCGTCCAGACCGAGATGGCCACCCCTCCAGTGTTCAAGTTCGGCACTGAGGAGCAGAAGCGCAAGTGGCTGGCGCCCGCAATTCTCGGAGAGCAGATCGGCGCCATTGCCATCACCGAGCCCGACGCCGGGTCGGACGTGGCCGGCATCACCACGGTCGCGCGGCGCGACGGCGACCATTTCATCGTCAATGGCCGCAAGATCTTCATCACCAACGGAGCCCGCTGCCACTGGGCCCTGGTCGTGACGAAGGTCGAGCGCGAGCGCGGACATGGGGGATTCAACCTCCTCGTCATCGAGAAAGGCACGCCCGGGTTCCAGGTCACCAGGACGCTACAAAAGCTCGGCATGCACTCGTCCGACACCGCCGAGCTGCTGTTCGAAAACTGCCGCGTCCCGGTCGCCAACCTCATCGGCGAGGAGGGTGAAGGCTTCAAGAACCTGATGTGGGAGCTGCAGGGCGAGCGACTGATCACGGCGGCGGGCGCGATTGCCGGGGCGGCGCACGTTTTCGAGTACACCATGAACTACGCGCGCAACCGCGAGGCGTTCGGCCAGCAGATCTCGAGCTTCCAGGTGATCAAGCACAAGCTCGTCGACATGGGCACGAAGATCGCCGCGGTCCAGTCCTTCGTGTACCAGACAGCGAAGCAGTGGGACGAGGGCGCGTACCCGGTGCGAGAGATCTCGCAGGCCAAGCTGCTGGCGACGCAGGTCGCGTGCGAGGTGGCTGACGATGCGATCCAGATCCTCGGCGGCCACGGCTACATGCGCGAGTTTCCGGTCGAGCGCGCATGGCGCGACGCCCGCCTCGCGCGGATCGGCGCCGGGACGGACGAGATCATGAAGGAGATCATCGCCAAGACCTACGGGCTGTAGATCAGTGGCAGCCGCCTGCGATCCCGAAAATATTGTCAGGGCCTGCAGTCAGCTGCCTCACGGCTCCGTCCGACCCAAGCAGGGCCAGGCCGCCGAAAAGAGTTGCTGCCAATCATCCAGATCCCCCCGGTCAACGCGTAACCGTGGACATTTCGCCATAGCTGGAACGGGTCGCCGTTGTCTGCTGTCGACCACGCGGCCCAAGGGTCCGGAAGCGGAGTGTCGCGCAGAGTATTGGCCGCTATAACAATGGCCATGTGCCACGGAAACGGCTTTTGCCAATCGCGCAGCAGAACAAGCGGCCTTCCATCCGAATCGATCGAGACCAGCTCCAAAGACTCATCGCCAGCAAGCAGAGGCGTGTGATACGGGACGGCGAGCTGCGTGGTGATTTGTCCCGTCTGCAAGTCGAATCGCTGCAGCAGCGTGCTCCCGACCCCGACATTGACGCCCCAGACCGCTCGCGCGTCGACATGAGACCAGAACTGCGTTCCGTCCCGCTGGCGCAGCTGGCCGGTATCGGGATTCAACACCCAGAGCCCAGGATCCGCCGGGCCTTCGCCCCCCGTCTGGGAGAGGTAGATGCCCGCCGCCGTGTAGTCGATGATGGTCCAGGCGCCGCGGGCCGGCGGCATTGCGATCGCCCGGCTGGCACCGTTGGCCGCGTCAACGATCACCAGGTCAGAGCCATTCGCGAACACGAATCGCCGGCCGTCCGGGGAGATGTGATTCCAGTCGGCCGGAACCCATTTGTTTAAGGCCCGGTCGTAGCTGATGCCCTCGCTCGCATTGCGCTGAATGAGGCTCGAAGGATCGGATTCGAAGCTTCCACCCGGAAAGGTGATCCAGCCTCCCGGTGCCTCTCCCGCATAGACGGACACCATGACCGGGATCCGGCAGGCTAAGGCCTGAAACGCCGGGGAGGGTATGGCCATCGGGGGGGGATGGGGCGGAGGGCGCAGAGGGCTCAGAGGTCTGCGCCGAGCATGCCATCGCCACGACGGCAACCAAAGCGAGCGCACGTCTCATGTCGGTACAACGGAACCACCGGCCGGCCGTTACTGCTCAAAATCCCTGTTGCGATGCAAACGGTCCTGTTCGCGGGATGTGAGCCAGAGGTGGCAGCGGGGGTCGACGGCAGGATCCTGGCGGTGGGCAAGGGGGCGCGCGCTGCGGCGGGCCGCCGCGCCGAGGTCGTCCGGCTCCGCGGCCGGGCGTGGCCGGGCCTGATTGACGCCCACATCCACCTTGAAGGCCTCGCCGATCGACACCTGACGCTCGACCTCACCGGCACTAAAAGCCTCAACGAGACGCTTGCGCGAATCAGCTCGTGGGCCAAACCGCTGCCGAAGGACGCCTGGGTCGTCGGCACCGGCTGGTACAACGATGCCTGGCCCGACCCGGCCTTTCCAACCAGCACTCAGCTTGACAAGGCGGTCGGTGGACGTCCGGCGTACCTGCGCCGCAAGGACGGCCACTCGGCGTGGGTCTCCACCGCGGCGCTGAAGCTGGCAGGCGTCGGCGAGCGCAGGGGGATCTTGCGCGAAACGGCGATGGACCCGGTGCACGCGCTCGTACCCAAGCCGAGCGACGCCGCGCTCGACGATGCAATGGAGAGAGCCCTCACGGACCTCGCCACCTTTGGCCTGACGGGCGTGCACTCGATGGACTCGGCGCGAGGCTTCGGCTCGTGGCAGCGTCTTCGCAACCGAGGCAAGCTCCCGCTCCGGATCACCTACAACCTCCCGCTCTCCGACCTGCCACACGCCGAGCGCATCGGCGTCAGGTCTGGATGGGGCGACGAGTGGATTCGCATCTGGGGGGTGAAGGCCTTCCTCGACGGCTCGCTCGGCAGCCGCACGGCGGAGATGCTCGACGGCTCCGGCACGCAAGTACTGAGCCAGCCCGACCTCGTCGACCTTGTCGAGAGATGCGTTCGCGCCGAGCTCAACGTGTGCCTGCACGCGATCGGCGACGGCGCGGTGCGAAGAGCGCTCGACGCGCTTGCTCCTCACCGCGAGGCCTGGAGCAGCTGGCGCCCGCGCATCGAGCACGCGCAGTGCGTGAACGCCAAGGACATGAAGCGATTCGCGCGCCACGGCGTGATCGCCTCCATGCAGCCCATCCACGCGGTCGCGGACCGCGAGCTCGCCGACCAACTGTGGCCGCGCGTCTCCGGACACTCGTACGCCTGGAAAGCCCTCGAGCGCGCCGGCGCACGGCTGGCGTTCGGCTCCGATGCGCCCGTAGAGATCGCGGACCCGCTGGCCGGCCTCGAAGCGGCGACCGTCTGGCGCCGCAAGGCCAACTGGCACCCCGAGCTGGCCTTGTCCCGCGCTGCGGCGCGCCGGGCCTACACCGCCGGCGCGGCCTACGCGGTCGGAATGGAGAAGGACCTCGGCACGTTGCGAGCAGGGAAGCTATGCGACATGACGGTGATCGACCAAGGCCGCGTGGTCGCAACCATCGTTGGAGGGCGGGTCAGCTTTCTGCAAACGCCTGGCGAAGCTTCGCGGCGGTCTTCTCCAAAGCCTCGTTCACGACCTTGACGTCATCGATGACCGCCATGAAATTCGTGTCGCCATTCCAGCGTGGCACCACGTGAAGATGAACGTGGTCGGGGATGCCTGCACCCGCGGCGCGGCCCATGTTAGCGCCGACGTTGAAGCCGTCGGGCGACATCGTGCTTCGCACCACGTCAATCGTCTTGCGGAGCGCGCGCATCACATGGGTCGTCTGCGAATCGTCGAGGACCTCCAACCCCGCCACATGCGCGTGAGGGGCGACCATCGCGTGGCCCGGGTTGTACGGGAACTTGTTCAGGATCACGATCGCGCCCTCAGGGCGCCACACGACGAGCTCGGCATCAGGGTCGTCGGGATGCTCGATGACTCGGCAGAACAGGCAGCCCGGCCGCTGCTCACCCCCGATGTACTCCATGCGCCACGGCGCCCACAGCCGCTTCATTGATCTACGTCCTCTTTTTGCTCATGGTCACCGCCGTCTGGGGCTGGACCTTCGTCCTGGTCAAAGACGCGCTCACACACTATCCGACCCTGCCCTTCCTGCAGCTCCGCTTCATCCTCGCGTTTCTCGTTATGGCGTTGCTGGTCCGGCGACTGCCCACACGGCGCGAGACGTGGGTCGGCGTCATCGCGGGCGCGGTCCTCGCTGCCGGCTACTTGACCCAGACCGTCGGCCTGACCATGACCAGCCCCGGCAACTCCGGCCTCATCACGGGCCTCTTCGTCGTGTTCACGCCGGTGATCGATCGCGTTTTCGGAGTTCGGCTTCGCTGGTTCACCCTGGTCGCGGTCGCGGTCGCCCTCACCGGCACGGTGCTGCTGGTCGGCGGGCCATCGGGTTTCGGGTTGGGCGACCTCCTGACGGTCGCCTGCGCATTCCTCTACGCGCTGCACATCGTGCTGCTGAGCCACTGGACCACCGGTCTTCGTCCCGCGCCCCTGGCGTTACTCCAGATGGGTGCCGGCGCCTTGATCTTCAGCGCGGGCGGATCCTGGTCGCTGCAGGCTCCAAGCCCCGACGTGTGGTTGGCGATCGTGGTCACGGGTGTGTTCGCGTCGGCGCTGGCCTTCTACATCCAGACCTGGGCGCAGCAGCACCTGAGCGCGAGCCGCACGGCCCTCATCCTCACGACCGAGCCGGCGTGGGCGGTGGTGGCTGCGGTCTTGCTTGCGGGTCAGCGATTCGGCCTGCTGCAGGCGATCGGCGCGGGGCTGATGCTGGTGGCGATCGTGGGCCATGAACTCGCCCATCTAAAATTCAAACCCCATGGAGTCGAAGCCACGGCGTAGCGGCTACGTGCCACAGGACATCGAGCCCAGGTGGCAGAAAGTGTGGGCCGAGCGCGGCGTCATGAAGGCCGACGACGCTTCGACCAAGCCAAAGTTCTACAACCTGGTCATGTTTCCCTACCCGTCCGGGCCGCTGCACATGGGCCACATGCGCAACTACGTGATCGGCGACCTGCTGTCGCGATTCAAGCGGATGCAGGGCTTCGAGGTGCTCAACCCGATGGGATGGGACGCCTTCGGACTACCCGCCGAAAACGACGCCATCAAGCGTGGCGGTGGGGTCCATCCGGAGGTCTGGACCCGCGGAAACATAGCCATCGCCAAGCGGCAGCTCGGGATCATGGGCGTCCTTTATGACTGGGATCGCGAGGTCACGACCTGCGATCCTTCCTACTACCGCTGGACCCAGGAGCTCTTCTTGCTCTTCTTCGAACGCGGCCTTGCGCACCGGATGATGTCGCCGGTCAACTGGTGCCCGGTCGATAAGACCGTCCTTGCCAACGAACAGGTGATCAACGGCCGGTGCTGGAGGCACCCTGACGTCGAGGTCGAAAAGCGCGACCTCGAGCAGTGGTTCCTGCGCATCACCGAGTATGCCGACCGGCTGCTCGACGACCTGGCCGAGCTCGAGCACTGGCCCGAGAAGGTGCGCGTCATGCAGGCCAACTGGATCGGGCGCAGCCACGGCGTGGAGGTCGAATTTCCGATCGCCGGACACCCCGGCGAGTCGATGCGGATCTACACGACGCGCCCGGACACCCTGTTCGGCGTCACCTTCATGGTCCTGGCGCCGGAGCACCCGCTGGTGGAAAAGCTGACCGTGGAGTCACGGCGGACGGCGGTGAGGGAGGTCGTCGAGGCAGCGCGCAAAGAGCGCGAGATCGACCGGATGTCGAGCGAGGTGCAGAGGCTCGGCGCGTTCACCGGGGCCTACGCAATCAATCCCCTGAACGGCGAGAAGGTGCCGATCTGGGTCGGTGACTACGTGCTGATCACGTACGGCACGGGCGCGATCATGGCGGTTCCCGCCCACGACCAGCGCGACTTCGATTTCGCGCGGCAGTTCGGGCTGCCGATCCGCGAGGTGATCGCGCCTGAAGGGCGGCCGCAGGGCGAGCTGCAGAGTGCCTATACCGGTCCCGGCAACATGATCAACAGCGGCGAGTTCGACGGCCTGGACAGCAAGGCGGGCTTCGACCGCGTCGCCGAGTTCATCGAGAAGAAGGTGATCGGCAAGCGCTCGGTCAAGTACCGGCTGCGCGACTGGTTGATCTCGCGCCAGCGGTACTGGGGCTGCCCGATCCCCGTGGTGCATTGCGAGGTCGACGGAATCGTCGCCGTGCCACGTTCAGAGCTCCCGGTCTTGCTCCCGAAGGAGTACAGGCCGCTGGGCGACAACCCCGATTTCTGGCGCACCAAGTGCCCGAAGTGCGGCCGCGACGCCCGCCGTGAAACCGACACGATGGACACCTTCATCGATTCGTCGTGGTATTTCCTTCGCTACACCTCCGCCCACGACAACACGCAGCCGTTCGACTCGGAGCTCGCCAATCACTGGATGGCGGTCGACCAGTACACCGGGGGCATCGAGCACGCGATCCTGCATCTGCTCTACTCGCGCTTTTTTCAAAAGGTGCTGCACGACGCCGGGCGGGTCGACGCGACCGAGCCGTTCGCCCGGCTGTTCACCCAGGGCATGATCAGGCGGGGAGGCCAGGTGATGGCGAAGTCCAAGGGCAATGGCGTCGCGCCCGACGACCTGGTGGCGCGGGACGGCGCCGACGCCGCGCGCGTGTACGAGATGTTCATCGGGCCGCCCGACGAGGATGTCGAGTGGTCCGACTCCGCGATCGCCGGACCGGTACGGTTCCTGCAGCACGTCTGGCGCCTGGTCGATTCGCCGGACTCTTTTCAGGTCACCGGCTCGGATGCTTCGGCGGAGGTCCTTCGCCGGCGCGCCCACCAGGCGATTCGAAAGGTGACCGAGGACTACGAAGGGTTTCACTTCAACACCTCCGTGGCTGCGTTGATGGAGTTCGCCAACGCCCTGCAGGCATACCTGGTCGCCGGCGGACGGCGCGAAGCCGAGTGGGATTCCGCGCTTCGCACCCTGATCCTTTTGCTGAACCCGATGGCGCCGCATGTCGGCGAAGAGTTGTGGTCCCGGGTCGGCGGCAAGGGTCTTGCCGCGGACGCGGCGTGGCCTCAACACGATCCCGCCGCGGCAGTCGAACCTGAGCTGACGTTGGTGATCCAGGTGGCGGGCAAGGTACGAGACCGTGCGACGGTGCCGGTCGGCACCACCGAGGCGCAGGCGCTGGAGGTCGCGCTGCGAAGCGACAAGGTCCGCGCGGCCCTGAACGGCCGCGGGCCGTCGAAGGTCATCTACGTCCCGGACCGGCTGATCAACCTCGTCCCTTAACGACCTGGATTGACTCGCCTCGGCCTCGCCCAATACGATCTCTGGGCCCCCATCGGGTGGGTGGGGGGTGGTGGGTGGATTTAGAAGGACGCGATCTTATTGTTGCGGGACGGGGTATCGGATCCCTGAGTCGAGGATGTAGTCCGCGGTCACGGTTGAGCCGGTCGCAATGGACACCTCCGTCGGGCCGCTGACGATCCGCATGTACGTTTTGAAATGCACCGTCCAGGCTCCGGCAGGCAGCCGCACGCTGTAATTGCCGCCGTCGTCCGTCACCGCCTTCGCCGTGGCGTCCCCTTTCGTGTAGTCGATCTCCAACCCGCTGACCGGCCTGGCTGCGCACGGCTTTCCCGCGGGCTGGACCGGCGCGCACGGCAGCGCGCGCACGTGGCCGGTCACAGTTCCCGTGCCGGCCGTCGAGCCACCCGGGAAGTGGTACGCGCCGCAGGCCGCAGTGACCAGGACCAGCGCCGCGAGCACAACGTTTCTCACCAGCAGACCCAACGCTACCGGGGTAGCGGAGGTCACGCCTCGCGACCAATTGAGCCGTGCCCTCCGCGCTACTGTTTGAGCCTCGCTCCGGGGTGGCCAAGAGGTAAGGCAGAGGACTTTGGATCCTCGACCGAAGGTTCGAATCCTTCCCCCGGAACCACCCTTAACAGGCTGGGTTCCGATTTCCGGCCGATCCGCCTAGCCTCGAAAGTCACATGCGCCTCATCCCCGGCTGGAAGCACATCCTCCTGATCGCCGTGCCAATCGCCATCGGTGCCGCCGTGCTCGCGGCCGCCTACCTCTACGCTACCTCGGCCGCCGCAGGGACAGCGACCAACACCCCACGCCCGCCGACCAACGCCGCCCTCGACGTGCCCCCGCCCGCGGGTCTGCTGGTGCACGTCGTCGGCGCCGTCGCCAATCCCGGCCTCTACCGAATCCCTCGCGGCGGTCGCGTGTACGACGCCATCGCAGCCGCGGGCGGCCTGAGCCCCGATGCCGATCTAGCCAAGCTCCCCAACCTCGCCGGCCGCCTGAAGGACGGCGAGCAGGTGAAGGTTGCCTTCGCCAAGACCACCTCCGGAACCGTCGTCGTGCGCACCAACCTCAACACCGCCACTCTCGATGAGCTCGAGGCGATACCCGGCTTCAGCGAAGCTTTCGCCCTGGACGTGATCGACTACCGGACCAACTTCGGCGGCTTCCAGAACACGCGCGAGCTCGTCGACATCCTCGGCATGAGCGAGGCCGAATACGTCATCGCCCGTCGCTACCTGACCTTGTGACGCGCTTCCCGGCGCTGGTCATCGCGACCACCTGGTGTGGAGCGCTGGCCGCGGCAGTGGTGCTCGCGCCCGAGCAGCCGATGCTCGGCATCCTTGCCGTCGCGATCGCCATCCCCTGCCTGGCCCTCGCGCTCGCGCTCCGGCCCGCCATCCTGACCATCGCGCTGGCCTTCGCCTTCCTTGCTGTCGGCCGCGCCGAGCTTCCGCCTGCAGATCCTCAGACCCCGAACAGGGCGACCGCCCTCATCGGCCGCGTCGCGACCATCACCGGCCGCGTCGCCGACGACGCCCGCCCCTCATCCGGTGGTGGTGAGGTCCTGGTCGAGCCGGCCACCATCGTGATCGGCACGACACCGGTCACCGGCATCGGAAACCTGATGGTCCGCTGGCGCAGCCCGACCCAGCCCGCCTTCGGCGACCAGGTCCAGGCCACCGGCAAGCTCGTGCTGCCCCGCGACCTGCCCAATTTCGATCGCCGTGCCTACCTGGCTCAGCGACACGTCTACGTCGAGCTCCAGTCCACCAGCTTTGACGTGACCAGCGACGGAACCGGCTTCGCGCGATTCCCGGCGTGGGTCCGTGCTCGCTACACGTCCGCGCTCGACGCAGCGCTCCCACCGCCCCACGCCGCGGTGCTGCTCGGCGTCGTGCTGGGAATCCGCCAGGGTATCCCTCCCGGCCTCCAGAACGCCCTTATCGCGACCGGGCTCGTGCATCTGCTCGTCCTCAGCGGACTGAAGGTCGCCGTCTTCGCACGCATCGTGCAGGCATCGCTGAAACCGTTGCTCGGGCATCTCGCCACCTGGCCCGCCGTCGCCCTCATCGCCCTTTACGCGATGGTCGGCGGGGCGACTCCCGCCGCAGTTCGCGCCGCCGCAATGGGCGCGCTAGCGATCGGCGCCTCACGCCTCGGCCGTCCCACCCACGTCTGGACCTCGCTCGCACTGACTGCCGCCGCGATGCTCGGCTGGCACCCGGAGCTGGCCTGGGACGTCGGCTTCCAGCTCTCGTTCGCCGGCACCGCCGCGATCATCCTTCTCACACCGAGCATCGAGCGACGCCTGCGCTTCATGCCGAAGGTGCTGCGCGAGCCCTTCGCAGTCACGTGCGCCGCGCAGGTCGGGACCCTGCCCATGATGGCGACCGACTTCCACGTCCTCTCGCCGGTTGCGCCTCTCGCCAACGCGCTGGTCATCCCAATCCTCCCGGCCCTGATCAGCGCCGGACTCGCGCTCGGCGTGCTGGCAGCGGTTCCAGAGCTGGCCCGCCTCACGGCGATCCCCATCACCGGGCTGCTCGCCTACCTCGAGCAGGTCGCCTACATCTTTGCTCGCGTCCCGGCCGCCTCGATTCCCATCCCGCGCTTTCCAACCTGGGCCGGCGTCGCCTACTATTCCGCCCTCGCGCCGGGCATCGCTGCAGGAGAGCTCGACGGACGACCGCGGAAACGCGCCATCGTCGCCGCATTCGTAGCGCCGGCGGTCATCGCCGCAGCAGCGCTCGGGATGTGGGCGAACGCCCCGCCCCAGGCGATCGTGATGGCGGTCGGGGACGGCCAGGCCGTCCTGCTGAGAGGCCCGTACGGGGCCATCCTCATCGACGGCGGACCCAGCCCTTCCCGCCTCAAGGACGAGCTCGGCGCCCAGCTGCCACCGTGGCAGACCAAGCTCGCCGCCGTGGCCATCACCGCGCCCACGCTCGGGCACGTCGGCGGCTTCGCCGGCTTCGACCGGCCGGCAAGCCGGCTCCTCCTGCCCAACACGCAGCTCTCCGGCACCGCCTGGCGCACCGCGGCCCTCGAAGCCACCGCGCGCGGCGCGGCCATCGTCGCGCTGACTGCCGGCTCGACTCTGGCCGTCGCCGGGTTCGAAATCGAAGTCCTCGCTCCCGAACCCGGCGCGCCCGGCGACCAGGTCGGCGCCGCCTATCTCGCCCTGCGCGTCAAGTCACCCGACGGCCGCACGTTCTGCGACTTCAGCGACCTCGACCTCGACGCACAGACAGTCGCCGCCACGAGGCTCAAAGGCTCCTGCACCTATCTGTTGCTCCCGGCCGGCGGCCGCAGCCAGCTCGCGCCCGACCTTGTGCGCGCCGCCGTCACACCCACCACCCAGCTCATCGCCTCACGCGCGGCAGCAGGACGGCTCGCGAATGGATTCCCGCCCAACGTGCTGCGCACCGACCAGGAGGGCACGATTACCCTGCCGATGTAAGTCTTCTCTAGACGGGAATCCCATGCCACGACCACACGGCCGTGAACACTGCGCCGACCACGTATGCAACGACCGCGCAGACCCCAACCGTCGTCGGGATCGCTGCACCCCACTTGCCCGCGCGGAGGGCTGGATAACCCGCCGCCAAGGCGAAGACTCCGCCGGCGGCGATCAGCGGAGTCAGAGTGCCAAGCTCATAGGCCCACCTCGGGTTCCACATGAACGGATACGGACTAACGGCCTCGAACGAGTGCGCCATCGCCAGGAAGTAGTCCTGAGGCCACGCCAGGAGGGCTCCGTGAGTTAGCGGCACCACCACCTGCAGGACAAAGACGGTTCCAGCCATCGCTGCCCCCGCGACGCTTACCCAGGCACTGGCACGGCGGTAACGCCACAGCCCTACCTCCGGCGCCAAGAGGACGGTAACCGCGAGCACCCCGCTTACGAACAGCACCAGTCCAGAGACGCGCGCGACGCCCATCTCGTCCGAAGGATAGGACGTACGATCGACCCATGGCCCGGACTGCAACGACCCGCGCCGCCGCCGGGACCGTGCTTCTCTTTCACGGCGACGAGCGCTTCCTCATCGATGAGGCCGCGCGCTCGGCGCTCGATGCCTGGAAGCCCGAGCTCGTGTCCGACTTCGGCTTCGACACCCTCGAGGGGACTGGCCTAACTGCGGCCCGCCTGCAGGACTCCATCCTCCAGCTGCCGTTTCTCGACCCCTACCGGGCCGTCTTCGTCCGCATGCTCCCCGCGACGCGCGCGGAGTCGATGGCTCCCGCACTCGCCGACATTCCCCCGACCACCCGCCTGCTGATCACGGTGGCGGGCCGCCTCAGCCCAGGCAACAAGCTGGTGAAGGCGGTGACCACCGCCGGCGGAACCGCCCCGGAGATGCAGCACCTCAAGGGCCGCGCCCTGAGCGACTGGACGACCCGGCGCGCCGTCGAGGTCCACGGCCTCACGCCCGTCATCGCGGCCCAGGTCGTCCGCGTCACGCCCCCCGACCTCAGCGTCGTCGACTCCGAGCTCAGCAAGCTCGCCGCTTACAAGGCGTCAGGCTCGAAGCTCACCAGCGAAGCCATCACCGAGCTGCTCGCCGGTGGCCGCGAGGACGAGATCTTCAAGCTCACGGACAACCTGCTCCCGCACCCAACCCCCCAGGCGATGCAGATCGCCCGCGGCCTCACCCGCGGCGGCCTCCAGCCGACCACGATCGCCTACCGAATGGCTCGCCACGTCGCCCTCGTGCTCGAGGTCCACGCCCGCCAGGAACGTGGCGAGTCGCTTCAGCAGGTCCAGGACGTCATGGCCGAGCACCGATTCGTGTTGCAGAAGGCGTACGACACAGCCCAGAACGCTGACCCCGACCGCCTCGAGGCCGCGCTGCGCGCGATCCGCGACTACGAGTGGGAGGTCAAGTCAGGCCAGGTCGACGCGGAGTGGGGCCTGGACGTACTGCTCACGCGCCTCTAAGCGCCGAGCCCTACTTCTTCTTGGAGGGGGCCGGTTTCGCAGCCGGGGCGCGCTTGGCAGCAGCCGGAGCCGCCGCCCCTTTCTTGCCCTTCGCCGCGGCCACCGGCGGCGCGATCTTCAGCTTCGCCAGCTGCCGCGTGAGCCGGGCCTTGCGCCGGGCCGCGTTGTTCCGGTGAAGGATGCCCTTCGAGGCCGCCCGGTCCAGCGCCCGCACCGCTTCCAGGGCCAGCGCGTACCGATCGGATTCGGCGACTGGTCCACCGACCATCGACCGCCGCGCCTTCACGACTTTCGTCTTGACCTCGGACTTAACGGCGCGGTTGCGCAGCGCACGCTTCACGCCCGCCCGCGCCTGCTTCTTCGCCGACGCCGTTCGCTTAGCCACGGGTCATCACCTGATTGGACATTCGCACGAACTTAGGATTATAGGGGCCAGTGGAATTCGAGCTTGGTGGGAAGCGCCCTAAGGTGCACCCTGACGCCTACATCGCACCGACCGCGGTCCTCATCGGAGACGTCGAGGTCGAGAGCGGCGCCAGCGTGTGGTTCGGCGCGGTGCTGCGCGCCGACGAAGCGCAGATCAGGATCGGCGAGGGCTCCAACATCCAGGACAACGTCGTCATCCACTGCGCCGAAGACCTCCCGACCGTAGTCGGGCGCAACGCCACCGTTGGCCACTCCGCCCAGCTCGAAGGCTGCGTGGTCGAGGAGGGTGCCCTCGTCGGCATGGGCGCGACCATGCTGCAGCGCAGCCGCCTCGGCGCCGGCTCGATGCTCGCGGCCGGCGCAGTGCTGCCGGAGGGCAAAGAAATTCCGCCCGGCCACCTCGCTGCCGGCGTGCCCGCCACTGTCAAGAAACCGCTCGCAGGCTCGTCAGGCAACTGGGTCCAGACCGCCGCGCAGCATTACCAGGATCGCGCCGTCACCTATCGTGCAAAGCTGAAACCAGTCGACGGGCGTTGACGATCGCGCTGCCCGCGCGCGCCAAGCTCAACCTGGACCTCGCGGTGATCAGGCGGCGCGACGACGGCTTTCACGACGTCCGCACGACGCTGCAGGCGATCGACCTCCACGACCTCATCACTCTCGCGCCCGCGCGCACCACGACGCTCACCATCTCGGGACTCGTTGTGACCAAGTCGGCAGACAACGCCGTCCTCAAAGCCCACGCTGCGCTCGAAGAGATGACGAAGCAAGAGCTGCCCACGACCATCCATCTCCACAAGCGCATCCCGCCCGGCTCCGGAATGGGTGGCGCGAGCTCAGACGCCGCGGCCACGCTGCGCGGCCTTGCCGCACTCCATCACATCACGATCGACCTCACCTCCATCGCAAGAAATCTCGGCGCCGACGTCCCCTTTTTCCTCACCGGCGGTGCGACTATCGCCGAAGGCCGCGGCGATCACCTCACGCCCATCCCCACGCACGCGCAGTGGTTCGCCATCGCCTGGCCCGAGGTCGAACTCTTAACCCCAGACGTTTACCGTGCGTGGGACGAGATGAGAGGCGACATGCCCAACCAGCTCACCAAGGCCGCCATGAGCATTGAACCGCGCCTAAAAGAATTTGCCAACGCCCTTAACAAGGAATCCAAAAGCTGGCAGATGACCGGCAGCGGGTCGGCATTCTTCCGCCGCGCCACCGATGAGGGCGACGCGCGCAGCGCCATCTCGCACTTGAAGACCTGGACCGCGGTCGCCCAGGCCGTGGGTCCCTGGAGCTGATCACGTGATCCGCAAAACCGCAGCCGTCTGGGCCGGCAAGGCCACCGGAACGCTCAGCCGCGTCAGCCGCCGTGGCGGCGGCACCACGCTCCCCGGCGACGTCGCCAGGGCGATCGACCCCAAGGTCCTGAGCAAGCTGGCAGCCGACCTGACGCGCGGCTCGATCGTGATCACGGGCACCAACGGCAAGACGACCACCGCGCGCCTGGTCACCTGGCTGCTCGAAGGCGCCGGCCACAGAGTCGTCTCCAACCGCGCCGGCGCCAACCTCATCTTCGGCGCCACGGCGGCGGCGCTCGACAAGGCCGGGCTCGACGGCAAGCTCCGGGCCGACTGGGGCGTCTTCGAGATCGACGAGGCCAGCCTCCCCAAAGCGGTCGAGGAGATCAAACCCAAGGCGACTCTCGTGCTCAACCTCTTCAGGGACCAGCTCGATCGATACGGCGAGCTCGAGTCGATCGCGAAGAAAATCGAATCGGCCCTCGGCGCGTTGCCCGAGGGCAGCACAGCGCTCCTCAATGCGGATGACCCTCGCGTGGCCGAGATCGGCCTCGGGCTTCCGCGCCCTCCGCTCTGGTACGGCCTCGACGACACGAGCGTCGCCGCGCGGGAGCTGCCGCACGCTGCCGATGCGAGAACCTGTCCCAGGTGCGGCGCCAGCCTGCATTTCGAAGCCGTATACGTCGGGCACGACGGCGTGTACGAATGTCCCAATCACGACTTCGCGCGCCCTAAGCCAAAGATCACTGCAAAACACATCAAGCTCGAAGGCTTCGAGCGCTTGTCGGCCGACATCGATGGCACGCGAATCGAGATCCCGCTTGGCGGCCTGTACAACTGCTACAACGTGCTCGCCGCTTTCGTGGCGGGCCGCACGCTGGGCCTCGAGCCGACCTACATCTCAGAACGCCTGCGCGCTTTCCGCGCCGCCTTCGGCCGCCAGGAACGCATGGAGTTTCGCGGCCGCAACCTCAACCTCGTCCTCTCGAAGAATCCCGCCGGCTTCAACGAGACGTTGAGAACTGCCGTCGAGCTCGCTCACGGCAAGAACTTTCTCATCGGCCTAAACGACCGCAAGGCCGACGGCACCGACGTGAGCTGGATCTGGGATGTGGATTTCGAGCACCTGAAAGGCAAGGCAAGAACCGTCGTGCCCGCCGGCAACCGAGCCCACGACATGGCAGTAAGGCTCAAGTACGCCGAGGTCGAGGCCACTGAGCCGGAGACGGAAGCAGGCCGCGCCCTCGACAGCCTCATCAAGGCCACGAACGAGGGCGATACCGTCCACCTCCTGTGCACCTATACGGCCATGCTCGACCTCAGGGCCGAGCTCGTCAGGCGCGGCTGGGCGAAGCCGTACTGGGAAACGTAGAAAGCATCGTGAAGAAGACGTTCACCGTCGGCTGGCTCTACCCCGACCTCATGAACATCTACGGCGACCGCGGCAACATCCTCACCCTGCTCAAGCGCGCCGAATGGCGCGGCTTCGACGCGAAACTGGTCGAGCTCGGCCGCGGCACCACCAGCCAGATGGACGAGGTCGACGTCTTCTTCTTCGGCGGCGGCCAGGACCGCGAGCAAGCGCTCGTCTACGAGGACCTCCTCGAGTTCAAGCAGCCGCCCCTCGAGCGCGCGGTGAGCAACGGCGCGGTCGTGCTCGCGGTGTGCGGCGGCTATCAGCTCCTCGGCCACTACTACCTGACCGCCGAGGGCGAGAAGTTCCCCGGCATCGGCATGATCGACGTCAAGACCGAGGCGGGAAAGAAAAGGTTCATCGGTGACGTGGTCGTCGACTCAGACATCGAAACGATCACCCCCAAAACCCTCGTCGGTTTCGAAAACCACAGCGGCCGCACCTACCTCGGCCCCAAGGCCAGGCCGCTCGGCAAGACGCGCCTCGGCCACGGCAACAACGGAAGCGATGGCATGGAGGGCTGCCTGCAGGGCACGGTGCTCGGCACGTACATGCACGGTTCGCTGCTGCCGAAGAACCCGCACCTCGCGGATTACCTGATCAGGAGCGCTTTGATCCGGCGGGGCGTCGACGAGCTTTCGCCGCTGGACGACTCGGTTGAGCTGGCCGCGCACGAACGGATTTTGCTGCGCGCCCAGCACCACCAGCACCGTTAGCGCCGTTCGACCCAACATCAGCGAGCCGCGGCGTCAGCGCCTCGCGCAGCACCTCGTCGATCGACTCGACCATCACGAGCTGCATCTCTTTCCTCAAATCAGAGGGGATGTCATCGAGGTCCGCCTCATTGCGCCGAGGCAGCAGCACGCGACGTATTCCCGCCCGGTGCGCGCCCAGCACCTTCTCCTTGATGCCACCGATCGGCAGCACCCGCCCGCGCAGCGTGATCTCGCCCGTCATCGCCACGTCATCGCGCACCGGCCGGCCGGTCAGCAGCGAAGCCATCGCGGTCAGCACGGTCACTCCCGCCGACGGTCCCTCCTTCGGCTGCGCGCCCGCCGGAACATGCACGTGGATGTCATTTTTGTCGAAGAGCAAAGGGTCGATGTCCAATGACGCTGCGCGTGATTTCAGGTACGACAGCGCCGCCGCCGCCGACTCCTTCATCACCTCGCCCAGCTGGCCCGTGAGCTTCAGCTCGCCCTTGCCCGGCGTCAGTGCCGCCTCGACGAAGATGATCTCGCCGCCGGTCGGCGTCCACACCAGGCCGGTGGCCACGCCGGGGCGGTCGATCCGTTCCGCGACGTCGTCGTAGTACCGACGCTTGCCCAGCGCAGCACGCACGCGCTTGACGTCATCGACAGCGGCCCGCGCACGCTTGCGCACGGCCATGTCCGCCACGTCGCGGCGCATGACCGACGCGATCTCCCGCTCCAGGTTCCGCACCCCCGCCTCGCGCGTGTACTGCCGGACGATCAGGCGGATGGCCTCCTCCGAGATGGAGATCTCGCCCGCCCGGAGGCCGTGGGCAGCAAGCTGCTTTGGAATCAAAAACATCTCCGCGATCTTGACCTTCTCTTCCTCGGTGTAGCCCGAGAGGTTCAGCACCTCCATGCGGTCGCGCAGCGCCGGCGGGATGGTGTCCAGGGCGTTCGCCGTCGTGATGAACATCACCTTCGACAGGTCGAACGGCACGTCGAGGTAGTTGTCGCGAAAGTCCTTGTTCTGCTCTGGGTCCAGCACTTCCAATAGAGCGGACGACGGGTCGCCCCTCCAGTCCGCGCCGATCTTGTCCACCTCGTCGAGCATGAAGACGGGGTCGTTCGACTCCGCGCGCCGGATCGCCTGCAGGACCCGGCCCGGCATGGCCCCGATGTACGTGCGCCGATGTCCACGGATCTCAGCCTCGTCGTGAACCCCTCCAAGAGACGCCCGCGCAAACTTGCGCCCCATCGCGCGCGCGATCGACTGGCCCAGCGAGGTCTTGCCCACGCCTGGGGGCCCGACGAAGCAGAGGATCGGCTCGCGGCCGCGGTCAGTCGATCCGCGTTCCTGCTTGAGCCGCCGCACCGCCAGGTGCTCGACGATGCGCTGCTTAACCTTGTCGAGGTCGTAGTGGTCCGCGTCGAGAATCGAGCGCGCCTTCTTCACGTCGACCTCGCCGCCCGTCGAGACGTTCCACGGCAGCGAAACGATCAATTCCAGATAAGTGCGGATCACCGACGACTCGGGTGACGCCGACGGAATCCGCTCGAGGCGCGAGATCTCACGGTCCGCCTCGCGCTTGGCCTCGGCCGGCAGGCCCGCCTTCTCGATCCTCTCGCGCAGCTCGACCAGCTCACCGTGCTCGGTGTCCAGCTCGCCCAGCTCGCGCTGGATCGCCTTCAGCTGCTCGCGCAGGAAGTACTCGCGCTGGGCCTTGCCCATCTGCTCTTCGGCCTGCGACTGGATCTTCCGCCCGAGCTCCAGCACCTCCAGCTCGTGCGCCATGTGGCCCAGCAGCCGCTCGAGCTTTTCCTTGGCCGAGCCAATCTCGAGGATCTCCTGCCGCTGCTCGGTCGTCAGGCGGATGTGGTTCGCGATGTAGTAGGCGAGGTGAAGCGGGTCGTCGATCGCGCCTGCCGCGCTGGACAGCTCGGCCGGCAGGTGTGGTGCCAGCGTCACGAGCTGCTGGAAGGATGAGATCGCGCGCCGCATGAGCGCCTCGCGCTCGATGGTCAGGATGGATTCCGACGACTCCGGCAGCATCTCGACCGCGCATTCGAGGTAGGGGTCCTCTGAAAGGGCTTCGGTCAGGCGGATGCGCCGCAGGCCCAGCACGGCGAGCTGCACCGTCCCGTCCGGCAGCTTCAGCAGGTGCTGAACCCGCACCATGGTTCCGACGTGGTAGAGGTCCTTGAACCCGACCTCCTCCGCGGACTCGTCCAGCTGTGTCGCGACCGCGATGTGGCGCTCGACCCCGCTCAGGTCCTCGAGCAGCTGCAGAGACCGCTTGCGTCCGACCGAGAGCGGGATGAAGATGCGTGGAAAGACGACCGTCGACTTCAGAGGCAGCACAGGCAGGCGCGAAGGAACAGCTCCCTCCAGGTTCACGGCCGGCACCTCGCTCACGTTCGGATTATCTCCCCTACGTCGCCGGCCAGAACTCGCCAGGACCGAATGGAAGCCAGTTGGCGGGACCCGCCGGCTGCACGACCGGGTTTTCTCCGGGCGCAAAGCTCACCTCGGATTCGGCGCCGGTTGAGAGCTGCATGGCGAATACCTTGCCTGTCGGCATGGTGCCCCCCGGGGCACCGCAGACCTGCGGGTCGCATTGCGCCTCCTCCAGGTACCAGACCCAGCCATCCTTCACAAAAAGATCCTGCGTCCTGAGCTTGTCGACCAGCATCCGCGTCTTCGCCGCCTTCAAGTCGTAGACGTATACGCGCAGCGGCGATGCCGCCGTCGCAAATGGGTCTATGTACGCGGTGTACGCAACCTGAGTGCCGTCGGGCGATTGACCTGCCAGAAATGACCAAAAGCTCGCACCAGGCAGGTTGGACGCGCCGGCCTCGGGCGTCCAGAATTGCGCGACCGGCGTGCCGAATAGTTCCAGGAACAGGCGGTGCCCGGTGCGATCCCAGAAGGCAACGCTCGTGTTGTCAAGCGTGGCCATGCGCGTGCGGTCGGACACCCGATAAACAGCCAGTGGCTCGGATCCTTTGCCGGCGATGTGACCCGCGACGATGTACTGGCCGTCCGGCGAGATGGTCAGCACCGGCGGGGACAGCCCAAAGCGGCAGAGGCAATCACCGAAACCGTTCCGATACGTGTAGAGCGGACCCGTCAGTCCGTGAGAGTAGAGCCACACCTGAGTGCCACCCGCCGGAAAGTTCGCGTTGTCGGGGGGAACAGGGATGGTGTACGCGGCCACACTCAAGTCCGGCAGCCAAGCTCCGAACTGCATGCGGAACGGGAACGTGCCGATGAGGCTGTCATTTCCGCCAGTGAGCGAGTGAAGCACTGCGTCGGTTTCGTTCGCCGAGATTTGCTTCAGCCAGGCGATGCCGCCAGCGACCAGGTGAGCCGATGTGTTCGTGATGCTGCAGATAAGCCGGGGATGGACGGGATCCGACACGTCATAAAGAAGGTGCGACTCAATGAAGGTCCCGTCGAGCATGACCATGGAGCTGCTTCCAGAACCCGGGCAATCCACCTTCAGCGGCGCCGGCGGCGGCGTCGGATCTGCGACGGTGGGGGTGGGGCTTACCAGCACCGGGCTCGGACTCGGGCTCGGACTCGCACTGGCGTTGGTCGGGCTCCGTGATTGCGACCTCGCAGCGATCGAGCCAGGCGAAGCACCAACGCTGCACGCACTCACGAGCACCAGCAATGCCGCGAGGCGGGCCAGGCCCTTCAAGCTGGAACCTGCGTGACCGGCCACAACTCGCCGGGAGAAAAGGTCTGCCACGCCTGACCGCTCTGCGTCTGCCAATCCTCGCCGGCGGCAAACACCACGGGGGACTCGACACCGGTTGACAGCTGTAGGGCCAGCACCTTCCCCGTGGGCTTGGTGCCGAGTCCGGCGGCAGGCACCTCCTCGAGGTACCAAACCCACCCGTCTTTGACGAACAGCACCTGAGTGCGCAGCTTGTCGCCAAGGACTTGCGTGGTGCCGGTGCTCAAGTCATGGACGTAGGACCGGGGCTGCGTCATCTGCACCGGGTCGGAGTATGCGGTGTAGGCAATCTTCGTTCCGTCCGGTGACAGCCCTGGAAAGAACTGCCAGCGACCGGCCGCGGGGATGTCGGTGAGCCCGCCGCCCGGGGTCCACATCCGCGTCGCTCCGCCACCGGCCAGGTACAGCCGGTCGTCAAAACGGTCCCAGAAAGCCCAAGCGACATCCGGGTCCAGGCTGAGGAGTCGCGCGCGATTCGACACCTGGTACAGGGCGAGCGGCTCCGATCCCTTACCGGTCAGCTGCCCCGCGACCAGGTACTGGCCATCAGGCGAGGCGGCAAGCACGGGAGGGGCAATTCCGAAACGGCAAGGGCAACCGCTGATCCCGATGGAGTACGTGAAGAGCAGGGTCGAGGTGCCCTGTTCGTACATCCACACCTGCACGGAGCCGCCGGGATAACTAGCGGTCGGATCGACGCGCACGCTGTATGCGGCCAGGCTGCCGGTTGGAAGCCACGCGGCGGATGTCGTCCAGACAGGGAGCCTTCCCCCCGGGCCTTCGCTGCCGTCGGCGAAGCGCAGAGCGATGTTGGTCTGGGTAGCCGATTGCGGATCCAGGTATTCGACGACGGTCGGGCCGGAAAGATGGGCGGACGTCCTCAGGATGCGGCACACCAACCGGGGATGGAGTGGATCGGTCACCTCGTAAATGAGCGACGGCGTGTACTGCGCGCCGAGCATGACCACGCTCGTCGCGCCTGAGTTCGGGACGCACGAGACCATGGCAGCAGGGCCAGATGTGGGGGACGCAGAGGGAGCCTGCGTCTGGATACTCGGCACCGGCGAGGCCGGTGGGCTCGGAGACGGCGGACGCTCGGCGAGGGATCCGGGTGAGGCGCCGACACTGCACGCGCTCACGAGCACGATCACTAGAACCAGGCCGGCCAGCCGTCCCATCCTGCAAAGCTAACGACCGCCGCGGGAGGGTCGTTACTCTTCCCCCTCTCCCCTTCGGGGAGAGGGTCGGGGAGAGGGGCTTAAACTTGCAAGAGTTGAGCCAATCGCTGACGGCCGTCATACTCGCCGCCGGTCACGGCACCAGGATGCGGTCGCGTATTCCCAAGGTCCTCCATCCGATCTGCGGCCGCCCCATGCTCGACTACGTCCTCGACGCGGTCACGGAGGCCGGCGCCAAGGACATCAAGGTCATCGCCAACCCCCATCACGCCGAGGTCGCGGCGCACCTCGATGAGCGGGGCATTGCGCCCACTTTCCAGCGTGAACCGAAGGGCACCGCCCACGCGCTGCAGCAGATTCCCAAGCAGGAGCTCGAGGGCAGGCTGGTGCTGGTCGTCAACGGCGACTCGCCCCTTCTCACGTCGACCACGATCCAGCAGGTGGTCCACGCCCATCGCGAGGCGGCGACGCCGGCGACCATCGCCAGCGTCGAGGACCCGACCCGCAACGACGGCCGCATCATCCGCGCCCCCGACGGCTCCCTCGGACGCATCGTCGAACGCAAGGACGCCACCCCTGAAATCAAGGAGAGCATCCACGAGTTCAACGTCGGCTTGTACTGCTTCGACGGCACGCAGCTGGTCGCCGCCCTCGAGAAGGTCACCGACGACAACAACGCCGGCGAGTTCTACCTCACCGACGTCTTTCTCGACCTCGAGCCGGTGAACATCGTCAAGCTCGTCGATCCGAATGAGGCGATGGGCGTCAAGGACCGCGTCCGCCTGGCGCAGGCCACAGCGATCATCCAGCAGCGCATCCTGGACCGGCTGATGCTCTCCGGCGTCACCATCGTCGACCCCGCGTCCACCTTCGTCGAGGGCACGGTGACGATCGGCCAGGACACCGTCATCGAACCCTTCACGGTGCTCAAAGGCCACACAAGCATCGGCTCCGATTGCCGCATCGGCCCCCACGTGCATATAGAGGACGCGAGGATCGGCGACCGCTCCGACTGCGGCCCGTTCGCCAAGCTTCGCCCCGGCACCGAGATCGCCGACGACGTCCACATCGGCAGCTTCGCCGAGCTCGTCAGGACCAGGGTGGGGCGGGGGAGCAAGGTCCCGCACGTCTCCTACCTGGGCGATACCGACCTCGGGGAGGACGCCAACATCGGCGCCGGCACGATCACAGCCAACTTCGACGGGACGAACAAGAACCGGACCAAGATTGGCGACCGGGCCTTCGTCGGCGTGGATACGATGCTGGTCGCTCCCGTCAAACTTGGGAGAGAATCACGAACGGGTGCAGGTTCGGTCGTGACCAAGGACGTGCCGGACGGCGCGACAGCCGTCGGAGTTCCAGCTAGGGTGGTACGGAGAAAGACTGTGGACTCAGACGCCAAATGATCGGTAGATTGACCACCGCGGTGGAATTCACGGGGGAAGAGGCGTCTCCGTGGGGCGCGCTGAAACTGATTGGCGGCTCGGCCAACCCCGCGCTGTCCGAGCGGATCTCGGAGAAGCTCGACGTGCCGCTCACGGATCCCCGCCTGCGCCGCTTCCCGGACGGGGAGATCAACGTCAAGATCGAGGACTCGATGCGAGGTCACGACGTGTTCGTCATCCAGCCCACCTCACCCCCCGTCAACGAGCACCTGTTTGAGCTGTTCATCATCCTCGACGCGCTGCGCCGCGCCTCGGCCGGACGGGTCACGGCCGTGATTCCCTACTACGGGTACGCGCGAAAGGAGCGCAAGACGCAGCCCCGCGAGCCGATCTCGGCCAAGCTGGTGGCCAACTTCCTCACGCTGGCCGGCGCCGACCGCCTGCTCCTGTTCGACCTGCACGCCGAGGCCATCGAAGGCTTCTTCGACGTGCCGACCGACCACCTGTCGCCGCACAGGATCTTCGCCGAGCACCTCAAGACGCTCAACCTGCATCACATCACCATCGTCGCCCCCGATGCCGGCGGCGGCCGGCGAGCCGAGGCGGTGGCGAACGACCTCAACGCGCC
>Ga0209118_1000433_pt1 | contig 23247 bp, 25 predicted proteins | sample BlaSpr_A8_Ref_M1_FD_187988 | JGI IMG/M metagenome (GOLD analysis project Ga0209118, IMG submission 187988) | Forest soil microbial communities from Thunder Bay, Ontario, Canada - Black Spruce, Ontario site 2_A8_Ref_M1 (SPAdes) (version 2) | ecosystem: Environmental > Terrestrial > Soil > Boreal...
CCGCAGCACCGTCCGGCGCCACCCGCACCTCGTAGCCGCTGCGCTCGAGGATCTGGCGAACCGAGGTCCTGAGAGCGACGTCGTCCTCCACGAGCAAAATCCGGCTCACCGGGCCGCATCCGGTGCGAGGGGAAGCGTGAACCGGAAAACAGCACCAACACCCTCCGGCGATGGATCGAGCGCCACTGATCCCGCGTGCGCCTCGACGAGGCCTTTCACGATGGCCAGGCCTAGCCCGGTGCCGGTTGTCTCCGACGGATCGGCCCTCGAGTCGCTCCGCACGAACCGCTCGAAAACGCGGTCGCGCAGCTCAGGCGCCACCCCGGGACCACGATCGATCACCCGGATGGTCGCCAGGCCGGCGTCCTCTTGTGACACTTCAACCGTGATCGGGGTGTCGGGTGGCGCGAAACGGTTGGCGTTGGCCAGCAGGTTGTCGAACACCTGGCCGAGCCGGGCCCAGTCCGCCAGCACCTCGATGTCCGCCGCCGCCTTTTGCCAATCCACAACGCGGTCGGGCGACGCGTGATGCAGCCGTTCGGCAGCTGCAGCGATCGCATCGTCGAGGCGCAGCGGCTCGAGGTCGAGATCGAGTGCGCCCCCTTCGATGCGCGCCATGTCCAACATGTCGTTGACGAGGGCTTCCAGGCGCCGGGCTTCAGCCGCCACGGTGGCGAGGCGGCGTTCGGCGGTGGCAACCGTCAGCTCCGCCGACCGATCCGTGCTCTCTGTGAGGATCGTGCCAAGCGGGGTCCGCAGCTCGTGGGACACGTTGGCCAGCAGCTCCCGCCGCAGGCGATCGGCCTCCTGGAGCGCTCGAATCTGCTGCTCGCTGCGGGCCAGCCGGAGCTCAGACTGGGCGGCCTCCGCCTGCTCCTTGTTGAGGCGTACGAGCTCCGAGTTCACATCGCGGAGCTGTCGCGCCAGCGCCTGAGAGCCGAGCAGAGCTCTGCGCCGGCGCGAGGCCAGGAATCCCACGACTCCGGCGATCACGAGGAAGGCGAGGAGGTTGACGATGTCCTGCTCGTCGGCAATGGTCAGGGTCCCGAACGGAGGCACGAAGAAGTAGTCCACCAGCAGGAAGCTGACGGCTGCGCACGCGAGCGCAGGCCACAACCCCCGCAGGACTCCGACCACAGCGACCAGTCCCAGGTAGATGAAGACGTAGTCGCGCTGAACCTGGTGGCTGTATCCGACGAGGGCGGCCGTGATCACGGCCGGGCCGGCCAGCGCCATCAGCCAGATCACCGAGTCGGGCATCTGCCCGCGGAACCCCGCTTGCTTGGTCTCGGGTTGCTTCATTCAGCTCCGCACGCCACTCTAGTGTTCGGATGAAGCTTTACGGCGAGCTGTCTGAGTGGTGGCCCATCTTTTCTACCCCTGAGGAGTACAGGGAGGAGGCTGATTTCTTTGCTCGCGCGCTGATCGAGTCGGGCGATCCCCCACCGAAACGTGTGCTCGAGCTCGGGTCCGGCGGTGGGAACAGCGCCTTCCACCTCAAGAAACGGTTCGCGATGACGCTGATCGACCTTTCGCCGCACATGCTTGCCGTGAGCCGCTCGCTCAACCCCGAGTGCGAGCATCTCGAGGGCGATATACGCACGGTGCGTTTGGGCCGGACTTTCGATGCGGTCTTTGTCTACGACGCCATCTGCCATATGACCACCGAGGCGGACCTGCGCGCGGTGATGCAGACCGCGCATGAGCATCTGCGACCGGGTGGGGTGACGCTGTTGGTCCCTGACTTCGTACGGGAGACGTTTGTCGAGAACACGGATCACGGCGGCAACGACACCGACGGTGGCAGCGTGCGCTTCCTTCAGTGGACCACCGACCCCGATCCGCGCGACACGAACTACCTTGTCGACTTTGCGATCCTCATCCGGGACCTCCAGGGCCAGACGCGGTTGGTGCACGACCGTCACGTCTACGGTCTTTTCCCACGGGCCACGTGGCGCCGGCTGCTGCGAGAGGTCGGATTCGATTTGAAAACGATCAAGGTCACGTTCGACGACTTCGGGCGCGACCTCTTCATGGGCAGGCGGAGAGGCTAGAGGTCGGCGCTTGGAACAAACCAACCGGTACGGGGCGCCCAGACTTCGGCGGCGGACATCAGCTCGCGGATCTGGCCGTCCTTCGCCTCGGTATACGCGACACGGTCATCGCTCCATCGATTTGCCGCCAGCTCTTTCGAGATCGCGTAGGCCTCTCTTGCCGCGGCATTTGCGCGCAGGTAGTCGCGAAACAGCAGATGACGCCTCTCCCATTCGCCTCCAAGAAAGCAAACATGGACATGAACGTCGCGGGGCAACCCGGTGAAGGGCCGGAAGTAGCGGTGTTCCAGGTCTCGGCTGCGCAGCTGAACACCAAGACCCTCGATCGGTGGGACGTAGCCGGACTCGGCCTCGAGGTCCTCCACGCTGACCTGGATGTCGATCACGGGTTTGGCCGGCAGAGCCGGGACTGCGGTGGAGCCGACGTGCTCGATGCGCCGACCAGTGTCGCCCAGCGCCTCCGCCAACCGGGTTTGCCAGGCCATGAAGCGCTGAGGCCAGATTTCGTCGTAGGACGCAATTTCGATCGGATCCCGTTCGGCGCGCCCGCTGCCCGCAATGAATTCAAAGCCGTCTCGCGTCAGAGGTAATGCGCGGGAAGACAACTGCTCGCGTTCCGCAACCGGCAACTCATGTGCCTGGAGCCCGCGGTCACGAGCAACCAGCGTGTAGAGATCGATCACATTTACCGCCGGACCATAGGTTGCCCGCAAGCGACTCCAAAGCTCGAATGGATCGGCATCTCGCTGAGGGTCAGAGCCGATCTCCGCGATCAGGCGCCTCAGTTCCGGATCCATTTCCAGAGTTTCCTCTAAGTCGATGTGCGGTCCGGCGGGATCAGTCGACGGCGCGACCGTTCGCAGTCAGCTTGACTTCGATGTTGCCCCGGGTGGCATTCGAGTACGGGCACACGAGGTGCGCCGCCGCGACGATTCGGGCCGCCTCCTCTGGATCCGGGATGTGCGGCAGCGTTACGTCCAGCTCTACGGCGATCGTGTAAGCACGCTCCTCCTTGGGGATCAGGCTCACGTGGCTCAGGATCGAGACGTCCCCCACCTCGACGTGCTCGCGCCGGCCCACGACACCGAGCGCGCCCTCGAAGCAGGCCGCGTACCCCACGGCGAAGAGCTGTTCCGGGTTGGTGCCGTCGCCCTCGCCGCCCATCTCCTTCGGCCGCCGGAGCTGTACGTCAAGCCTTCCGTCGCTCGTCCGCCCGTGGCCGTTGGCCCGACCGCCGGTGACGGTTGCTTCCGCCGTGTAGAGAACCCGCGCCGTCTTCGTTTCCATCTCAGACGCTCTTCACTTCGGTCGCACCCCCATGCGCAGGGTGGCTCCGACCGCCACGGTCAGGATGGCCAGCACCCCGGCGGACAAGGCGATCCCGGGCGCCCCGCCGAACGCGAGCACGATGGCCGCGATGAACGTGATCACAGCCGCGATGCCCGGAGCGTTGACGATGAGCGAGCGCCGGGGTTCGCGCGTCGCCGCCGCGACGATCCCGGACGCGAAGAGCAGCACGGCCAGCACGTAGGCGCCGTAGGTCGAGATGTGGTGCGAAGTCTCACCGAAGACCAGCGGTGAGATGAAGAGAAGAACGCCGAAAACCATGGTGAGGTAGTCCTGCCACCGCTTCCATTGAGTCATCCCCGTTTACCTCCAATCAATCGAACCCTCATGCCGCTGCCTTCTCACTAAGGCCACCTGAATGAACCGCGGCGGACCGGCCGGATAATCCCTCTCAGCCTAATTCGGAGCGCGCTTCTGGGCGAATTCCGCACGCCTGGCGCCAAACACGCCAATGGAACGAGCGGAATACGCACGTTTGGCGCCAAACAGTCCCTTAACCCTCTACTGTCACAATAACCGACCGACCGTCGGTCTGTTATAGTTGGGGCGTGGCTCGCACTGTCAACACGACCCTTCACACGGTCCGCCGGGACGCGTTCCTTGACGTGGCCCAGCGCCTCATCCAGACGAAGGGATACGAGTCGATGAGCATCCAGGACCTGCTTGACCAGCTCGAGGCGTCAAAGGGGGCCTTCTACCACTACTTCGACTCCAAGCAGGCGCTGCTGGAGGCCGTGGTCGAGCGTTTTGCCGACGGCGCGATGGCCTCATTGGCCCCTGTTCTCAATGATCCCGACTTGCCCGCCCTGACCAAGCTCGAGAGGGTTTTCGCCGGCATCGCGAGCCTGAAGGCGGAACAGAAGGACCTGATGCTGGCGATCATCGAAGTCTGGAACTCGGACGGAAATGCGATCGTCCGCGAGAAGGTGCGGCGGCTTTCTGAGCGCATCATGATCCCGCTCTTCTCAGCCGTAGTGAAGCAGGGCCTCGACGAGGGAACACTGCATGTCGATTCGCCCGACGACACGGCAAAGGTCCTCGTCGCGCTCATGCTGGGCTTCCAGCTGCAGGCCACGGATCTCTTCATGGCACGTCAGGCCGGAACCATCACATTTGAGGTCGTGCAGCGTGCTGTCGCGGCAAACACAATTGCTTTCGAAAGGATCCTGGGCATTCCGAAAGGGTCGCTCACGCTTACGGATGAGCCAACCCTCCGTTTCTGGTTCGGCTAGAGAAAGAGGTACTCAAATGGCAGCGATCATCGAAGTTGAAAAACTAACCAAGAGCTACGGGAGCAAGCGCGGCATCGCCGACGTCTCCTTCTCGGTCGAGGAGGGCGAGGTGTTCGGCTTCCTGGGCCCAAACGGCGCGGGCAAGACCACGACGATCCGGCTGCTGATGGCCCTGCTGCACGCCGATAGCGGCGCCGCGCGGATCGCCGGCTTCGACTGCTGGAAGCAATCGCTGGAGATCAAGCGCCTCATCGGCTACATCCCGGGCGAGCCGGCGCTCGATCCCAACCTGACCGGCGGCCAAATTCTCGAATATTTCGCCCACCTGCGCGGAGGCGTCGATCAGGCTTACCTCAAGCAGCTGGTCGAGCGCTTCGAGCTTGACATCAGCCGCAAGTTCCGCCAGTACTCGACTGGAAACAAGCGCAAGGTCGTTTTGATCCAGGCCTTCATGCATCGGCCGCGGCTGCTCATCCTCGACGAGCCGACCAGCGGCCTCGACCCGCTCAACCAGCAGGAGTTCGACCACATGGTCAAAGAGGCGAGCGACGAAGGGCGCACCGTCTTCTTGTCGTCGCACGTCCTCAGCGAGGTCGAGAAGACCTGCACGAGAGTCGGCATCGTCCGCGACGGAAGCATCGTGCGCATCGGGGATGTGGCCGAGGTGAAGGCGATCAAGCGCTATGAGATCACGATCCACTTCGCCAACCCCGTTCCGGCCGAGACGTTCAAGACATTGGAAGGTGTGGCCGACGTCGAGACGCTGGATCACGGACACGCGGTGCGCCTGGCTATGCAGGGATCCGCGGATGCGGTGATCAAGGCGGCCGCGAACTATCCCGTCGTATCGCTCACGAGCTACGAGCCAAGCCTCGAGGACATCTTCCTGCGCTACTACGAGTCAGACACCGCGCCCACGAAGGAGGCACAGGGAGTTGCTTAGGAGCATCTATCTCAAGACCCTCCGCGACTACCGCGTAGCGATACTCGGCTGGGGCATCGGCATGGGCCTGGTGGTGATCTCGCCGATGGCGAGCGTCTCAGCCCTGGTCACGACTCCACAGGCGCGGCAACAGTTGGTCAGCCTGGCCGCGAGCTTCGCCTGGAACGCCGACGCAATCAAAGTCGATACCATCGGTGGCTACGCGACCTTCAAGATCGGCTTCTTCGTCTTCCTAATCGCGATCTGGCCGCTCCTCGTGGGCAGCCGGATGCTGCGGGGCGAAGAGGACCGCGGCTCGATGGACGTGCTGCTCTCGCTTCCGCGCCCCCGGCTGAACGTTGCGTTCGAGAAGCTCGCGGCGATGTGGACGGCCCTCTTCGCGATGGGCGTGCTGATTGGCCTGCTGGCTTTCGCGGGCGGCAAGAAATTCGGCGCCGATTTCGGGCTCGGCGATGGCCTGCTGTACGGCTTGAACCTCGCTTTGATCTGCGCCGTGTTCGGGTGCCTGGCGCTGCTCATTTCGCAGTTCACCCAGGAGCGTGGCCCGGCGGCCGGCTCGACCGCGGGCCTACTCGTGTTCTTCATCGTGCTCGACATGGTCCACCGCGTTGTTCCCAACAGCGAGTGGATCTCGCGCCTCTCCCCTATCTACTACTACAACCTGAGCAAGCCGCTGATCCCGAGCTATGGCACCAACGCCGGGGCGATGATCTTCCAGCTCGCGCTTGCGGCCATGCTCGGCGGGGCCGCGATCTGGCTCTTCGTCCGCCGCGACGTTGGAGGAACCGTTCCTCTTCCGCGCTGGCTCCGGCTGCCGGAACGGCAGGCTAGCAGGGTCTTGCCAGTCGGAGACTGGTCGCTCGGCTCGGTCTACGCACGCAGCATGGGCATGATCGCGATGCCGACCGTCTGGTGGACCCTGGGCATCGCCGCCTTCGCCGGATTCATGGTTTACGCCGTCCAGCTGCTCGAGACGAAGATGTCCGCCTTGCTATCGGGCTCACCCGCCTTTTCGACATTGATCAAGAACCTCGGCGGAGGTGACGCCAGCGTCAACGCCGGCCTTTTGAGCGCGATGTTCTTCTTCCTGCCGCTGGGCTTGATGGCGTTTGCTGTAACCCAGGTCAACGGCTGGTCCGCCGACGAGCAGGACGGCAGGCTGGAGCTCGTCCTCACGACGCCGCGATCGCGAATGGCGGTGCTGCTTGGTCGCTTCGCCGCGCTCGCGACGGCCACGATCGTCATCTCCGTGGTCACCCTGCTCGCGTCGGCCGCGGCCGCCGCCGCCGCCGGGCTGAAGATCGATGAAGGCCATCTTGCCGCGGCTGTGCTGGGCGCGATCCCTCTGGGCCTCCTGATCGCCTCCATCGGCTACCTGGCATCGGGCTGGCTGCGGACCGCGGCGGACACCGGGCTGTTGAGCTTCGTGCTGGCGGCCTGGTTCTTCATCAGCTTCATCGGACCGGAGCTCAAGCTGCCGGACGCGACGCTTCGCCTTTCGGCCTTCTATTACTACGGCACTCCATTGCTGAACGGGCTGCAGCCGGCTTCGGTGCTAGGAGTCCTTGCAGTCGCCGCGGCGGTGCTGGCGCTCGGCACGATGCGGTTCGCCAGGAAGGACATCGGCGTGTAGGCTGCGCCCATGGAAGGCGCATTCTCCGGCTGGAAGGGTGACTTCAAAGGGTTCTTCCTCGGCCTCAAGGTGAACAACTCGAAGGCCTATTTCGAGAGCCATCGGAAGCAGTACGAGCACGATGTGAAGGCGCCGATGGTCGCGCTCCTGGCCGACCTGGAGCCCGAGTTCGGTGCGGCGCGCGTCTCGCGGCCCAACCGCGACATCCGCTTCTCCGCCGACAAGTCGCCCTACAAGACCAACATCTACGCCACCACCACAAGCGGTGGGTACGTTGCGCTGGACGCAGCCGGGCTGGCCGCCGGCGGAGGCCGGCATATCTTTGAACCGCCTCAGCTGGCCGGCTTTCGTAAAGCTGTCGATGCGAAAGGTTCGGGTGACAAGCTCGCGTCGGTCGTTTCCGCGCTGCGCGCGAAGGGTTACGACGTCGAGGGGCAGGAATTGAAGCGGGTGCCGCCGCCCCACCCTCAGGACCATCCGCGGGGCGACCTCCTCAAGCACAAGACCCTCTTCTACTGGCGGCGTTGGCCATTAGAGCCGTGGATCGCGACCGCGAAGGCTCGGGAACGGGTCAGGCAGGCGTGGCATGACGGCGCTGACCTCGAGGCCTGGCTGGCCCGTCACCTCGGAGACGAATAACCCCTTCCGCCGCGGACGGCTAGCCCCAGGAGCAGGACGGGGACGATCAGGAAGGCCGCGCGCAGACCGATCCTGTCCGACATCTGGGCCAGCAGAAAGGGCGCAACCCCGATCGCGAGGCCCGAACCCAGCGCGGCCCTGGCGGAAGCTCGGTCAGGAGCGTGCGGCCAGGCCGCGATGACCCGGCTCACCGTCGTCGGATAGAGAAGGGCGACACCAAGGCCGGTGACGAGGAGGCCGGCGGCGGCGAACGTCAGGTTGGGCGCGGCCCAGAACAGGGCGAAACCGGCCAGCGCTGCCGCAATGCACACCAGGATCAGGGCCCGCTGGTCGGGCATCCGGCCAATGATCCGCGTCGAGAAAGCCCGAGCGGTCGCCATGCCGACCAGGAAAAGCGATGCCAGCGCCGGCGCCTGGCTGAGCGTGGCGAGGTCCCAGGCGATAAACGCCGACGCGGCCCAGAAGACCATGCAGAATTCCGCGCTCACGGCCAGCACCAGGTCGAGCCAGCGCCCGAGGATCGGCGAATGAGCGCCGGACTTGCCGTCCGCTGCGAGCGTATGTGCATCCGGGATCGCGAGCCGCCAGGCGGGCAACGCGAGTCCTGCGAGCGCCAGCAACGGCGCCGCAAGGTAGCCCGCGCGCCAGCCGAGGCCCACCGCCAGCGAGGCGGCAACAGCCAACGGCGCGAGCACCGAGGCAGCGCTCGCGAGTCCGTTCGCCTCACCGATCGCGGCCGCCGGCGCGTACGGCTGAGCCGCGCTGAGGATCGCCGGCACCAGCTGGATCAGGAGCGCCGAGCCCAGGCCCACGAGCAGCGCGCCGAGCAGCGTCGCGACCTGCGCTGGAGCAGCGATCAGCAGGCCGCCCAGGATCATCGCCGCGATGGCGAGTCGCAGCGCGGTCGCGCGACCGATCCGGCCCACCAGGAGCCCACCGCCAAGGCCCACGACAACAAGGCCCACCGCAAACAGGCTCGGGTAGAAAGCCACCTGCCCGCGGCTGACGTGCAGCTCCCTTTGCAACGGCGGCAGCACAGCCCCCAGTCCATTCAGAAGGAAGGCCATGCAGCTGAATACGCCGTAGAGCAGCCACGTCGCGTGGCCGCGCGACAACCTTTCCGCTCGCTCCACTACCCGGAACCTACCGCAAGTAGGTCGGGGTCATTCCTTGTGCGGGCGTTTCAGCGGGCAGGTGGTGAGGTGGTCGTCGACGACGCCGGCCGCCTGCAGGAGCGAATAGACGATCGTGGATCCTACGAACGTGAAGCCGCGGCGCTTCAGGTCCTTGCTGATGCGGTCGGACAGCTCCGTCGTGGCGTGCAGGTCAGCAAGAGTTCGGGGATGGTGGACGACGGGGACTTCGCCGACCCAGTTCCACAGGTAGGTCGCGAATGATCCGAACTCCGACTGGACCCGGAGGAAGGCCTTTGCGTTGGTGCGCGTGCCTGAGATCTTGAGCCGGTTCCGGATGATTCCCGGGTCCTCGCGCAGCAGTTCGAGCCGGCGATCGGTAAACGCCGCCACCTTCGACGGGTCGAAATTTGCAAACGCGTGCCGGTATCCCTCGCGGCGGTTGAGGATGGTGGCCCAGGACAGGCCGGCCTGGGCGCCCTCGAGAATCAACATTTCGAAGAGGTATCGGTCATCGTGCGAGGGGACGCCCCATTCGCGGTCGTGGTAGTCGCGCATGGCCGGCGAGCTGTCTGCCCATGGGCACCTGCCTCCGCTCTTTTCCGACGGCCTAGCCAATGACCGTCAGGGTAGCTTGCTCTGTCCAGCGTTGACTGTTCACTCTCCGCACGAGGAGCCACAGCATCAGCACTGCTTCGGGCGAAAGAAGAACGGGTCGAGGCCCTGCGCTGGCATTCTTATGTGAATGGGTCAAACATCCGGGCCGGGGCGAGTCTTCAACCAGTTCGCGGGAACGAGCATCGACCGGCTGGCGGGCATCTCGGACGGAATCTTCTCCGTTGGCATGACCCTCCTCGTCCTTGGCCTCGCCGTCAAACCATTGAGGGGTGCTGCCACGACCAACAGCGAGCTGTGGAATGCCCTGACGAACCTCGGTCCTAACGTCCTCGTTTATGTCATGAGCTTCATGACGCTCGGCATTTTCTGGGTCGGCCAGAGCACCCAGATCGGCCACCTGGCCCGCAGCAACCGCCACTACGTCTGGATTCACCTCGTGTTTCTTCTCGCCGTGACGGTGGTTCCGTTCTCGACGGCCTTGCTGGCCGCCTTCCCGACTCTGCAGGTCGCGCTGGTCGAGTACTGGCTGAACATAGTTGTGCTCGGCGCGATCCTCTTTGCGGCGCTCGAGTACGCGTCTCGGGCTCACCTGTTTCAGGAGACTGACGAGCGCGAGCTGGTCCGGTTGATGCGGGGCCGGATCCTGATCGCCCAGTCCCTCTACGCCGTCGCCACCGCCTTCTCCCTCTTCTTTTCGACCTGGGTGAGCATCGCGCTGATCGTGCTCATCCAGCTGAATTACGTGATCGCCCCTCGGATCCCGATCCTGCGGAGGTTCTGATTTTCTCCGAGATCCCGGATAGTCGGTCGCGCAATTTGACACCCGGTTGAGATGGGAAGTGAGACCGTCGCTCAGCGATCATCGCTCGTGAGATGCGCAATACACGCTCGAATGTGCGATGGAAGGTCTGGCTCGCTGCCGGGGCAGTGATCCTGGTCGGATTCTTTGCCGGGATTGGCTGGATCGTGTGGTGGGTCAGCGACAACATCGGGGCGCCTGGGCCGCCGCCGACCGGGAGCGGGCCTTGCGGCTCAGCGGACTCCGTCAACCTCCAGCTCGTCTACGCCGACGGACACACGGTGCAGGTGTGCACGCGCGATCGGCCGGCCTGTACAAACCAGCCTGATACCGGAATCGGGAATGGAAAGTTCACTCTCAGCAATCAGCTCCGAAGCTCGTCCAGGCGCTACATCCTCTTCATCGCCTTTGACGCAGCTCTCGCCGCGGAAGTACCCGAACAGTCCCTCCAGGTGGGTGGTTATGTCGACCTTCCCGGCGCACCCGGGACGGTCCCTACAGGCAACGGGCCTCTCTCCGCGGCCACCGTCCAGGTCACGCCCCGCGATCCGTACGAGGATGCATTCCTCGCGACGTCCGGCTCTCTCGCGGTTTCTGCGACCCACGGCGTGGCGCGGGGAAGGATAGACGCCAGCTTCGTCAGCGGGCCCACTCGCCCCGATCGTCCGGCCCCGACCCCGACCTCCGTGCCGCCTGTACGGATCACCGGCACGTTCGTCTGCAACCACTCCTAACCCGGCGTCACGCACGGCTGGCACCAAACGCGCGAAATTCTGCTCTGACAAAAGCACGTCTGACGCCAAACGTGCGGAATGGCCTTACGCCGATAGGCCTGTGAAATGCAGGCCTGTAGACCCGTGTCGGGACGGAGATGCAAACCTAGGCTCACAAAGGATGGTTCTCCAAATGCCTTCAACTGGTGCTCGGCGGGCTGGGCCGCCCAGGATCACTGGCGCGATCGCGGCGGTGGGCTTCCTTGTCATCGCCGGGTACCAGGTGCTGCTCGCCCTCGGGATAGCGTTTAGCGGCGCGGCTTGGGGTGGCGCGACGCTGACGCCAACACTGAGACTCGCGAGTGCGGTATCCGCCATAGTGCTCGTCCTTGCCGCCCTGATCGTGCTCGGGCGAGCCGGCTATTGGGGACCGCGCGTGCCGGCTGCCATTTTCCGATGGGGCGTCTGGGTGCTGGTTGGCGGGATGGCCCTTAGCGCGCTCGCCAACTTCGCCTCACCAACAATCGGCGAGCGATTCTTCCTTGGCCCGTCGGCAGTATTGCTCGCGTTCCTCTGCTTCGCGACCACACGCGTCCCCGGGCGCCGGCGTAACTAGAAGGGGGCCGGTGCCAGGACTCTGTAGACCAGGATGGTGCCGTTGAACCGCGCCGCGAGCTGCTCGGAAGGTGAGTGGCCGCTGACTTGATAGACAGGCGTTCCGGGGTCCAGGAACGCGGCGTCCCCGTCTTTGAGCCGATAGTTGGGGTCGCATACATGGCCGCTGACTTTGAACTTGACGTGGGCGTAGACGGGGCCCAGGTCGCTCGCCAGAAGAACGCTTGGCGACTCTGGTCCCGCAACGTACTGTGTTGAGCCGACCTCGATGAAATTGACCCAATCGATTTGGGCATTGCAGGCTGCGGTCGTGCCCGGCACTTGGCACGCGGCAATCAAGGCGATAGCAACCGTGGCAGCGGCGACTCTAAAGGTCATGCAAATGAGCGAACGCCGCGCCGCCAGGTCGGGTAACGACTACTTTTTCGCCCCGCCGATGTAGTTCGCAGGATCCTTGTCGAAGGTCTCCTTGCAGCCCGCCGAGCAGAAGTAATAGGTCTCGCCTTTCTGAAACGAGCGATATTCCGCATGGTCTGGGTCAACGCTCATTCCGCATACCGGATCGATCGCTGAAGACTGTCGTTCCATATGTCCTCCTGGCGTTGCAGCCGTAACCAGTGAACGACCCAGGTGGCCGGCATGTCCGACCTGCGTCATCGTCTGAGCCGTGTAGCGAGCGGGGTCCTTTTCAAATGAAGAGCGGCAGCCCGGTGAGCAGAAGTAATACGTGGTGCCCTCGTACTCGATCTGCTCTTTGGTAGTGGCCGGCTCGACACTCATCCCACACACCGGGTCTTTGACGACCTCCGCCCCCGCCTCTGGCCGGCGCGCGTGAGCTCGCAGCATCTCGATGCCGCCGGTCGTGACGAACCGCCAGGCCATCACCGCCATCAGGACCAGAAAGGCGATGTCGAGGAATGTCGTGTAGTTCCAGGTCGGCTGGGTTTCGAAGACGGTCACGTGGTGGTTGGTGGGAGCCAGCCCCAGGAGCTGGAACGCGCCTCCGACCAGGAAGCCGGCGAGCGCCATTGCAGCGTAGGAGACGGCAAGCAGGTAAAGAGACATCCGGCCGCCGTAGTACTTCCGGTAGATGTTGATGATCGGCAGGATGATCAGGTCGGCGAAGATGAAGCTGATCACGCCGCCGAAGCTGATGCCGCCGTTCCAAAGCACCACCGCCAGGGGTACGTTTCCAACCGAGCACACGAAGCTGAGCATCGAGATGACCGGTCCGATGAGCGGGCTCCAGAACGCGTTCAGGGTCGGATGATTGGTCAGGAAGAACGCCTGCCACCAGCTGTTCGGCACCCAGGCGGCGAGCGCGCCCGCGATCAGGAAGCCAAGTCCGATGTCCACATACAGCGCGTTAAGGTCCATGAAGAAGGTCTGCGAGATGGCGGTGAATCCTCGCGGCGAGAAAAGCCGGGCAAGAAACGGCCCATCCGTGATCGACATGTCCATCTCGCCATGTGCCTCGTGGGTCGAGCCGAAGACTCCGCGCTCGGCCTGGCGCCTGGCAGCGTCGACCATGCGCTGCCGCAGCGTCACCTTGAAGATGATCCAGAGGATCACCGCCATGAGGAGGCCGCCCGCGAACTCGGCGGCAACGAACTGCCAGCCCAGAAGGATGAGGAGAACCAGGCCCAGCTCGAAGACCAGGTTGGTGGAAGCGAACTCGAAGATGATCGCGTTGACGAAGCTGGCCCCTCTGCGGAAGAGGGCCCTCCCGACAGCGACGGCTGCGTAAGAGCAGGAGGAACTGGCGGCTCCGAAACCGCAAGCCAAGACAAAGCCTTTCAGGTCAGGCTTACCCAGGGTGCGCGCAACCGCCCGCTTAGAAACGACCGTCTGGACCATGGCCGAAAGCAGGAAGCCGAAGGCGAGCGGCCACAGGACCTCCCACAGCATGAAGAACGAGATCTGTAGCGCGTGCAGGATTGCGTTGACCACGAACAAAGCGTCTAGCTCCTCACCAGCCGCTCGACCGCGGCATTGAGCTCACGAACCTTCTGGGTGCCGCCGCCTGAGCGGATCGCCTCGGCCACGCAGTGCTCGGTGTGGTCGGCGAGTAACCGGAGCGCGACGCTCTCGAGTGCGGCTCTGGTCGCGTTGACCTGGGTGAGGACGTCGATGCAGTACCGATCCTCCTCGACCATTTTCTGGATTCCTCGCACCTGTCCCTCTATGCGTCGGAGCCTCGTCTCGATCTTCTGCTTGTCCTTCGTATAACCTGGCATAGGTCAATCATACCCCCCATAGGTATAGTGGTTCCGGTGAGTGCGACCTCAGTCGTCCTGCACACCGGTGGCCTCCGATTCGGCACTGAAAAGGCCGTCCTCGAACGGGTGCTCAGCCGCCGGCCGGGCGTGCTGGCGGTTTCAGCCAATCCCGCATCGCAAACAGCCAACGTCACGTTCGACCCCCAGAAGACAAGCGTGGCTGAGCTCCGGCGCTGGGTCGAGGAGTGTGGCTACCACTGTGCCGGCCAGTCGGTGCCCGACCACATCTGCGACGCGATGGAGGAGCCGGCAGTCCATGCCGGCATGGCACACGAAGCCCAAGGGGGTGAGATGGCCGCGCATCCAGCCGATGCGGGAGCGATGCGGTCCCCGCACGATGCGATGGGCCACGGCGGGGATGCAGCGATGTCGATGGACATCATGGTCCAGGACATGCGCAACCGCTTCCTGGTTGCTGCGGTTCTATCGGTTCCGATCCTGCTCTGGTCGTCGATCGGCCGCCAGGTCCTCCACTTCGGTGTTCCGGCGCCTTTTGGCCTGCGCGACGATATCTTCCAGCTGATCCTGAGCCTGCCCGTTATCGGGTACTCGGCCTGGATCTTCTTCGACGGAGCTGTACGCGCGCTGCGTGCGCGGACCCTGGACATGATGGTCCTCGTGGCCGTTGCCATCGCGGCCGGTTGGACCTACTCGGTCGTAGTCACGCTCCGCGGCGGTGGCGATGTGTTCTATGAAGCGTCGACGGTGCTGTGCGCCTTTGTCCTCCTGGGGCACTGGTTCGAAATGCGAGCCAGAGGTGGCGCCAATGACGCGATCCGCGCCCTCTTGAGCCTTGCACCATCGAATGCGATCGTGATCAGGGACGGAAATCAGGTCGAAGCACCGACGTCCGAGCTGCAGGTCGGAGACCTCCTCCTCATCAAGCCCGGCGCCAAGGTGCCCGTCGACGCCGTGGTCGAGGAGGGGACCAGCGATGTGGACGAATCGGTGGTCACCGGTGAGAGTCTTCCTGTCTCGAAGGCGCCAGGTGCTGAGCTGATCGGCGGATCAATCAACACGAACGGCACGCTGCGAGCTCGAGCCACACGGGTCGGCTCGGATACCGCCCTGGCCCAGATCGTGAAGCTGGTCCAGGAGGCTCAGAACTCCAAGGCACCGGGGCAACAGCTCGCGGATCGCGCCGCCTTCTGGCTGGTGCTGGTGGCGCTAATTGGTGGCACGTTGACTTTGGTCGTCTGGTTACTTGCCGGTCGCAGCTTCAGCCAGGCCATTCTCTTTGCGATCACAGTGGTCGTGATCACTTGTCCCGACGCCCTCGGGCTTGCCACGCCGATGGCGATCATGGTCGGTACGGGCCTTGGCGCCAAGCGCGGCATCCTCTTCAAGAACGCGGCCGCGATCGAGGCCGCGGCCAGGATCCAGGTGGTCGTCATGGACAAAACGGGGACTCTGACCAAGGGTGAACCCGAGGTCACTGAGGTATTCACCGACGGCATCGTGGAGGAGCAACTGCTGGCGCTCGCGGCAGCGGTCGAGCGTGACTCGGAGCACCCTCTTGCAGAAGCCATCGTTCGGCGTGCAGAACAGGCGGGTGCGGCCGACCTGTCCGCTACGAGCTTCGAGAATGTGCCCGGGCACGGCGCTTTGGCGACGGTCGATGGACATCGCGTGGCGGTAGGCAACGCTCGAATGATGGAGCGCGAAGAGATCAGTCTCGATGGCCTCGTGAAAAAGCGCGACGAGATGGCCGCCGAAGGCCGGACCGTCGTCGTGGTGGCGGTGGACGGCCGCGCCGCCGCCCTCATCGGCATAAGCGACGCTCCGCGTACAACCTCCAAGGCCGCAGTTGCGGCGCTTCGGGAGCAGGGGGTTGAGGTTGTGATGCTTACCGGCGACAACCAGGCCACTGCCGAGCGCATCGGCCGCGAGCTCGGCATCCAGGAGGTGATCGCCGAAGTCCTGCCCAGCGATAAGGCCGGCAAGATCGCCGAGCTGCAGCGGGCGGGAAAGAAGGTCGCCATGGTCGGCGACGGCGTTAACGATGCTCCAGCCCTCGCCCAGGCAGACCTCGGTATTGCCATAGGCGCCGGAACTGACGTCGCCATCGAGACCGCCGACGTGGTGCTCATGCGCTCGGACCCCCTCGACGTGGCGACCGTGATCACGATCGGCCGCGGCACCCTGCGCAAGATGCGCCAGAACCTCGCGTGGGCGGTCGGCTACAACGCGATCGCACTCCCGATCGCTGCCGGCGTGTTTCAGCCCGCGTTCGGGCTGGTGCTGCGACCGGAGATAGCTGCCCTATCGATGTCAGGATCGAGCCTTCTGGTCGCGATCAACGCACTGCTACTCAAGCGGCTCAAACTGCCGGCTGCGTAGCTCTCGCCGTCTTCGAACTCAGCGGTCCGAATGGCCGCTAACCCTGCAGCGCCTTGCGAGTCTTCTCGAAGTCCTCTTGTGTGATCTCGCCAGCGGCGAGCCGCCGCCGGAGAATGTCCGCTGCCTGGTCGTTGCTCTTGGGCCCGGTGGAGGCTCGAATCACAAAGACCATCAAACCAACGATTACGCCCAGTACCACGACCATCATGGCCGCCATCCAGAGCCAGTTCCAGCTGTCGTTGTAACCCCACATCATTCCGCCGTTGTAGTCCAAAAACATTTCAATCAACCTCCTCTGGTTGTGTCCTCAGCGTAAGAGCCGGCACTCCGTACACCCAGTGCCATAAGGCCCGGTCGCCACAGGCCCCGAGACCCTTCACCCAGAAGCTTTCGGACGTTACGAATCCAGACGGTGCGTGCCTATGAGCGCGAAGCCATCGTGAGTCCCAGGTACCGCCTGGTTGCCACTCCCGCCCAGATCACCTCGACCACGCCGAAGGGCCAAGCGCCTGACAGAAATCCGTAGGCGCTCGACAACAGACAACCGACGGCAAAGGCGAGCACAAATCGCCGGTGGCGACGCTCAAACGCGTACATGACCATCATGAATGTGACCGCGATTGCCCCAAACGTCGTGATAACAAGACTGCTCACTGTTACCTCCAGCTGAACACTAACCCGGTGGCGCTGCCTTCGCGACCAGGCCCAGATGCACTGGTGCGGGCTTGCGCTAACCTTCGAAGACGACGCCGGCGTAGCTCAATTGGCAGAGCATCTGTCTTGTAAACAGGTGGTCTGTCTCGGAGATCGAAATCGGCCCAATCGGGCCCTATGACCAGCTGTTTTGAAACAACTGAATAGCCCTTTGTGCTGCGGGGTAAAGATACCCCTGGCTGCTACTGCGATCGGGCTCCTGGCCTGACCAGACCGCTTTCGTAAGCCAGCACCACCGCCTGGACGCGGTCTCGGAGCTCGAGCTTCATCAACAGATTGCCGACATGGCTCTTGACGGTTGCCTCACCCAGATGGAGTTCCTGCGCGATTTCCGCGTTGCTGAGGCCACGTGCGACTAGGTGCAGCACCTCCGACTCACGTGACGTCAGGCCATCGAGCTGTCGCTTTGCTCCTGGCGAGACTCTGGGCACGCTGACGAACGCCTCGATCAATCGCCTCGTCACCGAGGGAGCCAGCAGCGCCTCGCCAGCAGCTACCACGTGAATCGCGGCGACTAACTCGTCGGCCGGCGAGTCCTTGAGCAAGAAGCCGCTGGCGCCGGCCTTGAGCGCCTCGAAGATGTACTCGTCAAGGTCGTACGTGGTGAGCATGAGGATCCTCGGTGATGGGCTCGTCGCGGCAACGATGCGACCCGTGGCTTGTAGGCCATCGAGACGAGGCATGCGGATGTCCATCAGGACCACGTCGGGCCGGTGCAGGCGTGCTTTCTCAACTGCTTCCAGGCCGTCCGCCGCCTCCGCTACGACCTCGATTCCGGCCTCGGCTTCGAGGAGCTTGCGGAAGCCGCTACGAACCAGTGCCTGGTCGTCAGCAAGGAGCACTCGCACATTCACGTCGACACACTCTCAAGAGGTATGGTCGCAGTGACTAAGAAGCCGCCGCCTTCTCTGGGCCGCGCCTGCAGCGAGCCTCCCAGCATCGCAACTCGCTCTCGCATCCCCACCAGGCCATGGCCGCCGTTCGAGCGAACGCGGTCGGCCGGGCCGCGGCCGTCGTCCACTACTACCAGCTCCAGGTGGTCGCCGAAGTAGCGGAGCGTGACCTCCGCGTGCGCGCTACCGGCGTGCTTGAGAGTGTTGGTCAGAGCCTCCTGAACGATTCGGTATGCGGACAGCGCGACTCCAGCCGGCACAGGTGTGAGGCTGCCTTCGACGTGGAACGCAACCGGCAGTCCGGCCTCGCGAACTTGATCGAGCAGGCTTGTCAGATCCGGCAGGCCCGGCTGCGGCGTGAGCGGGAGAGGGTCGTCAGCCTTGCGAAGCACTCCGAGCATCCTGCGCAGCTCGACCAGTGCCTGCCGGCCGGTGTGCTCGATCATCTCGAGCACATCTCGAGTCTGGTGCTGCTCTAGACCGAGAACCTTCCGTTCGGCGGCAGCCTGCACCACCATCACGCTGACCGAGTGCGCGATTACGTCATGCAGCTCGCGCGCGATGCGAGTGCGTTCCAGCTCGACGGCAAGCCGGGCTCGTTCATCGCGCTCCTGCTCGAGCTGCCGGGCGTGGGCGCGGAGAGAGGTCGTGAGGTGCCGGTAGCGCTGCATACCCTTTCCGATCAACCACGCAACCGTCATGGCGACCCAGCCTGGTGCCTGGTTGCCCAGCTGCAGGCCCTCCGCTACGTTGCGAAGGGTGGACACCATGAACAAGAGCAGCACCGCGACGCCCGCTAGCGCACGGCGGTCCCGCGTGTGCGCCCCCGTGTTGTAGCCGAGGATCAGCATGATCAGGAAGGGCGAAAACGGGATCTGCACGGTTGGTGGGAAGAACAGGTAGTCCCACGCCTTGAACACGACTGCGAGAGTGACCAGCACAAGAAGCGGCGCGCGGCGGCGGAGAAGTAGACCGACAAGACCGAGGACCGAAACCGCCAGGTAAGACAGGCGCTGCGCGTTCGTGGGTTGCTCACTGCCTGTCCACTGGAAGAAGTCGCCCACAGTGAGTGCGGCGACAGCCACGACGGGAAGCAGGTCGTAGACCGCCGCTGTTCGGAGATCTTGGCGTGTCATTCCGAACACACGTGTAGTGAACACCGGTTCGGGAGTTCGCGCATCCCCCTGCAGGTGGGGATTCGTCCCCTGGATCTCCGTCTTGGTGAGGGCATTCGATCCGCAGTGGTGGGGTAGTGCTTTTGCAAGGCCGCCGATAGCGTTGGGCTCGGCCTGGAAAACAGGACTGATCTTGGTTAGGAGGCAACGCGCGATGAACGATCGAATGTGGTGGCGCCTGGCGGCAGGGAGCGGAATCCTTTACGTGACATTGACGGTGGCCCACAGCAGCGGGGGCGGCGGAGTTGGCATCGGAGACTCCCGCGCGAGCATCGCAACCTGGGTCGGCGGCACCCTTGGCCCACGTGGGGTGAACTGGGTTGGAGTCTATATGGGGATCCTCGGGCTGCTCAGCTTCGTCGTTTTCGCTGCGGTGCTAGCGGCGGCGATTCGTCGCAGCGAAGGCGCGCAGCCCTGGCTCTCGAACGTGACGTTGGGAGCAGGCCTGCTCACCGCGGCCGTGAAGCTGACTTCGTTCCCGGCAGCGTTCGCACTTGCTTACCGAGCCCACGAAGGGTTTGAGCCGCAGCTCGCGGCCGCCCTCACCGACATGAACGATTTCTCCTTCGTCCTGACCTGGCCTCTGATGGCACTCATGATCGGCGCTGCAGCCATCGGCATCCTCCGTTATGGGGCGCTTCCCACCTGGCTCGGTTGGTCAGGAGCCGCTGTTGCCCTCGCTTTGCTCGCCGCGGTACCGCTGGCTTTCGGTGCAGGCGGCTTCATCGCGTTCTTGACCTCGTCGCTCTGGCTCGCCCTGGCCAGCCTCACGATGGTTGTGCGTCCGACTCGAGAGGTTCATCCCGTCGCGACTCGTGAGCCGACACTGGCTGCAGGCTGAATCGTTCAGCATCGCCCCGGCGTCGCCACTCGTATGCGGTTGTCGCAGCGATGGCGACGCCGACCACTATGGCAAACCAGCCCCCGAGCGTTCCCCAGCTGCCCGAATCGTTGGGAACGGCAATCGCCGCCGCACCCAGGAAGACGAGGACCGCACTAGCTGTCACGCGGAGGATTCCAGAACCGGCTTTGCTCATGCCTGCGAACAGAGCATGGAGGCTCACGTTGATGAGGTGTTCGCCATTGCTGGCCCAGTCATAGTTGGCCGCCAAAACATCGGCGCCGCGGATCTGCGAGGCAATTGCTATGGCTGCGTCCGGCAGAAGAAAGGCCGACACGAGGATCCCCAGTCCAAGTAAAGGCCAGCTCACTCCGGCCGACCACGGAACGTTGAACAGGTCTCGAGGTTTGGGATAAAGGATCAATATCAGGATGGCGGGGATCGCGATCACTCCTAGGACGGGGCCAACGAATGGGAGGTTGGCTCCCAGGAAGACGGCTGTACCGAGCGCCAGAATCTGCAGGGCAAGCGGAGCCCGCAAGGGACGCCAGGCTATGTAGAAGAGCACCACGGCAACGCCCAGGTCAGGGCCGCCGGCGAGTGCAGAAGACCAGCGGTGAAGAGGCAGAGCGCGGACGCCGGTGCCGAAGCTGAGCGCGCCCCATGGTGAAATGGCCTGTGGGATCGTCGCGAGAAAGAAGACTCCGTACAACGCAGCGACGATGCGCATCAGCGTCAGCCGGATTCCGATGGTCCGGCGCAGCCGAAACAACACCGCCGCCAGTGCGAGCGCGACCAAGAGGGCAGCGAGGACTACGGCGAGCTTCTTAACTGGCAACTGGAGCCGTCTCAGGGAATCGAGCCCCCGCCGCGGATGGAGCGTGGCTGACGCTTCGAGCCATCCAGACGCCACCGATAAGCAGGCAAACTGCTCCGGCCCAGGCAATGAAGGGGCTGATCGACATGCTCAGCACAAAACCCGCCGCGACGAGAATGCCGGCCACTTTTGGCAGGCTGCCTGACCTCCACACCGCCACCGCGTTGGCGATTGCTCCAAAGAGGGAGACGTAGATGATGACGCCGAAGTAATTGTTGATGCGATCGCTGAAGGTGCCACCGGCCATCAGGACCATTGCAGCGCTCACGTCTTTGTGGCCCCCGAGGTAGACATCGGCCAGGACCTGGTTGGCCAGTCCCACGACGCCGAAGATCGGCAAGGCCAAGACGATCCCCACCACCGAGACGATGAGGCCCACCCCAGCCCATGAAGAAGCGCGGGTGCGGGCCAGGTATCCATACAGAGCGAACAAGCCCAACAGCAAGCACATGAATCCAGCCAGGTAGAGGTAGGCGCCTACCGCCTGCCCGGTCGAGGTGACGCTCCGTGCGTACCCCTGCGGATCAGTTTTGACGCTGGGATGGCTGAGGATGAAAAGCCACGGGACTGCGGTCAGGATGGCGGCGGCCGGCAACGCATAGATTCCACGACGAGCAAGGTCGGTCATCACACTCTCCTCCGGATTACTGGTGGTGAGCAGCGTCTTCATGACGAGGCCAGGCTAGGCATCGACCGCTTGGCGCAAAACCCAGCCCACCCTCCAACTTCAAGCGGCCGCCCGCAGCCCATAAGGGCGGTCATCCACCAGTCGGGATAGAGGCGTGCCACCTCGACGTGACGCCATCTATGGAGCACGATTGGGCCGGCATGAACGCCCGGCTCGGCACTCGATTGGCGTGGGCGGGCTGCGGACTGTCCGTGCTCTGCGCGGCCGGCGCGATCTCCACGGTTCCCTCGTATCGCCACGTGACGCCGATTCCGGAGTTGTTACTGATCGCTGGAGCGCTCTGCTATTCGGGCGTCGGCGCTCTGATCGCAATGCGACAGCCGGTCAACAGGATCGGATGGCTGCTTCTTCTGGTGGGACTGTTGACCTCAGTCTGCCTGGCTACGTCCGGCTACTCCCTCGTAGCTCTCGTCCTCGCACCCGGCTCGCTGCCCTTGGGAGCATGGGGGATCTGGATCTTCAGCTGGCTGATCTGGGTGGTGCTGATCGCGATCCCCTCCGTGCTGCTGGTCTTTCCCGACGGGCGCCTGCCATCTCGACGGTGGCGGATTGTCGCCGCCGTCCTTGTCGGTTCGGGTGCCATGCTCGCAGTGCTCACGATGCTGGGTCCCGGCCCTGTCCTCGCCGGCCCAAACCCCCCGGCATTGGTCGCCAATCCCGCGGGCATCCCCATCCTGGCCGCGCTGGTGGCCGCGTGGTTTCAGCCGATCAACCTGGCTTATCTAGGGGCGACCGTAGCTTCGGCCGCGGCGCCATTCTGGCGGTGGCGTCGGGCCCGCGGTGAGGAGCGTCAACAGTTGAAAGTGCTCGCTTACGCGGGCGCCTGGGTGATCACATTCTTGGTCCTCAGCGAGCTGCCGCCGGTCCAACGAATACCGCATGCGGCGGACATCCTCTGGGCGCTGATGTTTTTCGGGCTGGTCGCAGGCCTGCCGGCGGCGGCAGCCATCGCCATCCTTCGATACCGGCTCTACGACATCGACCTGGTGATCAACAAGACCCTGGTCTTCGCCGGTCTCGCCTTCTTTGTCACGGTCACATATGTGCTGATCGTGGCGGGAGTCGGCGCGATGATTGGCAGCGCAGGCCAGTCAAACCTGCCGCTGTCGATTCTCGCCACTACTGCGGTGGCGCTGGCTTTCCAACCTGTGCGCGAGCGAGCTCAAGCGCTGGCGAATCGCCTCGTGTACGGGCGCCGCTCCGACCCTCACGAAGTTCTCTCCAGGCTGGCGGCTATGGTCGCCGAGTCGAGTTCGAGCGAGCAGGTCCTGAGCCGGATGCTGCAATTGGTGGTTGAGGCTACCGGCGCGCCTGGCGCCGCGATCTACCTGAACGTCGGCGTGGATCGAGTCATGACCGCCCGCTGGCCAGATGGAACCAGCGACCTTGCTGGACGCGCATTTCAGATCAAGGACCAGGGCCAAGAGATGGGCCAGCTGATCGTGGCCGAGCCCTCGGAGCCGCTGACCATTCACGCAGATCGGCTGCTAATCGACGTTGCGGGTCAGGCGGGGCTGCTGGTGCGCAACCTTCGTCTGACGGCGGAGCTGCATGCGCGCGTCGAGGAGCTTGCGGAATCCCGGCTGCGGATCGTGGCTGCCCAGGATGTCGAGCGCCGGCGCCTCGAGCGGGACATCCACGACGGCGTTCAACAGCACGTGGTCGCGCTCATGGCCAAGGTTCGGCTGGCTCGCAACCAGGTCCGCCGTGAGTC